>Ga0157376_10000183_pt1 | contig 43144 bp, 70 predicted proteins | sample M45metaG_FD_121801 | JGI IMG/M metagenome (GOLD analysis project Ga0157376, IMG submission 121801) | Miscanthus rhizosphere microbial communities from Kellogg Biological Station, Michigan, USA - M4-5 metaG | ecosystem: Host-associated > Plants > Roots > Rhizosphere > Soil | place: USA: Michigan...
ACGGGGGACCCCCCAAAGTCCCCCCAACGCACCCCCAAAGGGGGAACAAAGCCCCCCGCGGCGGCGGCTCGGGGAAACCCGAGCCCCCCCGGGCGGAGGGCGCCGCCCCGGGCCCCCCCCCATCCCCCCCCCGGGGGGGGGGGGGGGGGGGCTAGGGGTAAGACTCGCCCGCATCACGCAGGACGAGTTTGACCAGGGCATGGTGGCGCTCACGGACCTCCTGCGGACGCTGCGCGCCTATGGCAAGCGCCGGGGGTGGGGCTGAGCGTCGCGTCTACCGGGCCCGGGCGGCTCGGCCGTCGCTGCCTGACCGGACCGCCACGAAAGGACGCCTTATGTCAAAAGAACCGTACGCCCGGAGCATTCGCCACATGCCCGCCCATTGGCGCATTTCCGCCCACGTCAACGGCCAAACGATCTGCGAGGACTACCCGATCGACACGCCGCGGGCCGTGCTCGTGGCGGCCCGCAAACAACTGGTTACACGCCCGCCCGGCCTCGTCGAGCTGCTCGCCGACCTCCTGGCCGATATCGGGCCCTTATCGGAGAAGGAAACCGAGGTGGTGATCAACATGGTGAATCGGCTCCGCAAGCGGCGCCGCGCGGTAATGGAAGGGGCGGCCCCGACCCATGTCCAGTGAATATGGCCCCGGCATTCGCCGGATGCGGTCCAAGTGGCAAGTCTTTGCCCGCGTCCACGGCCAGTTCGTTTCGGAGTCGCACCCCCTCGAGACGCCGCTCGTGCGGCTCCAGGCCCATCTCGCGGCCCTCAAGGCGCGCGAAAAAAACGCGCCGCGCCACCTGTCACCCGAGGTCCAGCCCGCGAGGGGCCGGATGCGCACCTTCGCGGACGACGCCGCCGAGTACCTCTCGCTCATCCATCTGGCCAGCAAGCAAGATCAGGCGTACCACATCGCCCAATGGGTGACGCGCTTTGGACCCCGCGTGCGATCGACGATCACGAGTCGCGAGATTCGCCACGAGTTGGAAACGTGGCGCCGCAATGGCCGCGCCGATGGCGACGGCGGCTTGAAAGTGGCCTCGCTGAATCGCCGCCGCACCGCGCTGATGGCGATGTATACCGGCCTCGACGGCAAGAGCGCCGTCAACATCGTCAAGGACGTGCCGCCGTATGACGAGCGCGGCAATATTCAGATTCGCGCGCTCCCGATGCTCGCGATCGGCTGGATTATTCGACACACGACGCCGCGATCGAAAACGCGCGCGCGCCTGCGTGTCCTGCAATGGACGGGCTGGCCGGCGAAGCTCGTGATGGAGATCGAGCGCGGCGATGTCGATTGGCAGGCCGGCTTGATTCGCGCCCATCGACGCAAGAAGGGGAAGGGGATGCCCGAACAGTGGGTGCCCGTGCTAGAGGAAGCCTTGGTCGCCGTCCGTCGCCTCTTCGCCCTGGACGCGGAGGGGCCCTTTTCGACAAGCGGGATGTACAAGTCCTTCCAGGTCGCGGTGCACAAAGAAAACGCACGCCGCCGACGGCGGAATCTCCCGACGCTGCCGCACATCAACCCCTACGCCATCCGACATTCCTTCGGCACGTGGGCGGCGCCCCTCGTGAACGACGATCGGATCTTGAAAGAGATGATGCGCACGAACTCGATCGCCCGCTATACCCACGGCGCCTCGACCGAGCGCATGGGGTCCGCGCGCGCACGGATGCAGGAGGAGCGGCGGGCCCACCGCGCGCAGCGCGCGCGCAACTTTGCGCAACTTTCGCCGAGGACGCCCGTAGGTACCCAGTTGCGCAAAAAAGTTGCGCGCGCTGATGAGCCAGATGAGCCAGTCGCTGTAAGTGATTGATTCTAAAGGCGTGGGCCGCGGTGGGATTGAACCACCGACCCTCTGGTTAAAAGGCCGATAGTAATCGATAAAATACGCCTAGTTTCGTAAAACGCGCAACTTGCGCAACTGCCATGCGCTATAGAATGTCTATATGAACTACGCTGTAGTGCAACCCGCTGGCTAGTTGCCCAAAGTGGTGCGCTAGAACGGCGTCCACCACTTCTCGCCCGGCCGCACGTCGAGCGCGTGGGCTAAGGCCGTCTCGATCTCGACGGCCGGGATGGTCGCCTTCGCCGCCTCCGGGTTGTTGACCTCAAAGATCGCGCGCTGGACCGCTTCCAGAAAATCCCCCACGTTGTCCCAGCGGCCTTGAAACTCGGGATATTGCTCGAGCGCCTGCAACACCTGATCGACGGGCAGCCCGCCCTGCATCCGGACGATCCCCGGGGCGCCCTTGACGCCGCCGGCGGGCGCCGGCAGCCGCTCTCCCGCCCGCGCGCCGCTCTTGATCCGTCGCACCTTGCCGAGCGACTCCATCATGTGGCGCAGTTCGCCGACGAAGCCCCCACGGCCTTCCCGCGCCATGTTGAAGCCGCCCTCGGCCGAGATGGCTTTCAACAGCGCGAGCGGATCGGCCCCGCCTTCGGCCTCCGCGTTCAGGTGCTCAGCAATGCCGTCCTTCGCCTGCTCGACCTTGCGGAGGTACTCGCTGGCTAGTTCGTCGGGCGTCCCTTGGAAGTCTTGGGCGCGGGCGTCTTCGAGGAGTCGGTCGAAGTACGGACGGAGGGGTGGGGGAATCTGCGTAACCCCAGTTGCCGGCACACGTTTTTGACCGCGACCTCGAACGGCTCGCCGAGTTGGAGTTCCTGCCGCAGCAGTCGGATCGCTCGGCGATACTCCAGGGGCTGATCCTTGAGCGCGTACGCCATCGGGGATCTCCAATTCTGCCACGGATGCCGGGCCGCGGAGTTCGTTCATCGCCTCGCCGAGGTCGCGGAGGAGCGAATCGCGGACTTGGACATTCTTGATCACGGGCGACGTACGCACCCAATCGGCCGCCGCTTGCAGGTCGGGGAGCGTCGCGGTGCGGAACACGGCCTGCCAATGCTCGGCTGGACGATTGAGTTGGCCGTTCTTCCGCGTGAGGCTCGTGCGGAGTTGCGTCACGAGCGAGGGGCCGCGCCTGGGCGCCTCGGTCACGCCCGGTGCGGGGGCCGATGGGCCTTCCACCAGTCTGAGCCGGGGGTCCAAGTTGGCAAAGGGATCGATCTCGGTGATGCCCGGCTGCGTCGGCTGCGTTTCTTCGGAGGCCGTGAGATCGAACCCTTGAGCGGGCACGTCGAACTGCGGCTGCGGCACTTCCTGACTGCGGACCGCTTCGGCGCCTGGCAGCACCGGCTGATCGCCTTTCAGCAACCGATTCACTTCCGGCAACAGCACCTTGGTCGTCCACGAGGAGGAGTTCGGGCCGCGCAGCCAGCTTGCGAGGGTTTGGAGCGCCTCGGGCGACGCGGCGGCGAACCGCTCGTGCCACGTGGCCACGGGCACATCGGACACGCCCGTCTTCATAAGGCTGCCGCGCAGTTGGCCGACGAGATCCTCGGCGGCTGGCACGACGGCGGACTTCGGGACGGCCGCTGATGGGGACACTGGCCTCGCGGCGGGCGCCACGGCGGCCTGGGCGTCGGCCACCAGTTGCTGCCACTCGGCATTCTCGGGCGCATAACTGCCAGGTTCCGGCGAGGTGAGCCAGTCGCGGAAGTCCTTGAAACTGACACGCGCGGTCGCCGACGATCCGCCACGTTGATCGGGCGCGACACGCATCGACGTGCCATCGGGCGAGAGTTCGGCGCCATTCCATTCGCCGAGGAGGGCTTCCACGTTCTCGCGACCCAACGTGTCCACGAGACCGCGCAGGGACAGGACGCCGGGCGTGACCGTCTTGGTGGGCGCGGCCGGGGGCGCGGGACTCGCGGGCGCCGGGGGTGCCGTGCCAGCGGGCGGTTCGCCTCCCGTGGGAGGCGGCGTCGATCTGGGCGCGGGTGGCTCGGCCGGTGGCGTGGTGCGCTCGAGCTCGGCGATGGCGGCGGCGCGTTCCTCTGGCGGCAGACTGAGCAACTCGGCGATCGTGCTCGGCAGTTGCGCGGTGCCGCGTGGATCGGCCGCATCGCTGCCGTGGAACCGGGCCACTTCCTCCCACGTCGTCGGGAGCGGTTGATCGGGCGTCGGCCGACCGAAGCGTGGCGGCGCGGGCGTCGGGGCCGGGCCCAACTGCGGATACGCCGGCGGCGGCAGGTCCAACAGCCCGGTCGGGCGCGGCGGCAAGCCGAGCGGGGTCGGCTCGACCGCGGGCGCCGGCAGCGCCGGCTGGACATTCGGCAGGACTGTGACGGTCGGCAAGGGACCGGGGCGCCAGTTTGCGGGGCCGATGCCCGTGCCGGGGGGCAACCCAGGCGGCGGGGGCGGCGGGGGCGGCGCTGGGAGTCCGGGGCCGGCCGGGGGCCCGCCAGGTCCACCCGGCGGCATCACCGCGACGGTCGGCAGCGGGCCGAGCGGCTGGGCGAACGTCATGCCCGGGAGTCCTTCGAGATTGCGTGCGGCCCGTTCGACGACGACGTTGCGGGGCTGCGGCCCGCGTCGCAGCCGGTTCGCGACGGCTTCAGTGAGTTCCCCACCGCCCACGGCACCGGCCAGTTCCCCCGGCACGCCAAAGATACTGCCCGCCACCGCGCCGGCGCCGGTGCCTGCCATCTTGATCAGTTTGGCCACGATCTGCTGGCCGAGCGTGCTGCCGCCCGGCGGCCGGACGCCGGTGTCCCCGGCCAAGCGTTTCGCATAGGCGGCACCGCGCGTTTCGATGAGCGCCCCTTCGTCGGCCCGCAACTTCCGAATGTCGGTGACGCCCAACTGATCCAACCGGTCATACACCGCATTCCGCGCATGGTCGGCGGCCAACTCGAGCGCCCGAAACACCGGGTCGCTTTGGCGCATCGCGTTCACGTCATACTTGCTTTCGCTGAGCGCCTTCCGCAATTCGCTATTCAGCCGCAGCACCCGGTCGTACATATCCGGCAGCGACATCGGTTGATCGAGCCCGAGGCTTTCGATCGCCTGCATCCCCTTATCGATGTCGGTCGCGCGCGTCCCCATGCCGCGCACGGGTGGGGCGCCAGGCGTCGGGCCGCCCAAGCCCCGATCGAGCGCGTCCTCGATTTGCCGGATGGGCACTTGGACGATTTCCTGCGGAAACTGATCGACCGCCGCTTGCACGTGCGTTTCGATCTTGCCGATGGCGCGATCTTTCGCGGCGATGAGATCGGTGACGGTCGCGATCGGCGTGGCCGCATGTTCGGCGGCCATCGCGGGAATCGTGGTCTGGATGTGCGCGGCGTCCATGTCGGGAAACGCTTGCTGCATCAACCGCACGTAGGTCCGCATTTTCGCCGCTTGAATCGCGGCGGCACGGGCGGGGGCGCCCGCGGCGTGCGCGGCGGTCGCCGTCTCGCCGCCCTTCACCAATCCCAGATTGGTCACGAGGGCGGCGGCCGATCCGAGCGCGGGCGGGAGTTCCTCCGAGAGCGGCTTGGAGGTATCGCGCAAGATGTCGCCGGTGCGGTTGATGGCCGTCCCGATGCCGAGCGGCAGCATCCCCGCCGCATGCTGGATCGCCGACAAGATGTTCTCGTACCGCGCGCCGGGTTGGGTCCAGATGGCTTGCAGGTCGCGCTCGAACGCCGGCACGCCCTCGGCGCCCGTGAGGCTGCCCAGGACCCCCTTCACTGTGTCGATCGGATGCGTCACCAGCCCGGCCGCGAGGTCGGTCACGCCAGGATTGATTCCAGCTTCGTATTGACCGGCGAAGGTGTCGGGCGACGCCGGGGCCGGGGCCATCTTCTTCGCGAAGCGTTCTTGGATGGCTTGCGCCTCGGTGCGCGGCGTGGGCACCCCGCGGTACTGTCGGACGATCGCGGCCTCCTCCGGCGACATCGGGGGACCGCTCGACGTGGGTGTCCCGCCGTACTGCCGGATGATCGCGGCCTCCTCCGGGGAGATCGTTTGCGGGTCCATGCGGCTACTTGATGGCCTTCAGCCGCTCGTAGGCCGACTTGGCCGCCTCTTCCGTGGGATACGTGATGGACACGCCCGAGGGGCCCGTGACGACGCGCCCATTGATCGCGACCTTCGAGGTGGGCGCCGGGGGCGGCCCGCCGGCCGGTCCGGCGCCTGTCTGGCGTCCGGTCCCGCCTGCGCCTGGCGGTGGCCCGGGTGGCGGCGTCCCCATGCCGGTCACGTTGCCGAGGAAGTTGGCGATGTCTTGCGAGACGGCGGCAATCTGTTTGCTCTGATTGTCGGTCGTGATCTTCATGTCGTTCCGCATGCCGGCCGCCACTTTGGCGAACGTCTCGGGCGACTGCGCGGCGCCGAGCAGATCATCCACGCGCTTGCTGGCGTAGTCGGTGAGCGCCGCGACCGACCCGGCGCCCCCGCCCGTGACCTTGGCGTATTCGCGCCCGGCCGTGTAGATGTACAACTGCAACTGCGCGAGTTCCGGATCGCTGGAGAGGGCTTTGTCGCCGGTCGCGAGCCACTGCTTGAACGTGTTGACGATCGGCGTCTGCCCGCGCGGCACTTTCAGCGATTGGTTCTCGGCCAGTTGCAGCGCATCCTCGGCCGCGCCGGCCGCGGCGGCGGTGCGAACGTAGAACGTCGTCAGGTTCGCGAGCGCGGGCGCCTTCGCGCGATACTCCGCGCGGAGCATCGGCACATCGACGCCCGACTCCGCGGCAATCGCGCTGCCCGTATTGATGATGGCATCCCGGGCGCGGCCCATCTGGCCGCTGTTGCTTTGCCCGAGCGCCGGCATTTGATTGGTCAGCACCCAGGCCATGCCGCCCTGATAGAGCGCATTCGGCGTCAGATTCGTGGCTGGGTCCACTTTGTTGGCCGTCACCGGATCGGGCCGGGTGGCCGAGAAGGTGCGTGCGGCGAAGTCATTCGCCGCCCCCGTATTGATGATCGCTTGCGACGGCACGGCGCGCACCGGCTTGCCGGCCGCATCTTTCACGGGCACGGCGGTGCCCGTCGCATCATGCGTCATGATCGTGGGCTGGCCCTCGAACATCGCCGTGAACGTCCCCGTGGGCGCGGCGCGCACCGCGGCCGCAGCGGCGCCCCGGATCTCATTCCGAATCGCCGCCACCTCGGCCGAGTCCAACGGCCGACCCACTTCCTTCTGCTTCCGCTGCACGGCGGCGGTCACGTCGGCCTGTTCCTGCTCGAAGGGCGTTTTGGGGACCGGCCGCGCGGGCGTCATCTCGACGGCCTGGCCCTCGGCGTTCTTCGCGGCCAACCCGGCGGTCGCCCGCAAGGTCTGGATCGGCACATAGCGGCCGGTCGCGTCTTGCACGGAATCGTTCCGCTGCAACAACTGCTGATACTCGTCCGGTCCCCATTCCGCTTTCAACTTGTCGAGTTGCGCCTGGGCATCTTTCTGCGCTTTCGCCATCGCCTTGGTATTGCTGAACGTCCCCCCCAGTCGGCTCGTGATAAACCCCGGCGGCAAGCCCAGCGATTTCACGCCCGCGTCGTCGAAGAGTTCCACCGTGCGGGCGAACGCGCCGGGATCATCGATCGTCTCGACGGCCCGCGTCGCCCGCTCCACGAGATCGACGATCTTGAGCTTTTTGGTGTCCTCGTACTGCTGCCGTAGGTATTGCCGTTGCTCCTCGGTCGCCGCGGTCTGCACGTCGAACTCGTGTTGCTTCTCCTCCAGCAGGCGCCGCCGTTCCATCGCGTCGGTGTACCCGCCGAGCAGACCCGTGACGCCGGCCGGGCCGGCCTTGCTGGCGGCGATCCCCGCGAGCAGCATCGGGATCGATTTCACGAGTGTCTGCATGAACGTCGGCGCGGCCGGTCCCGTGGGCCGCGGCGGGGTGAGCGCGGGCGCGGGGCCGAGCGGGACGCCCGCAGTGCCGAGACCCGCCGGGAGCGTCGGCGGCTGCGTGGGCGGGGCCACGGGCAGCGGCGGCGGAAACGACACCGGAATCGGGTCGTCTTGTAGGGGGGGCGTCTCCCCCACTTGGCTGAGCATGCGCGGATCAAGCAAGTCCGGTAGGGCCATCAGGGTCGCTCACTTGTTGAATGTGGCGAGCCAGTCGCCGATCGTTTTCCAGAGCGCGGCGCTTTGGGTGTTGTTCGTGGTATTGCCCAGCGTCGCCATCTGCGAGATCGACGCGAGCGACGAGAGCAGATCCTTCGGCGAGGTCGAACCCGCCCCGAGCCCGAGGACCTGCAACGCCTGACTCAATCGCTGCGCGCTGAGATCGACCGGAATCCCCGCCAGTTGCACGGCCTGATTGAAATTGGTGTTCTGTTCGGTGCGCTGATCGCGCGAGAACTGCGTGAGCGCCTGCGCGAGCGTGACCGGGAGCACGCTCGTGGACATGTCCTGTCCGCGGAGACTGATTTCCTGGGCGCGCTGAGCCAGCTCCTGCGTGCGCGCCGCATCCTGCGCTTCGATCGTCTGGCCGCGGAGGTTGATGTCCTGCGTCCGCTGATTCATGAACGCATTGAGTTGCGCGAGCAAGCCTTGCTGCTCGAGGCTCGCCTGCTGCGTCGCGGCCGTGAACCCCTGCGAGGCGGCCTGCATCAACTGGTCGCGCCGCTGATTGATCTGCGCGATTTCCGCGACGTTCTGCGCCTGGAGCGCCTGCGCCTTCAGCGTCTGGTACTGCGCGTCCACTTCCTGCAAGGCATGCTGCGCGACGCCCGAGGACGGCGGCACGCCCTGCATCCCCATCGCGCGGGCCTTGTTGTCGAGCGCCGTCTGATGCTCGTGGTTGAGCGTGTCCACGGCCGCCGTCTTCAACTGCGCGAGTTGGTCATCGCTGAAGGCCGGCTTGCTAAGCTCGCTCACGAGATTGTCGAGAATGCCCCGGTACTGCGAGGTCGGGCCCGTGAGCGCGTTCGTGTTGGCCTTGAGCGCCTCTTGCAACGCCGCGAACTGCGGCCCATAGTCCGGCAGATCGGGAATCGTGGCCGGCGCGGAGAGGGCCGCGATCGGCCGATTCTGGATGTCGCCGAGGCGCGTCATCGCGTTTTGAATGGCTTGCGTGAAGATCGCGGCGTTCGGGTCGTTGATGGGCGTCGTGAGTTGATTGATCCGCTGCGTGAGCAGCGTCATCAACTGCGAGGCGGACGGATCATCGAACAGATTGCCGAAATTGATACCGGAGAGATTGATGCCGGTGCCCGTGCCCCCGCTCCCGCTGCCGCTCCCGGTGTCGGGATTGAGCCGCCCCCACTCGGCCGTCGTCATCCCCATGCGGTTCGCCCAATAGGCTTCGCTGTGGGCGCCGTTGTCTTCCCGAATGCGCTCGGCCCAATACTCCGCGGGGTTCTCGGTGGTCAGCCCCGGATTGGTCGGCCCCAAGACCTGATACTGGTACTGCACCCACGGCAGCGGATTGCTGAGCTCGAGCGGCGGCTTGGTCGGGGTCGTGGTCGTCGTGGTCGTCGGCGTCGTCGTCGTGGCTGGCGGCGTCTTCGGGGGCGTGGTCGGCGACAACGGCTCGCCGGGCGGTTGCTTCGGCAGCCCCGGTCCGGCCGTCCCGATCGGCGGATTCGTCACGAAGTCGCCGTAGTCGGTGTTCAGACGCGACGTGGTGGCCTGCGTGCCGGCAAACGTCGGCTTATACGTCGGCTCGTCGTAGATCGTGGTGTCGTACGTCGTCAAGGCCATCGGCTACACCCGCGGCAGCGTGTTGGGGTAGGCGTACCCCTCCGGGTCGCCGCCTTGCGGGCGGAACGTGTCGGTCCCGGGGGGGGAGGGCACGCCTGATCCGCCCGTGCGGGGGGCGCCGAGGCCGGTCATGCCGGTCCCGCCGTCCCGCATCCAGACCGGCAAGCCGCCCATCGCGCCGCGCAGCACGGCCTGGTAGAGCGGATCGCTCTGCTGCCGGCGTTGCAGATCGTTCTGGAGCAACTGATTGAGTTGCTGCGTCAGTTGCGGGACGGCCGAATTGAGGGCGCTCTGCGCCGGGTTGTTGGCGGTCGGGTCGTTCTTCTGACTGAGCAGTTGCCAGAGCGCAATGATCGCCGGGGCCGCCCCGAGCAGTTCTTTCGGGATCGACGAGCCCGTGTTGGCCGGCGGCGTCGTGGCCGGCGGGGTCGTCGCCGGCGGCTCGGGCGCCGCCGGGGCGGTCGGGGTCGGCGGCGGCAAGGTCGTGGTCGGTTTCGGCTTGTGGAACAGCTTCGACAACAGATGCCACGCCCCGACGACGAACGGGATGATCGGCACGCCGCCGTGGCCTTCGCCGCCGCCCGTGCCGCCCGTGCCGATCACGTCGGTGCCCTGGTTCTGGGGGCTGCCATAGCCCAAGTTTTGATAGAGCGGATCGATCAGGCTGCGGTTGTACGGATCGTCGTTGACGATCATGACGGGCCTACCCTTCCACAAAGACGGTGACGACGGCATCGGCGACCGAGCTCGAGAGATACACGCGGCTCGCATCGGCCGGCCGCGTCACCATGAGCGGCACGAGCCGATGGCCCGCCGAGTCGAGCGGCAGCGCCGGCACGAGCACGTAGGGCGTCCGCGGCAGCCCGTGCGGGATGGAAAACTCCGCGTCGGCCACACTCGGGGTCGTGGCGGCGAGCGGGTACCATTGCAGATTCCCGCCGCGCGTTTGGAGCGTCGCGCCCGGCATCGCGCGGCCCACGCGCAGATCCGACAGCACGTAGTCAAAGCACCGCGTCACGGCCTCGAGGGCCGGCGTCAAGAGCGCGCGGACGTAGCTGCTGCTCGCCATGTTAAATCGTCGAACTCCCGACCATGATCGGCAAGGTGTGCGCGATGTAGGTATCCGAGACCGTGCTGATTTGCAGACTCAGGCCCGACCACGTATAGGTGCGGGGGTTGGCGGCGCCCTTGTTGTGGGACGACACGACCGTGCGCGTCCCGTCCGTCATCACGAGCAGGAGATCAATGAATTGAATGGCGGGATCGCTCAACCGGCTCCCGCACACGAGCACGAGGCCGCCGACATCGGCGGGGCTGTGCGGCCGCGTCGTCGTGAAGATCGTCACCGGCGTGCTCGAGTAGGTGACGCCCGTTTGCCCATACGACTGGACGGACGTGCGGACATCGATCACGCCTTGAATGACCGCGCCCCCGGCGGTGATCCCGCCCGTGACCGTGACGCCGCTGAGCGTCGTCAAGCCAGTCACGTTGAGCGTGCCGGTCGCGGTGATGTTGGTAAACGTGGTGGTCCCGGTGATGATCTGGTCGCCCTGGACGGTCAGTGTCCCGCCAATGACGACGTTGCCGGCCGTGTTGATCGACCCATCGGCATGGATGTCCACCACCGGGTCTTGCGCGACGTTTTGGACTTGCACGACAAGGCCGGTGCCCGCGCCCGCCCGAAACAACGCGCCCACGCCGGCCGCATCGACGTTTTCGACCGTGAGCGCCGCTTGTCCGGCGGGCCGACTCGCGCGTACGCCCAGCGCATCGAGCAGGCTCGGTCCGTTCACGAACAGACTCCCGCCAAGCACGGCATTGCCCGTCACGGCGAGGGTCTCGAGCACACTCGTGCCCGTGATGCCGCCCGTGACCGTGAGCGTCCCGCCGATCGTCGCGTTGTGGCTGAGCACGAGGTCGTACCATTGCGCGCCGCTCGTCCCGAGACTCCGCTGATTGCCGGTCAGGTCGGGGACAACATGATGCGCGAGCCCGTCACGCAAGCCCGTCTCGATCGCGGTGATTTCGAGATTCGGATCGTTGATCGTCGCCGGCGTGACCTGATCGCCGTTGGCGTAGATCGGAAACGCGCGAATCCCGGTGGGGTACGTGGCGGCCATCTTTAGAAGCCCCTCAAGGCGGACTCGGGCAGATACGTGAAGCCATACGTAAACCAGTCGAACGCCTCGCGGCCCACGTAGGTCCCGGTGAGACAGAAGCCGCGGCCTTCGGCCTCGAGCGGCAACTGCACTTGAAACACGCGCCGGCCGCCGAGCGCGAGAAAGAACGGCAACGCGACGGGCAAGATCGGCGGGCGCCCGTCGATCGGCACGTCCCCGGCCCAGACAAAGCGATCATCGATTGACACACTGAGCGTGAACGTGCCGGCCGTCAAGAGATGTTCGGTATAGAGATCGAGGAACCGCGTCATCGGCAGGCCCGACGTAAACACCGGGCCGCGGTACTTCGCCGTGAGATCCAGCCCATCGGCCGACGTGCCCGTGTTCTCTTCGCGCAGCCGGCCACTCGTCAAGTCCCAACTGAAGAGCCGGCCGCGATTGCCGGTTTCCGTCTCGGGGCCGTTCCACGAGAGGTAGCCGCCGATCGTGCGATCGGTCGCGCTCCACACGGGCGTGCTCGCGCCCGACCGCACGAGGTCGAACACGAACTCGCCCGGCACGCCATAGAGCGTGAGGTCGGGCACCGCGAGCCGCAATTCCTTTTCCGATTCGTGATAGACGACCGGGACGCGCGCCAGTTGCGCTTCGCTCGTCACGTCCACGATCGCGCGCCAGTCTTGTTCGAGATCGGTCGTGAGCAACACGTCACTCGCGCCATCGAAGAGGAACAGCCCTTCGGCCGAGGCGTGCGCGATGCGTCCGCCCATCAGATCCCACGCGCGAAACCCGAAGCACCCGGCGCGACTGGCGGCGCTCGGCCGCACATCGAAGTCAAGGACGCCCAGGCCCACAATCAGAAACGCCGGTTTGGCCGTGCCCATGACGACGAGCGTATCGCCGTAGGGCATGATCGCCGTGATGCGATCGCCCGTCGTGAACGGGAGATCGATCGTGTAGTCGGCCGGCCACGCCATCGGCAGAAAAATCTCCGAGAACCGGATCGTCACCGGACTGATCGGATCTTTCGCCCACCAGCGGCCTTTCCAGACTTGGCCAAACTCGAGCGGCGGCGCCGGGGTGTGTGTCGTCGGCGCTTCGGTCGCCTCACTCCACGTGTTGTCGGTGAGAAACGCGGTGACGGAGCCGCCACTCGGATTATTGGGCACGCTCGTGGCGAAGCGCCGCACGCTTTCGCCGAGCGTCACGTCCCGGGCGTAGATCAGAATGTCGGTCACGGTTGGATCGGTCGAGCCGGCCGCGACGACCGTGATCGTCCGGGTGGTACCGCTACTGGTCACGAGGACGGTCGCGAACGGCCCTTCATTGCTCGGAAAGGCGCCGGTGTCCAGATACCCGTAGGAGACCTCGAAGGTGTGCCCGGTCATCAGGGACCCGCCCGAGGTATTCGTGAGGAAGGGGGCGGCGGTCGGCCCGGCGATCCCGAAGCGATGCCACGTCACGCCATCCGTGCTGACCTGCGGCGGCGTCACGCCATCGAAGACCGCGACCCGCTCAGCGTCGGACACGAAGTCGATCGGCCGAACGGTGTCGAAGCCGGTCGCGACCGGACTGCCCCACACGCCCGTGTCACTCGGGCGGTAGATGTCGCCGTGGTACGCGACGAGCGTGAACGGGATGCCGCCGTGCAGGTACACGCGCTTGCCGCCTTGCGGGCGTTCGTTGCCGAGACTGGTCGTCGTGAACGTCTGCCACCCAGCCCGCGGGCGCCACCGGCCCGGCACATCGAGGCGCGTATTCAGGAGTTGCTGCGCGCGGGACGGGCCGAGGAGCGTCGCGTTCTGGCGACGGTCGAGCCCGCCGGTCAGATCGGAGACGAGTTCGAGCGCGGGCGTCGCGGCTTGGCCCGGGGCACGGGTGACGAGGCGCGGCTTAGCGTCGGCCATTCAGGGCTCCGAGCAGCGCGTCGATGGTGGTCGCTTGCGCCGGATGGTCGATGCCGCCGTGGCCCATGACGGTCATGAGCGTCTTCAGCACGCGGTCTTCGGGCGTCACGGACGGCCGCACGGGCGCGGGCGTCGGCGCGAGCGGGGCTGGCCCCTTGGGCAGATGCAGCGCCATGACGCGAATCGCCTCTTGCGCGGGGCCGAGCGCCTTAGTCGGCATGGGTGTCCTTCGGCTGACGTACCGATCCAGTGAAGGTCGGGCGCCGCGGCTGCAACACGGCCACGACCGTGGTCTCGCCACAGGTCGGGCAGCGCGGCGCGTCGGTCCGCGTCACCTCCAGCGTGTGGCCGCAGCGGAAGCGGATTACCATGCGGCCCGTCCAAAGCGGGCGCCGTAGGTGCGATCGCGCACGCGGGGCCGGCGGTAGGTCCGCATCGGTTGAATGACGGCACTTTGCGGAATGTGCTGCGTGCCGAGATAGTTTTGCACTTCGCTCTGCGCTTGCACGAGCGCGGCGGCGCTGCGGTTCAGGTCCTTTCGCAGTTTCTCGAGGTCATGCGCGGCGTAGTACCCGAGCGCCCGATGCCAGGTGGTCAGCGTCGTCTTGACGACCGTGCCGATGGTGAAGGTGATCGCGGGGTCGAGCACGAGCGGGTCGGGCGCGAGGACGTACGGTACCTGCGCGACCCAGGTCTCACCGGCGGGAATCAAGGGCGCCGGGTAGAGGCCGAGGAGGAGCGCGGCGCCGTCCATGCGTTGGTACCAGCACTGCGGCGTGGCGGGCGGACTCGTGCGCCAGCCGGGCTCACTGTTGTTGAGCCATGGAATCGTGCGGCGGGGGAAATCGTCTTTGCCCGCCAGTTGCACGGTCGTCCCATCGGCGTGCGTCAGGAAGAGTTCGGGGCCTTCCGGCGCGAGCGCCAAGTAGGGACCGGTCGTGAGGCTGTCGAGGCGGTACTCGGCCTGCCCATCGACGAGCGGCAGCGCCTCGTCGGTTTGGAGGCACGCGGTCTGGATCGTGAACCAGAGCTGCGCGGCGTTGATGGCGGCTTGGCGGCGGGCGACCGTGAACAGGTTCGTCCGGTCGGACGTGCCGAGTTCTTGGTCGAGGAAGGCGCCGTAGAGGTCAAGGAAGGTCATGGGCGGCGTCCTAGAAGGTGAGCCACGCGCGGCTACTCGTCCCGCTCGTGTTCGAGACGCCGGACAGCACTTCGATCGCGCACTGAGTCATCTGCACCGGCTTCGGCGCGCCAGACAGCAGTTCGATGACCCGCTGCGTGACGCGCACGGCCGGACTGACCGGCTGCGTGAGCGTTTCGAGCGCCGTTTGCGTGACGCGAAAATCGGTCATCCCGTCTTCTTGTAGCCAAACTCGGCGGCGTTGAAGCCGGCCTCGGTCCACGCCGCACTCGTGCCGGGATTGACCTGGGCCACTTGCAGCCCATAGGCGTACGTCGTGCCGGGCGCGATGTCCGCGCCAACGAAGTCGGCCCCGCCGTGTCTGACGACGGGGGCAATCAAGGCCGCGCCGGCATCCATCTTCTTCACGCTCAAGTTGTGCTGAACGCCGTAGATCACCGAGCCGGCGACGGGGATGTCTTGCACGACAAACGTATCCGTCAGCCCAATCGTCGTGGCCGAGGTGTAGTCGGTATCGTCATTCGGGGCCGTCTCATCGACGCACGACCAGTTGGCGCCGGTCGAGGGCGTCCAGCCCGTCGTGGCGCCGGCCGCCGTGGGAGAGAGCGCATCAACGCGGCAATCACCGAGGAAGGTGTTCCAAGGCGCCGCTCCCGTGCCATCGAGCACATACAGGTCGTCATAGTCCGCAATTTTTGAGCTGCCGAGTGCGCTGAAGGTCACCGCATCGAACATGCCGAGGATCACGCTCGTCCACTGACTCGCGGCCGACGCGCGCGTATTCTGCGCCGTCAGGCTCAAGACCGACACGCCATTCAGACGCAGATCCACCGTGCCCGCCGAGGGATGGATCAGTACTTTCAGTTCGAGGTACCCAAACGTCGCCGCCGTCATCGTCGCCGTGGTGGTCCCCAGCACGGTGCCGTTATGGATACCGCGCAGCACCGTCAGCGTGAAGTCATTGTTCAGACGGAGGGAGATTTGCGTGGTGCCGCCATCTCTCACCCCGGCCAGCGCCAATCCAGCGGTCCCAATCAGTCCAGTGGGCACCCGCACGGCCATGCCAACGACGAAGGTCGCATCAGCGGCGGGCAGTACCTTCTGCACGTAGTACGTGGGATTCGTGGAGCCGCCCCCACAGTTGGCCTGCAACCCTTGACTGGCCCGGCGGCCCGTGCCCGCGCCGATCGCAATCGCCCCACCCCCAGTCACGGCGCTGGCGCTCCACTTCTCGGTGAGGTCGGCCGTCACGTAGTGGTCAAACGAGTCGATGAAAAGGAGGGCCATCGTTAGAACCCGTTTGTCACGGCGAGCAGATCCCACGTGCTGTCGCTCGCGTTATAGCGAAACCCCAGATAGAGCGTCTTGCTCGCCGTTGTCGTCGTCGGCAGCGCCACGTCGGTCCCAGCGCGATAGATGGCGTTCCACGAGAGCGCGCGGGCCGTCGCGTCGCTCTTGATCCGGATGGTCAAGTAGTTCCCTTCGGTGGGCGTGCCCGAGGGGGCGGCAAACGCCGCGGCGGCCGCGAGCGCCGTGACGGTGAAAAAATTGCGGGGACTGCCGCCCGCGGGCGTCGGCGTCGCCGACGAGACGATCGTGGTCGTCGTGTCGCCTCCGGGCGCGGAGACTGCGCTCACCTGCACCAACACCTGTTGGGCGGTGATAATCGAACTGCCATTGGCGACCCAGGCCACCGGGATCTCGGCGTACGTCGTTTTATCGATGGGCGGCCCCGTGGTCCGAAAGCGCGCGTAGGACGCATGATCGTCCTTGTCTTGCACGAGGATGGTGGACCCGAGCGAAATGACCATCAGGCCCCAATAGACATCCTGATCGTCCACGGACACAAAGCGAATCCAGAGCTTCGTCGTGGCGGTAAACGGAAACCCGAGATCGGTACGGAGTTGCCCCGCGTTGGGCGGTTCGGGGCCGGTGTTGTACGTGTAGTTGATGAGCACCGAATTACGCGGGCCATTGAGCACCGTCCCGGTCATCGACATGCCGCCCGAGAGCGTCACTTCCTCGATGTCGCCGGCCCCGCCGCTCGCGCCCCGGCCGAGCAGGCGTGAGGCGCCCGAGAGATTCTGCATCTTCGCAAACGTCACGGCATCGTTGGCGATCGTCGCCGCCACGCTGCCACTGCCCGGCCCGGCCGTCACGTCCCCGGTGAGTTGGGTCAAGCCCCCGCCGCCCCCGCCACTCGTGCCAGAGACGACGCGGCTGTTCTGCAAGGCGACAATCGGCGGCGGCCCGGCACTGCGCGCATTCTTCGACGCGACCGTGGGCGCCGGTCCGGCGGCGAGTGGCGCCGGCTCGGCTGTGGTCGCGGCGACCAGGGGCGGCGCCTCCGGCGGCGCCGGGGGCGGCGTGGGGCGCCGTGGTGGTGGGGGCGGCGGCGCGGGACGCCGGGGCGGCGGCATGCCTTTGGGCGGCTTAGTTGGCGACATATTCCACCGTCACCGTTCCGCCCACGACCGCCGTGGACACCCGCGCCCGCACGGCGAGGAGCGCCCCCGAGTAGGACACGACCTGGACCGTACTCGCGGCGATCGCAATCTCGGGCGCGAGCGCCTGCCACGTGCCCGTGTAATCGACCGACCGGGCCGTTTCGATCGTCACGCCGCCGGCACTGACCGCGCCGATCCCCTCGAGGTAGAACGCATGTTCGCGTCCCGCCCCGCCCACGTCCACCGGGGTCCCGTTGCCGGCGGCCGTCGCCGTCGTCTGCAAGCGTTGGCGGACTTCAACCATGCGGGCCTCCTTCGAGATCGGCGATCAACGCTTCGGCGAACTGGATGGCCCCCGTGCACGCATGGGCATTCGCCAAATGCTGCTGCCGCTGGTGGTGCAGCGTCTCCACCTTCGCGCGCAGCGCCTCGACCGACGGCCACGTCGTCGGCCGCGCGTCTTCGTCGGGCACGGCCACCGGGCCGAGCACCGGAGCCATCAGAACGTCACCGATCCGAGCGAGTACAGCGTATAGGCCGAGGCCGACGTGAAGACGACGCGGAAGGTCCGCATCGTGCTTTGCGCGATCGTCATCGTGCCCGAGAGCGTCGCGCCCAAGCCGGCCGTCACGGTGATCGTGAACGCGCCGCCCGCATCGTTGCGAATCGCAAACTCGAACGCCGTGCCGGCCGCCGCCCCCGGGACCGCATTGGCCAGCGCGGTCGCCGAAGGCGTCACGTCCGATCGGCTCGCGCCGGCTGGGTCGCGCAGAATGAGCCCGCTCAAGAGTTGCGCGGGCGTGTAGGTGACCGGGCCGGCGGTGGCGATCGCGCTCGGCGTGCCGCCCCCTTGAATGAGGATGCCGCCGATCATCAGGTTGCCGTCGAAGTGCGTGGTCGCGCCGTCGCCAAAACTGGCGCCTGCAATACTCATAGTCCTGCTCCTGACTCTGCCCGAGGGATCATCGGCCCCTGCGCCGGACAGGCGATCCCTCGGACGGGTGCTTCACCGGCGTGCGGCGACGCTAGGCGCCCGGCGAGCCCCAGAGCCCTTGCCACTGCCGGACGCCCCACGAGCGCCGGAAGCGAATCGAGTAGAAGCGATTGCCCGACCGTGGCAGCCGTTCCGGCGGCTGCATCCCAATCGGCACGCGGGTGTACGACATCACGCCGTGGTTCTTGTTCTTGTAGATGAGGTACCAGGCGTCGTTGTCGGTCAGGTACGGATTCACGAGCACCTGAATGTCGTACATCTTGTTGATCGGGTTGATGTCGTTGTCGGCCACGCCCGGCAAGAGACTCGACCCGACAATGCGCTCGGCGAGCAACTTGAGCGCGGGCGGGACGTAGAGAATCAGCCCGTCCACCGGCGCCGAGAAGAAGCCTTCCTCGGTCTTCTGGTCGGTGTTCAAGTCGATGATCGCCTGCTGGAGCGCGAGCCACGACAGATCCGACACGCGCGTGTTGAGCGCCGTGCCGCCGCCGACGAGCGGATGCGCCGCCGCAAAGATCGGCTGGCCATCGGGACTCGTCTCGGTCGCAAAGCCGTTGTTGAACGGAATGGCCGCATACGTCTCTTCGGCCACACGGCAGCCGCGGGCCAGGCCCGTGCCGTACTGACTGAGGATGTCGTACACGTCATCTTCCTGCGCGGTCTGCGTGACTTCAAACGCGAGCCCGAACTCGAGGTGCGTGAAGTCCTTCGTGTAGCCCTGCTTGATGAGTTGGGTCGTGTAGTCCTGCCCCTCGCCCTTGACGGGCGCGGCGCCGAACATCGCGTACGAGACGTTGCGCTCGAACTTCCGATCGCTACTCTCGACGTTGTAGAACTTCCGCCAGATCGGCGTCAGTTCCTTGAGCGTCTTCCCCACGATGGCGAAGACGGTCTTGTCAACATTGTCAACATTAGCTGGGATGGTGCCGCGGACTTGGGCCATGATTCATGTCTCCTTTAGCCCGCGAAGGGCAGGCGCACGGACGCCTTCCACTGAAAGGCCACGCGGCCGTTGACATCGCCCACGGCATCGACGAGATCCGTCACGATGGTGTTGACGTTGGTGGTGTCGCTGAGATCGACGCGCCAGATCCCGTTCGTCGCATCGAGCACGATCCCGTACGCGACACCCTTCTGGGTGTAGGCGAGGGCGCCCGTGTCCTGCACGCGGCCGACGAACTCGACGCCGGGCTCGGCGATCCAGTACGCGATCATGTTGCCCTGCACGCCGGTGGCATTTTCGGCGGCTATGCCGAGCACCCCGGCAGTGGGGTCGGTGCCCACGACCAGCACTTCGTTTTCGTGGCCGGCGACGGCCGAGAGTTTGAGCGGGGCGCCGATGCGGAAGGTCTGGGCCGCGCCTTCCGGCGCATTGAAGATCCGAACAGGCCCGCGATGAGGACGCAGATAGTCCCCGGCGGAAACAGTTAACGTGGCCATGAGCCACACTCCTTTGGCGGGCACACGCCCGCGATGGCGAAATGGAATGTTGGGTCGGGCTCTGAGGCCGCCGCGGTGACTCCGACCGAGCCACGGGCCGGGCTGGACTTGATGTCGCGGTGTCCGTCCGCGCGCTGTCCGGTGGGGTGCGGCCATCACGCACGGGACCGGACGAGGCCCGCACGGATCGATCAGCGTCCGGTCGTGCTGGCGTCTGACCGCTGGATCAGCCGCCGCTCAGATCGCGGAGATTCTACACCATTATTTCTTGGGCGACTTCCCTGCCGTCTTCAACGCGATGGCGATGCTTTGCTTCACGGGCCGTCCCGACGCCACTTCTTTCCGAATGTTGTTGGACACGACTGTCTGGCTCGAGCCCTTCTGGAGCGGCATGGGGCGCCTACACTTTCCGCACGTCGGCCGATTCTTGGAACTCGGTCATCTGCATGTGCCCGGCGACCTCGGCGGCCCGTCGGTGGCCATCGGCGGCGAGCGTGTCCGAGACGGCTTGCCGCACCGTGCCGACCGATCGCCGCTTCGCGTCGCCATCCTGCGCCTTGCGGATCTGAATCTGCTTGTAGAGATGGCGCGGCATCTTGACCAGCAACTCGTGGCCGCGTTCGCCACGCGTAATGTAGCCTTCGGGCGAACTGCCCCACCCGTTGCGCTCGGGGCCGGTGCGGAGTTCGTCTTTGTGGACCTGCACGTACCCGCGCTGCGCGATGATTTCGTAGAAGCGATCGAGCGGGGCGCCGGGGCCCGTGAAGATCCACCGGGTGATCATCGGCACGGGTTGATCTTTCAGTTCGGCCGAGGCATCCACTTCGCGCAACGTGTCGAGATCGCCGTTCTGCGCGCGGCGTTCCGCAATCTCGAACGACGGCAACGGACGCGCGGGCGGCGTGCCCACGAGCACGTCTTCGATCGGCTCACTCGGGGTCGATTTGGCCATGACTTACTCCTCTAGGACGATGTGCTGCTGGCCCTTTGGGGCATTGACGAGCGGGGCGGTGGCGGCGCCCCAGGCTTCGGGGGTCATCCCGCGGGCCCGCGCCGTCCGCTGCTCAATCGGCGACATCACGACCGGGGCCGGGGCCCGCGCGCCGGGCCGTTCGGTGAACACGGGCGCGGGGGCTTGGGGCGGGGCGCCCACGACGGCCGGCGCCCCCGGCTGACCCGGGACCGTCAAGCCCTTCATCCCGCGCGCCATCATGATCGCGGCAATGCCAATCTGCGGATTACTGAGCAAGGCCGGATCGTTGGCGAGAAACCCGTCGAGCATCTGCTCGAGCTCGGGCCCATCGGCACCCACACTCTTCGCCGTTTGCATGATGGCATCGCGCGCCGACTGGCCCTGACTCCGCTGCAAGGTCTGTTGCATCGGCGCGACCTGTTCGCGGATCGCGGCCTGCACGGCCGCCATCACCTGCTGCTGATTGCGCGTGTAGATGCGCCGGGCCGCGTCCACATCGGGCAGGCCCGAGCCATCGGCCTTGTAGAGCACGAGATCCTTGGCGAACTCTTCGAGGTCGGCGACGGACGGCCCGACGGGCGCGGGCGGCGCCGGGGCCGCCGCAGGCGCGGGCGCCAGGCGCTGCCCGCTTTCGCGCGCTTGGATTTCCGCGAGCAGATCGGGATGCTTTTGGAGCGCGACGAGCAGCGGAGCCGCCTGTTCGCGGAACTGCTTCAGCGTGCGGTTTTCTTGGCGTTCGCGGCCGAGGGTGGCGAGAATCCCGGCGCGTTCTTGTTCCGGGTCCGGCGGCGCGTCGGCGGGGGGGGAATCCACACGCACGACGGCCGCCGGCTCGCCCGCCGGCTCGGCCGCGGGCGTCTCAAGCGTGAGGGCGGGCGGCAGCGGCGCACTGGCGCCTTGGCCATCTTCCATTGGAATGGTCGCCGCCGCGACGGTGGCGTCATCACTCATAGGGACTCCTTCCATTCGGCGACCAGATCGCGAATCGGGACCAGCCAGTACGCATGGTCATCGACCACGATTTCCTGCCCGGCGGTCGGCGGCACGAGCACGATCGCGCCGGGGGCCACGTCCGGCGGGCTCGGCGTGCCGCACTCGGGACAGCGCACGGGACCGATCGCGACAATCCGCCCCACGACCGGCACGACGCGATCGGTGAGCGCAATCACGTCGGACGGCGGCGTGACGATCGGATCAATGAGCGCATTCGGGCCGATCACTCTCAGCATCGCGCCCGCCGTGGCCGGCGCGCGGCCTGAAGGGGCTTCCCACTGAGATGATGAATCCGCGTCAGCGGCCAGGACATGATCGTATGGACCGCGCGCCGGCTCGCCAGGATCTGCGCGCACGTTTCGTGCTGCTGCGCCACGTCGGCGTCACTGGCCTCAAGCAAACTCTCCAGCCGCTCGAGCACCGGGTCGCTCTTCCACCACGCGGCCACGTAGGCACAGAAGATCGCCCACCCGGGGGACGCGAGCATCGCTTGCAGATCGTCGCGTTCGCGGTCGGTCTGCCCTTCCGGGGGCGGTACGTAGCCGCTCGGCGCGAGGACGGGCGCCATCATTGCACCGTGGGCGGACCCGCCATCGGCGGCGCCCCGCCCGGCGCCCCGCCCGCCATCGCCTGTTGCAACATCTGGAGGAGTTCCGGCTGGGCCCCACCCCCCGGTCCCGCACCCGGCATTCCGGGCATCGCCGCCGCGGCCTCTCCGGCCGGGGTCCCAGTCCCGGCCGTGAGGGCCCCCACCTGCGGCATCGGCGGGCCCGCCGTCGTCAAGGTGCTTTGCAAATCCGTCATGCGATAGAGATGCAGCGCCTTTTGGAGGAGGGCTTCGCCCAGTTTCGGATTCTGTTGAAATTGCTGCGCGAGCGCCGGCGACAACTGAAAGAGCGCCTTCAAGCCCACCGCGAGGAACTGATTGAAGTCCTCGCGCTGCCGGAAGATGTCGGCCGTTTCCACACTCCCCTTCGGCACAAACGAGAAATGCCCCGTCAGATCCTCGTGCGTGAACTTGAACGGCCCCTGGTCGGGCATCGTGAGCCCGATGGTTTGTAAGCCGCGCAACACGCTCGTATTCGGTTCGACGCCGCCTTCTTGCGCCAGCAGCGACCGCCGCCAGATTTCATTGCGAAGCTGGTACAGCTCGGCCATCGCTTCCTGCAAGTGATGGACGGGCTCATCGATCCGCACGAAGCTCGCGTGGGCTTCCTGCTGGACTTGCGTCGCCGTAATCTGCGTGGGACTGCCGGCGCCAATCACGCTCTGATCGTTCAACCCGCTGATGCGCTCGGCGGCCTCTTCGCATTCGCGCTTCTGGAACACGGTCGATTGCGGGACATCCTGCACGACCTGTTGCTGAATCTCGTCCATACGGGCGACTTCGATGACCGCGTTCGGCCCCCACGGTTGATCGTCGGGATTCCAATAGCCGTCCTTGAGCCGCTTGATCGGCGCGTTGGTGGCGAGCGCCCCGCGGTCGGCGATTTGATTCCGCAGCGCGGCATGTTCTTCGGCCACTGACGCGAGTTTGTGGCCGACGAGCGAGTACCCGTAGACCGAATCGGCGCGCGGGAAGGGCGTGACCGAAATGTACCGGACTTGCCGCAGCGCATCGTGCTCGAGGCGAATACACACGCCCTGCTTCACGCTCACGGTCGCAATGAGCCACTCTTCGACCCCATCGCCGTCGATGTCATAGAAGAGATGGACTTCCCAGAGTTCCTTTTCGGCCGTCACGTCCTGCTGCGGCGCAATCGTGAGCCCTTGGCGCGTCTCGCGCGCCCGCTGTTCGCGATCGCCATCCGTGCCGAGCTGATCAATGTTCCGGTAGAACCCGGCCGCTTCGCGTTGCTGGAGTTCGGGGAGGCGCAGATACACGCGCTTGGCAAAGCCCCAGACTTCGGAATTGTCCCGCGCGTGCCCGGGCAGAAAGAGGAAGTCTTTCATCGAGAGCGCACGGTACTGCGGCCCATCGCAGACGGCGACTTGATCGCTGTAGTGGACCGTCACCGCCGGTTTCTCACAGCCGGGCTCGTCGCAGACCTCGAGATCGCCATCGTCGCCACGTTTCGGGGTGGCGCGGCCTTGCTCGTCGAGTTGCAGGGCGCCGTACTCATCGGTGACCGCGTGGACCTTGGCTTGCGCCTGAAATTTCCGCACCAGGCGCCGTTCGGAACACTCGAGCACGCCGTTGCCTTCAATGAGGCTCGTGTGGATCGCGCGGGCGAACCACGTGCGGAGCTTTTCGTCCTTCGCTTTCCATTCATGGAACGCTTCGACCTTCCCGCACCGCTCTTGCGACTCGCCATAGCCCTCGACCGCGCAAATCGGCGACGGGCCAAAGACAATTTGGGTCAGCCGGGCGCGCAACGCATCGACTTTTTCGACCGGGAGCCACGAGGAGAGGTTCGCCGCATCGGGCCACGCTTCCGACAGGTCCTGCGGGGTCTGTTCGTAGAGCTCGTGCCAGTAGTCAATGCGGCCATGCTCTTGAATGATGGTGATCCGCGCCTCTTCCGCCGCGCGAATCTCGTTCACGAGCCAGGACACGAAGTCTTGTTCGTCTTGGGGGCTGAGGGAGACGCGATAGGGGTCCGTTTTCGATCGCCCCCGGGCCAGGGGCACGCCGGCGAGGCCGGGGACGGACGCCGCATCGGGCATCCGGGGAGAATATCACGCGATTTGCGTAAGTTTTCGTGTTTTGCGTCACTCGGCCCGCCTGGACCGGCCCGACGGGTCAGCGGTCGCCGTCGAGCACCCGTGCCATGAGGGCCATCCGCGCCTGGAAGTGCGCGCGACAGCGCGCGAGCCACGCCCGTTTGCGCTCGCCGTCGTACGCGAGCACGGGCGCCAGCGGGTCGCTGTTGACCGGCAGGCGGTCGCATTGGTCGAGGAGGGTGTCGAAGCGGGCCGCCTGCTGGGAGTTGAGCGCGGCGTTCATCTTCTGCCGGTCGGCCTCGGTGTAGCGCACGCCGCGCCGATCCATTGCGTTAGGCGTCCTCGGCCGCTTGCTCGGCGCGCAGGTCGGTCAGATAGTCGTACAGGAAGACCTCCACCGCGCGCAATTTGAACACGTGGATGGAACCAGACGCCCGTTCCTGAGCGACGAGCGCCTGCACGACCGTCAGGACGGCCTGCACACGGGTGATCCGCTCTTCCCGGCTAGCCGGCCCCCTGCCTCGACGGCCGCCCATCGCCGAGCCTCTTACGAAAACCCGGCGAGTTCAGCGGTCGCCTTGAGGAGTTTACCCAAGACCTCATGGGAACGCAGGAGCGAGGCATTGGCCTTCCGCAGCGCCTCGATTTCGTCGCCTTGATGGTCGAACAGTTCCAGTTGGAGTTCGTAGAGGGTGCGGACGATCGCGCGTTCCTGGTCAGTCATGAGGCGAGTGTAGCAGACCCTTCGCCACGAGCGAATGCTCCAGGCGGGGTGTCAGGGCGTCTCGACCACGAAGGGGTTGATGACCGTCACGTCGCTATAGACCTGCCCATGCGACAGGTCTTCGGAATAGAGCGTGTCCACGCCCGCTGCCTGGGCCGCGTGGAGAATCAGCGCGTCCCAGAAGGAGACCTGATAACGGGCCGCCAGATCGAGCGCCGCGAGCACGTCCGTCGAGGCGCCCTCGCGGACCTCCCAGGCGAGATAGTTCGCAACCACGTCTCGCGTCGTCGCCCCGTCGAGCGGCCGCCGAATCTTCCGCTGGAAGTTGGCGGCCAGCTCGTGCAGGACTTGGGGGCTCACCACCCCCCAGCGCGCCAGCCACAACGTCGCGACGAGTGCCCTGGCCGTGTCGTGCTTGGGGCCGGCGGCGATGTCATGGGCGTACAGGAGGATATTGGTATCGACGAACGCCCTACCGCTCATGCAGCTCGTCGCGCGATCCGGGTGTGAACCCCAAATCAAATCCCGTGCGGAGATACGCCAGGGCCCGCGCCTTGGCCGCCTCATAGGCCGCCTGACGGTCTCCGGCGAGTGCCGTGTCGAGGCCCGCGCGGACCTCCCCGTGCACCTGGGCGTACAATTGCTCCTCACGGACGCGCTTGACCAACCAGTGACTCAGGAACCCGCTGAGCGACCGACCGTCTTTCGCCGCCAGGGCGCGGGCCCGCTTGAGCACGGCCGCGTCCAATTTCAACGTGACATTTTGTTTCATAGGCACAGGATAGCACGACAGTTACCGTGCCGCTATCGTCCCGCCCGATGCCGCCGCGCTCGGGCCTGCTGTCTGGCCTTCTGAAGATGGCGGGCACACTGCTGGCGCCCCGCCACGAGAACATCCCCGCACCAGATACACACGCCGGCGGTCTTGCGCGCCAGATGCAGGCGTCGTTTCGCCTGACGTTGGGTCGCGCGACACCTATGGCAGGCCGTATAGCCCACGGCCGCGTCCCCCCCGCACGCCACGCATTGGTGGAGGGCTTTTCTGGCGGCCTGCCTCGACAGCGCACAGGCGCGGCAGTGGCTCGTTGGCGTGCGCCCCGCCCGGCGCGGCAACTCCACGCCGCATCCGGCACAGAACAGGGGACTCCGTACGCGCGGCAGCGGCTCCATCAACCAAAAGGGCGTCTCGGGAAACCGCACGGGCGCGTCCCACCCGGCCAGCGAACACGAACAGGCTTGCATCGCCCGAGGCGTGGGCGTCTCCCGCGGATCGGTGACGTGGGCGGCTCGCTTCCGATAGGTGGCGGATCGCTCTTGGTGCGAGATCGGATCTGTGCGTGTCGCCCACATCTCGGCGGGCACGGCGACGGCCATCGGTGGCGTGCGAAAGCGGTAGGGGCGGGGCAGTGTGGGCCACTCGCTATGGCCAGACGCGATCCAGATGCGTCCCAACGTCAGTCGCATCCGACTTTCGACAAGATCAACGGGACCCACCCGCCAGAGTTCACGCAGCCGCGCCCGTTCCTCGAACGAAAACCAGTACATCGTCGCGCCCAACGACCGATAGCAGCCGCGCCACGACTCCATCACCGGTACATCGTCCACGGCGAATGTCATCGTCCGACCCGATGCCGCCCCCGATCCCGCCCTAATCGATGCAACCGATCGGCCGGATCGCGGTCCCGCTGCCGCGCCCGCGCCTCCCGCACCTCGGCCCGCCGCAACGTCTCCTGCGTCACCGGCGCCGGCCCGTGCATCAACATCGCGTATTCCTGCGTGTTCTGATAATGGTCGTAGTACCCGTCCTTCTTCGGGACCCGAAACGTCTGCCGCCCCCGCAACATCAAATCCGACCACACGTACCCGGCCTCGTACCCATCGACCGTAAACGACGCCTCTTCCGCCCCGCCCTGCGTCAAGACCACGCACCGCGGATTGAGCCGGAACGCCGGCAAGTGATCGAGCGCCGTCTTGGTCATGTACGACCCCGTGCTCTGAATCGCCTGGTACCGCATCTCGGGCGCATTGAAACTCGTCCCCGCATTGGGCGTCACCCCATGCTGCGCCAAGACCTGCCGCACCGCGGAAATCTGCGTCCCTTGATTGGTAATATCCAACCCCGCCGGATCGCCCGTCGTCTGAATCGTCAAGGGCCGCGGACACCACTGGGACCGGATCTGTAACGCGGCCGGTACGAAGTCCTCGAGAAACATCGCCTCCCCCATCACCGCCCCGAGCAGCACGTACGCCCCCACCGACCAAAACTGACTCCACGACACGCACGGATGCCCATGCCCCCAATCCCACGCCTCAATGAGCGCCACGCGCGTGGACATCTCCACCGGCACGACATGCTTCTGCCGATCGAAGTACCCCCCATACACCGGCTCGCCCTTCCCCGCCAGCCCCCGCCGCCCCTCGAGCAACGTGCGCCGCTGTGACGATCCCAACGGGTACAACGCTTCGAGCGAGTCCACATACGCCTGCCCGACGTTCGCCACGTTGTCGTACACATTGGTCCGAATGTAGCGATGATCAAAGAGCGCGTTGTCTTCGGGAAACGTCTTCGCAATCCAGTGGTCGGGCACGACTGGCTGCGGCGTGATCCACGCCTGATGCGGATACCCCGGCTGCGACAACCGGCCCGCCACTTCGAGCCAAATGTCGTGCGGCAACTCCTCGGCCTGGTCAATCCCAATCCACGCGAGCGTCAACCCGCGAAACTTCCCGTACCGATTCGTGTCCTCCGACGCCCGCAAGCCGCGTAAATACACGCGACTCCCCGTCCCGACCACTTCGTCGTACTGCTCATCGGCGTGCCACGCGAGCTCGAGCCCCGCCTTCTGCGCGAAGTCCCGCCACGCCGGCCGCAACTGCGCGCCCACGGCATCATCGGTCCACCGCGCGAGCAGACAATGAATCCCGGGATACTGCACGGCCAAGAGCGCGGCCTTGGCCACGAGCGGCGTCGTTTTCCCCGCGCGAATCCCGCCTTCGAGACACACGTACCGCTCGGTCGCTTGCAAGGCCAGCGATTGCGGCCGATTCCAGCGGAGTTCAATGCGGGGATTCATTCACACTCACGGCGACACGCGGCCGTTCGATCTCCGCGAGTCGCCGTTCGAGCGCGTCATTGCGCGCCGCGAGATCGCGAATCAATCGCCACTCTGCAACCCCCGCCTGCACCGCGAAGAACGCACGGAGGCGCAAGTCCTCGGGCCTCCCGAGGCGGTTACGGCGCGTCATTGCGCCCAACTCGTCCCCCGCTGCTCTTCAAGCCGCTTATACGCCGCCTGGACCGCTGGATGCAGCAGACTGAGAACAATGAACTCAGCGGTCACGGACACCTGGTCCTGATCGTCAGGGCTGTTCGAGCCGAGCCGTTCGAGCGCTCGAATCGCCCGGCGTTCCTGTCTGGTCAGTGCTCTCATGCGTCCCTCGTTCCAGCGCGTCGATGGCTCGATGCAGCCGCGCAATCTCGTCATGCTCGATCTTGCGCGTGGCATAACAGGCCCAGCCGTTCGTGGCCTCTTTCGCGAGACGCACAGCCACGGCAAGTTGCTCGATGAGCGCGGCCTCATTGGTCCGCACCGCCTGAAGCTCCTGGAACTGTTGCGCGGCGGTGTCGAGCATCAGGGTCCGCAGTATCGTGGCTCGCGTGGCCAGATCGTCGTCTTTCGTCATGACTTCGGCTTCTCGCCCAACCGGTCATAGGCCGCCCGGACCGTCGGATGCAACAGGTTCAACACAATGAACTGGGCGGTCTCGCCTACGCGTTCCCGACCTGGATAATCCGGGTGGTCCGGATCGAGCCGTGCGAACGCCCGAAGCGCCCGCCGTTCTATTCTGGTCAGGGCCCGCATTTTAACGACGCCCGCTTCATTAAAATTTTCGTGGGCTTTCTTCATGGCGTCGGACTCTGCGTCACCCGCCGCAGCATCCCCTCCAGCCCCGACGTTTCGCTGCTGAGATGCACGGCTTGCGTCTTCACGAGATTGGGCGCGAACGACTTGCCGCAGAAGGGACAATCGAAATACACGGCGATGTCGCCATGCTGGTCCTTGAGCTTGGCGAGCAACTGCAAGGCTTCGGTGATCGTCATGACGCCCAACTCGTCCCGCGCGTCCCTTGCCGAATCTCGCGCAAGTCCGAGAGGGCGCGGGCATGCGCGGCGGGTTCGGTCACGTCGAGTCGCTTCAGGAACGTGACCAGCAATTCATCAGAAGTCGCCGCTTCCGCCGCTTCGATCAGCATCAGCCCAATTTCACGGGCTTTCTTGGGCTCCATCTGCGTGCGTTGCTCATTGAGCGTCAGTTCGACGTACCCGCGCTGCGTCCGCTGCCCAAACGTCGAGGCCACACTCACCGCGTCAGTCTGCACGGCCTCGGGATCGTCGCTCGTGACCTCGCGCTGATTGCGCGCAGACAGGATCATCTCGGCCTGCGTCTGCACCCGTGCGATGATCTTCTCGGGCGCGGTCATCGACTGAAGGATCACGATCACTTCCTCAAGGGTGAGCAGCGATTTCGCCATCTATGGACATTCCTCAGTTAAGGCAGCGGCCGGGACGTAGCGTGCCATCGCGGCGCAGCGCCGCCGTCCGTCCGGCGTCCCCCGCACATCCACCACCGGCCCCACCGACGCCGCTTCAGTGACCGACAACCGGCGCCGCACGTGAAACGCAAACCCGCCGTACTCGTCCCACTCGCCGAGCGACGCCTCGCCCACGCCGGCCAGCGCCGCACGCGCCAAGCGTTTCAACGCGTCCGGTGAGTAGGCAATCCGGGTCCTCGGTCCTGGTGCTACGCTCGCGTGCCACACGGGCCCGCCAAAGTTCGCCTCTAGTCACTCATACCCGGAGTTCACCGTCAGCACGAGCGAACACAAGCCGCCGTTGATATAGGAACCGAAGCGGGGGTGCGCCGTCTCAATCGCGAGCCGGCACGGGTCGCGGAGGGCGGTCTCTTGTGCTGCGGTCACCTACGTGCCGTCCGGGGCATCGGCGACCCACATAATATCCGCCATGCGAACATCAATCCCACGGGGACAAAGCGGAACCCCTTGATTCTTCGTCTCCGTGAGCCAGTCCTCAACAAGGAACAATGTCACCCACTCCGAATTGGCGACGGCGGCCGACTCAAACCAGATGGTCTGCCCCGTGCGGAGCCCCAACGCGTACGAGAAGGAATCCGTGCACGCCTTCACCAGAGCCGGCGGCCATGTCTCGGTGAACGAGGGTAACGGCGGGGGCTCGTTCATCGGCACCATGTCCTCCTCGGGATCGTTCGGGAGGGTGCCGGCGCGGAGACGGTCGTTGTCGTCGATGTAGGCGGCTGGCTTCATCGTGTACTTCCTTCCTATCCTCTACTCCCCGTATCGTTGAGTAGACATCCTCAACCCATCTGTGATAGCTAAGGCCATACCGACGCTCGAACACGCCTCTAGATCGTTAGGATCTCCGTCAGTGGTGAGAGGTCGGACGGCCCCGCCGCCGACACATCACCTCCACCCGATCCGATGGCTGCATACCGCGAGTATAGGTCAGGCATCGTATTCCAGATCGACCCAGACACGAAACGGGCCGAGCCAGCCGCATTGACCATACGGACCGAACCAGCGGAGCCCCCATCGAAGGATGTTGATCTTGACGCGCACGTGTAGACCGACGATGCGAGCCCCGTTATAGCGACCACGTGGCCACGTCATGTCCGACGTTTCACCACCGCCCGCGCGTCTCGCAGATTCGGACTCGTCAACGTCTCGGCGTCCTGGTCACTCCCCGACGCCGCGAGCCGCACTTCCCGCATGTGCACGGCCTTCACATGGTCCGCGTAGTACGCCCGGGCCCGCTCCACCGTCCGCGCACACGCGATGTACGCGCAGCCGGCAAAGTCACACGCGGCCCGTACCACGAGCTCGGGCGACATGCGGTCAGTCTCGACGCGCGGGCAGTTGGGACGGCACCACGTGCCCGGTGACGGCCTGGGGGGCCGTCTCGGGGGCGAACACGTTGACAATGGTCACCGGGGGGCGGACCTCGGCCGGCGGCTCCTGGGCCGTGGGGCGACCCAGCGCCCGCTCTAACATCGACTCAATCGCGCTATTGGCGGCGCCGGGATTGGTCTCGGCCATCTCCGCGATCTTGAACTGCAACGCGAACAGGGCGCCGATCTTCCCCGTGATCAACGCTTCCAGTTGCCGGCGGGCCTCTTCGCGTACCAGCGTGCTCTGGGACTTCCGGCCGACCGGGCGCCCGGCTTTCTTCGCATTCGCCCGATTCGCGGCCAACCGTTGCGGCGTCAAGACCAGCGGCTTCCGTGGTTCGGCGTCGGTCGCCATTGGCGGGCCTAGATGAGGGCGAACGTGCGGAGCAGCCACAAGACAATCAGGAGCACCACCACGACGGTCAACAGCGTTTTCATCGGCGCGGCCATCGGCACGTACTGATTGACCAACCACAAGCACACGCCCAGCACGACAATCACGACGAGGACGCGCACGATATCGGCCGGGAAAAGGGGCGCGAGGGCGAGCACAGGGGCAAGCATGGCGGCGGCCTCCGATGGGATTCTACGCGAAATCCATAAAGAATCCACTTCTGGCGAAACAATCCATTCGGGACGGTCCCGGATACCCTCCACTCCCGGGCCCGTCAAGGACGCTCCGCGCCGCTCGCGCGGTGGCCTGGCGGCCCTCCTTGACCGGCCCTCCGTTGCGGGTTGGAGGCTGGGGGTCGATGGGCGAATATCGCCCACCGACCGGGCGAGGGGTCAGACCGGCACGTCGTCGGACGCGATGAACACGTAGCCGGCGGCCTGGAGTTTGGGCACCGACCACGACCGGCCACACTCGCGGCACGTGTGCGTGACCGGGAAGGGCGGCACGTCGAGCGTGTTGGTGGCGTCGCAGTCGGGACACGAGTACTCGTACCACGTGACACGCTTGAGGCGGGGCGGGTGTTTGGTGGATTTTTCCACGTTAATCCACGTCGAAGCGATGCGGGGTGGTGGCGGTGCCGTGGGGGCACGGGCCGTGGTAGTGGGGGCCGTGGGAGCGTTCGCATTCGGGGCAGCCGGCGGGCTCGATTTCGCAATCGCACGTCGGGCAGTACCACAAGCCGGCCGTGTCGGTGAGCCCGTCGCCGCAGTCGGGGCACGTGGGCGCCGGGTCGCCGACGGGAAAGCCGGCCGCGCGTACGAGGTCGGCGATGGCGTCGAGGGTGTCGGCATCCCAGAGGGTGCCGTTGAGGTGGGCGGCGATGGCGGCGAGGGTGTCGGGGGGGGTCATTGGGGCTCCTTTGTTTGTGAAGCGTCCTGGCGGCGCGCGTCGCGGCCGGCTTTCCAGGCGCGATACGCGGCGCTCGTACGGTCCCGGCAGCGCCGGCCGGTCTCGCCGGTGGTCGCGTCGGTTTTCTCGAAGGTGCTGACGAAGATCACGCGCGTGCCCTTCTCGCCTTTCCGCACGTGCCCGCCGGCGTCGAGCGCCTGCTTGAACGTGAGCCAGCCGGCCGAGGGGTAGCCGCGCTCGGCCGCGGTCGCCCACAGTAACAACACATTGACGCCGCTGTAGGCGCGGCCGGTGTGCCCGTCCAGGGCTGTTTCCACGGGCACGTGCCCGCCTTGAGTTGCGCCACGATCCGATCGGTCACTTCCTGCGCCAAGTTCGCCATAGCCTCTGCTCCTCGTGTGGGTCGTCGTGGGTATCGCGATCGACTGAGCAGCATCATATACTAGTGGTATCTGATTAGCAAGGGGTTTCTTGAACCTTTCTCGCCGGCCGTGTTTTTTTCTACGCCCTCGTGATTGCTCGTGATTCCCTGTTGACATCATATACCGGCAGTGGTAACCTCCGCGTATGACGTATGAGGCTTTCAAGACAGCGTATCTGGCGACCTTGCAGCGGTTCATTTTTGACCCGTCGGGCGGCATGACTCGGGTGTCGATGCGTCTGGCCGACGAGCTCGCGGCGCTGGAAGACGCGCACCCGGCCTGGGTCGCGCGGATCGAAGACGAGCTCATTCAGACAAAGGAGTAGGACCGATGACAGTTCTAACGGGGCACCATTCAGCAGACACGGCGTATCTCGTGGCCGACTACCCGTACGGGTTCCGGCTGCGGTGCCAGATTCGCTATTGGATCGAGACCACCAAACACGGGCAGCGTGTGGTGAGTCAGACCACCAATCCCAAGCGGGCGGGGATCGTCTGGAACACGCCGAAAGCGAGCACTTATACCAATCTGCGGGTGCTGTTCCTCGATGACGCGACCGGCTATGTCGAGAATGCCGGCCTGAGTTTTTATGCGACGCCTGACCAGATCGTGGCCTTCGAGACCACGTACGGCGCGGCCTTGACCAGTGAGCGGGATCAAAAAGAGTTGCGCGTACTGAAAGCCATCGCGGCGCGTGCGGCCGGTCAGACCTGGGTGATTACGTCGGCGCCAGATGGGGGGCAGTCATGACCAGTAAGAAGCAATGGAAGACGATCGGACGCGAGCCGCAGGCGTGGCACGTCATCGGGCGGGGGTTCTCGGGGTGGCATGCGACGGGGATCAACGTCACGAGCTCGGGGGGCGACCTCGAGCCGCGGCCGTGGTGGGCCGGCGGCATGACCACGGGCTATCTCTCGGAAGCGGTAGACGGCTGTCTCGTGTATGACGCGATCGACGCGGACCCGGCGGCGTTTACGCGCCTGGTGCTCGCGGGCCCGATGGTCGATCCGGCGTTGCCGGCCGAAGGCGTCTCGCGGTTCATGGACCGCCAGACCGCCGCGGCGATGGCGCCGGGGCTCGTGGGGGCGTTTGGGACGATTGCCGCGATGGCGGCCTCGCCGGCGTATGGCGGGCTCGATACGGTCGGCGTGGGTGTCTTCCGGGGGCTCCTGGCCACGGTGCCGGGGATCAAGCTCGGGACTGTGATCGGCGGCGTGATTCGGTGGGATCTCGATCCGGATCAACCGGCCTTGCCGGGCGCCGAGACGGTGCGGGGCGCGGAGGTCCCGCATCCGGCCTTCGATCTGCCGGCGGCCGAGTTCACCTTGACGGCGCCGGCCGAGACACAGCCGACACAAACCGACTTGTTCGGACAGGGGGCGCAATAGTGGCCTTCCTGCGAACCACCCGCGCGCAGTTGCGGAGGCTGATCAATCCCGACGATCGGGCGCACCTGTCGCGGCCGATCGTGGTGACCGAGGTGTACTGCGAACTCTCGACACGGTACGTCATCGTGCGCGACGACGTACGCGGCGTGACGTTCGCGGTCCAGCCGGCATCCCTCGTGCCGTCGTTTGCTCACTTGACCACGCGCGAACAGCACGCGGTGATCGATCACGCCATGCGGACCTACGACGCCGGCGTCTGCGGGGCGCCGATCGATGCAGCGATCGAGGCACCCTGCGAGCGGGCGCGCGGGCATCTCGGGCCGTGTCGCGCGTACAGTCTCGAAGGGGATCGATCATGAGCCGAGGGAAGATCGCCACGTTCTTCTTTGGGCTGTTCGCGGTCGGGGTGATCGGTCTGGGGCTCGGCCGTGCGATCCTGGTCAGTCTCGGGCTCCTGGCGTACGCGATCGCGTACGTCTGCCTCGAAGACTGGATAAATCGGTCATGACGCGCACGGCCGGTATATGATGGCGGTATGAAAGTGACCGTCAGTCACTGCCTCCGCTGCGGGCATGATTGGGTCCGGCGGGATCTGGCCGGCAGGATGCCGAAATGCTGCGCGAAGTGTAAATCTCCCTACTGGCGCACGGCGCCGATCATGCCGCAGCGGCGCCCGAAGAAATACCTCCCCGACCCGCCGACGACCGAGTAAGCTCGGCGCCGGCTCGTTTGTCGATCCGATCTGCCGCCCCTATTGCCGCCACTGCCCGCTGACCGCGAGCGGCGTGAGAAAGAAATCTTGCGCGCTGGCCTCTCGAAACACGACGTTATCCACCACGATCTGCACGTTCACGAACGGGTACAGGACCGCGAAGCCGAAGCCGATCGGCGTGGCCTCGAGCGACAAGAACATCGTGGTATCGACCGTCGTCTGCGTGTTGAGGTACGGCAAAGACGTGACCACCTGGGCCAAGCCATCGATCGGCGTCGAGTACCGCACGCGCACGCTCGACGCATTGCCGACAATCCGAAACTGGATCGTATGCTTCACCGGCGCCGGTGTCGTCGTGGGCGTGGGGCTCGGCGTGGTCGGGACGTTCACGATCGTATCGCCGCACGCGATCGGCAGTAGGGCCAGACATACGATCGCGCCGGCGCTCCAAGGCACCCGACGGGACAGCAACGACAACACGCGCGCGGACAACAGCATCATGGGGTGACCTCACACGAACACAGGGTGAACGATCCGGACAACGGAGACGGGGTCGCGGCGGCCATCGGCGGTGCGGCCTGGCAGGCCGGGCACCAGCACCGGGCCGCGATGCCGGCGGGCGTGACGGCCGGGGGCCACCACACACCGGCGATCATCGTCGGCGCGTGCCACGTGTGGCCGCAGTGCCGACAGTGGAGATCGATCCGCGGCGTCATCGGTGCTCCTGCACGATCACGCCGTACTCGCCGCGGCAATGCTTCTGCTTCCAGCGGGCCAACGGCAACGTGGCCATGCCCTTCACGTCTTCGACCACGATCGCGTCGGTCGCGGTCACGCGGTACCGGAAGTCGGCGCGGTACTCCCCCACGCGCGTGATCTCGCCCGTGGTGAGATCGATCGCGTGCAACGGATAGACCGGCTGGAGCTCGAGATCGCGAATCATGCCGGCGCGGCTCAGGTACGTTAGTTCGAGATAGCGCGCGGCCTCGCGGCGCGACGCGAACCGGACCCCGGCGGTCATGGTGGCAATCGCCGCGTACTTCGATCGCCGGCCGCGGCGGGGATCGCTCATACGCCCCACTCGTCAGAAAACAGATCCGGCTGATCGTCGCCGGCGATCGGGACGGCCACGGGCACGGGGGCGAGCGCGAAGTGATCGGCCGGCAGGTCGAGATTCAAGTACCGCCCGAACCAAAACAACGCGCCGCGGATCGCGTCGGCCTCGGTCGAGAAGGCGCCGGCGCGGCGGATCTCGTGGAGCGTGGCGATCTCGTCGGGCGTGAACGTGAGCGTGATCATCGTGATCATGGGCGTCGCGCCTCGTGCCAGGCGTCGCGATTGGCGAGTTGATCGGTGAAGGACGCGCACGTGTCGGTCGCGTCGCGCCGCTGCGGGACGATCGCGTGCGAGCTATGCCAGCACTGGCCGCGCGCCCCGTGCATGCGTTTCCAGTGCAGGCACGCCGTGCAGGTCGGGGTCCAGATCTGGACGCCGGGCGTCATGCGGTGGCCGCCGTGCGGGTCTCGTCCGCCAGTCGATACATGAATAGCCCCCGATCGTCCGTGACGCGGCGCCGTTCGACCACATGCGCGCCGAACTTGACTTTCCGCAGATCCCGCAACCGTGCGCTGACCGAGGCTTCCGGGTCGCCCGTCAGCCGGCCCAATTCCGCGAGCGTGTACCACTGGCCCGACGTGAGCACGGCCCACACGCGCAACGTTTGCGCGTTCAGCCGCACGTGGTCGGCCGCCCGGTCATAGGTCGCGCCGTCATGGTCGGGGCCGGTACCGGCCTCCGTAAAGCCGATCGCCGCCTCGATCGCGCCTTGCCGGCCGTCACAGACCGCGCGATGCTGCGCTGCCGAACGATCGCCCCCGCAGAACAAACAGACCTCCCGGTACATGGTGGCCTCCCGTCGTCCTGACCTGATCTCACGGCGCCGATCGTGGCGTCGTGGGCGCACTCGACGCGCGCGTACTCCAATGCCCCGCCCCGCCGCACGCGCAGCGCCACGGCTGTTGCAGACAGCCGGACGTGGTGCGGTAGGCCGGCTCGAGCACCGCGCGCTGGCCCTCGCAGCACGGCGACGCGATCGTGGCGGCCGTGCGGAACAGCGGCAACTGCGTCATGCGACACGCTCCTGGGCCTGGGCGGCCACGCAGGCGCACCGCACGGCGTAGGTATGCGCGTACTGACAGGCGCCCCCGTAGTGCGTGCGGCCCGTGTGCACGTCCGGCACAAACCCGCCCTTGCTCGATCGCCCACACGATCGTCCCGCGCCGCCGGCGCACGTGTGGATGATCCAGCCGGCATCGGCGCAGCCGCGACACCGCACCCACGTGGACGGGTCGGCGTCATTCGGCGCCGGCAAGAGCGCCTGGGCGCGCACCCGGTGACTCGTCGCCTCCTCCCGCGCGACCTCGCGCACCATCGCGCGAATGTCGCCGACCGACGGCATCGGCGACGCGAACGCCTCGCGCGGCTGATTGGCGAGCCGCACACACGCGCGCTCCACGTGGCCCGGATCGAGATCCTCGAGTTGGCGCGCGTAGACAATCGCCGTCTCGTCCTCGAGCCGCGTCGCGCGCGCAATCGCCAGATTGGCCAGCGCGTTGCCGATCTGGAGATCGCCCGTGAGCGTCGCGCGACTCACGCGGGCCGCCCTTCCCGCTCCGCTTGCCGCCGGAGCACCATGCGCTGCACCGCCGTCACCGTCTCGGCGGCCTTGCCGCCGCCCGTCGGCGGGCTCGTGACCGTCCCGACCCAGTGGCCGAACAGATTGCGCCAAAACCGCACGTTGTCCTCGCCGACCGGCTGGCCCTCGAAGGGCACGAGCGCCCGCGGATACCACGCGCGCAACTCGTCGTGCGCCGTGGCCCGCCCGAGCTTGCCCATAAACTCCCGATGCACGAAGTCCGGCACGCACAGACCGCGATCCGAACACCACGCATGCCGCAGATGCGGGCGCGCGTCCCCGACGAGCGGCCCGGCAGTCGCCCCCGATGCGCGGCGCCACGCCGGCGCGATCGTGGTTTCTCTCGCGCTCTCTTCCGAGATCAAAATCTCAGAACTAAGATCCTCAGACACAGACACAGACACAGACTTCGCACGCGCGTGTGTAGTCACGGCCTCCTGCGCTGGAATCCGTTCGGATTCCGGCTCGGATTCCGTCTGGATTCCGGCCGGAACGGTCGTCGCGGTCCGTCTGGAATGCCGCGCCTGTTTCCGTTCGCGATCGTTGGCGCGATAGCCTTCGATCTGCGCTTTGGAGGGATTCCACGCGAGGAAGTCATGCACGCGGAAATCCTGCCCCTCGCTGTCCCACAGACCGACCTCCACGAGCTTGGCGGCGTACGCCATCGGGGATTTCAGGCCAATCACAAGGGACGGGACGACGATCCGCAGCACGAGTCCATCGGTCAGGCCGCGCCGGCAGTACAGGACGCTCGAGAACCAGAGCCAGGAGGCGATGGGGCCCGCGGCGATGATCTTGGGATTGGACGTGAGGCCGTCGTCGAACTTCGCGGTCGCCATCTCAGGTGTCCTTTCCGGGGCGGGCCGTCATGACCGCGGCACCGCGCGTTGGGCCGCGATCTTCCGTTGCGCGATCGCGAGGGCGTCCCGGCGTTGCGTGGCGGCCACGGCGCCGGCCTCGTCGTGCGAATCACTGGTCGTGTAGCGATAGCCCGTGGGCTTCCAGGCCGGATCGGGCAGGTCCTCGACGCCGAGCAAGTAGAGAATGCGGCGTAGCATCAGGCGGCCTCGTGGGTGCCGGCGGTCTCGTCCTCGCGGGCCTCGCGCTCGGTGCAGGCGTCACAGAGGGTGACGAAGCGGTAGACGTGAAACGCCTGACAGACGACCTCGGGCCAGCCGTCGTAGTTGCGCTCAAGCTCGCCGCCGCACTCGAAGGGCTCGCCGCAGTGCTGGCAGCGATGGGTATGAATCGGATGTCTCATGTGTGCGTCTCCTTGGGCGCCGCCGCCTTCGGGCGCTTGCGCCAGTACTCGACATCGGGGTCGGGCGTCGTCACGCCCAGCCACTCTTGCAGCCAGAGGCGGCACGCCTCCACAAAGTCATAAAACGGCCGGCCGGTCAGCTGAGACGTGCGTCGCACATCCACGGTGACCTTCAACCGCTGGCCGGTGAGCTTGTTCACAAACGCCAACTCCTCGCGCACGTCGGGCAAAAACTGCGAGCACCAGAACGCATGGATGACGGATTTCGCATTGCCTGTCTCGTCTACCGCCGCTTGCAGCACGACGCCGTGGTAGTACGCATTCGCGCGCAGACTGCGGGACACCGCCTTGCTCGCGACCGTGATCGCCACGTCCTGGCCGGCATGATGGGCGCGCAGATGGGCGCGAAACGCGGACGCATCGGCGAACCGAATGTGCCCCGCGTCATCGACCCACGCCGGAAAACTCGCGCCCGCCGGTCGCATCCGTCACGGTCCCGTCATGCGACCCGCCGCCACGCTTGGAGCGCCTGCACTTCCGCATCGACCGACGCCAAAAACTTCCGTACCTCGACCTCATACGCCGCCAACTGCTCGGGCGTCCGCGTGACCCGCACGATCAGCAGTTGCAAGAGATCGGGCAAGCGCGGATCGAAACTCACGAAGTCGATCCACGCGCGGCCGGTCAGCCACAACTCGTGCGTGTTCTGCGCGGTGTATGCGGCCGGTTCCGCGTCGGCGCGCAAGTACTCGACGTGCGTGCTGGTCTTCGGACACTTGATCGACACGCAGCCGTCGGTCCCGATCAAGCCATCGGGCGACGTGCCGGCGTGCAACGTGTCGTGCTCGCAGAAGCCAATCGCTTCGACCATCGCGCCCGTGGCCGCCTCGTAGGCGGCCACGGCATCAGCTTCATGGTCGATGCCCCATTGCATCGCGCCATTGACGTAACTGTCCTCTTGCGGGGTCCCGGTCATCCGTTCGGCGGCCAGTTGGTAGCGCAGGTCGCGCTTGCCGACCGCTTCGTCTTTCCCGCGGCCCACGGCTAGGATGTGCTTGGCGCGCGACCCCGTGAGTTTGCCGGCGCGGATCTGGTACCACGCGGGCGATCGTTGCTCCATGCGATGGATCTTCATGCCGCCACCGTCGATCGTTTGAGGGCTTCCCACGCCGCGTTGTTGGTCTCGGTCAGGTACTTCCGATAGGCCACGGGACTGGCCAGCCACGTGGCCCGCAAGACGTCCTGCCCCTCGTGCGCGACCTGTTGCAAATCCATCCACCAGTCGTCGTAGCCGGCGGGCATCGGCGGGGGCGCGACGACGCGGGTCCCCGCCACGGGCCCCGTCTCGCCCTGCTCCATCTCGTCGGTCGTGTAGAGGCCGCTCAACTCTTGCGGGAACGCGCGCCGCAGGCCGAGCGCCTCGGCGCATTTGGCGATCATGACTTCGGGCATCTTTTTCCAGAGGTTCTCGGCGGCATAGGACGCAAACCGCGCGACGCCCCAGCACGGCTCGCTGAAGTCCTTGCGGAGAATGCCGACCTTCGCCGCGGCCGGCGGCTTGGCCGACACCCACACATCGACCCACTGGCCATCCTCGCCGCACCAGTACGGGCCGAGTTGCCCGGCGTACTTCCCCGTGCGTTCGGCGATGAGGCGGAACCCATCGATCGACGTTTGAATGGACAGCTTCCCCGCCCGTTTTATGCAGTAGATTTGCCGCGCGAACGGATCGAGGCCGGTGCGCTTGCACTGCTGAATAAAGAGCGCGAGCTCGTCGTCGGTGCAGTCTTTGGCGATCGTGCGCTTGATGAGATCGACCTGATCGCCGGTGAAGGTCATCGGCGCAAGTGCGGTCGGCGACGGAACGAGGCTCATGGTGCCGTTGCTCATGCCATGCCTCCCGTGGTGTGCGACGTGAACGCGGCGTGCGCGACCTGGGCGCGGGTCGAGCGCGTCTCGGGGCCGCACAAGGACGCCTGATAGCTCTGCACGACTTCGGTCACGATCGACGGCCCGAGCGCCGACGTGATCCGGAGAATGAACCGCTCGAGCAGCGCGCGTTCCCGCGCCGCCGCCGCCGAGCCCCACGGCGCCTGCGTCACCGCCTCGGCCTCGAGCCAGCGGTTTAGATACGCGCGGGACGCGACCTCGGCGTCTTGCCGGCGCGGCAGCGATTCGTGCATCACCGCCGCCCGGGCCGCCGCGTGCAGGTCCTGCCGCCACGCCTGCGGGAGATGCTCGTACGGGATGACCGACGTGACGCCGAGCGAATGGCAGTCGCGCGCCTGGTAGAGCAGTTTCTCGATCGCCAGGATGATCCCGGCGAGCTTCGCATCGCGCTCGGCCAGCGTCATCCGTTGCGGATAGCGGCTGCCGACGCGATTGATGGGATCGGAGACGCGCACGGCGTCCACGACCGTGCCGTTCTTGAGCGTGAAGTCAATGAGCGGGGCGCCCTGCGCCACGTCGTCATCGACATAGATCGTGCGGCCATCGGGCAAGGCATACGGCACCTTGACGTGGGTCACGGGGGGGGCAGATACTGAGTCGTCTCGCATCACATCGGCTCCTTCGCAAAAGGGCTCGGCGGGTGTCCCCCCGCCGGGCCCGGGGTTACGCCACTTCCAAAATCAAGCGAATCAATTCACTGACGCGGGCCGCTTTCGCCTCGCGTCGTGATTGATCGGTCAGGCCGCGGGCCTCGGTCAGCCGATCGACCAGCACGGCCAAAAACTCATCGTCCTGCGCCCACAGCCACTCGAGCGCCAGATGCCGCGTGCCGTGCGGCGCGAGCGCCTCGCTGAGCACCGATTCGGCGACACCCGCATTGGCCGCCATCGCCTTCTGCGACAGGCCCGTGCGGGCCATCGCGTCGCGCACGAGCGTGGTCACCGCCGTCCGTCCGGCTTTCACCGGCATTCGATCGCGGGGTGAATCGCCGCGAAGATCGTTCGCTATCGTTCGCAGCCCGGTCTCTTGCACACTGCCTCGCATGACGCCGTTACTCCCCCGCCCCACAGACATGGCTCACAAACGCACCGCGGGTCGCGAACGTGTGCCCGCAGCGCCGACACCACACACTCGAGACGCGGACCCGGCCGAGCGCCTCGCGCTGGCGATCACGACGGCGCGACGCGCCGCGCAAGCGTTCCGTCACGCGCGCCAGGAACTCCAGCAATGCCTTCATGACGTGCTGGTCGAGGAGGGCCGATGAGGATGGAGATGGGCCGGCGCGGCCGAGGACATGTGGCTGAACTGAATCAACGCCTGCAAGTCGTCGATGTGATACCGCACGCGCGATCCGAGGCGATAGACGCGGATCGGATGCCGGCGCAGATGTTGGTACAGCGCCTTCTTGCTCGGGAGCCCCAAGTAGGTCACCGCGTCGTCGGCCGTGACAAAGGGCGTCGTCACGCGACCTCCTTGAAGGCGCGCGGCGGAATCCCGATCTTCTTCTCGATCTTGAGCGCGAGCGCGAGACTCGGCGGTTTCTTGCCGTGCAGGATTTCGTTGACCGTGCTGATCCGGACCTTGAGCAGGCCGGCTAAGGCGGTCTGGGTGTTGTAGGGCGGGCGCTGCGCGCGCAGCCACTTGTCGAGGGCCTTATTGCGTTTCGCCATACCGCAAAGAGTAAGCGCGCACCTAATCGTGCGTCAAGGGAAATCTATACGGTTTCGCTAAATAGTTTAGCGAGAACGATAACTTGTTATCGAAGAAGGACTTACGGTAGAATGACCACTTCGCAGATGGCGAAAAACCGTGCGGCGCCTCCGCTGACCCCCATCGAGCAGACGGTTCAAGCTAATGTCAAGCGCCTCTTGGATGCCTCGGGCCATTCCCAGCGGGAGTTGGCCCGCGCCGTGGGGCATAGCGATGCGTGGGCGAGTGACGTATTGGGCGGGCATCGCCCGATTCGGTTGGCCGATGTGGATCTGGTCGCCGACTTTCTCAAGGTTCCCCTGACGGCCTTGCTCTTCCCCGAGGGCCTGACTGCGAGCACTCCTACCGATGCCGACCTCACCCTCACGGCCTCAACTGTCCTCCGTCGCGAGCTCACGACCGCTCGGGATGCGCTTACCCGCAGCCTCGCGGAACTCACCCGCCTCGACCGCCGCGCCCACCGCCACGCCCACGCTGGCGGCACCCGCGATCGCCTGGTTCAGTCAGCGATCGAAAAAGCCCTCACCACCGTCGCGACCGCCGCCGCTGAACATGCCGCTACGGCGGCCGCCGAACGCGACCGGGTGCTCCTGCGAACTGGGTCATCAGGTGCAGGCCATCGACGAGGTACGCCCAAAAGTCGCCCAAGCGATCCGCCAGATGGCGAAGCAAGCCTACCGGCGCGACGTGCTCGGGAAGCCTGACGCGCCCGTGGCCGAGGCGCTCGCGCGCGTCCGCCGCATACTCCCCCCCAGGGGGGGGGGGGGGGGGGGGGGGG
>Ga0157376_10000187_pt1 | contig 42881 bp, 28 predicted proteins | sample M45metaG_FD_121801 | JGI IMG/M metagenome (GOLD analysis project Ga0157376, IMG submission 121801) | Miscanthus rhizosphere microbial communities from Kellogg Biological Station, Michigan, USA - M4-5 metaG | ecosystem: Host-associated > Plants > Roots > Rhizosphere > Soil | place: USA: Michigan...
ATCGCCGATCAGCCGCTGGTCAGCACCGAGCAATATGCCGTGGGCGGCATGAGCACCGTGCGCGGCTATACCGAGGCGGTGCAAGTGGGCGACAGCGGCATTGCGGCCCAGCTGGAATTTCGCAGCCCCTCGCTGCTCGGCCTGATCAAGGACAAGAAGGATGAATGGCGCGTCTTCGCCTTCGCGGATGCCGGTTACGTCACCCTCGACGACGCGCTGCCCGAGCAGCAGAGCAACTTCAAGCTCGCCAGCTATGGCATCGGCACGCGCGTCACCCTTTTCGATCACATCAACGGCGAAGTGGATGCCGCGGTGCCGCTGACCACCCAGGCCCCGACCAACGCCCACGACGTGCACGTCAATTTCCGCATCGAGGCCGAGTTCTAGGCCGCCCTCACGAATCACCAACCGACCAAAGACCCAAGGCAATGAAACTAGTAACCACCCACCTTCTGAAACTGCTGCTGATGGCCGTCGCCATCGTTGCCTGCGCCAGCCCTGCCCGGGCGTGGTGGAATCCCGAATGGACGCTGCGCAAACAGATCACGATTGATACCACCGATACCGGCAGCAAGATCACCGATCCCGTGGGCACGGTGGTCGCGCTGGTGCGGCTGCACGATGGCGTGTTTCAATTCGGCAGCGCCAAGGATGATGGCGGGGACATCCGCTTCGTCGCCGCGGACGACAAGACGCTGCTGCCTTACCACATCGAGAAGTACGATTCGCTGCTCAACGAAGCTTACGTATGGGTGCAGGCGCCGGAAGTGAAGCCGGGCAGCAAGGTCACCTTCTGGATGTACTACGGCAACGCCGGGGGCAGCGCCTCCCGCGCCGATGATGCCAAGGCGACGTTCACCACCGATACGGTGCTGGCCTACCACTTCGCGGAGAAGAATGCGCCGCCGGTGGACTCCACTTCCAATGGCAACAACGGCCAGAGCGCGGCAGTTTCGATCGACGGTTCTTTCATCGGCGGCGGCGTCCGCTTCGACGGCAAGACGTCGATCTCCATTCCCAACTCGGTTTCGCTCACCTGGATCAACGGCGGGGCGCTCACCTGGTCGGCCTGGGTCAAGCCCACCACCCTGGCGGCGAAGCAAATCCTCTTCAGTCGTCGCGACGGGGCGAATCATTTTCTGATCGGGTTCGACAGTGGCACGCCGTATTTCGAAATCAATGGCGCGGCGACGAAGGCGGCGGCTCCGGTGGATGCCGGGGGCTGGCATCACCTGGCTGTCACGGCGGATGGGAAGCAGATCACGCTTTACCTCGACGGCAAGGCCGCGGCTACGGCCGGTGGCGTAGTACCTGCCTTCAGCACTCCGTTGACGCTGGGCGGCGATTCTATCGCGGGTGCCACGAATTTCACCGGTGAGCTGGATGAATTCGAACTCGCCAAGGTGGCGCGGTCCGCGGGTTATCTCAAGTTTGTCGCCACCCAGCAGGGTGGGGGAGATTCCGCCAACAAGCTGCTGGCCCTCGCCGAGGACGAACAGCCGCCCACGCTCCTGAGCTGGATGAATGGCGGGTTTCTAGGCGTGATCTTGAAGTCGCTCACCGTGGACGGCTGGGCGGTCATCATCATTCTTCTCGTCATGTCCGCCATTAGCTGGGTGGTCATGGTCGGCAAGGCCCGTTTCCTGAGCGGGATCGAAAAGGGCAACGCCCATTTCATGAAGGAGTGGCGTCATGTCGCCACCGACCTGTCCGTGCTCGATCAGGACGATTTCGACAAGGTGAAGAAACTCGGCGGCCGCGTGGAAACGAAGAAGGACGAGCGCGCGCTCCGCGAGGCTTCGATCTATCGCATCTATCACATCGGCGTGGAAGAAATCCGCCATCGTCTGCGCGCCGACCAGATGGGCGGCGGCAAGGTCCTTTCCTCGCGTTCCATTCAAGCCATCCGCGCGAGCCTTGATGGCGGCCTCGTTCGCGAGAGCCAGGCGCTGAACCGGATGATGGTGCTGCTCACGATTGCGATCTCTGGCGGCCCGTTCCTCGGACTGCTCGGCACCGTGGTCGGCGTCATGATTACCTTCGCGGCCATCGCCCAGCAGGGCGACGTGAACGTGAATGCCATCGCCCCCGGTATTGCCGCCGCGCTGGCGGCCACCGTGGCCGGTCTGGCGGTCGCGATTCCCGCCCTCTTCGGCTACAACTACCTGCTCTCGAAGGTGAAGGATGCAACCTCGGACATGCAGGTCTTCATCGACGAATTCGTCACCAAGATGGCCGAGTTCTACGGCGATCCGACCAAGTAAGCCCGGCTGAACCTCTCCACACGCCATGAACGTCCAATCCGAAAGCAAGCCCTACGACGACATCAACATCACGCCGATGCTCGACCTCGCGTACGTGCTGCTCGTCATCTTCATTTTGATGACCACGGCGACGGTGCAGGGTCTCAAGGTGAACCTGCCGAAGGCGAGCAAGGCACCGAGCCTTGCCAAGCCCAAGACGGTGGCGATCACCGTGGACAACCAGGGCAACATCCATTTCAACACCATCCCCACCACCCTGGCGGAGCTCGCGCAAAAGCTGGAGCAGGCCAAGGCGCAGACTCCGGACGTGCCGGTGGTGATCAAGGGCGACAGCGCCACGCAGTACCAGGCGATCATGGACGTGCTCGACGTCGTGGGACGCGAGGGCATCACCCAGGTCGGCCTCGCCACCAAAGCCCACAAGTAAACGGAAACCTACTGCGATGCCCTACGATCTCGAAGAACGCGAACCCACCTTTTTCCAGCGCCATCGCCTGTTGATGTGCGCGCTGATCGGGCTGGTGATTGCCGGCGTCGTCTGGGGGGCGATCACCATTTCCAAGCAGAGCCATCCGGTGAAGAAGACGGACATGGTCATCACGGCCATTGTGCCGCCACCACCACCGCCGCCCATGACTCCGCCGCCGCCACCACCGGAGCAAAAGATCGAGGAAAAGCAGCCGGTCGAAGAGCCCAAGCCCGACGACAAGCCGAAAGACCCGCCCAAGCCCAAGGATGAAGCGCCGCCCAGCCTCGGCACGAACCTCAAGGGCGATGGCAACGATGCCTTCGGCCTCAGTGGCAACGGCAACGGCGGCATGGTGGGCGGTGGCGGCAATGGCGACGGCCGCTGGAGCGCCTATGCCGCGCAGATGCAGTCCGCGATTGCCAGTGCCCTGCGCAACAACCAGCACACGCGTGCCGCCACCTTTCATCTCGACGTCCGCGTGTGGGCGGATGCCACCGGTCGCGTTACCAGGGCGACCCTGGCCAGCACCACCGGCGATGCCTCGCTCGACCGCGCCATCGAGGGCGATGTGCTCAACGGCCTGCAATTGCAGGACCCGCCGCCCACCGGCATGCCCATGCCCGTCCATATGCGCCTGACCGCCGTGCGCCCCAATTAAACGAATTTCATCGACTCACTTTTTCCACCACGACCAATGACCAGACCACTGCCATCCATCCGACGCTCCTTTGCGCTGCTGCTTGCCGGCACCTGCTGTGCCGCCACGCTCCAGTCGCTGCACGCTCAGACGCCGGGTGCATCGCCCTCTTCCGCAGCGAAACCCGGCGCCGCTCCCGCGGAAAGCGCCTCCCTTCCATCCAATGCCGCCCCGGTCGTGCCCGCTCCCGGCAGCAGTCCCGCGGCGGCGGCGAGTCCCGAAGACGCCGCCAAGGCGGTTGATGTTTCGAGCACGACGCTGACCGGCGCCCCGGTTCCGAAGTCGCAGAACGTCACTATCAATCTCATCAACCGCCTCGTGCAGCGCGGCGTGTTGAGCAAGGAGGATGCCGCCGACCTGATCAAGCAGGCGGAGGCGGATGCCGAGGACGCGAAGGCCCAGGCTGAAGCCACCCAGGCGGCCACCGATCAGGCTGCGGCGGCCGCGCAAGCCGCTGCTTCGGCCCAGGCCGCCGTGGCGCAGTCGAATTCCAACCCGCTCGCGCCCGAATTTGCTCCCTCCGGTGACGACGTCCGCGTGACCTACATCCCCGAGGTGGTGAAGGCGCAACTGCGCGACGAGATCAAGGGCGAGGTCATGGCCGCCGCCCGCGACGAAAAATGGACCGCTCCCGGCCCGATTCCCGACTGGGTCTCGCACATCCGCCTCTTCGGCGACGTGCGCGTGCGCTACGAGGGCGACTTCTTCCCCGGTGGCAACGACAACACCGGCTCCTTCCCCAATTTCAATGCGATCAATACCGGCTCGCCTTACGACGTGAGCGGCACTTCCTTCGCGCCCGAGTTGAACGTGGATCAGGACCGCACCCGGTTCCGCATCCGCGCCCGCTTTGGTCTCGAAGCCGATCTCGGCAACGGCTTCAGCGCCGGCCTGCGCATCGGCACCGGCGAGACGAACAGCCCGGTCTCCGGCAACCAGTCCCTGGGCGCCGCTTACAACGGCCAGGGGGGCGATTTCAGCAAGTATGCGATCTGGCTCGACCGCGGCTATTTGAAGTATGAACTGGCCAGCGATACGGACCACAGCCTCGGCTTGAGCCTGGGCCGCTTCGACAATCCGTTCGTCACCTCCAGCACCATCATGTGGGCGGATGACATCGGTTTCGACGGTCTCGCGTTGACCGGCCGCTATCAGGTCGCCAAAGGGGTGACTCCGTTCGGTGCGTTCGGTGCGTTCCCGATTTTCAACACCGACTTCAACTTCTCTTCCAACCAGCCCGCCAAGTTCAAGAGCGACGACAAGTATCTCTTTGCCGGGCAGGTGGGAACGGATTGGAAGATCAACAAAGACCTGAACTTCAAGATCGCGGGCGGCTACTTCTACTTCTACAACGTGGCCGGAAAACTCTCCGATCCGTTCACGCCGCTCACCACTTCCGACCAGGGCAATACGGATGATCTGCGCCCGTCCTTTGCCCAGAAGGGCAATAGCTACATGGCACTCCGCGACATCGTGCCCAATGCCAGCAACAACTACGGCGCCAGCCTGCAATACCAATACTACGGCCTGGCCACCCCGTTCCATGTGCTCGCGTTGACCAGCCGTCTCGACTACACCCATTTTGAGCCGCTCACCATCTCGCTCATGGGCGACTACATCAAGAACCTGGCCTTCAATGGATCGGACATCGCCGCGAAGGCGGTCAACAACCGCGGCGACTCCAGCTCGGGCCTGGGATCGTATGTCGGCGGCGACACCGGCTGGTTTGTGGGCGTGAGGGTTGGAAAACCCTCCTTTGAGAAGTTCGGCGACTGGAGCACCGGCATCAACTATCGCTATGTCGAGTCGGATGCGACGATTGACGGCTTCGTCGATTCCGATTTCGGCGGCGGTGGCACGAACGTGAAAGGCTTCAGCCTCTTCGGTTCCATGGCCCTCTCGCCCAACGTGGCCTTCACCGTGCGCTGGATGAGCTCCAACGAGGTCTCCGGCCCGCCGCTCAAGGAAGACGTCCTCCAGGTGGATCTCAGTGGAAAATTCTAACCGCACTCATTCAATGAACCGCAATCACTTCACCATTTTCGCCCTGCTCGCGACCGGCCTCCTGGCCACGGCAACGACCCGGGCCGAGGACGCGGCCGATCCCACCGCCCGCATGCGCGATGCCCTGCGCAACACCATGCTGCAACTGCGCAATGCGCAAAACGACAACGCCACGCTCCAGGCGGCCAAGGATGAAAGCGACAAGGCCGCGAAGGCTTTGCAGGCCAAGGTCGATGTGCTGACCAGGCAGCTCAAAGACGACGAGGATCTGCTCGCCAAGTCCAAAGCGGAGGCGGCCCAGCAGACGCTGCAAATCGCCACCTACGAGAGCAACCTCACCGAGTGGAAGGCGCAGTATAAGAAGCTCGGCGAATTGCAGACCAAGACCGAGCAGCAACGCTCGACCCTGGCCGCGCAAAACATCGTGCTCCAGCGCCGTGTCGATGACCTCGAAAACAAGAACATCGAGCTCTACAAGACCGGCAGCGAAATCCTGACCCGCTACAAAAATTTCGGTCTGGGCACCGCCCTGCTCGCCCGGGAGCCCTTCGTCGGCGTGACCAAGGTGAAGCTGGAAAACCTCGTCCAGGGTTACGGCGACCAGTTGCTGAACCAGAAGGACAAGCCCTGATTTTTTTGACCCTGCTGTAAACCATCGGAAATAGCCGTATCAAACCTATGCCAGCAAGACGTTGTTCTGCGCGGAAGAATTCGCAAAGCCGGCCGCCGCGTGTGCGCCGTTCCCTGTGGGGGACGATGGGCGCGCTCACGTGCAGCGCCGTGACCTTGATCCTGCCGGTGGCGGAGACCGCGCAGGGGCGCGATATTTTGCGCGGCGGCAGCTTCAGCTCCTCGGCGAACAGCGCGAACACCACGGGCACGAGCAGCGCCACGACGCAGACGGCGACGCAGTTGCGGACCAATGCGCTGGACAAGCTGGCCCGGACCACCCAGGCGCTGACGGCGGTGCAGTCGTTGCAGAACCAGGCCCGGGCGATTGCCGCCGCGGCGTCGAAGAACAATCTCGGGCTCGATCCCAATCACCCCGGGAAAATGCTGCCCAATGTGCCCAATGGCCTGACCACCGGCGGCCTTCAGGTGCTTAGCGGAGGCATCTGGAGCGGGGCGAACGCACCGAAGCAGACGGTGGCGAACGGGCAGACGGTGGTGAACATCAAGCAGACCAGCGCCGATGCGCTGCTGCAATGGCAGACCTTCAACATCGGGAAGAACACGACGCTCAATTTCAACCAGAGCGCGGGTGGCGACAGCGTGGGCAAGTGGATTGCATTCAACGAAATCAAGGATCCCTCCGGTTCGCCCTCGCAGATCCTTGGCTCGATCCAGGCCCAAGGGCAGGTATATGTCATCAACTCCAACGGCATTATCTTCGGCGGCGCGTCGCAGGTGAACGTCCACGCGCTAGTCGCCTCCTCGTTGCAGATCAATGAGAACCTGATCAGCCGCGGTCTGTTGAACAACCCGGACGACCAGTTCCTCTTTTCCGCCCTGGCGCAGCCGGCGGGCAGCAATGGCACCCCGGCCTTCAACCCGGCGACTCCGCTCACCCCGAATGGTGAAAATGGCGACGTCGTGGTGCAGCAGGGCGCGCAGATTTCCGCGCCAACCACCGCGGATCATGTGGGTGGCCGCGTCGAACTCATTGGCCCGAACGTCAAAAATGCGGGCACGATTTCCACCCCGGACGGGCAGACGATTCTGGCGGCCGGTTTGCAGGTGGGCTTCACCGCCCACTCCAGCAGCGATGCCAGCCTGCGCGGGCTCGACGTGTTTGTCGGAGCGATTGTGGACCCGTCCTCCACCAGCCCCGCCTACGCGGGCACGGCGGTGAACAACGGGTTGATCGAGGCCCTGCGCGGCGACGTGACGATTGCCGGCAAGACGGTGAACCAGAACGGCTTCATCAACAGCAGCACCTCCGTTTCCTACAACGGCCGGATCGATCTCCTCGCCAACTATGGCGCAGTGAGTGGTGGCGGGTTGACGAATGTGGCGGCCTTCCTTCCCACGGCGGCCGGCACCGTGACGCTGGGAGAAAACAGCGTGATGCAGATCCTGCCCGAATGGGACAGCACCGACACCGTGGTCGGGACGGCGTTGACCCTGCAATCGCAGGTCAATATTCAGGGCAAGGCGATCCATCTGGGGGTGGACTCCGAGCTGTTTGCCCCGAATGCGAACATCACGATGCAGGCGGGCGACTGGAAGTATGTCTCCACCGCCGTCTCGGGCAACAGCCTGCCCACGGACAAGTTCGTTTTCGATAAAGGACAGATTTATTTCGACGCCGGGGCGGATGTCGATGTGTCAGGCTCCATGGATGTGCTCGCTTCGGTGACTGAGAACATCATTTCGGTGCAGTTGCTGGGCGCGCAGCTGGCAAATTCGCCGTTGCAGCGGGCCGGCCTTCTGCATGGACAGACCATCGTGGTGGATATTCGCGATTCCGGGATTTACAACGGCTATGCGTGGGTGGGCACGCCGCTGGCGGATGCCTCGGGCTATGTGGGGCTGATCGAGCGCAACGTCGGGGAGCTCACCATTGGCGGCGGTACGGTCAATCTCACCGCGGGCGATTCCGTGGTGATGCAGTCCGGCTCGGACGTGAACGTTTCGGGTGGCTATATCAATTACCAGGGCGCCCAGGTCAGCACGACGCGTCTGCTCGGGACAGATGGATATATCTACGACATTGCCAACGCGACACCGGACCGGACCTACGCGGGCATCTACACCGGTACCTTTACGGTGGATCACTCGAAGTGGGGTGCGGTGCAAAGCTATACCAGCTCGCTGTTCCAAGGCTCGCACTACGAAAACAGCTACGACTACGGTGGGAGCGGCGGGGCGATCAATATCACCGCGCCGTCGATGGCGCTCGATGGTTCGCTGCAAGGCCAGACCGTGGCGGGCAGCCATCAACGGAGCGTGCTGCCCACGCAGAGTGCGCTCGACCTCGTGTTCGAGGGGCAGACGTTCAACTCCTCCTACGTGGTGCTGCCGACCTCGCCCACGCCGCCGGAGATCATCTTCCAGCAGGATTCTACGCAGGACCCCGTGGCGGCCTTTGCGCTCGACAGCTCGGGGGACCCGCTGGGGCTGAGCGCCGACCGCAAGGCCACCGTCATTCTTTCGCCCGATCTGGTGGGCAAGGATGGTTTCGGCACGCTCACCATCAACAACAGCGACGGCGATATCTTGATTCCTTCCGGCGTATCCCTGACGACCGCGGCCGGTGGTTCGATCACCTTCTCGGCGGCGAATCTCGACATCGAGGGCAGCGTGACCGCGCCGGGTGGAAAACTCGCCTTCACGGTCTATGACTTTTCACCGGTGGCGGCGGCGGCCGGGCTGCTGGCAACGCCGGCGGTCGATCTCACGCGTGGCAACTTCACCCTGGGCTCGACGGCACTCTTGAGCACGGCCGGGCTGGTGGTGGATGACCGGGCCACGGCGGAAGATTCGAATACGCTCCCGATGGTGGACAATGGCGGTTCGATCACAATTGCCAGCTATAGTGCCGATTTGCAGGCGGGCAGCACGATCGACGTCTCGGGCGGTGCCCTGGTCAGCTTTAGCGGCAAGAAGACCTACGGAACTGGCGGCAGCATTTCCATCACGGCGGGGCTGGACCCCGGGATCAACTCGATCCTGGGCGGCAAGCTGACGCTGGGCTCCACGCTGGAAGGCTATGCGGGCGGGCCGGGGGGCTCGCTGACGATTGAGGCCCCGCTGATCCAGGTGGGCGGGACGAGTTCGAATCCCGATACCCTGCTGCTCACGCCCGATTTCTTCAGCCAGGGCGGCTTTGCCAGTTTCAGCCTGAAAGGGCTCGGCGTTTCCCCGGCGACCAACGAATACCTGCCCGGCCTCGTGATCGCGCCGGGAACGGTGATCGCTCCGCAGGAGCAGAGCCAGTTGCTTTTCCCATCGGCCACCGATGGAAACCAGCTCGTGTTCGAGCCGGAAATGCTGCAAGTGTCGCAGCGTTCACCGGTGAGCCTTGCCTTCAATGCGGTGGACGTCAAAGATCCCTACACGAACCTGATGGTGTTGCGGGGTGACGTCGTGATGGGGGCCGGCGCGCTCATTAACGCCGATCCCGGCGCCAGCGTCTCGCTGAGCGGCGATACGGTGTCGGTGAACGGTTCCATTTATGCGCCCGGCGGCAGTATCACCGTCACCGGCGGCTCGGATTCCAGCGTCCTGTTCCTGAACAACCAGCTGGTGCAAAAGGACGCGCTGGCCACGGTGCTCATTGGCGCGAACAGCGTGCTTTCCACGGCGGGGACGACGGTGCTCACCCCCGATGTGCGCGGCTACAAGACCGGCTCGGTGCTCAACGGCGGCTCGATCAGCATCACCGGCAACATCGTTGCGCAGACGGGCTCCGTGTTGGATGTCTCCGGGACCAGCGATGTGCTGGATTACAATGCTGTCTATGTCACCGGCACGGTGTCCTCGGTCGATACGTCGTTCCTCGGCTACGCGGTGCTGCCGGTGGAAGTGGACAGCAACGGTGGTTCGATTACGCTCACCGGCAAGCAATCCCTCTTTACCGATGCCACGCTGCGCGGTGCAGCGGGCGGAGCCTCGGCGGTGGGTGGAAGTCTCACTGTTTCCTCGGGAATCTTCACGGCCAATGGTACGGTGCAGACCCCGACGACCATCACCGTGGTGGCCAGTCAGAACGGGCAGTTGGTGCTGGCCGGAAGCACTGGCATCGGGCAGGCGGTGCGGAATGGCAAGGGCGAAGCTCTTGCCGGGGCCGGCCACTTTGGCGTGAACCAGTTTGAAACCAGCGGCATGAGCTCGCTGACTCTGGGCGGGGTGGTGGATTTCTCCGGACCGGTGAACATCACCGCCGACAGCAGCCTCAATATTGCCAGCGGCGGCTTCATTTATTCAAATTCGGCGGTCACGCTGATTGCGCCTTATGTGAAGCTGGGCACGGCGTTCCAGACACCGCTCACCGCCGCGGAAATTGCGGCCCAGGAATCCGATCTCTACACGATCGGGGGCGTGGCCTACGGAGCTTCCGCGGATTTTGCGGGCACCTTCGGCACCGGCAGTCTGACGGTGGAGGCCAGTCTGATCGACGTCGGCAACCTGGCCCTGAAAGGCATCGGTAATCTGAACCTGATTGCGAACGGCGGCGACATCCGTGGCGATGGTACGCTCGATGTGGCGGGCAATATTTATTTGCAGGCCGGCCAGATTTATCCGCCTTCCGCCGTGAGCTTCACGATTGCGGCCGAGGATTATACCGTCGGCTCCACGGCCCATCTCGGCTCGGTGACGATCGTTGGCGACGGCACCCGGCAACTTCCGCTTTCAGCCGGTGGAGAACTGAATGTGTACGGCTCGATCATCAACCAGGGGGGCACGTTGCGCGCTCCGCTGGGCGTGATCAACATCGGCACCGATGGCAGCGACTCCAGCTTGAAAAACCTGTTTACCGGCCAGTCCTTCGCGACCACGCAGAAGCTCAGGCTCTCCTCCGGCAGCGTGACCTCGGTTTCCGCCGTGGATCCGGTGACGGGCCAGGCGCTGGTGATTCCCTACGGCTTGAATTTGAACGGCATCTCGTGGATTGATCCGACCGGCACGGACATCACGGCGGGCGGAGTGGTGAGCAAATCGGTGAACCTTTCCGCGGCGAAGATTTTCGACCAGAAGGGTGCGGAGATCGATCTGCGCGGCGGTGGCGATCTGTATGCCTATCGCTTTGTCTCGGGCACGGGCGGGACGCACGACATCCTGGATACCAACACGAGCTTCGCGGTGATCCCGGCCTACCAGGCGAACTACTCCCCGTATGCGCCCTATAACGGCAGCTCCACCGAGGCGTCGAATATCGGCTCGGATGGCGGTTACGTAAACAGCACCCTGAAGGTGGGCGACGTGGTTTACCTCGCGGGCGGTGACGGTCTGGCCGCGGGTTACTACACGCTGCTCCCGGCACACTACGCACTGCTCCCGGGTGCTTATCTGGTGACGCCGCAAAGCGGGCTCCCGGTGGGGAATGTCTCGCTGGCGGACGGGACGGGCATCGTTTCCGGTTATCGCGTAAACGATCTCGATGCCTCGCGCAGCGGAGCGTTGCTGAACCAGCGCTTCCTCGTCGCTTCCGGCACTGTGGTGCATGACTTTGCGGAGTACGACAATTTCTCCGCCAATACCTTCCTCGAGGAAGGCGCCTTGAAGAACAACACGTCCGTGCCGCGCCTGCCCACGGATTCCGGCCAGCTTGTGCTGGAGGCGACCCAGGCGATGACGATCCAGGGCTCGGTGGCCTCGCAGTCGGTTTCCGGCGGCAAGGGAAGTCTGGTGGACATCAGCAGTCCGGTGGACATCGTGATTGCGGGCAAGGACTTTACCGGCGGCGCCGGCGAACTGGTGCTGAACGCGGCGGACTTGAGCGCGATCGGTGCGGAAAGCCTGCTCATCGGTGGTGTGCGCAGCTTTGGCACGAACGGCACGACGGTGACGGTGCAGACTGGCAACGTGACCGTGGATAACGCGGGCACGCCGCTGAGCGGGGCGGACATCATCCTGGTGGCCAACGACAAGCTCACGCTGGACGCCGGGGCGGAGATCATCCAGTCGGGCACCGTTCCCGGCGGGGCGGATACGCTCCTGCTGGGTAGCTCCAGCACGGCGGGCAGCGGCGACGGCGCCTTGCTGCGCCTGAGCAGCGACCCGAATGCGAAGGTGATTCGCAGTGGCGTGGATATTACCGACACCTCCGTCTCCATGGTGGTGGGCGCGGGCGTACAGCTCACGGGCAGCGCGCTCACCCTGGACTCGACCTATGCGACTTCGCTGGATTCCAGCGCGCATCTCGACGCGCAGTCCATCACCCTCGGCAGCGGCAGCATTACCATCGAGTTGAACAACCCGGGCACGGTGGCTCCGACCGCGGGGCTCGATATTTCGGGGCAGGTGTTGAGCAATCTCGAGGCGGCGCAAAGCCTCTCCCTGCTCAGCTATAGCTCGATCAACATTTACGGCACCGGCAGCTTCGGCAATGCGGCGATGAACAGTCTGTCGCTGCATGCGGCGGAGATCGCGGGCTACAACACCGCGGGCGGCACCGTCCAGTTTACCGCGCAGAACATCCTGCTCGACAACAGTCCGGGCGTTTCGGTGACGGCGGCCGCGGGCACGCCGGATGGCACGCTTACCTTCAATGCCGGAACCATCCAGCTCGGGGCCAATGCCCTGGCGCTGGATCAATATGCGACGGTGAACTTGAATGCCACGGGCGGAATCCTCACACGCGGCAGCGGTTCGCTCACTACGCAGGGAGCGCTGGTGCTGAATACCCCGCTCCTCACGGGGACGAGTTCCTCGAAGCACACCATTACCGCGGCGGGCGCGCTGGACATCAATGTCCCGGCGGGTGGTGGAACGGCCACGGTCAGCGGTGGTCTTGGTGCCAGCCTCACGCTGGTGGGCCAGAGCGTGGATGACAACGGCTCGATCGTCTTGTCGAGCGGCAACCTTACTCTGCACGCCACGGGCGGCGATCTGCTGGTGGGCGACCAGTCGGCCAGCCTGTTGAGTGTCGCGGGCGTCGGCAAACAGTTCTTCGACCTCACGGAATACACCAGCGGCGGGAAGCTCAGCCTCATCTCGGACACCGGCACGGTGAACGTATTTGCGGGCAGCAAGGTGGACGTCTCGGCCCAGTCGGGCGGCGGAAACGCGGGCACACTGACGGTGAGCGCGCCGGATGGCCAGTTCCTGATGAATGGCAAGATGTCGGGGCAGGGCGGCACCGGTGGGACGAACGGCTCCTTCAATCTGGATGTTTCCACGCTGGTGGGCGGCGCGATCTCCTCGCTCTCGACCGACCTCGTCAACGGCGGCTTCACGCAATCGCTCGTCTTCCAGGTTCGCAATGGCGACGTGCTGGTGGATGGAACGACCACCGCGCATTCTTTCGATCTTTCGACCGATGCCGGGTCCATCGTGGTCTCGGGCACCATCGACGCCTCCGGCACCACCGGCGGCAGCATCAGTCTCGAATCGTCTGGCAGCCTCACGCTGGAATCCGGTGCCGTGCTCACGGTGGCGGCCCAGAACTTCAGCGACTCGGGCAAGGGCGGCTCGGTGACGCTTGAAGCCGGGGATGAAACCAATGGCACCTACGACACCAGCGCCGTGCTGGACCTTCAGAGCGGCTCGAAGATCGACCTCTCGGTGGCCAGCGAAACCGCGAACAGTGCCGTGCTCGGCGATGTTACCGGCACGCTGCACCTGCGCGCGCCGCAACTGGCTGATAACAGCGACCTGCAAATCAACCCGATCGACGGCACGATCGTGGGCGCCTCGAGCATTGTGGTCGAAGGCTACAAGATATTCGACCTGACCGGCTCGGGCGGGACGATCAACTCGACGGTGGAATCGAACGTCAATGCCAACGGTGTGGCCTTCACCGGCAATACGGCGGCGATTACCGCCCGCCTGCTGGCGAACAACAGCCTGCTCTCCTCGGTGTTGCACGTGCAGCCGGGCGCGGAAATCATCAATACTGGGGGCGACCTCACGCTCACCAGCAGCTGGGATCTTTCCAACTTCCGCTACGGTCCGAATGCCAATTCGTCCGTGCGCGGTTCGGGTGAAGCGGGCAACCTCACCCTGCGCGCCTCGGGGAACCTGGTCTTCAATTTCCTCGCGAGCTTGAGCGACGGGTTTGATCCGACCACGGGCACCTTCGGCCTGTGGGATGCGAAGATGCTGGGTGTGGGCTCGGAATCGTGGTCGTACCGCCTGGTGGCCGGCTCGGATTTCGGCGCGACGGATTACCGTCAGGTGATCTCCGGAAACGGCTCGGTGCTCATCGGCAAGGGAGCGACGGCGCTTTCCACCGCCACGGCTGCCAGCCGCAGTTCGATCATTAAAAACTACTACCAGACCATCCGCACTGGCACCGGGGACATCGACATTTACTCGGGCGGCGACGTGCAGTTGCTCAACCCGCTCGTCACCATCTACACGGCGGGCTCGCAGGTGGCGGCCTCCGATTCGAGCTTCTCCTTCGACACCCCGGTGCTCAGCTATCCGCAGACCGGTCCGCTGGGCTCGGTACAGACGCCGATTTACGGCGCCCAATACAGCATGGGCGGCGGTAACATCACCATCTCGGCCGATAACGACATCGCGCGCTATGTGCTCTCGGGCGGCGTGCTGGTGGCCGATTCGTCGAAGGAAATGCCGACGAACTGGCTGTATCGACGCGGCTTCATGCTGAACGGTAATTGGGCGACCAATCCCACGGCCGGGGCCTCCTCGGATGTGCAGTCCACCTCGTGGTGGGTCGATTTCAGCAACTTCTTCCAGGATGTCGGCGCTCTGGGCGGCGGCGACGTGACGCTGGCCGCGGGCGGCAACGTGAGCAACGTGGATGCCGTCGTGGCCACCAACGGACGCATGCCGAAGACCTCGACCAGTGCGAGCGACTTGCGCGAGCTGGGCGGCGGCGATCTGGTCGTCAGCGCCGGGAAGGATATCGATGGCGGGGTCTATTATGTGGAGCGCGGCACCGGCACGTTGAATGCCGGCGACAGCATTCATACCAACAGCACCCGGGCCGCCTTGTCGCAGAGCACCATTACTTCGCTGGGCGGGGCGACGCCGGACTCCACCACCTGGCTGCCGACGACGCTCTTCGTCGGCCAGGGCAGCTTCAATGTCTCCGCCAATGGCGATATCCTGCTCGGTGCGGTGGCGAATCCCTTCCTGCTCCCGCAGGGGATGAACAACGGGTATCTGGACAAGACCTACTTCAGCACCTACGCCACCAGCGACGCGGTAAACGTCTCCTCGCTGACGGGCAACATCACGCTCAAGGACAAGTCGAATACTTCCGACGGTTCGTTGGCGAGCTGGTATCAAAACGTGCTGATCAACCTAACCGGCACCTATGGCGGGACTTCCCAGCCGTGGCTGCGCCTGGTCGAAAACGACGTTACCGGCTTCACCACGAATTTCTCCCTGATGCCCTCGACGCTCAAGGCGGTGGCCTACTCCGGGAACATCAACATGGTGGGCGACCTGACCCTCTCGCCTTCGGCGACGGGAACGATCGATCTGGTCGCGGCGAATTCCGTGAACGGCTTGCAGAAGAACGGCCTGGTAAACAACGCGCTGGTTTATGATGCCTCGACCAACCCCTACGAGTGGGCGACCAGCGCGATCAATCTCTCGGATGCCGACCCGAACAATATCCCGGGCGTGGCCGCACCGCTTTCACTCTCTGCGGTGGCCAGCGGCTTCCGCGGCTCCACGTGGGCGAAGACCCAGGCGGGATTGTTTGACAGCCTGGATGCGCTGTTCAACGAATCCGGCTCCACCACGGGAGACTATGCGGTGATCCAGACCCAGCAGGCGCTCCATGCCGCCGGGCTCCTGCACGCCAACGATAACAACCCGGTGCATCTCTTCGCTGCCGACGGCAGCATCTCGGGGCTGACCCTGTATGCCGGCAAGAGCGGGCAGGTGATCGCCGGGCTGGACATCACGGACATCGCGCTCTACCTGCAAAACAACAGCAACAGCGACACCACGCTGGTCGATGCCGGGCGCGACCTGATCGCCTACGATCTGAACTCTCCGCTGCGCCTCGCGGCGCAGACCACGGGCAACCTGCTGCTCAATTTCTCGGGCTCGCCCGGACCTTCCTCGGGCAACCCCGATGCTGGCGACATCCAGATCGGCGGCCCGGGCACCCTGGAGGTGCTGGCGGGGCGCGACTTCAATCTCGGCGTGGGCAGCAGCGCGGGCGATGGCACCGGGGTGGGCATCTCCAGCATTGGCAATGCCCGCAATCCGTATCTGCCCTTCGACGGCGCGGACGTGTTTGCCGGGGCGGGCCTCGGTGCAGCGGCGGGTCTGGATGGCAGCAGCCTGAACTTCACCAAGTTCATCTCCGAGTTTCTCAACCCCGGCAGTGGCGGGGTGGAGGCGACCCGATACCTGCCGGATCTGGCCTCGCTCATGGACTTGAGCTCCACCGACAACCAGACGGTGTGGTCGAAGTTCCGCAAGCTTTCCCAGGAGCAGCAGGACCAGCTCGCCTTGCAGGTGTTCTACCTCGTGCTGCGCGATGCGGGCCGCGATTTCAACAATGCGACGAGCGTGAACTTCGGCACCTACACCGAGGGCTACGCGGCCATTGCGGCGCTCTTCCCGGGTAACTCGTGGCAGGGCGACATGTCGCTCACCTCGCGGGAGATCAAGACAAACAACGGCGGCAACATCAGCATCTTCGCTCCGGGCGGGCAGCTTACGGTCGGCTACGATCTGGGCGACAACCAGCCGACCGACCAGGGCATCCTCACCGAGCACGGCGGCAGCATCTCCATCTTCACGGATGGGGACGTGAATGTGGGCACCTCGCGTATCTTCACCCTGCGTGGCGGCGATGAAGTCATCTGGTCCACGCATGGCAACATCGCGGCCGGTGCGGCCTCGAAGACAGTGCAGTCCGCACCGCCGACGCGCGTGCTGATCGATCCGCAGAGCGGTGACGTGCAGACCGATCTTTCGGGCCTCGCGACCGGTGGCGGCATCGGCGTGCTCGAAAGCGTGACCGGCGTGCCGCCGGGCAACGTGGACTTGATCGCGCCGAGCGGCATCATCGACGCGGGCGATGCGGGCATCCGCGTCTCGGGCAATCTGAACCTCGCCGCGGTGCAGATTCTGAACGCCAGCAACATCCAGGTCTCCGGCACGAGTGTCGGAGCGCCGGCGGTGGTCTCCGCGCCGAATATCAGCGGCGCGCTCACCAGTGCGGCGGCGGCCTCGGGCGCGGCGAGCAGCGCGGCAGATGATGCCGCGAAGCAGGCGGCCAGCAACGCCCAGCAACCGCAGGATACCCCGTCCATTATCACCGTCGAAGTGCTTGGCTTCGGCGATGGAGCATAGTAGAAGATCGAACCTGTAAAACCTATGAAACTGAGCACTCCCTTAATGACCTCGCTGGTCGCGAACATTGTGCTGACCGGCACCGTCTGCGCTTTGCTGCCCTGGCTGTCCGATCTGCATTTGGGCGCCCCCGCATCCGGCGTTTCCAGCCGTCTTCCCGGGGCGGTGGCTTCGAATGCTATAACCGAGGCAGTTTTGGCGACGGGGTCGGTGGTTGATCCTGCGGGGATGGGAGCGAAACAGCCCTCTTCCCGGCAAACCACTCCTGCCGCCGCCAGCGCTCCCGCCGAAGGGTTGGCCGTCGCAGTCGCTCCGGCCCAGGGATCGCCGTCCTCGACCGTGCAGGGCACCCAGGGCGGCGACAGAATCATTACTTACAGTGCGGCCAGTGAAGGAGCCGCGAATACCCGCACGGGAATAGACCCTTCGCAGGAGGACTCGGCACGTAATGCCCAGCTGCGCGGCAATGGTTCCAGCCTGGCTTCGGCGAACCGGGTCGCGGTGGTGGCGCTACCTTCTTCCCCAGTTCTGGCCGCTGCCAGTTCAGCACAGAATGTTTCGTCGAATAGCCCGGTCGTCGCGGCTGCCGGCTCCGCTTCAAATTCCACGACCGGTTCCGGAAACCAGTCCTCGTCGTCCGGTAATTCCGGCGGCACTACGACCAGTCCGATTGAAAAAGGGCGCTTCAGCCTTCCCGTGGAGCGGTCAATTGCCCTTGGCGGTCAGGATGTGATCAACCAGCTCAGCAGCATGAGCCAGTCTCAGGGGATATCGCTCACCGAAGCTGGCCAGCAATGGCTGGATGCCAACGGCTATACGCCCTGATTTCGGTCGCGCTCGTTAGTGCGCCACGTCTTCAATCTTCTGCCCGGCTTTCTTCACGCCGTGGCCGACCGTGGCGGCTCCGTGATCGACAGTGCGTCCGGCCCGCTCACCCGGGCCGCCCGGACCATGGCAGGCGGTGACGAGGCAGGAAATAACGATGAGGGAGATAATCGTTTTCATACCTTTTATTCGCAGGCGATGCCTGGTGAGGATGCCTGCCGGGGGGGCTTGGAATCAGGCCGGGACTTCTTTGACGATGACGGCGGGGTTGCCGGCGACGATGCTGTTCGGCGGGACATCCTTGGTGACGACCGAGCCGGCGGCGACGATGGAATTTTCACCGATGGTGACGCCCTTGAGCACGATGGCGTTCATGCCGATCCAGACATTGTCCTTGATGACGACGGGCTTGGCGCGGATGGAATCGCGCGGGCGCGGGGGGCGATTCGGCGCGTAGGGGGCGAGGGCGACGGCGTCCAGCTTGCGGAGGGCGGCGGAGACGGGGTGGAAGTCGGAATCGGCGATGCCGACATTCCACGAGATGAGGCAATGGCTGCCGATTTCCACGCGCTCATCCGCCACCACGAGCGCGCCTACGAGGAGGGTGTAGTCGCCGATGGTGCAGGTGGCATTTTCGCCGACGGAGAACTGGCTGGCGGCATAGACGGAGACGTGGTCGCCGAAGGTGAGGGCGGGCTCGCGCTTGCCCTTGAAGTGAAGGAATGACTGCGCGCTCTCGCAATAGAAGCCCTCGCCCCAGGTGATGTTTTGCGGGATCTGGCGGGGCGTCCAGTCGCCCTCCACGCGGCGGTCTGCGGTGACATTGCTCATGGGGGAGACGGTCTTAAAGAATGGCGTGCGCGCCAAGCGGAAACGCATCGGTATTTTAAAATGGCGGAGGGAGTGAATCCGGTCGGTGCTTTTGCTTGTTGGACGCGTGGCTACGCTCTAAGAACGCAGGAGACCTTTGTATGAAACGATTTTCCATTCCCTTCCTGGCGACGATCTTGGTGACGATGACTTCCGCGCTGGCCGAGACGCCTGCCGCCGCGCCGATTCTCACCCCGGCGGCTCCGGACACGCCGCGGATCAACGGGCCATCGGTGTTTGGCGTGCGGCCGGGATCGCCATTTCTGTATGCGATTCCCGCGACGGGGAAGCGGCCGATGAAATTTGCGGCGGACGGTCTGCCCGCCGGACTCAAGATCGATGCGGAGACCGGGGAAATCACCGGCTCGCTGGCCACCGCGGGGGAAACCACGGTCACATTGCACGCGACGAACGACCTGGGGGCGGCAGACCGAAAGTTCCGCATCGTGGTGGGGGACAAAATCGCGCTGACCCCTCCCATGGGCTGGAACAGTTGGAATTCCTACGGTCCACTGGTGGACCAGCAAAAAGTCGCCGACGCGGCGCAGGCGATGGTGAGCCGTGGTTTGAAAGATCACGGCTGGGGCTATGTGAATATTGATGATACCTGGCAGGGCGTGCGCGGTGGAAAATACAACGCGATTCAAACCAACCCGAAGTTTCCCGACCTGCAGAAGCTCGGGGAGCAAATCCATTCGCTGGGGCTGAAGTTCGGCATTTACTCAACTCCATGGCGGGGAAGCTACGAGGGGCATGTCGGCTCCACCGCGGACAACCAGGACGGCACCTACGACTGGATCAAGAACGGGGATCATAGCCCGAATTTTCACATCGGCAGCGACGAGGAGCGTGCGAAAAAGGAAAAGCGCGAGAACTGGAAGCTGGGCCGCTATTCCTTCGCTGAGCAGGATGCGAAACAGTGGGCCGACTGGGGCGTGGATTACTTGAAATACGACTGGTTCCCGAACGATGTGCCGAGCGTAGAGGCCATGGACAAGGCCCTGCGGGCCACCGGGCGCGACATCGTTTACAGCCTTTCCAACAGCGCGCTCTACGACTCCGCGGCGGATTACGCCCGGTTTTCCAACTTGTGGCGCACCGGGGGCGACATTCGCGACACCTGGGCAAGCATCTCCAAGAATGGCTTTTCGCAGGATCGCTGGGCGGCTTATGCGGGCCCGGGGCATTGGAACGATCCCGACATGCTCGTCGTCGGGCAGGTGGGTGGATGGGCCGCCAAGCTCCATTCGACGGGGCTCACACCGGATGAGCAATACACGCACATCTCGCTGTGGTGCCTGCTCTCCGCGCCGCTGCTGATCGGTTGCGACGTGGCGAAGATGGATGATTTCACCTATGGCCTGCTCACGAACGACGAAGTGCTCGCGATTGATCAGGACCCGCTCGGCAAACAGGCCACGCAGATTTTTAACGAAGACAACCAGGTCATCTACGCGAAGACCCTGGAGGACGGCTCGGTCGCCGTGGGCTTTTTCAACCGCGGCCCGGCTCCGGCAAAAATGGCGGTAACCCTCGGCCCCTGGGGAATCCTGACTTCCAATGATAGCGGAGTCCGGCGCGTGCGCGATCTCTGGCGGCAGAAGGACCTCGGCGTTTTTAAGAACAAGTTCGAGACGGAAGTCGCCCCGCATGGCGTGGTGCTGGTGCGGTTGATTCCGGTGAAATAGCCGAAGTGCCGGTGCGGCCAGCCTTTTAGCCACGGTCCTCCGGACTGCCGGGGGGGACATCCGCTCAATAAACCGCCCTCAAAGTTTTTTAGAGTAATTCTGACTCGAAAATTGCCATTTTCATGCCGAGTAGTGCCCCATTGTGGAGCATGGGAATTTCAAAATGAATTTCCGAACGGAATACGCCTCCATGGTTCCTTTCCTTCCAAACCGCATGTCATGTTGAGTGGAATGGAGCGCAGCGCAATGGAGTCGAAACATCTCCATCTATTTTTCTGGCCCGGCTGGCGGCTCCTTGTCGTATGCTCTCTCAGCGCAGAAACAGATGGAGATTGCCCCACCTTTGCCCACTGGCGTCTCGCTGCGCTCGGCTCTTCGCGGGGCTCAAGAATGACATCGTTTTTTGGCAGGGGCACAAAACAAACGAAACGTTTTGGAAATTCGTTTCGAGACGCTTTAATCGGCGTCAATCTGCGCAATCTGCGGATAACCTCTCAGCCCAGATTCGCCGAGTGGTAGAGTTCCGCGTACGCGCCGCCCCGGGCCACGAGTTCGGGGCCGGTGCCGACTTCGACGACTTCGCCGTGGCGCAGGCAGACGATCTTGGGCATCTCGTGAATGGTGCCGATGCGGTGGGTGATGATGAGGGTGGTGCGGCCGCGCATGAGCTCCTTGATCGTCTCCATGATCGCGTATTCCGTGGTTGGGTCGAGGGCGCTGGTGGGCTCGTCGAGGAGCAGGATGGGCGCATTCTTCAAGAACGCGCGCGCGATGCCGATGCGCTGGCGCTGGCCGACGCTGAGATGCCCGCCGCGCTCGCCGACCTGGCTGGCGAAGCCGTCGGACATGGACATGATGAAGTCGTAAGCCTGCGCCTTCTTTGCGGCCTCGATGATTTCCTCCTCGGTCGCATCAGGGCGGCCATAGGCGATGTTTTCGCGGATGGTGGTGGAGAAGAGCAGGGTATCCTGCAACACGATGCTGATCTGCGCACGCAGCGATTTCTTGGTGATTGAGCGCAAGTCCTGGCCGTCCAGGGTCACGCGGCCTTCGGTGGGATCGTAGAAGCGGGGTGCCAGCGAGAGCAGCGTGCTCTTGCCTGCACCGGTGCCGCCGACAAAGGCCACCGTTTCACCCGGAGCCACCGAGACGTTGATGTTCTTCAAAATCTGCCGGTCGCTGGTGTAGCTGAAGCTCACGTTTTCAAATGCGACCGCACCGGTGGTGCCGGTGATGATTTTGGCATCGGGGGCATCTTTGACGTCGTTTTGATGGTCGAGCACCTCAAAGCAGCGCTGCGCGCCGGCCGCCGCGCCTTCGAGCGCCCAGCCGACTTGCGTGAGCGCTTCCACCGGCTGGAAGAAGAGCACCACATAGCTCATCATCAGGATCAGATTGGCGAGCGTGAGCGCGCCGGAGAGCACGTGCGAGGCGCCCACATAATACATGGCGGCGGTCGCCAGCCCCATGAGCGAGGTGACGACGAGCGCGCTTTTCATGGTGGTGGCTTGCAGGTGGACATTGGCCTCCAGACTGCGGCTGGCCGTGGCCCGGAAGTTTTGCACCTCGTCCTCTTCGCGGCCGAAGGCCTGCACCATTTTCACGCTGCTGAGACCTTCCTGCGCGGCGGCGAGCAGGGCGCTTTCCCGCTCGGCGATGATGGTGGAGGCGCTGCGAATGCGGTTGGCGTAAATGCGGAAGGTGGCCATCATCAGCGGGACCACGATCATCGCCAGGAGTGCCAGTTGCCAGTCGAGCAGGCACATCATTACCGCGTAGCTGAAAAAGGTGACCAGGGTCTGGAAAATGAAGGTCGCGCGGCTGTAGAAGGTCTGGAGCGATTGCGAATCGTAGGCGACACGGAAGCTGGAATCCGCGCTGCGGCGCTGGTCGTGGAATTTCAACGGCAGCGCGTGGAGATATGCGTAGAGCTCCGTGCGCAGATGCAGCAGCCCTTGCAGGCCGACCCGCACATACATCATCACCGCGAAGATATTCAGCCAGCCGGAGAGAATCTGCAGCACGATCATCGTGGCGCAGAGCACCGCGATGATTTCCATCTTGTTCCCGAGCGGGAAGACGTGGCCGAAGATTTCAATCGGCTTGTTCACCAGCACCTTGCCCACGATCCAGGCGGCGGGCGCGGGCTTGAGGAGGTTGATCGGGATCAACGCCATCGTGAGCAGCGTCGCCAGCAGGCTCTGCCGGAAGAAGGGTTTGAAATAAACGAAAGCGCGGCGGTAAACGGACACGGAAGGGTGGGTGGTGGGTTGGCGGCGGTGGTGGTCGAGGTCGCGGGTCGGCAACGGAATTGCGACGCGCGCGGAGAAATTTTAATTCAAAAACTTTCAGTTCCCCGGCGTGGGGGCGGGAGCGGAGGGCTGGAGGTTCATCGGCAGCATGAGGTTCTGGCCGGCCCCGACGACCTGCGGGGCAACGCCGTTCCATTTCTCCACCATTTTCAATTCAATGAGCTTGGGGTTCTTTTCCAGCGCCTCGCCCTGGATGCGGATGGACTCGGCCTGGCCCTTGGCCTGGATGATGGCGGTTTCCGCATCGGTCTCGGCCTGCTCTTTCTTAAAGATGGCCTTCTCGGCCTCCTGCTGCTGGACCATCTTTTGTTCGATGGCGTTTTCCAGGTCCTGCGAGAGGGCAACGTCCTCAATCACCAAGTCTTCGATATTCAGAAAAGTCCCCACTTTCTTCCGCGCGGCTTCCAGCGCCGTGCTCTTGATTTGCTCGCGGGATTTCACGATGTCCGCTGCCGTTTTAAGCGCGGTCACTTCCTTGATTGCCTCCTGCACGCGCGGGAGGATCAACTTGTCGAAGGGCGTGCCCGCGTAATCGCGCAGCACCGAGACGACGGAGGTTTCCGGGATGCGGTAGAGCACCTTCAAGCGAATATTGATCTGCTGCAGATCGGAGGAAAAGCATTCCGCGGTAATCTCCTGGGTATCCTGCTGCACATTCACGGTGCGGATCGTGGTGATGAAGGGCGTCTTCAAGCCAAAGCCGGGCTGGATGAACTCGGCGGACATTTTGCCGAGCGTGATCTTCACCCCGCGCTCCCAGGGCTGCACAATATAGTAGCTGCCAAAAAAGATGGGGGCCCCGAAGAAGATCAGGACGGCGGCGATGACGAGGATGGCGGCGCTGGATGGTTTCATAGTGAACAGACCTTGGTTTAATTTTCTTCCAAACCCCTGTGTAGCGGCTGCGGCTGCCGACCACCAGCGGGAAAAATGGGTAAAGACCGTTTCCTGTCCTTGCGTTTAAGTGCGGTGGAAGCTAATTCGGTGGAGCCCGAATGAAAAAGGGCCTGTAGCTCAGCGGTTAGAGCAGGGGACTCATAATCCCTTGGTCGTGGGTTCGAATCCCACCGGGCCCATTTCTCAGGAGGGATTCAAATCGTCCTGCGCGTCCCCCTCTTTCTCCTGCCCTTTGTCTTGCTCCAGCCTTTTTAAATTTTGTGCGCAAGAGCGGAATGGGGGAGGGGTGCACGGCAACCCACCGCTGAAGAGGAATGAGAGAAAAACTCACCCCTCAAAAAAAGAAAAGTGCCAGAGAACCACGGCAAGACGGGTCGGACTACCGTTGCTGCCTTCCGGCTCTGGCGGGGTTTGTCTGCCCGGCATCCATGGCCCCTGGCGGAGAGCAATATGGAGAGTTTTTTTGTGCCCACAACACTTTTTGTCATCAAACCACTTGCAATCAATCGTTCCCAGCGCATAAACAGTGCGTGCGACGAATCGCAGTCCACAAAGGCTTGACGAGTTGTCCCCCAATTGTAATACCACCATCTTCTTATGCCAAAAGTTCTCCTCATAGTGTCCATCATCCTTATGGGCGGCTCCGCCGTTCTTGGTTTTCTAACCAAAACCAAGGTGGATGGATTTAAAGCCCAAATCGCCGACCAGACGTCCAAGATCCAACAGGAGGAGAGCCAGATCGCCAAGGCGAAGACCGATAGCAAGTCGCTATCCGACCAGCTCGCGACCGCCAAGGCCACCAGCGAGCAGAATGCCGCCGACGTGCAGACGGCCAAGGACGCGCAGGCGAAGGCGGAATCATCTCTGGCTGATGCCAACAAGCAGATTTCCGAACTGAAGGACGAAGTGGCGAAGGCAGGCAACGGTTCGGGAACGGTTTCTCCGACCGGCCCTTCCGCGGACGATCTCGCCAAGCTCCAGCAGCAGGTGACCGATTTGCAGACGCAGCTCAAGGAATCGCAGCAGGTTCGCGATTCGCTGCAGGCGAAGAATCAGGAACTGCAGGGACAGGTTCAGCCACTGGCGGATTACAAGAAGCATCATGAGCAGGGGATGGCCGCCGCCAATCTCGAAGGCCAGGTGCTCGCCTACAATCAGGCTTGGAATTTTGTGGTACTGAGCATCGGCGACCGCCAGGGCGTCGTTGCCAATGCCGAACTGATCATCAAGCGCGGTGGCGCGAAGATCGCCACGGTGCGCGTGAGCTCGGTGAATCCGAACACGGCGGTGGCTGATATTGTGGCTGGCTCGGTGGCCAGCGGCGTGACCGTCCAGCCCGGGGACGAAGTGGTTTACCAGGGTTCCTAGTCTTTCCAATGAAGTCCAAGTTGTTCCTCGGTTTTTTACTCGTGTCGGGTGCAGTAACGTTGCTCGGGGGCTGTGCCTCCGATAACTCGCAGCAGAATAACGGCACCAGCAATGTGAGTACGATCCCGTGGAACCGCCCCGAGAAGTGGGAAGGCCCGGGCGTGCTGGGCGACCAGCTGAACCAGGGACGATAGTCCGGCGGCGTTCCCAAACCGCATGGGACGCATCCTCGTCATCCGTGGTGGAGCGATTGGCGACTTCATTCTCACGCTTCCCGCTTTGCGTCTGTTGCGGGAGAACTTTCCAGACGCACCTCTTGAGATTCTCGGCTATCGTCACATTGTGGCGCTGGCCGAGAATCGTTTTTACGCCGAGGCCACCCGCTCCATCGAGTATGGGCGGCTCTCACCCTTCTTCATTCCCAATGCCGAGCTGGATGCGGAACTGGTGGAGTATTTCGCCGGCTTTCAGCAGGTCATCAGCTATCTGTTCGATCCCGATCATTTCTTTGAAAATAATCTCCGCCGCGCCGGAGTAAAAAACCTGATCACCGGCTCGCCGAAGATCGGGGATCAATCGCATGCGTCCCATCAGCTGGCGGCTCCGCTGGAGGCGCTGGCCCTGTTTCTCGATGATCCGGCGGCGAAGCTGTTTCCCGACGCGCAGGATGTCGCGGAGGTGGCGCGGCAATTTCAATTCACGGGCCAGCCGCTGATTGCCATCCACCCAAGCAGCGGAGGCGAGCGCAAGTGCTGGCCGGTGGAGTCATGGAGCGCGCTGATCCGTCAACTGCAGGCCGCGCATCCGCAGGCGGAATTCATGGTGGTGATTGGAGAGGCGGATGAAGAGCGGTTTGCGCAAATGAGCGGGACGATGGCGGAGGTGCGGCATCAGGTGTTGCGGCACTTGCCGTTGCCCCTGCTGGCGGCGGCTCTGCAGCAGTGTGGGCTGTTCATTGGCCACGACAGCGGGATTTCCCATATCGCGGCGGCGGTGGGAGCGCGGTGCCTGCTGCTCTTCGGCCCCACCGATCCCGAGGTATGGGCGCCGAAAAACTCGGCAGTGCGGGTGCTGTCGGCCCCGGATGGGCTGTTATTTCGCTTGGCGCCGGAAAAAGTCTTCGCGAGCGCCCAGGCCATGCTGGCGGGCGATCCGGGCGGGCAAATTTGACATTTTCGTGTCTTTTGTTTGCGTGCAGGGCCCGGCTTTGTTTACTGGTGGAATCCCAAAGTCCCCATGAAATATCAGACCTATTTAATTTTTGGCGCGCCCGGCAGCGGCAAAGGCACGCAAGGCCGCACGCTCGGCACCATTCCCCGCTTTTTCCATTGCGCGTGTGGCGATGTCTTCCGTTCCATCGACACCCGGACCGAGATCGGCCAGGCTTTCCTTGAGTATTCGAGCAAGGGACAACTGGTGCCCGACGAGATCACGGTGCGACTGTGGCAGGCCCGGATCAAGGACGCGGTGGGGATGCACATCTTCAAGCCCGACATTGACTGCCTTATCCTCGACGGTATTCCGCGCAATGTCGGCCAGGCCCGGCTGATGGATGAGATGATCGAGGTCCGGCAAATTTTCCATCTCACCTGCCCGGATCGCAGCAAGCTGGTGGAGCGGCTGAAGAAGCGTGCACTGAAGGACAACCGCCTCGACGATGCGAACGAGGAAGTGATCCGCAGGCGGCTTGCCACCTATGAGGAGGAGACCAAGCCGGTGCTCGAGCATTATCCCCGCGAGATTGTGAAGGATATCGACGCCACGCAGTTGCCCGTTTTAGTCTTTCAAGAGATCGTGAAGTACGTTTGTCAGGACCAGCATGCAGCAGTTTGATAATCTCCGCGCCAGTTCCCTTTACTGCCCGAAGTGCCAGGCCGCGATGCCGGTGCGCGAGCGGCTGCTCTTGGTGCTGCCCGACAAGGAGATTTTCGACTACCTGTGCACCGGCTGTGCGGAATCGCTCGGCCAGCGCGAGGTGACCGCCGGGGACCGGGCGATGATGAATGCGCTCGCCGCCCGCAAACCACGAGCCCGGGCGATCCGCAGCCTGCCGGGAATTTAGTTTTTTTAATCATGCGCGTTGTTTTCATGGGAACGGGCGACATCGGGTTGCCGGTGTTGCAAATGCTGCTCGGCTCCGGGCAATACGAAGTGGCTGGCGTGGTCACGCAGCCGGACAAGCCCGCGGGGCGGAAACAGGAGTTGCTGGCCCCGCCGATCAAGGTGCTTGCCGCCGCCCATGGAGTGCCGGTCTTTCAACCGGTGAAAGTGCGCGACCCGCAGGCGCTGGAGACGATCCGGGAATGGAAGCCGGAGGTGATCGTGGTGATGGCCTACGGCCAGATCCTGCCCCGCACGCTGCTGGAACTGCCGCCGCTGGCGTGCCTCAACCTGCATGCCTCGCTGCTGCCCCGGCATCGCGGCGCGGCGCCGATCCAGGCCGCGATCGAGGCGGGAGATCGTGAAACCGGCGTCACCGTGATGTATATGGACGTGGGGTTGGACACCGGCGATGAATTGCTGCGGCACGTGATCAAGATCCGCCGCCGGGAGACGGGCGGTTCGTTGCACGACCGCCTCGCGGAGATCGCCCCGGGGTCGCTCGCCGAGGCGCTCCAATACCTGGCCGAAGGCCGGGCCCCGCGGATTCCCCAGGATAACTCCCGGGCGACCTACGCGCCGAAATTGACCCGCGAAGCGGGCGAGATCGACTGGACGCAAAGCGCGCGGACAATCGAGCGCCGGATTCGCGCGCTCAACCCGTGGCCGTGCGCCTCCACGGTGATTCCCTCGCGCGATGGGGTGCGGCGCGCCTTGAAAATTTTTTCCGCGATCGTGCATCGCCGAGAACAGGGGGAACCGGGGCACGTAATCTCCTCCAGCCGCCATGGCTTGCTGGTGGCGGCGGGCGAGGGGAGCTTGCTCTTGCGGGAAGGCCAGGTGGAGGGTAAGAAACGAATGAAGATCGGGGACATGCTGTTGGGCAACCCCATCGAACCGGGCGCAAAACTCGGTTAACCCTCATCCCGTGAATCCAGAACTTGAAACGGCCATCGCCTCCGCCCTGGAGGCGTTTGAAAAGACGCGCCGACAGCCTCCCTCGGAGCGGGCCACAGTGCTGGAGCGCGCGGCGGATCTGGTCGGCGCGCGCGAGACGCAATTGGTGGCGCTCGTGATCGGGGAGGCAAAAAAGCCCCACAAGCTGGCCGCCGCCGAGGTGGCGCGCCTGAAGATGACGCTCAAGTTTTCCGCCGCCGGGGCAGTGCGCAACTCCACCGAAGTGCTGGCGATGGATGCGAGCGAGGCGGGAAAGAATCACCGTGGATGGACGCACCGCGTTCCCATGGGATTGGTCCTTGGCGTCACGCCGTTTAATTTTCCGCTCAATCTGGTGGCGCACAAGATCGGCCCGGCCGTGGCCTCGGGGAATGTGATCATCATCAAGCCCTCGCCCCGCACGCCACGCGGGGCGGCGGAACTGGCCTCGATTTTTGCCGAGGCGGGCGCGGTGCCCGGGCAGGTGCAGGCGGTTAATTTTCCGCATGAAGAGGTGGGGCTCGCGTTGCAGGACGAGCGGATCAAAGTGCTTTCCTTTACCGGGAGTGCCGCCGTGGGCTGGCAGCTCAAGGCGCAGGCGGTGAAGCAACGGGTGACGTTGGAACTCGGGGGCAACGCAGCGGCGGTGGTGCATTCGGATGCGAAATGGCGGGACCGGATTCCCCTGCTGGCCGAGGCTGCTTTTGGCTACGCCGGGCAATCGTGCATCAGCGTGCAGCGGCTGATTGTGCAAGCCGGGATCTATGAGGAATTCCGCGCGGCGTTTCTCAATCATGTGCGGGAAAAAGTGAAAGTAGGTGATCCTCGCGATCCCGGGGTGAGCGTGGGGCCGATGATCGATCCGGCGGCGAAGGACCGGGTGCTGGCGTGGGTGGCCGGGGCGCAGCGGGAGGGCGGCAGGCTGCTCACGGAACTGCGTTCCGAGGGCGACACGCTCTGGCCGATCGTGCTGGAGAATGTGCCCACCCATTGCAAGGTGGTGGCCGAGGAGGCGTTTGCACCGCTGGTCGTGCTCTCGAAATATGAGGATTTCGCCGAAGCTTTGCAGCAGGTGAACGCGTCACGCTATGGATTGCAGGCCGGGGTGTTTACCGAGGATATTGCGCTCGCGAAACAGGCTTTCGAGGAGATCGACGCCGGGGCCGTGTTGATCAATCAGGTGCCGACGTTCCGGGTGGAGAACATGCCCTACGGGGGAATCAAGGACAGTGGCTTTGGGCGGGAAGGGATTCGCTATGCCATGGAGGAGATGACGGAATTGAAGACCTTGATCGTAAATGACGGCTAGGGGGAGACGGAATTTTCACCACGAAGCTCACGAAGCAGGGGAGGTGATCCGCAGATTTTCGCCGATGATTTGGGGAATTACCGGTCCGGCCATCCTGTAAATCTTGTTCATCCTGTCTAAAAATAACTCCGCCGCTGGCCTGAAGGCTGCTTCTTGAAGGAGCTATGAAGGCCACCATGCGTCCCAAGCAGTTCGTCATTCTCGCCGCTTCCATCATCGCTGCGGTCGGCGGTTCCGCAGTCGCATTTCATCATTCTTCAGAGGGCAAGTCGGCTCCAGTCGCCACGGTCGTGCCTCCTCCCCGTCTCGAGATTACCCAATCGCATTCGGCCTCTTCGCCCGTTCCCCGCGCCACGCTCATGGTCCCCCAGGATTTGCTGAACGCCATGAAGCAGGGGCAGTTGCAGGTCAGTTTTCATGGCAACGGCCGGGATCGCCTCACCATCGTGGCAACCAATCGCGGTTCCCAGCCGGCGCGCTTTAATGTCTCCGAGGGGCTGGCTTTCCAGTCCGGTCATAACGTGGTGGTGACCATCCACCCACAGGACATCGTGGTCCCGGGCAACAGCCGGGTGGAACAGCCCGTTTCCACGGTGGCGCTGAGCAGTTCCAATCTACAGGCGGAACTGGATTACGGCTACGTCACCCTCGATCTCACCCCTTACGCTTCGTTGATCGGCTACCTGGCCGACCATCCCGAGGCGACCGATGGGGCGGCGCAGACGGCGATGCTGGCCCTTTCCGAGAATCTGCCGTTGCGGGCGTTTGCCCAGTTTGCCTGCAAAGGCAGCGACCTGGCCTCGCGCTACGACACCTCCGCCTTCAAGGTGGATACGGTGGATATTGTGAATGCGCTCACGATTTTGCGAGAGATCGGCGTGTCCGATGAGAATCTGGCGCTCACGATTGATCCCCAGCTCCGCATCGAGGCGATGATTGACCCGCTCGCCCATGCCGATGCGATGCGCTACTACGGCATCACCCCGCAGACGGAGTGGAACTACTGGAAAAACGAGCTCACCCAGGGCGATCCCAGCACCCGTCACTACGCCCTTTACGGCATCGCCCGGTTCTACCCTGATGTCGCCCTGCAAATGCTTCCCGCCTGGGCCCGCGAGACCAAGACGAGCCCGATTTTGCGTCTTGCTGCCGTCCAGGCCCTTGCTGAAACCCAGCGCGCCGAAGCGATTCCGGTGCTTCGTTCGCTGGCCTATGAATTGGGCACTTCGACCGAGCTCGGCAAGACGGCGCATATCGCGGCAGAGTATCTCGATGGTCAGATCGACCACACCGCTACGGGTCCCAAGATGATTGCTTTTCACAGCTCGGTCCCGGTGGATGCCCGGTAAATTTAGCATTTAGGATTTATCATTTAGGAAGGATTGGACTGGGCCTGCGGCACCAAGGGATGGGGCTTAAGCCGCAGGAAAGTCGTATTGTTCGATGACGCGGAGTTTTTCGATGGAGGTCATTTTCTCTAATGCCTTCTTCCCACAAACGCCAGAGGCCACCCTTAAAACTTGCTAAATGCTAGATGCTAAATCCTAAATTTCCCCCTTAAACTCCCCCTTTACAACCCCCGCACTCTCGCCCATATTCGCCCTCCTCATGTTACAGATTTTGATCACTTTGCTGACCGTGCTTTTCGTTGTGGATGCACTTTTGCTCATCCTGCTCGTGCTGATGCAGCGCCCGAAAAGCGAAGGTCTCGGCGCAGCTTTTGGCGGTGGGATGACGGAAAATCTCTTCGGTGCACAGACGACCAACGTACTGGCCAAGGCCACCCGCTGGTTTGGCGGCATTTTCTTTTTGCTCACCCTGCTCCTCTCGGTGCTCTACGCGCACAACGGCCAGCAGACGACGGAACTGAACAAGAAACTGCTCAGCGCCCCGGTGCCGGTTGCCAGTGCCTCGCCTTCTCCGGCCAAGTCGGTGGCTCCCGCCGCGCCAGTGGCGTCGGTGGCACCCGCGGCTTCCCCGGTGGCCTCGGTCGCTCCGTCGGCCTCTCCTGAAGCCTCGGCGGCGGGCGGGTTCTCGCTTTCGACGGGGATCAACCCCGACAACACGCCCGCGGCGCCTTTCTCGTCGCCCGCGGCAACTCCCGCGAAATAACACTTTCGCCCTTGTGAGGCTTCGGCGAGGATGACGCCCGTGATCCGGCTGCCGCTGCTCATTTTTGCCCTGCTTTTTGCCGCACTTGGCGCTGGCTGCTCCCGCTCGGAACCGAGGGCCGATATCGTCGTGCTCAACGGGGCCGAGCCGGAAACGCTCGATCCGGCGATCATCACCGGCCAGCTCGAGGGACGGCTGGCCTATGCGCTCTTCGACGGCCTGCTGTCTTTCGACATCAATGCAAAGCCGGTCCCGGCGGTGGCGGAGCGTTGGGACATTTCCGCCGACAAAAAGCACTACACCTTTCACCTGCGACACAATGCGCGATGGAGCGACGGCTCGCCGGTCACGGCCCGGGATTTTGTCTATGCCTGGCAGCGCGCGCTCGCGCCGGAGACGGCTTCGGAATACGCCTCCCAGCTTTACTATCTGCAAAATGCCGAGGCGTTTAACCGCGGCGATTTGAAGGACTTCTCCCAGGTCGGCGTCAAGGCCACCGACGATTACACGCTCGACGTGCAGCTGGAGAACCCCACCTCCTATTTCCTCGATCTCTGCGCCTTCACCACGCTGCTCCCGGTGCAAAAAGCGTGTATCGAAAAATGGGGTGACCAGTGGACCAAGCCCGGGCATCTCGTGAGCAATGGCGCGTTCACGCTGGAGGCGTGGCGGATCAACGACCACGTGCGGCTGGTGAAGAACCCGTATTACTGGAACGCCGCCGCGATCTCCACCCGCACCCTCGACGCGCTGCCGATCTCCTCGCCCACCACCGCCCTAAATTTCTTCTACGCCGGGCAGGCCGATGTGATCCTCGACAAGGGGCTCGTGCCCTCCTCTTTGATCGACGCGTTGAAGACGAAGCCCTTTTACCACGCCGGGCCGTTCCTCGGGACGACCTTCCTGCGCTTCAACGTCACCCGCAAGCCGTTCAACGATCCGCGCGTGCGGCTGGCCTTCAGCCTCGCGATCGACAAGCGCCGCATCGTGGAAAAGGTGACGCGGGCCGGGCAGCCGGTTGCCTCCTCCATCGTGCCGCCGGGCACCGCCGGTTATCAGCCCCCGCCCGGGCTGCAACGTGATCCCGGGCGCGCGCGCAAGCTGCTGGCCGAGGCGGGCTATCCGGGCGGAAAGGGCTTCCCGCTCGTGCATTACCTCTACCGTGAAGGGCCGGAGCCGGAAAACACTGCGATCGAAATCCAGAGCATGCTGCGCGAGGTGCTGGGGGTGCAGATCGCCCTCCAGCGGCAGGAATGGAAGGCCTACCTGCGCACGATGAGCAGCATCGACTACGACCTGTGCGCCTCGACCTGGGTGGGCGATTACAACGATCCGAATACTTTTTTAAACATGTTCCTTACCGGCGATGGCAACAACCGCACCGGGTGGGGGGACCCGCAATACGACCAGTGGATCGCCGATGCCGCCCGCGAGCCGGATGTGCAAAAACGCTTCGCCATCTTCCAAAAAGCCGAGCACAAGCTCATCAGCGAGGCCGCGCCCGTCTGCCCGATTTACTTTTACGTGGGGATTCAGTTTTATGACCCGCAAAAAATCGGCGGTTTGCAATCCAACCTGCTGGACGAACATCCGCTGAAATCATTGTATCTGGTGCAACACTAATGGATTACGCAGTTTACCTTCTCTTCCGGCTCGCCATGGCGATCTTCGCCATCCTTCCTGTCGCGCTGCTGTTTCGCGTCGGGCAGCTTGGCGGCTGGCTGGCCTGGATTCTGGCGCGGCCTTATCGGGCGCTGGCGCAGGCGAATCTGCGGATTGCCTTTGGCCGGGAGAAGACCGCCGCGGAGCTCAAGCGGCTGGCGCGGGCCCATTTCATGAACCTCGGCGCGAATCTGCTCTGCGCGCCGAAGCTTAACTCGATGTCGCACGACCAGTTGCTGCAATGTGTGACCTTTGAAAATATCGACGCCTTCGAGGCGGTGATCGCCCGGGGAAACGGGCTGGTCGGCATCATCAGCCACATCGGCAACTGGGAGATGTATGCGCGCATGCCCGAGGTGCTGCCGAAGGCGAGGTTTTCCACCATTTACCAAAAGCTCGGCAACCGCTTTATCGACGAATACGTGCGCAAGTCACGCGCCCGTTATTCGGTGGAACCTTTCGAGCGCAAGGAAGGGTTTGGCGGGCCGACCAAGTTCCTCCGCGAAGGCGGGGCGCTGGGGATTCTGGTCGATCAGCACGCGGGCGACAGCGGGGTGTGGACGCCGTTGTTTGGCCGGCTGGCCTCCACCTCGCCGCTGGCCGCCACGCTGGCGCTGCGCACCGGGGCCGCGCTCTTCACGGTCGCGGTCTATACCGTGGGCGTGGGGCGCTGGAAAATGGTCTTTGGCGAGGAACTGGTGCCTGGCGAGGCCAGCATCGAGCAGATGACCGCCCGCATCAATCTGGTGCTGGAACAGCAGATCCGCGTGTCGCCGCCGGACTGGTTCTGGGTGCACAATCGCTGGAAGACGCCGCGGCCGAAATTCCTGCTTTCCAGCTACAAGCGTGGCATTGAGTGGCCCGAGGGCTTCGATCCCGCGCAGAAAAAGCCCTTCCGCATTTTGATCCGTTCCACCAACTGGCTCGGCGACGCCGTGATGAGCGTGCCCGCCGTGCGCGCGATCAAGCGTGGCCGCCCCGATGCGCATGTGACCATGCTCGTGCCGGCCAAGCTGGCCGATTTCTGGGCGCACGTGGAGGAAGTGGACGAGGTGATCACGATTGCGAAGAAGGAAAGCCCGTTCAAGGTCGCGCAAAAGCTGCGCGAGCATCATTTCGATGTGGCCGTCCTTTTCCCCAACTCCCTGCGCACCGGCCTCGAGGTCTTTCTCGCGGGAATCCCGCGCCGCGTCGGCTACGCAGGGCACCAGCGCAAGTGGCTGCTCAACCAGCTCGTCGAGCGCGCCCCGCGCAACGGCCCGCCCCGGCACCAGATGTTCGATTACCTCGACCTCGCCCACGCCATCGGCGCCGCCCGCGAAGACATGTGGCCCGCCGCCCAGCCGCCCCGGCGGACGAATGCCGGACGGCATCTGCGCCTCGGCCTGTGCCCGGGCGCGGAATACGGCCCCGCCAAGCGCTGGCTGCCGGAGCGCTTTGCCGAGACGGCAAAAATCGTGAAAGCGGCGGTCGATTGCGAATGGCTGCTCTTCGGCGTCGAAGGCGACAAGCCGGTCGCGGCGAAGATTTTCCAGGACCTCGACGGCCAGTGCACCAACCTCGTCGGGAAGACCACGCTCGCCCAGTTGATCGAGCAATTGCGCGACTGCGACCTGTTGCTCACCAACGACACCGGCACCATGCACCTCGCCGCCTTCTTCGGCGTTCCGGTCGTCGCCATCTTCGGCTCCACCGAGCCCGCGCTCACCGGCCCCGTCGGCGGCAGCCCCCGCGTCGTCCGGCACCACGTCGAGTGCAGCCCCTGCTTCCTCCGCGAGTGCCCCCTCGACTTCCGCTGCATGACCTCCATCACCCCCGAAGAAGCCGCCACCGCCGTCCTGGCCGAACTCGGCCTCTCCAGACAACCCGCCCGCGCGTAATCAAATACCGCACGTCGTTATATCTTTTCATTACGTCCACCCCTCGTGACCAGATCGTCTCGATTTCTCCTCCTTCATGCACTCTCCACTCCTCGTTGCCAAGCTCCAGCCTAACAACGCCACCAGCTACGAGGCTCAGGTCTGCTCTGGCTTTCCTTTAAGATTTCGTCCGCATTGAATTTTCCTGAGAAATAGGCGTCATAGTTTGCGGAGGTGTGCCGAAGCTGAATCATTGAGCCCGCGGACGAGGAAATCCACCATGGTGGAGGGATTGGCAGGAATTGATGTTCCGGCATTAAAGTGATAGTCGCGTACCTTTTCGGCATTCCTTACGGCACTAGGCCATGATTTTATTAATGTGCTAATGGCTTTTCGCGTCGTCTCTTCGTTTGTCGAATAGTCTTGGCCCAACTTTTCTTTCACGGCGGCTTTGGCGGAAGTTCCGTCTAGCAAATCCCCACGGGTTGTCAGTTCGAAATGGAGTAATAGCCAGAATTCAAAGCAAGGCGTTGAATGAGCCAAGGAAACTGCTTTTCCCTCGGCAAACTGACATACATCATTCCAAAACTTCTCTCTTACCGCCACGTCTGTGTCAACGACAGCCCAAGTGTGATCAAACTTCCTTGGCTCCTGCACCCCAAGTTGTCCGCGATCTGCCTTCTCTTTCTGTTTATTGGACAATTCTTTGGCTGTTTGGATGACATGCTGGGGATCCGATGCCTTGCCTGGGATTACCTTCACCCAAACCCGCGAAAGCTCCAATTCCTTTAATAAGTATTCAAAGTAGACTGGTTCTGTCACAGTCCCCTCCGTTACGATTAAGAAAGAATCGCCGACCTGCACATTGTTTTCAGCAGCCTCGGCAGCAACTTTACGCTCAAGACTTTCGTCTCGTGCTTTTTTCCACCAGTCGGGATCCCAACCCATACACTCACTCATTTTGGCAGGCTTTTTCCTTATCTAACACTTCGTAGCCTGCGTCGAGTCCGAGCAATCCCTTTGGAACAAATGGAACCGCACCGTAGCGACCAGACATATATCCGCGGATGAGAGACTCATCTTTACGCGGTGAGTAGTCAGTAAGGGGATAGAAATGTCCTTCACCTTCGGTGTCCTTGTCCGTAAACCACACCTGATCACGGCGCATAAGTGTAGTATCGAGAAGTAGTGGGTTATGCGTGGTGAAAATGATTTGCGCACCCTTTGGATTCTCTCTGTCGCTAAATAGCAGGCGCAACAACTCCATCACCATGATTGGATGCATGGACGTTTCCAACTCATCCACAAATACGGTCGAGCCATTTTGCAAAATATCCAGCCATGGCCCGATTAGGGAAAAGAGTCGGTGTGTTCCGGCGGACTCCGATTGCCACGGTAGAGGGAACTCTTCGTCGTCTGCCCCGCGATGAACCAACTCAGGTTCCACCCAGCGGCGTTTTCGTGCGCTCTCCTGAAGCTCCGATGGCATGTGTGACAGCACTTCTAGTAACCCTTTTGGTGTTTCGATTTCGACAGCCCGAGCTCCAGTCACTCCAATGTCTGCATGCCGTAATAACTCGACAATCCGGTTGGAGAGCGCAGTTTTTTCCTCGATCTGCTTCAAAGTGAAGCCCGAACCCATTTGTGCACGGGTGCTAAGATCAAGAAAAACCAGATCTTCCTTAAACCAGCGGAAGATCGGCTCCAGTTCCGTTCGATTGCTGGCTATGTGCTTTGAAAGGAAAAGCATATTTGGTAGCGTGTCCCTCTCGAGGCGGGTGTCACGTATGAAGCCGCTTGGTCGCTCAGGCGACCAGTCATATTCGGCAAGCTCCGCATTCCACTGCCGACAGAACCATGTCTGCATATTCGCGGTTGGCCAAGTTCGAAGCGACTCGTGCCACACTCGCTCTTGCGTGGCTGCCACACAGTACGCATAACGTTGTCCGCCTGTCAGAAACATCACTTCAAATGCTGTCGGTGACTCTGCACCTTTCCGACAAAACGAAAATGGTTCAATTTGTGAGATGCGGTCTTTCGGATCCGTCATTTTGGCAGATGTTGTTACCATGCTGGCCAATGCTTGTAGCGCCTCAATGATGGTCGTTTTACCACTCGCATTTGCTCCGTAAATTGCGGCCCCTTTTAACCAGCGCTTGGGAGTCACACCAGGTAGTTCTAATTCAATACAATTCCCCGGCAGGGTTTTGTCCTGTGCGCCAGCAGCCATGTTCAGCATTTGCCGTTTTCGAAAACTGCGAAAGTTTGATACGGAAAATTGAATCAACATGAGTCTAAAATGCACTTATTGTGCAATCATTCTAGTTTATTTGCGGAAAAGCAGCGACTTTGTTTGCGACTTGAGCTTGTAATCGACAATCATGAAATGCGCTTATGATTCCTTTATATTGATCGTTCCCTCCTGAAAAACATCCCTATTCTTGGGGTAATCAGCTTCAATTTTGGAAAATTGCGTTCGGTTGCGCGCCGCATCCCGGGTAAGAAGAGTCATTCCCTCCACTTCGGCGTGAGCGCCAATCAGAAAATCGGGCAGGGGAGAGCGGCGCAGCATCCAAGCAATCGCCCCTCCGCGCCGCAGGCCAAAATTTGTAGGGCGGTGATCCTCGCCGCCAATCCAAAAAGCTCCTCAATTTTCCCTGCTCTTCGTTGCCAGGCTCCAGCTTGGAAACGCCACCGTCTTTAAGGCTCCAGCCTCGCCACCAGTGCCGACTCAAGTTCTGCCGCCGTCGTGGTTTCTTCGACGTTCAAAACCAATAATTGACACGTAGTTTAACTTCGGGGACTATCTGCTGCGATGAAAGTCAGAAATAGCCAGTCATTTCTCTCGCTCTACTACGAACCGGGCGTTGTGGAAGTGGCTGCTGGCAAGCAGGGTGACGCAGGCGTTGAACCTTGGAAGCGTAACACAAAATCTCTGGGACAGGTCGAGACGCCACGTCCGGTGGCGGAACTCATGGCGCGCTGGGTCATGTCAACGCAACCGAGTAGCGTGCTCGATCCTGCTGCGGGCCTTGGGACGCTATTGGATGCGTGCCGTCGAGTATGCGGCCGCGCGCAGCTTGTCGGGGTTGAACGCGATGCCGAAACTCTACAGCGTGCGAAGGTGCAAGCGCCGCGCGGAACGAAGCTCATTCTCGCGGATTATCTTCTCGCCGACGCCGGACAGTTTGAGGGCATCATCGCCAATCCCCCCTATGTGAAAGCGCAGCGGATGGACTATGCCGAAGCTGACTGGCGCCATTTTGAGGAAAGGTTTGGAACTTTGCTCGACCGACTCACAAACCTCTATGCGTTGTTCCTGCTCAAAATTTGGGAAGACCTTGCACCGCGCGGGCGAGCGGCTGTGCTTCTGCCAGCTGAGTTTTTGAATGCCAATTTCGGTGAGGAAATTAAAGAACGCCTTGTGAAGGAGTTGCGTCCGGCGGGAATCGCCATCTTTTCGCCTTTGCTCAATATATTCTCCGACGCTCTCACGACGAGCGCGATCGTCTTTTTGGAAAAAGGTGCTGCGCCAGCTCCGCTGCGTGCGATGAAGGTCGATACCCTCCAGGAAGCCGCTGCCTTCGTGGATGAACTGCTTGTGCATCCCACAACAAAATACCGGGCAAACTATACCGACTTGGCGAATTTCAAGCCACGCGACAAGTGGCTCAACGTCTTGCTAAACGGGACGACACCTTTCGACTCCGCGCGGTTCACGCGCAAAATTGGAGACTATTTCGACTGTCGTCGTGGCATTGCGACGGGCGCGAATGAGTTTTTTTGTCTGAGTCCATCTGGGTTGCGCGAGCACGCCTTGGACTTGGAGCACGTCGAACCATGTGTGACGAAAGCGGTCGATGCGAAGGGTCTTGTTTTTACTCAGGAGAAATTCAACGCGCTGACGGTGGCAGATCGCCGCTGTTACTTGCTGAATCCGAGCCGCAACGGACCCGGGCTCGATCGGTATCTCCAGGCTGGTGAACGGCTGAGGATTCCAGAGCGTCATCTGCCAAGTCATCGTCCCGTATGGTATCTGCCGGAGAAGCGTGTTGCGGCAGGTATTTGGGTCGCGGTTTTTTCGCGCGAAAACGTGAAATTTATTCTCAACACTTCGGGTGCAAAAAATCTGACTTGCTTCCATGGTTTATACGCCAAACCCGGCAGCGAACATCTTGCGCCGTTGCTGGTGCTCTTTCTCAATAGTGCTGGTGGCCGTGAGGCGTTCACGCAAGTCAACCGATTCTATGGTGATGGTCTTAACAAGCTGGAACCTAAGGATGTCGAAGCCATGCCGTGTCCTGAAATGCCAGCGTTCCGGCGCGTGGATGCCGAAAAGCTAACGCGCCAACTCGAGGAGTTGGAGTTACTACCGCAGGCCGCGCGCGACAATGAAGTCGAGGCGCTGGTTGCGCGCTATTTCAAGCCTATGGTGCTTACGGTGGCTCAGCGCGCCTAGCGGGGATACAAGACCTGGCGCATTTTGCTCGCATCTAGCATGAAGCCTCCTCCGCAGGGGACCACGTACGCATCGTGCCTCCCCAGTGCAGTGACGCGGTGCTCGGCAGCAAAAGAAGGCAATTCCGTGGCGGTGCCAACCTGTAGGCCGCGGGTAATCGGAATCATGATGGTCGCCTTTTCCTGACTCTTCGCTGGAGTTTCGATCGCAAAGCCTGTGCCACTGGCAATTGTTGCAAATATATCGAGGAAGTTGATCGCGTAAACCGAGTCGAAGAAAACCTGGCAGTAACTTTGCGGCACGCCGTGCCGTTCCAGCCATCGATATACAATGATCAAGTCTTCGACCTTTACGGTGAAACTCGGTGTCTCGCGCCCGGATGAATTACCAGCTTTTCGCTGACGTTGGCGGACGGCCATGTAGGTCAGAGCCTCGAATTTACTGGAACGAACTTCTATCGCTGCGGTGGCTTGCCTCACCAATGGTTCAGTCTCGGCATGAGGGATTGTCGAGAGATTGGCATCAATCGAGACAGATGCGGGAAATAATAGCAGGTCCGGCCGTTTCCCATAGCGACGGGTTTCTTCGACCCCCGCGAGATAAGAGGCTTTGAAATCAGGATGCCCAGCGGCGATGCGATTGGTGTCGCCATACTGTGCTACTCTCCATTCTGGGAAAGCTGAAACAATTGCGGCGCTCAGTGCCTGCTCGGCCCAGTCGCCCATCGCACGATTGGCGAGAAACTCGGAGCGAGCATCCGTTGGCACGATCGTCTTGCGCGTTGGAACTACACCTTCACCTCCAAACGCGAGGTGACGTTGTTCGATCCCTTTCGCGGTTAACCGAGCGATAACGCCGTCCAAGGTTGCCCTCAACTGGTCGAAGTAGGCACTCATCTCTTCTTCCCCTCGAAAGTGAAGAGATCGCGAACTTCGACTTTGAGGGCTTTCGCGAACTTTTCGAGACCGGCAACCGATGGTGCATTCACACCCCGTTCAACCAGGCTGACGAACTCCACCGAACACCCCACTGCTTCCGCAAGCTGTTCTTGCGTGAATTCATTTGCTCTCCGTAAATCAGCGATCCGTTGGCCAAGCTCTTTCTGAAGCACGAAGTTAAACTACTCGTGTGCCTAGGAAATGGACACGGAGCTAAACTACGGCTTTGTGGGGGATTCCTGCAGCGGCTTAGGACTGTTCACAAGTGTCATCATGCAAACAGAAATCATTGAACGAGGAGCTGGGTAATCTTGGTTGAACTCGGAATACAGATGCTCAGCCGCCGCTTTGTTTCTCTCTCTCCACAATCTCCCGTTACTGCGTCAACGGATGTAGAATCGACGTTGCTTCTACCGCCGCCTCGGCGATCTGGTCGCGGAAGATGCGGGCGGGGCCGGAGTAGATGTTGAAGCGGCCGTTGCGGACGAAGCCGACGAGGGTGGCGTGGAAGTGGCGCGCCATTTCGACCGCGAGGCTGGAAGGGGCGCCCACGGCGGCGATCATGGGGATGCCGGCCATGATGGCTTTTTGCATGAGTTCGAAGCTGACGCGGCCGCTGAGGAAGAGGATGGTGCGTTCGGCGGGGAGTTTTCCGGCGAGGAAGAGTTCGCCAATCAGCCGGTCCACCGCGTTGTGGCGTCCCACGTCTTCGCGGATGCTGAGGAGGTTGCCCTCGGCATCGAAGAGGGCGGCGGCATGGAGGCCGCCGGTATCGGCGAAGAGGCGTTGTTTTTCGCGCAGCGACTTGGGCATCTCGTGGATGGTGGCGAAGGAGACCTGCGGCTCGTTCTTGACCAGCGCCCACGGGGCCTGGGTTTGCAGGGCGGCGAGCGAGGATTTGCCGCACACGCCGCAACTGGAGGTGGTGTAGAAATTGCGGGTGAGCCGGTCGAGCTCGATGGTGACGCCGGGCTTGAGCGCGACTTCGATCACGTTGGGATTGCAATCGTCCTGATCGGTGGTGATCCGCTCGATTTGTCCCGCCTCCTGGATAAGCCCCTCGGTAAAAAGAAAGCCCGCGGCCAGTTCCTCGTCATAGCCGGGGGTGCGCATGGTGACGGAGACCGCCCGCCGCACCCGCTGGCTGCCCCGGTTGAAAATCACGCGGATTTCCAACGGTTCCTCCTCCGCCACTCGATCGGTCGCCTGCGAGCAATCAATGCCGTTCACGCGGTAAATCGATACAGAATCTTCGTCAGGCATAATTATGGAAAATATAAACCAAACTGCTAAGAGACGGACAAGCGTCATCTACTTTTCGCTCTCCATCCAGCGGGTGGGCGCATTTTGTTTCATAAATATTTTCCCGCGCTTGCACCGCCGGTCGCATGCTGCCAGATAAGGCGGATGGCGGTCGCCAAATACCTGAAAGTTTTCGACATCGGCCTGCAGAATACCTTCGTTTATCGCTGGAATTTTCTGCTGCGCTCGGTCTTTGGGCTCGTGCCGCTGGCGGGGACGGTGTTCATCTGGCGTGCGATCTTTCAGGCGCGCGGCGCGAATGTCGCGGGCTACGACTACGCGGGAATGATCTTCTACTTCCTGATGGTGCTGCTGGTGGACAATCTGGTGACGCCGACCGAGGACGAGTGGCAGATCGCGGCGGACATTCGCGACGGGCAGATCAATTCATTCCTGACCAAGCCGATGCACTACCTGGGCTATCGGATGACGCTCTTTGCCAGCTACCGGCTGCTTTACACGCTGGTGACGCTGCCGCTGGTGGCGGGGATCTTTTGCGTGTTTCACGACTACGTGGTGCTGCCGCAGCACTGGTGGACGTGGCCGGTGGCGGCGCTCTCGATCGGGATGGCGGGGCTGATCCAGTTTTTCCTGGCCTACTCGCTGGCGATGCTGGCCTTTTGGATTCTGGAGATTTCCACGATCGTCTTCATCTTTTTCTCCTTCGAGTATTTTCTGAGCGGGCAGCTTTTTCCGCTCGACCTGATGCCGCACTGGTTGCAGGGCGCGCTGCATTGGATGCCCTTTTCGTATGAACTATATTTCCCGGTCTCGGTGTTTCTGGAGAAGCATCAGGGGGCCGATCTCTGGCAGGGGTTGCGGATAGAAGCAATGTGGCTGGCGATCAAGTTAGGG
>Ga0157376_10000190_pt1 | contig 42751 bp, 37 predicted proteins | sample M45metaG_FD_121801 | JGI IMG/M metagenome (GOLD analysis project Ga0157376, IMG submission 121801) | Miscanthus rhizosphere microbial communities from Kellogg Biological Station, Michigan, USA - M4-5 metaG | ecosystem: Host-associated > Plants > Roots > Rhizosphere > Soil | place: USA: Michigan...
AGCTCAACTTCACCAGTAACGTCAGTTGTACGGAAGTAGAACTGTGGCTTGTAACCCTTTGAGAATGGAGTGTGGCGACCGCCTTCTTCCTTCTTAAGGATGTAAACCTCTGCCTCAAATTCGGTGTGTGGAGTTAGACTACCTGGCTTAACTACAACCTGACCGCGTTCGATTTGCTCGCGCTCGATACCACGAAGCAAGAGACCAGCGTTGTCGCCAGCTTGACCTTGGTCGAGGTTCTTCTTGAACGCTTCGATACCAGTCACAACTGAGTTCTGCGTAGCCTTAAGGCCAACGATTTCAACTGGGTCATTGATCTTTACAACACCCTGCTCAATACGGCCGGTAGCAACAGTACCGCGGCCCTTGATTGAGAATACGTCTTCGATAGGCATAAGGAATGGCTTGTCGAGGTCGCGAGTAGGTTCGTCGATGAAGCTGTCGACAGCTGCCATGAGTTCCATGATTGCGTCTTCGCTTGCTTCGTCACCCTCGAGGGCCTTAGTAGCAGAACCCTTGATGATAGGAGTGTTGTCGCCGTCGTATCCGTTCTTAGTAAGAAGTTCGCGAACGTCCATTTCAACGAGCTCGACGAGCTCAGGGTCAGCGAGGTCCATCTTGTTAAGGAATACAACGATCTTTGGCACACCAACCTGGTGAGCAAGCAGTACGTGCTCGCGTGTCTGTGGAAGCGGACCGTCGTTTGCAGCTACCACGAGGATAGCACCGTCGATCTGAGCGGCACCAGTGATCATGTTCTTGACGTAGTCGGCGTGGCCTGGCATGTCAACGTGAGCGTAGTGGCGCTTTTCAGTTTCGTATTCCTGGTGAGATGATGCAATGGTGATACCACGTGCACGCTCTTCGGGTGCATTGTCAATCTGAGCGTAGTCAACTTTCTTGTTAACGTCGCTTGGAAGACGCTTAGAAAGTACAGATGTAATTGCTGCTGTTAGTGTCGTTTTACCGTGGTCGACATGGCCCATAGTACCGATGTTGACGTGAGGTTTCGAGCGATCGAAATCTGCCATGAGAGAGATTCTCCTAGTTATTTAATGATTGGCACGACGCGAGCTACGACACTTATTTAAGGCGATTTCTCTCCTACACAGTATCAAAACGCGTCGCGCGTATGCGACTAATTATACAGTGAAACGACACCTATGTAAACAGCTAAACAGCAATAGTGATAAGAGCTCGATTGTAGGCGATTGACCATCTTTCCAGAAAGTTTTCAATTGGCGTCGTGTAGTAGGCGCCTCCGTTTTTGTTTAGCGGATCGTGATAGGTTACGACACCGCTCTCAACCCCTAGCAACACGCAGGAGTGCCACACATTATTCCCCTCTGTTTTTGATGCAAGGCTAACCGTGCAATAGAACTCGCTTTTAGGTTGCTTCTTCTTCATGTGTGTGCCCATTCTTTCAATTGATTCAAAATCAGCCCCAATGAGTTCAATCGTAACAACTTGTTTTGGGCAGATTTCTCTAAATACCTCTGTATGATAAATGGCAGAGTAGACCAAGTCGTCTACAATCGAAGTCCCATGCTGACTCTCAAGGCATTCTGAAATGGCCGCCTGTGATGGCATCCAGCCTGCAATAGTTCCAAATACCATTCGAAAACATGCATTTGTGCAACCTCGTGCGCTATTAAAGCTTTTCCAATCCTCTTTTTGCTGGGCATAATGTGGCACGTCGACGATACCCAGAGGAAGTTGCTGATTACGAAGTGATTCCCCTTTTTCGCTTTGAAGTATCGCCTGGAGTGTCGTAGTTTTAAACTCAGCGATTTTGCCTAGAGCTCTACGTTTATTTTGATCAATGTCCTGAAGTAGCGCTCGAGTCATTCGGGACTGATAGCCGTAAGGAACAATACATTCTGCCGTGAACGTCGGGTCTACGTCGCTTATGCGGCTATCAACCTCATGAAGTACTGTGACAAACTCGTCAAAGAGCGGGCCGCGAGCGACTCGTGATGGCTTTTCAACAGCTGCACCTTCTAAAAAGGCGCATCGAAAGAATTCTTTCTGTTCTGGAATCGGAGGGTAATTTTCGGAACCATAGTTAATAAGAGGATCATATTTTTGGTCGCCTCTCACGAGTATCTCGGTCATTCGCTATTGTTATATCCTTTTATGTCTACGATTGCAAGCTTTTCAATAAAAATACACCGTCTTGGAGACGGTGTATTTTTTGTCTGCACATCGATTATTTGCTTGCGCGCTTTTCGATGATTTCTTGGGCAACGTTTGGCGGAACTTCCTCGTAGTGAGCGAGTTCCATTGTTGATGCTGCGCGACCTTGGCTCATTGAGCGAATGTCACCAGTGTAACCAAACATGCTTGCAAGTGGTACGATTGCCTTAACGAGTTTGGCACCGCCCATAAGGTCTTCCATAGATTCGATACGGCCACGGCGAGAGTTAAGGTCGCCGATGATGTCACCCATGAATTCCTCAGGAGTTGTTACTTCTACCTTCATTACAGGCTCGAGCAAGACTGGCTTTGCTTGCTTCACGCCTTCGCGAGCTGCGAGGCTACCAGCGAGCTTAAAGGCTAGCTCGCTTGAGTCAACGTCGTGGTAGCTACCATCATAGAGAGTTGCTTTGATGTCGACAACTGGGTAGCCGGCGATAACACCGCCATCAAGTGTTTCACGAATACCTTGTTCAACCGGTTTACGGTATTCCTGAGGGACAACACCACCCTTGATCGCGTCGATGAACTCAAAGCCCTTGCCTGGCTCATTTGGTTCGAGACGAACCCAAACGTCACCATACTGACCACGACCACCAGACTGCTTCGCGTGCTTGCCTTGTACTTCAGAAGTGCCCTTGATGGTTTCGCGGAAGGCAACCTGTGGCTCACCAACGTTAGCTTCAACGTTGAATTCGCGCTTCATGCGGTCGATAAGGATTTCGAGGTGAAGCTCACCCATACCGGACATGATTGTCTGACCGGTTTCTTCGTCAGTGTGAATACGGAACGTTGGGTCTTCTTCTGCAAGACGCTGCAATGCGATACCCATCTTTTCTTGGTCTGCCTTTGTTTTAGGCTCAACTGCAATACTTACTGGAGGATCTGGGAACGTGATCGATTCGAGTGCGATTGGGTTAGTAACTTCAGCGAGGGTGTTGCCGGTGAAGGTGTTTTTCAAGCCAACCACTGCAGCAATGTCGCCTGCGCCAACCTTGTCGATATCTTCACGTTTGTCGGCGTGCATACGAACGATACGACCAATGCGCTCCTTTTCACCTGTAGTGGTATTGAGAACGTAGCTACCAGCCGTCAGCATGCCAGAGTAGACACGTACAAAGATAAGCTTACCAACGAATGGGTCGGCAGCGATCTTGAATGCGAGTGCAGCCATAGGTTCTTTGTCGTCTGGCTTGCGGCTGATTTCGTCGCCCGTCTTCGGGTTAGTGCCCCAGATAGCTTCAACGTCAAGTGGACTTGGAAGGTAGTCGACCATTACGTCAAGAAGTTTCTCAACGATAACACCACGACCGTCACCGCCGCTTACAAGGAAGAAGTCGCCAGCAAGAACGCGCTTGCGGAGACCGCGCTTAAGCTCGTCGATAGAGATAGCTTCTGCGCCGCCTTCGAAGAACTTGTTCATAAGTTCGTCTTCGGCCTCAACAGCTGCTTCAACAAGAAGTGCGCGCGCGTTCGTAGCTTTTTCAAGCATGTCAGCAGGGATTTCGCCTTCAACAAGTTGCTTGTCGGTGTAGTCGCTGTAGGTGTATGCCTTCATTTCTACGAGGTCAACAACACCGTTGATATCCTTTTCGAAACCAATTGGCAAGTGAATAGGAAGAGCGTTCTTTGAAAGACGCGTGTGGATTGATTCGAGAGACTTGTAGAAGTCGCCACCAGTTTGGTTGATCTTGTTGATGAAACAAACACGAGGCACGCCGTATTTGTTTGCCTGACGCCAAACTGTTTCAGACTGAGCTTCAACGCCCATCTTACCATCGAATACGGTTACCGCACCGTCGAGCACGCGAAGTGAACGTTCAACTTCGGCAGTGAAGTCGATATGCCCTGGGGTGTCGATAATGTTGATCTTGTGGCCCTTCCAGAAACAAGTAACGGCAGCAGAAGTAATCGTGATGCCACGCTCTTTTTCCTGTGCCATCCAGTCGGTCGTTGCGCCATCGCCGTCACCACGAACTTCACCAATCTTGTGGTTGATACCTGTGCGGTAAAGAATACCTTCTGTCGTTGTCGTCTTACCGGCGTCGATGTGTGCGATGATACCGATATTGCGAAAGTCCTTAAGCTGGACGTTTGTTTGGGCCATAGCTGTTATGCTCTTCCTTGTATAATATTATAAATTTTGCCATCAAAAATAGCGCTTGCTGTCTATTTTACCAGAAATAACAAGAGTTGTCACCCCCTGTTGGTACTTGTGGTGGGATGTCATTGACATTTATTGCTACATGATTTAAAATAATGCTTTGGAATTCGGGTTTGCCCGGGTTTTGTTTTTTGACAAAGAGATTTAGATATAATCCAGCGGTGCTTAGTGTGCTTAAGCTATCATAAGCATAATAAGCGCCACTGGATTCACCAGTTGGTTAGCATAGTGGGAGGCATACAATGCCTGGAACTCTGCTGGGGGCGATTTGGATGGCAGTCTTTGCTGCCATCGCTTTCATCGCCTGGAGGGTGTTCCGCAGCAAGGCTAACAAGATCGCCGCGAATGCGGCGTCCGAGGCCGGTGAGCGGCGCGAGTCCGCATCGAGGAGTTCGAGCTACGACGACAGCTACGACTACGGGAGTTCCCGGGGTAGCAAGCAGTTGCCGCAACGGCGTGGACGGCACCTCGACTGGGCCGTGTCCACAGTCAAGTGGGTCTTCGTGGGGTTCACCGCCCTGTCGGTGCTCCTGCTCGGCCTTAGCTCGTACACGATCGTTTCCACCAAGAACGTTGGTGTGGTCACCTCGTTCGGCAGGCCCGTGGGCTCGCTGGACAACGGCTTCCACCTCATCGCTCCGTGGAACAAGGTCACCGAGCTGGACGGCGCCATCCAGACGGACAGCCATGCTGGCACCGACCCGAAGGACACCACCCCTTGCACCAGCGTGCGCATCGCCCACCAGAGCGTCGCGTGCGTGGACAACTCCATCCGGTGGAGGATCCAGCCGGGGGCGGCCGACCGCCTGTTCCGGGACTACAAGGACTTCGCGAACATCCGCGACAGTCTCGTCACCCGTGAACTGAGCGCCGCGCTCAACACGGTGTTCAAGGACTACGACCCCTTGGCCACGGACGACAAGGGCAACACCATCTCGCCCAGCCAGGACGTCCTGTCCGAGGCAGTCACCAAGCTGCTGCAGGCCCAGATCGGCGACGACATCGACGTGAAGAACGTCATCGTCCCGATCGTGCACTTCGACGACCAAACGCAGGGACGCATCAATGCCCTCCAGGCGGAGGTCGCGAACACGCGCATCGCCAAGCAGAAGCAGCAGACGGCCGACGCTACCGCCGAGGCCAATCGCAAGCTGGCCGACTCGGTGTCCAAGGACCCGAACGTGCTGGTGTCGAACTGTTTCGACATCCTGGCGCAGATGGTCAAGGACAAGCAGCCGGTGCCGGCGGGATTCTCCTGCTGGCCGTCCGGCGGCTCGGCTGTGGTGGTTCCGTCGGGCAAGTAAGACGCTACCGACGATTGACCACCTGGTGAACGTGTGTACCGCGGGGCCGCCGACGAGGCTGGCCCCGCGGTACACGCAAAGCTTCTGAGTCTCTTTGTCATTCGCCCTCTCAACCTGAGAGTGTTTTTTATTTGCTTTTATTTTTATCAACAAAAAACCGCCTCGTAAAAGGCGGTTTTGCTTGTTCGGAGTTATTAGCTGCGAGCAAAGTGTGCAAAGGCGCGGTTTGCCTCTGCCATCTTGTGAGTGTCTTCTTTCTTTTTGAAGGCTGCACCGGTTTCGTTGACAGCGTCAACGATTTCGGTAGCAAGACGACGCTCGAATGGCATGCCACTCTTAGAACGTGCAGCTTGTACTAGCCACATGAATGCGTAGTGCTGCTGGCGGTGACCCTGGATTGGGAATGGAATCTGGTAGTTTGCACCACCGACACGACGGCTCTTCACTTCGAAGTTAGGGCTGATGTTCTTCATACACTTTTCGAATACCTCAAGTGGTTCTTCGCTTTTGAGTGTCTTTGCGGCTTGCTCGAGAGCGCCGTATACAGCACGCTCTGCAGTAAGCTTTTTGCCATCAAGCATGCTCTTGTTGATAAGGCGCTGAACGAGTACACTTTGGTACTTGCGGTCAGGCTTGATGTTGCGTTGTAGTTTCTTAGTGACTTTACGAGGCATGATTACTTCTCCGCCTTCTTAGTACCGTACTTAGAGCGACCCTGCTGGCGTTTTGCAACACCTTGGAGGTCGAGTGCGCCACGTACGATGTGGTAGCGCACCCCTGGGAGGTCTGGAACGCGACCACCACGGATAAGCACAACTGCGTGTTCCTGGAGGTTGTGGCCTTCGCCGCCAATGTAAGCCCAAACTTCGTGACCGTTGGTAAGACGTACGCGAGCGACCTTACGGAGTGCTGAGTTAGGTTTTTTTGGAGTCTTGGTTGTTACCTTGATACAAACGCCACGCTTAAGTGGAGCGTTCTGTTCGTAGTAACGAACCTTGAGCGCATTTTGGATACGACCAAGCGCTGGAGACTTACTCTTTTTAGTAGCAGTCTTGCGAGGCTTGCGAACCAATTGGTTGATTGTTGGCATCTAGATAGATCCTCTTCTCATTGTTCTTAATATAAAGGCTTGCTTAGGGCCTGTTTACCTACCACTCGCAGCAAACGCTGGTAGGAGTCTTTCGAGGCGAAACTAAAGTTACACACTCCTTGCTCCGCTTAGAAAGAGAAACTCATCTGCTATTATATCGAACTTAAGGGGTTTTGTCTAGTCTACCTCTAGTGGCAGCTTGCGTAAACACATCTATCACGGTACAATTACCCCAAGAAAACATAAGGTTTATAATAATGTACCCAGATCCAAATCAGCAACAACCTCCAGTTCACCCACCACAACCAATGCCACAAGGGCCGCCTCCATACAACCAGCAGCCAGTGGTCTCGCCCTTACCAGATAGCGTACCGTCGCTTGGCGATTATATGCACCCTATTGCCGATACTCCAAAACGTGCCTATCATCCGAAGCGCTTTATGGTTGCGCTCGGTGTATTTGTTAGTCTTTGCATTATTGGTGTTGGTGCTATGCTTGCTTTTGCGCTCATGCCGGCGGTGAACACAAAGCTAAAAACGACGGCAAAAGATACGAGTAAGCCCTCGAGTGTTTCGACACTAACAGCAGCAACGGCGGTTACCCACGTCAAAGAATATTTTAAGGGTACTGAGGTGGCTAAGTCGGCAATCATGCGTCCGATTAAAGCGCCGAATACTAACTACTACACAGTAGTCTCTGACATTGCACCATTGGTAAGCGTCGCAGGAGAAGTTACGCCAGATAAGGCTTCGGCACAAATCAATTCAATTGTACACTCGCTCGATGGCGATGGGTTTAGTAAGGTTGTTATAGCCGACGGTTCTGGCATGGCAAATTACCAGGCATATTTTGTTCGTAAAGATGTTGTTTGCGAGGCGGACCTAGTTAAACCGAAGGACATAAAAGCAAACCAATGGATTGAAGCAAAATGTTTGGATATGTCGACATATAGCAGTTACGCGCAAGACCAAGCTGACTTTGCTAGTATCTATACGCCACTCTCTGCAACGAGTGTATTATATGGTTTTGTCGGCAAGCCAACGGTTACCGATGGCAGTGTTGCTGGCTATAAGCGAGGTAAGATTCAAGTGAGTAGTGTTATTAATGATCAGTTGACGGCAGATGGTAAATTTGCCATTTACTACCAAACTCCAGATGGGATATGGCACTACTTTGCCGACCAAGACAATGTAACGATCGAATGCGAGAAATATATTACGAAAGATCAACAAAGCGCGTATAGTGGTGCGCCATGCCGAAGTCTCAAGACTGGCGCTATGAGTGCTGTGCCAGCCCCTAAAAAAGGTAACTACTAGCCACCGTTTTACGCTAATAAAAGAACCCCCGGTAATGGGGGTTCTTTTATTAGCGTAACAAGCCTTATGACTCTTGGTCTACATCCGCTGTGATTTCCTCGACCATATCAGCCTCAGAAAGTTCGTCGGCTACGAGCTCATCCTCTGCAGTCATTTCGTCTGAGAGTACGTGCGCACCGGTACCCACAGGAATCTTGCGTCCGATGATCACGTTCTCCTTAAGACCGCCAAGGTGGTCAGCGCGGCCGCTTACGGCAGCGTTGATGAGCACACGAGTCGTGTCCTGGAATGATGCAGCAGATAGCCAGCTGTCGCTCCAGATTGATACCTTGGTAATACCGAGGAGCAACTGGGTGTACTGCGCAGGCTCTTTGCCTTCAGCTGCGAGCTTAGTGTTCGCGTCGACGACACTTGCCTTAGAGACAATGTCGCCCATCACGAAGGTGCTATTACCTGGATCCTCGATTTGTACACGGCTAAACATCTGTCGCACGATGATCTCAAGGTGCTTGTCGGCTACATCCTGACCCTGTGCAGCGTAGATACGGAGCACTTCGTTAATGATGTAGCGCTGCGTTGCTTCAGTACCCTTAAGACGCATCAAGTCGTGAAGATTAAGTGAACCAACCGTAAGGCGGTCACCTGCCTCTACGTGGTCGTTTTTACTTACAACAAGCTGCATTTGCCCAGGGATTTCGTAGCGAACTGGTGCACTTGCGCTCGCTGCGATAACGAGGGTGTCGTCGGCTGTATCTACCACGCCATCAAATGGTGCGATCAGCGGCTTCTTGCCCTCTTCAGCTTCAGCGAGTACGTCGCCAACCTTTACATTAGAACCACCCTTTACGATAACCTTGCGGCCATCAAGCGGCAGGCGCTCAACATGGCCAGCCTCTGGGGTGATTTGCAAGATGTACTTCTTGCCCTCTTCCCAGATATCAACCGTACCGGTTACCTCAGTCATGTATGCCTGACCCTTAGGGTTGCGAGCCTCGAAGAGCTCTTCAACACGAGGGAGACCCTGGGTGATGTCAGAACCACCAACACCAGAACTGTGGAAGGTGTTCAGTGTCAACTGTGTACCTGGTTCACCCACTGACTGTGCAGCGATAACACCAACTGGCTCAGCATCAGCTACAAGCATACCGGTAGACATGTCAATACCGTAACTCTTCTGTGGAATACCGCCAAGGTTGTTGGTTGAAAGTACAGACTGAATCTTTACAGAAGCAACCTTTTCATCGCCCTGGATTGCATCAGCGATTTTACGGGTAATCAATTGGTCGGCCTCGACGTGGCCAGGAACGGCTTCAGCTGTGTAGCGGCCGTAGAGGCGATCACCAAAGTCGATCATTGTGTATTCAGACTCATTGCGGTAGATCGAGAAGCCCTTATCATCACCTGTTTCATCAGGAACAGTGAAGACGTCCTGGCTTACGTCTACAAGACGGCGAGTAAGGTATCCAGAGTCGGCAGTTTTAAGAGCGGTGTCGATAAGACCCTTGCGTGCACCACGTGTTGCCACGAATGCCTCAAGGCTTGAAAGACCCTTCTTGAAGTTTGAACGGACTGGAAGCTCGATTTCGCGGTTGGTTGCATCCACCTGGATACCGATCATCGCGCTTGCGAACTTGACGTTAGTAATGTTACCACGAGCACCTGAGTTCACCATTGTTGAAACACTGGTGTCCATGTGTGCTAGCTGGCCCTTTAGGAAGTCTTCGATCTTGCGGTCGACGCCACGCCAGTTTGCAACGGTAAGGCTGTAACGCTCTTCACCAGTGATCAGACCCGAGTCGTACTGTTCAGAGATAGTAGCAGTCTTATCGTCACCTTCGGCCACGAAGTCAGCGATTTCGTCGAAGCTAAGATAGTCCTGCATACCAGTCGATACAGCTGAAGTGGTTGCAAAACGGAATGCGAGGCCCTTCATACGGTCAGCAGTCTTAGCGGTTTCTTCTGCACCATACTTGTCAAAGATCTGAGCAAGAACCTTTTTGAGTTCCTTCTTGTTCTGGACGTTGTTATTGTATGGGAAATCTTCTGGGAGGATTTCGTTGAAGAATACGCGGCCAAGTGTTGTTTCGCGGATTTCACCCTTTGCGCGGATGCGGATTGGGCTCTGGAGTTGCAATTTACCCATGTCGTAGGCGATTTCAGCATCACGACTTGAGGCAAAGATAGCAACGTTCTTAGTCTGTGCAGCAGGTTTTTCGTATGTAAGGTAGTAGTTACCAAGCACGATGTCCTGGTTGATGTTAAGCACTGGGCTACCATCCGCAGGTTTAAGTAGGTTGTTCACTGCGCTCATCAATTCGCGAGCTTCGTTCTGGGCGTCCTTAGAAAGTGGAAGGTGCACAGCCATCTGGTCGCCGTCGTAGTCGGCGTTGAAGCCTGATGCTACGAGCGGGTGAAGCTGGATTGCCTTGCCTTCAACGAGTACTGGCATAAATGCCTGAATGCTTAGACGGTGAAGTGATGGTGCGCGGTTAAGGAGTACGTACTTGCCTTCGATTACTGAATCAAGTGCGTCCCATACTACTGCGTCCCCTGCTTCGATCAAACGAGTTGCAGAACGGATGTTATGTGCAAACTCATTGCGGATTAACCAGCTGATAACGAATGGCTTAAAGAGCTCAAGCGCCATCTGCTTTGGCAGACCACATTGGTTGATCTTTAGTTTAGGACCTACCACGATCACTGAACGACCAGAGTAATCCACACGCTTACCAAGAAGGTTCTGGCGGAAGCGACCTTGCTTACCCTTGAGCATATCGCTCAAAGATTTAAGACGACGACGGCCACCTGTTGCATTAACGGCACGGCCACCACGAGCTGCTGAATTGTCAATGAGACTATCAACGGCTTCTTGGAGCATACGCATCTCGTTGCGACGGATAACTTCAGGCGCGTTAAGGTCGATGAGTTTCTTAAGACGGTTATTGCGGTTGATAACGCGGCGGTAGAGGTCGTTAAGGTCGCTGGTTGCGAAACGGCCACCGGTAAGCTGCACCATAGGACGCAAGTCTGGAGGAATCACTGGGAGTACAGTCAAGCAAAGGCTTGATGGCTTAATGCCGGCTGCCTGCATGCCTTCGAGTACCTTGAGGCGCTTCAAAAGCTTCTTCTCGCGTTGACCCTTTGCACCTTCAACTTCTTCTTGAAGCTTGATGATGAGTGCGTCGAGATCGATTTCGTCGAGGAGTGCCTTCAATGCTGGGCCGCCCATACTTACATCGATAAGCTCTTCGTATTCCTCTGGGAGGTTGCGGAAATCAGTTTCGCTAAGTAATGCGCCCTTAACGAGGCTTTCAAGCTGTGTTTTCTTTACAGCGTATGAACCATCGAGTTCTTCGAGCTCGCGTGATTGTTCTTCAGCGAGTTTCTTTACATCAGCACCATCAACGCCAGCTTCTTTTTCGAAGCGCATTTTGATAGCGAGGCGACCAGCTTCAGTCTCGGCTTCGAGATCTGCGAGCATTTGGTCACGCTTTTCTGCCTCTACACCAAGGATGACGTAGGTTGCAAAGTACGCAATACGTTCGAGATTTCGTACGGTGATGCCAAGTAGCAGGCTCATTGCACTTGGAGTGCCGCGCATGAACCAGATGTGCGCAACTGGCGCAGCAAGTTGGATGTGACCCATTCGCTCACGACGTACAATGCTCTTTGTTACAAGCTCGCCGTTTTTATCGACGGCAGCTTCGCGAGAGCGTACACCCTTGAGTTTAGAGTCGTGTGGATTGATATCCTTCACTGGGCCGAAGATACGCTCACAGAATAATCCGTCACGCTCTGGCTTTTGTGTACGATAGTTAATTGTCTCAGGTTTCGTAACTTCGCCGTAGCTCCACTTGAGGATATCCTCTGGACTTGCTACTGCAAGACGTACGGCATCAAAATCTGCGATACCTGAGGTAGCAATAACACGCGCCATGTTTACGCCTCCTCCTTAATTTCATCTACTTCATCAATGTCTTGGATGCTCATACCGTCTTCGTCGCCGATGTCGCCGATTTCGTCGGCTTCATCAAGAACGGTCTCGACGGGTTCGTCATTAAGAGCTGGAACTGTCTTGTCTTCTGGACCGGCCTTTTCGATGAGGCTTTCAGCATCAACAAGTTGGCTTTCATCTACGAGGTCAACACGAAGACCAAGACCTTGCAATTCTTTCACGAGGACGTTAAAGCTTTCTGGAAGCTTTGGCCCAGTAATGAGCTCATCCTTGATGATTGCTTCATAGGCTTTTGCTCTGCCGTATACATCATCGGACTTGATCGTGAGCATTTCCTGAAGAGTTGCGGCTGCGCCGTATGCTTCAAGTGCCCACACCTCCATCTCACCGAAGCGCTGACCACCGTTTTGCGCCTTACCGCCAAGTGGCTGCTGAGTAACCATAGTGTATGGACCAGTTGAGCGAGCGTGGATCTTGTCGCTTACCATGTGGTGAAGCTTGATCATGTGCATCACACCAACAGTAGTACGCTCTTCGAAGGCTTCGCCAGAGCGACCATCAAATAGCTGGCTTTTACCATCGCGTGCAAGGCCGGCTTTTTCGAGCTCGTCTTCAATAACTTCGTTTGGAACACCGTTAAATGGAGGCGTTGCAACCTTGTAACCAAGGGCGCGCGCAGCCATACCGATGTGTGTTTCAAAGAGCTGACCAAGGTTCATACGACTTGGCACACCAAGCGGGTTCAAGACAATGTCAACTGGGGTGCCATCAGCCATGTACGGCATATCTTCTTCTGGAAGAATGCGCGCCACAACACCCTTGTTACCGTGGCGACCAGCAAGCTTGTCACCGACACTAATCTTGCGGAGTTGCGCTACGAAGATCTGGATTTGCATAAGTACACCAGCTTTAAGCTCGTGACCGTTTTCACGGCTGAAGATCTTAACGCCGACAACTTTACCGCCACCAGCGTTATTCATGCGCTGTGAAGTATCGCGAACGTCCTTAGCTTTTTCACCAAAGATTGCGCGCAGAAGTCGCTCTTCAGAGCTGAGCTCTTGCTCACCCTTAGGGGTAATCTTACCAACGAGCACGTCACCGTGCGCCACTTCGCTACCGACCTGAACGATACCGCTTTCGTCGAGGTGACGGAGACTGTCTTCGTTAACATTTGGAATGTCGCGAGTAACGATTTCTGGGCCAAGTTTGGTTTCGCGGACTTCAACAGTGTAGTCTTTGATGTTGATGCTTGTAAGCGTGTCGTCCTGAACGAGGCGGCGGCTCAAAACAACTGCGTCGTCCATGTTGTAACCCGCCCAAGGCATAAAGGCTACAAGAAGGTCTTTACCGAGGGCGATTTCACCATCAGCGATAGACATACCTTCGATAAGGATGTCGCCTTCTTTAACTTTATCGCCACGGGTAACTCGAACCTTCTGGTTGATACAGCGGTCGTCGTTGCTCTTAGCGAAGTGAGTAAGCTCGTATGATTTTTTGCCATCCTTATATTGGATTTCAACAACGTCACCGTCTGCGCGGATTACTTCACCATCAGTTTCTGCTACAACGAGTTGGCTTGAGTTGCGGGCGATGTTTTGCTCGATACCGGTACCAACAGTTGCCGATTCTGGAACGAGTAGTGGAACTGCTTGCTTCTGCATGTTTGAACCGGTCAATGAACGGTCAATACGGTTCTTTTCGATAAATGGAATCAAACTTGCTGGGCCACCGAGGATCTGTTTGTGTGAAGCGTCCATGTAGGTGACTTCGGATGAGTCAACTGACTCAGGCTTTAAGAACTTACGTGCGCTCACGCGTTCGTCAGTGAAGCCGCCATCTTTATTAAGTACAGCACTTGCTTCTGCAATAACTTCTACAAGCTCCTGGCTACCATCGAGATAGACAATTTCGTCAGTTACTTTGCCGTCTACTACTTTGCGGTATGGGGTTTCGATGAAACCGTACTCGTTGATGCGAGCGTATGTTGCAAGGTTAAGTACCAGCCCAATGTTTGCACCTTCTGGTGTTTCCACTGAACATATACGGCCGTAGTGAGTTGGGTGCGCGTCACGCACGTCAAAGCCTGCGCGTTCGCGGCTTAGACCGCCAGGACCCATCGAGCTTAGACGGCGTTTGTGTGAAAGCTCAGAGAGCGGGTTGACCTCATCAAGAAGCTGACTAAGCTGGCTGCTTGCAAAGAACTCTCGTACTGCAGCAACAACTGGACGAGCGTTGATGAGCTGGCTCGGTGTTACCGAAGTAAGATCACTCATGCTCATGCGATCCATTGCGTTACGCTGCATGCGGAGCATACCAACACGGAACTGGCGAGCAACGAGCTCACCGACAAGCTTAATGCGTCGATTAGAGAGAGCGTCGATGTCGTCACCTGGCTCTTGTGCATTGTTGATGCGAATAAGTTCGCGGATGATAGCAACAAGGTCAGAAAGCTGGAACACGCGGTTTTCAGCAGTGTTTGGCATATCAAGGCCAAGGCGTTGGTTCATCTTAAAGCGACCAACACGACTGTAGTCGAAGCGCTTGAAGTCGTAGAACATGCGCTCAATCATCTGACGAGCGTTGTCTACGGTTGCAAGGTCGCCTGGGCGAAGGCGGCGGTATACTTCGATAAGTGCTTCATTAACACCGTGGCTTGGGTCCTTTTCAAGAGTGGCATCGATGTATTTCATGTCACCGGTGTCGATGTCGGCAAAGAGTTCCTTGATTTCAGATACTTTGCTGTAGCCAAGTGCGCGGAGTAGTGTAGTTACAGGGATCTTGCGGCGGCGGTCTATTTTAACGTAGAGTGCGCCACTTGCTGAAGTCTCGAACTCAAGCCATGCACCACGGCCTGGAATAAGCTTTGCGCTGTAGAGGTTTTTGCCAACGCCCTTTTCTGCTGTGAAGAATACACCCGCAGAACGGATAAGTTGACTTACCACTACACGCTCGGTACCGTTGATGATGAACGTTGCTCGATCAGTCATCCATGGGTAGTCACCAAGGTAGATTTCTTGTTCTTTTACTTCACCAGTCGTCTTGTTGGTAAGTTCAACGTTTACGAGTAATGGTGCGTCAAATGTAACATTGTTTTCTTTTGCAAAGTGTTCAGTGTTTTTTGGCTCACCGAAATTGTAGTCTTTAAAGCGAAGCTCAAGCTTCTGGCCAGTATAGTCTTCAATTGGGTTAAGCTCTGCAAAAATCTCGCTCAATCCAGTCTCGATGAAATCTTTCCAAGATTCCCTCTGGTGAGTCAAGAGATTTGGAACCTCTAGTGCGGTGTCGTTCTCAGTAAAGAATTTACGCTTTACCGGAGCTACTACCTTATCTGCCTTTGGCATATAGATACTCCCTCTCTATAAGAGTATTAGGTTGATAGTTTCGCGTTCGCTACAAGGGGTTGATGCTTGCAATGACCACTATAGAAGTTTCGGGCACACGAAGCTTTACTTAACCATGGGATTCCATACCAAAACGCCCCGCCTACAGGCGCGGTATATAATCAACCCATGTTACACAATCTTCATTACTCTTAGTATAGTCAGTTTCGCGGGTAAAAGTCAAGTATATTTAGTGCATAAATAGTCTGCCAGCATATACGCTGGCAGACTATCCTAAATTTCTTGGTTATGATTTGCCTGGGTCTATCACTTCGTCAACAAGACCATATTTGACCGCTTCTTCAGCGCTCATCCAGAAGTCGCGCTCCATATCAGCTTTCACCTTATCTACCTTTTGGCCAACATTCTTTGCCATAATCTCGGTAAGCTTCTCTTTAATATAGAGCGATTCGCGTAAACTGATCTCTTGGTCGGTTACTTTGCCTTGTGTGCCACTTGACGGCTGGTGGATCATGACGCGCGCATTCGGCAGCATCATGCGCTTACCTTTGGAGCCGCTACTTAATAGGAATGCACCCATGCTCGCTTGCAGGCCAATACCGATGGTTTGAACGTCGGGTTTAATAAACTGGATCGTGTCATAGATAGCAAGGCCATCGTATACGGTGCCGCCTGGGCTATTGATGTAGAGCTGGATGTCTTTATTTGGATCTTCGTTAGCGAGATGAAGGAGCTGTGCGACGACTACGTTAGCGGTTTGCTCATTCACTTCTTCACCGAGGAAGATAATGCGATCTTCAAGGAGGCGCGAGTATATGTCGTAGCCACGCTCGCCATCGCGTGTTTTAACGATTACGTTTGGTACAAGATAATTGCTAGGCTTTGTCATACCCCTATGATACGCGCATAGTTAGCACTCGTCAATGCCGAGTGCTAACTTGTCAATTTGCACTGCGATCTATAAAATTGACAGGGTACTTTATTTAGTATAAAATAATCTTGTTGTTCTCCCTATTGGCTGGACACGAACCTATCCAAGTTACTTCTTGCATAGATGGGATGCCCCCGGGTGCTACAGTGCACGCTTGGATTTCCCATCTATGCGAACCATTCGCAGAGGGTCCGAGCGCCGGATGGAAGGGAGCTATACCATGAGTGACGTGACTGCATACGGGGTAGTGCGCTCGAATAGCGTACGATATCATTTCGCAATCACGCTGCAGGGCGGCGGCGAATTCACGCAGGAACAGGCAACAACCTACCGCGACGTGTTCAAGGCAGTCGCCAACAAGGTGATCAGCGGGCATGAAGCGATCATTCGGGCTAGCGACGAACTCAACGCACTGCGGACGGTCTACTGTGGCGCGGTGACGTCAAGCGTCGTTATTCAGCTCCAACTGTCATCTATCCGCGATGTGCCTGAGGCGTTGCTCACTATGGTGGGTGAGATCATCGTCAGGGCATTCAGCTTGCTGGTCGACATCGCTGTCGGCATGATCGAGCTGACCGCACTGGGCATCGTCAACGGTACCGGGCTCATAAGCTCCCTGGCGGGCGTTAGCGCTACGGACCGCTGGAATGGCGACATGGCGGCGGCTGACGCGGCGTTTGAGGCTTTCCTTGGGGAGGCCACGGCAAGTGGCGCCTTCGATGACAAGCTCTAGTGTCGTTCAGCTGCGCATGGTTCAAAGAGGTAGTTGCTTGGATAGGACTGCCTCCATACATGTATATGTATGCTGATGAGTTCAAAAGAACGAAAGGCAAATAAAATGCCCCTCACAATTGAGGGGCATTTTATTGCTAGATATACATTACTTAGTGTTAAGCTTTACGAGCTCATCTACCGTTTTTTCAGTGATCAAACGGTTTGCGATTTCGCGCTGAGTCTCTGGCTCATCAAAACGCTTTGCCATTTCTGGGTTATTAGCGTACTGTTGCTTATAAACATTGATGTGCTCGGAGAGCTCGTCGGCGCTTGCCTCAATTTTAAGCTCTTTAGAAAGTTCGGCGAGTACAAGGCCAGCCTTGATACGGTTATCGGCGGCTTCTTCAGCTTCTTCCTTTACCCACGCGTCGCGATCAGCAAAACCACGACTTTCGAGATATTGCTCGAATGCCATACCTTGGTACATTAGATTCTGTTGCAAATCGGTTTCAATAGAGCGGATCTGATCTTCGCGGAGTACCCCAGGCACGCTTACTTTACTCTTTTCCACAAGCTGCTTAACAAGGTCGTCTTTTACCGTGTCGTTCGCTTCGCGCTCACGTTGAGCGGTGATTTCTTTCTTGATATCCTCGCGAAGTTCTTCGGGGCTTGTAAATGGGCCAACCTTTGCGGCAAATTCATCATCCACCTTCGGCAGACTGACTGCATTTACCTTTTTAACTGTCGTTTCAAACACTACTTTTTGGCCAGCAAGTTCTTTTGCGTGATAATCCTTAGGGAAGGTAAGTTCAACTTCCTTTTTATCGCCAGCCTTAAGGCCAACGAGCGCTTCTTCAAAGCCAGGAATAAACGATTTGCTACCAAGTGTGAGCGGATAATCGTCACCAGTACCACCATCAAACGCTTTACCATCTTTTTTGCCAACAAAGTTGATGATTACCTCATCGCTGTCTTTTGCTGCAGATTTGGTCTCTTCTTTAGTCGCGAAACCTTTGCGGATGCGTTCGATTGTATCTTCGATATCGGCCTTTACGACGGCTTTCACCTTTTTCTCAGCCTTGAGATTTTTGTAGTCACCGAGTGTTACTTTAGGCATGACATCGCCTTCGGCTGTAAATTCGAGTGATTCTCCAGGTACGAATTTCTTGATTTCGACTTCGGGACGCTCAAGAGCCTGTATGTCCTTTTCGAGATAGCTTTCCGCAACCGCGCGAGAAAGAGCGTTCTCGATAGTTTCTTGGCCAAGCTCATTAGGATCAACATTTTTCTTGATCAACGCGATTGGTACATGGCCCTTACGGAAACCATCAACCTTAACATTCTTTGCTAGCTTTTTCAGCGCAACTTGCTCGGCAGCTTCAAGTTCTGTAGCCCCAAGTGTAATCGTTACTAGCACACGCGTATCAGATAGGTGTTTGACTGTCGTTTTCATAACTACAGATTATAACAGATAGAACTATCTAACGCACATCGAGCTGAATCACGCCACCCATGTTGCGGCCGCTCACGCTTGACACTTGGCTTGCGCAAACTGTACTAAGGACATTATTTACAGCGGCTAAACTGTCCGATGACGGCGCTTCTTGGCTATAGAATAGATAGTTTTTGCCATCACCACTGCATTTTTGAGTAATGAAATTCGTTACTGGACTATTGCCATCTGCGACATTGGGTGGCAATCCTGTAAAGTACGATGCACTTAAATAGCCAGCTGCGACAACAGCGTCACCTAACGTACACTTATAGTTTGCATCACTCTTCTGCGCTCCATATCCTGGTGCTTGCTCGCCACCACTTCCGTCGATGCAGCCCGTTGATGTCGCTGCGGTTGTCGACCCGTAACCACCTTTTATTATGGCGCCCCCGTTTATTTTTGATGACATGAGTTCAATAGATTGAGCAAATTTGTCTGCTGCATCACGGATCGCCGTATCGCGCGCTTGCCTTTGCGCATTGCTGTATAACAGCGCTGTAAGTGTTGCTAGGATTGCGATGACCACAATCACAATGATTAATTCAACAATGGTAAACCCACGTCTCACCCGATGCTTCATGCCATTAGTATAACATAAGCAAGACTACACAATCATATCAGAAACGTCAAATTCGTCGTCCTCACTATGGCCAGTGCGGTGATCGGTGACAGTGCTGACGATTCGCTCAAAACTAAGCTTCTTTTCTTCACCGGTAAGCGTGTTTTTGAGTGAGTATGCCTCTTTGGCGATCTCTTCTTCGCCGACAAACAATAGATAAGGAATCGATTTCTTGACAGCAGTTTTAAGTTGCTTATCCATTTTACGGCCCGTCGTATCAAGCTCTATATTGACACCTTCCTTACGAAGCTCTATAGCAAGTTTCTGGGCGCTACGGAGTGTATCGCCAATGACAATCATATATACATCAGTGTTGCTGCGGAGCTTTGGTACGAGCCTATGAGTGTGCATGAATAACTCGGTCATACTGAGACCTGGCGCTATGCCAACGCCACTCATTGGTTCGCCGCCAAATAGCCCAACAAGTCCATCGTAGCGACCGCCACCAAAGAGAGCGCGCGCGTTTTCGGGGTGCGTGTCGAAGAACTCGAATACGGTGCCGGTATAGTAGTCAAGGCCGCGCATTAGGGTGATATCAAATATAGCGTTCTTTACGCCGGCGCGTTCGAGCTGGGTGAACAATTCTTGGATTTCTTTTACAGCGTTGCTCTCACGAATTGTTTCAGGTAAGTCTGCCATGGTTTTTGCAGCGAGGAGTTGGGCGAGTTTCTGTAGTCCTTTAGATGCCATGTTTGTGCCGAAAATTTCAATTGCTTGGTCGCGAAATGCTTCTGGCGCAATTTTGTTCTTACGGTCAAAAAGGCGGATCATGAGCTGTGCTTGCACACCATCAAGCTCAAGGTACTGTGCCATCATAAAGTTTACGATACGGCGGTTGTTGATTTTGATTGTAAACATTTCTGGAGTAGCGCCAAGTTCTGTGAGGATATCAGCACCAAGTGAGATAATTTCGGCGTCGGCGATTGCACCCTCTTGGCCGAATAGGTCGCAGTTAAGCTGCCAGAACTCGCGTTCGCGACCGCGCTGGGGTCGCTCATACCGCATGAACTGCGCAATACTAAACCACCTTGCGGGTATAGCGAGCTCTTGCTGGCGCGCGGCGATCATACGACTCACACTCGGCGTCATTTCGGGGCGGACTGCGACGCGGCGCTCGCCGCGATCGGTGAATTGATAGGTCTGTTCGCCAACCAGTTCTTGGCCACTTTTTGCCTCGTATACATCAACTGGCTCCAGAAGAGGTGTATCATATGCCTCGTATCCGTAGCGCTGCGCTACCTTGCGCCAGGTATGAAAAATATAGCTGCGAAGTCGCATTGACTCTGGATACCAGTCGCGGGCACCCTTGTACGGTTCTGAGGACAGATTTGCCATAACTGATTTATATTATAGCAATATTATGCGCATTTTGCAAGCATTATCATCATCACTTACCTCTTGTGAATGCGCACCCATTCGTACATAACGATACCTGCGGCAACTCCAACATTAATGCTGCGCGTACTGCCGTATTGCTCGATAGCGACGATTTCGTCTGCATGAGTGAGTAATTCTTCACGAATCCCGGGCCCTTCAGCGCCAAAAAGCAGCACTGCATTACGTGGTAGCTCTTTGTCGTCTAGCATTCGGGAACCTTCTACATTATCGACAGCAATAAGTACCTTACCCGGGATTGCCCGTATGAACCCCTCGGTTGTTTGATGATAATGAACATGCAAGTAGGTATCGGTCATCATGGCACCGCGCTTGTTCCACTGTTTGCGCCCGATCACATGCACATGCCGCACTCCAAAGGCGTTGGCGGTGCGAATAATCGTGCCCATATTAAAGTCGCGCGTGACGTTATCTACTGCAATTTCAAGATAGTCAGGATATCTCGTATCAAGCTCGGCTATGATATTTTCCTGGGGAGCACCTTTAAATTCATCAACAACATTCCGTGTATCTTCCATAGGTGTATTGTATCACTTCACCACCCCTGATATAGTAAAGATATCCGATGAGCAAAGCGAACCAGGGCTTAGCCCGGGCTTTAGCAAGGAGGAGCTGTCGATTTTGGATTTACTTCAAAATGACAGCGGAGGGATAGAATCCCTCCTGAGCGTGAGCGGATATGGCGGAATTGGTAGACGCGCTAGCTTCAGGTGCTAGTGCCCGCAAGGGCGTGGAGGTTCAAGTCCTCTTATCCGCACCAAAATTGATTCAATCTATCCCCAGCCAAATCACGACAGAGGCCGTGGTTTTTGTTTTGCCATCTGAGCATGGGCTGATATTTCTATAGTCATTTTCTGGATTACTATAATCGTGGTATATTAAAAAATAAAAATGAGCCAAACGCATATCTGGAAAGCTACCTAATGAATGAAAATTATGCATCCGCAACAGAAGCGCCCCATAGGCTACTATATGGCGAGTCTGACAAAACAAGTGAACGCTCGTTGACACCGGAGGCTATTGCTGCAATTGAGAATATGGATACACCTGTCTACGATAAGGTCGAATATCTTTTAACGGCCTCAGGCGTAAAGCCTGCCTCTGAGGTTAGTATTCAAGCCCCGCCACATCTGGACGCTTTAGAGGATGCCCTACCAACAATGCCCGATGAGATAGTCGAAGAATATGTACGCGTGGCGCAGTTAGCTGGTCTCAGTACTATCATTGGACCAGCGGCGAGCGTGGGGCTGAAGAGCGGCCTACGTGCAAGGACGTTAACATTTTTCGTCGGCTCATCACCAGAAAACACTGAGCTGCTTAAGAATGCTGTAGTAAACCAAGATCCATACCAACATGCGCTTGCGCTTGGATATCCCGAGACCGCAGCTGACGCTTTTGCTTATCACCGGCAGGATACTATAAATCCAACCCACATTCCTGGCTTGCCTCCAGAGGTGGTGGACTATACTGGCTTCCTTCTTTCGCGCGGCAACTATACAAAGGAGCTGGAAACGCCGGCTCTTTGGGAGAGAACCATTCGAGAGTTGAGTCCACGCGTGCATGCTGAGGTGGCACAGCGACGACGTTCGGTTCGCACCAATGGCCTGCAAACTCAAGTACAACCCGTAGAGGGCGATACTAATGAAACCATTGCAAGATTTACTCCAGCTGAGTCGCTTCTGAGTGAAGCAATCACCGAACTCGAAGGAGTACCGATTGATATAGCCAAAAAAAGAGAACTACTTCTCACAGCATTAGGATATAAGCCAACCTCCGTGGTGCACCTGTCTACTTTTGAAGGGTTGCCAGGTGCACCACGGCAACGTGAAAGATGTGAGGATGTCGTCAATATCGCGCGCGATTTAGGCTTGCATGTCCATGTTGCGGGGGAGCAGATTAGCGTCGGAATATCAGATGAAGATGTGGCGTCTCTTGACCATGCTCTTATCGAACAAGATACTCGTACGATTGGTACACTTTTAGGCTACCCGCCAGGGGCTGTAGATGCCTTTGCTCGGGGGATAAAAGGAATTTCTGCCGCTCAATTCGTCAATGACCCTCACATACTCGCCTTTGCAAGATTTAGCCTTTCCCCTGAACATTTCCGGGAAGATATAAAGACTGCGGAGGCATGGGGAGAAGCAATAAAGTCGGCAAGCCCAAAACTCTATAAACAAATGATTGAAGCTTACGAATCGTTGATGCAAAGAGCGGCAGCCGCTTGGTCAGCACAAGGATAGACGCAAAGCCCATAAAAGAGGATATTACAATGAAGCAGTTCGTAGATTTCTTTCCTGGTGATGTTCGGGTAGTGAGCGACATGCCTAATATCTTGGCTCAAAGTGCTCAGAATTGCTGCCGCGGCCTAAGAACGATGGGTTCGTGGACTTAGTCCATGGCGATAACTCTCTTCTGTTGCAGGTTTGACAATATGGACTTCACCGCTATGGTAAACCTAATCTAAATCCATAAGCTTTTCGTACACTAGTGTTAAACTAGGTTCCAGTGTGTTCCACGACAGGTCGATGTGCTGCACCAAAAGATAAGAACTACAGAGATGGAAGTGTTCCTCATTTGGAGCACTTTTTGTTTGGCTCTCTCATTAATTTACACGACACCCCCGTATCATCAAATCAAGCGCCTGATCAAAAAAGTTATCAACACCTTTAAAATCTTTTGCTGCCGCAGCAAGCCTCTGCTTCATTTCTCGCGAGAAGTAATCTTCTACAGATGCTCCGGTCTCTTGTATCTTCTCTATACTTGGCGAGTTCTGCTCCTCGATGACCGAACCATAGGTATATATAAATGCCGTTGAAACTAACCTACCAGCCGTAATAACATCAAAATCATATTTCTCGCAAAGTATCGTCAGCATATGCGCTCCAAGTCGTGCGTATGTCTTGGCGCGCCGAGGGTCGACACCCGCCGCCACAAGACCGCCATCACGATATGCGAGTAATGCACTGCGCACATCGTGTACTAAACGCTTAAACCATGTCTGCCAAGCCTCTGTTTTTCCGGGCACTGGCATAGTCTGAAACTTGGTATGCAGAATTTCTTCGGCCATTTCGTCGAGCAAATCACGCTTACTTTTGACGTGAGTATAGAGTGACGCCGCTTGTATGTTCAGCTCTGCTGCTAATTTGCGTAGCGTTAAACCATCGATACCGTCTCGCTGTAAAATCTCCAAACCTTTAGTTACTACATCTTTTCGCTGCAATCCCATATAAAACTCTCTTTCGTACTTGACAGTATAGCATAGAAACGGTTATTATCCTAACAGCGTTAGGCTAACACTGTTAGGAAAGGAAACTTATCGTGAATAAAGAATCATTATTGAAACAGACCCACGAGGCAATGCATCAAATTCAGGGCATGCCAGAACACGGCGATGCGGAGCACCTAAATAATCGAGATGGACTATCGAACCGCCCCCTCCAAGATCACACACTGCAGAACAATGGCCATCAGGGAGCGCAGATCAATCACCCGGTTCGTAAACCGAAGGTACTGGTGGGTTGGCAAAACAAGATTGCCAGGTTCTTTGGCATGGATATCAAATAATATGGCTGCTTCGCCTGCTATATCAGCGTCGGGTCTTACTAAGTCGTTCGGTAAGCATACAGTACTAAAGGATGTTAGTATAGCCGTGCCGCAAGGAAGCGTATTGGCATTGCTCGGCCCGAACGGGGCCGGTAAAACAACCATGTTGCGTATATTAACGACACTCGATAAACCGGACAGTGGCCAAGTTACTGTAGGTGGCTACGATGTCGTGCGCGAGTCACGGGAAGTTCAAAGCATTATTGGAGTTACCGGACAGTCAGCTTCGATCGACGAAAAGCTGACTGGCATGGACAACCTCGTGATGTTTGGGCAGTTGCATCAACTGAGTACTAGAGATGCGAAAGCGCGAGCCAAGCAACTGCTTGAGCAATTTGATTTGTCGGATGCGGCCAACAAGACACTTAAATCATATTCTGGTGGCATGAGACGTAAACTTGATCTTGCTGCCAGCTTGATTGTCGCACCGCCGATTTTATTCCTAGACGAGCCAACCACTGGTCTTGACCCTACGAGTCGTGTCGCGATATGGAATGGTATTCGCGAGCTTGTACGGGGAGGTACGACGGTGCTACTTACTACGCAGTACCTCGATGAAGCCGATCAACTAGCAGATACCATCACGTTTCTTAATAACGGTCGAATCATCGCTAAGGGCACGCCTGCACAGCTCAAAGCCAAACTTGGCGTCACGCGGTTTGTGGTTACTGCGACAAGTAACGAGGATTTTGATAAGCTTGCCGCATTACTGCCTAGTCAGATATTGGCTACAGAACAAAGGACGCGTACTGTCAGTTTTGCGGCCGTTAGTACAAGCCTTGACGGATTACGGAGCCTCGCTTCTCTCATTGAGCAAATAGCGGTCGCGCATATCGCGATTGACAACTATAGTGTGCAGCAGCCCGACCTAGACGATGTGTTTACTCAGCTTACCTCGCAAAAAGATAAGGAGAACAAATAATGGCACACGTAACCACGGTCGCACTACGCCCACAGCGACACTCACGTATCTATTGGCTCCTTCGAGATACGCAGATACTTAGTCTGCGTAGTCTTAAACATATCAAGCGTGAACCCGACCAGCTGGCGGGTGCAGTGTTTCAGCCGATATTACTTATCGTTATGTTCAATTTTCTGTTTGGCGGTGCTATTAATACTGGTAGCCATGAGAGTTATATCAATTTTGTCATCGCTGGCATTTTCATAGAAAACGCCGTCCTGACTGCAATAACAGCAAGCACTAGCACTGCCACCGATATGCTTACGGGCGTCATTGATCGGTTTCGCACGCTACCTATGCATAAGTCGGCAATTCTAACCGGTCATGTGGTTTCAACGCTCTTTAGCGTGCTTGTAGGCACGGCGGTCATGATTGGTGCTGGCTTTATCTTCGGCTTTCGTCCACATGCCGATTTCGCCAGCTGGTTGGCCGCTATTGGCTTAACGGCGCTTGTGACGTTTGGCTTATCCTGGGTGGCAGTGTTGATTGGACTGATTGGTAAAAGTGTTGAAGCAGTACAGCAGTTTGGCATGATTTTGATACTACCGATTATCGTCAGTAGTGCCTTTGTGCCAACACAAACAATGCCAAAATGGTTGCAAGTTTTTGCCAATAACCAGCCAATAACTCAGGCGATAGACGCTGTGCGAGCGTTATTACTTGGGCAACCTGTCGGTGATCATGTAAGACTCACGCTCATCTGGTTTGTTGGGATTATTGTAGTAGCATACATCGCAGCCAGTGTGTTGTTCAGACGACGAACGGCAGATTAGCAGACGAAACATCAAATATTTAGATGATCGCTTTGCTAGGCTAAATCAGTACAAATGACAAATTGTAAATGCGAGACTTTCGCCCTACCACGCAATGATTCCATTCTCATTTTGGAATGTGCCTGATGAACCATCGTTCGGTAGAGTAGCTAAGCGTACGGCAGCTTTTGCCCCATCTGCGGCCGTGCGATCCCCAAATACGTATCCAGGATCGGCGGCGTTAATCTTAATCGGTGTTTGGCGAAGTTCTTTTGCATACTCTAAAGTTATCGAATTAAGAGCAGCTTTTGACGAGTCATAGGCAAGCAAATTTAACATAGCAGATGGTGATGTGGGGTCGGCTGCCGAGGTTAATGACGCCATACTGCTCGAAATATTTACAATACGGCCCATCTCAGACTTGCGAAGCAAGGGTAGCATAGCATTTGTTACGTTTACCACGCCGAAGACATTCGTTTCATAGGTTTCGCGCGTTGCCTGCAAAGGCATTTCACTTGGCTTGCGGCCATTGTCGTGTGAAATACCCGCATTGTTAACAAGGATATCAAGGTGACCGTAATCTCGGGCTATCGTTTCGGCTGCTAATTTTACTGACTTTTCATCAGTTACATCAAGTATGACTGCACTCGCCTCGATACCCTCCTTAATGAGTTGATCTGCCGCGGTCTTACCTCTCTCCTGGTCTCGTGCTCCGACTAAAACCGTAATGCCGAGTCTACCTAGTTGTTTGGCGATTTCAAAGCCAATACCTCTGTTTGCGCCGGTAATAAGGGCTACTTTCGACTTACTCATACTTGTTCCTCATGCTCTGTATTATTATGTACATCGCTTTCAAGTAAGCGGCGTAAATATTCTTCGAATTGACGGCGCTCACCAGAATTAAGCGGTTGAAAGAATATGTCATTTAATTCCGCAGTACGGACATCTAGATCGGCTAGTTCGCGCTGGCCTGTATCTGTAATTTGCAGTGAATGACGTCGACGATCGTTCATGTCCCGCTTTCTCGTTACCAGCTGAGCTTCCTCGAGTGTATCCATAAGCCCTACAATATCGCTGGGGTCGGTATCTATCATTTGACTGATTTGTTTTTGGGATAATGGGCCGTATTCATCGATCATAGCCAAAATAGCATAGTGCTGTATATTTATAGCCTTAGTTTTTTCGCCATAATGCTCAGTGCTCATGCGACGGGCAACTTTAAGTAGCATAATCATCACAAAAATAGGATGAGCCTGAAGGCGAGCGGGCAATCGTTTTGGGATTAATGGTTTTTCCATACGTACATTTTAGCATAATTAGTTGGACTATCAAATTATTGTCACAACCCATCATTCATATTATGATGACAAGTGCACAAGCAATTAAACAATTCAAAAAGACAATTTGCTGAGTTCAAGTTTTCTTATGCTGAAATTCTTGCTACCATAGTGACTATGAAATCCATTGCCCTAGACTACAAAATTCAGGCTCCTATTGAAGCAGTGTACAAAGCATTGACAGATGCTCAAAGTGCGGAAAAATGGGGCGCTGCGCCAGCAAAAGTCGATGCTCGCGAGGGCGGCGAGTACAGTTATTGGGGTGGCGATATCCATGGTGTATTCACTAAAATTGTGCCTCAAAAATTAATTGAGCAAGATTGGTATGGCCATGACAACCCAACATGGAAATACACTGTTCGTTTTGAATTCGACAGCGACGTTACGTCCACGACTGTTCATGTGATTTTCTCTGGTAAAATTCAAGACGAACAAAAGGATCTTTCGGATTGGCGAGATTATTATTTTGATCCGATAAAGAAGCTTCTTGAAAAACACTGAGATCGGAGCCATTCACTAGTATGCAGACTTCACCCGCCTGCTTCCGGTCGTCCTCATGTAGCTTACGCAAGTTTACCCAGTCTGTCCTGTAAATCGCTATCTGTTACTGCGTGAAAAAATGCTATATCTACCTTACGTACTGCCACCAATGCCTCATGTAATTTTTGCCTACCAGCCGGCGTCAGTTGTAGCCGAAAGGCTCGTCCGTCACCTTCATGCCGTGTCCTCGCCAGGAGTCCTCGTTGCTCTATCTGACGTACTACTTGTGATACCACATTCACGTCGACTCCGGTATCTTCCGCCACGTCTTTTTGCATTGGCCCTTGGTCATTGCTCGACGTTAAACGTGATGTTGAGCCTAGCATAAAGAATTGAACCGGCGTTAGCCCTATCGGCCGCAACTCACCAGCCAGTGCACGTCGCCAATTAATGGCTGACTGGTTAAGTAGAAATCCCAGACTCTGCCGTGGGTTAGTATAGGTTTCTGCGCGCATAGAGCTTAATATTCCGTTTCTGCAAGCTCGCACAGTCGTTTCATATTAGGTTCTGAGTCCTTAGCGATATCCTTGCCAAACATTGCGTAAAAGACGTTGCCGAGTGGCCCACGGAACTCAGTGCGAAATACGAATCGTGCGCCACCATCTTCTGTTGGGACCACTTCATGGAAGCTCATCATAGTACAAAGCGGTAGATTCGTACGAATTGTAAAGCTTTTACCAGGGACAATATCTTCAAGAATTAGTATCGCACCCGGCCCCTTTTTATTAACAAGTTTAGCCTTGGCACCATTTTCGAACTTATCAAGTGTAATTGATTCAATTGTAGGATCGTGCTGTTTCCAGTTTGGTAAGTCTGTCCATGCCTTCCAGGCTTGAGCTGGGGTGGCGGTGGTTTTAGTGTCTGATGAAAATGTTCTCATGTTGGACTCCTTTTAGTATGTGTACATACTAAATTATATCGAAAATATTTGCAAGTACATTACGGTGACTTTTTATATACCGAGTGTATGGCTAAAGGAGGCGTGTTTTATAGCTAAAAGATCAGAGACTTAAATCCTTACTGACTTCACCGATTGGCGCTATGCCCTACCCAACCTTTATGGTGGAACCACCAGGCCATCGCAATTACCGATACGATCATAATGCCAATTCCGAAGAGGACGAAGTTCCATAAGCTTTGGATATGATTGACCTCCCAGCCAAAATTCATGCCGAAGAACCCTGTCAGGAACGTCAACGGCAGGAATATCGAGGCAATGATTGTCAATTGCTTAGATATCTCTCCTTGTCGGTTTGCAATCATCGATAGATATAAGTCGGTGCAACTGCCTACCATCTCATGATATGAGTCTAATTCGTCGGTAATCCGGATAAGGTGGTCATACACGTCCCGGAAGTAGTCGTGGCTATCAGATTCGAGCCCCGACAGACTAGCAATAGCTTCAATCTGTCGGGCAAATACATCACGCATTGGCACGACAACCTTACGTAATTGTAGTAGCAATCGCTTTAGCCTGAAGATCTCTTCTAACTGATGGTCTTTAACGCCAGAGACGATGGCATTTTCTAAGTCATTAATTGACTTATCTAAATCAGCCAGCGGTGGGAAATAGCTGTCAACGATTGCGTCGATGACTTTATATACATAATATTCCTCACTCTTTATAGGAGATCTGTCTTTAAGCAGTTGCATAAGTTGTTCGAGCTCTTCGTAGGCCTTATGATGTAGAGTAACAATGTAGTCACCGCTGATATAACAGTGGATTTCTTCTATAGAGTGGGGAGATGTTTGGTTTTGGACTGTGCCCGCCAGCACGAGAAGCGCACTGTTCTCGTAGATGTCAAGTTTTGGGCGCTGTTTGAAATTGATGCTGTCTTCAACGGCAAGGGGGTGCAAACTAAGCAGGGAGCCAAGCTGCTCAACCTGTTTGACGCTCGGGCTAACGAGGTCGAGCCAGAAAAACTCCTGTTTAGCACGCAGTTCCTTGATAAGTGTCTCATCGATCGAAGTAATAATCTTCATATTTGCTAGTTCTCCTGATGATACGGGGTATGTGTATCTGTTATTTGTTTGACCCCCTCACTACACTGCCCATTATAAGACACTGGGCTGGTGGCTCCAAAAAACGATGTCCTTTAAGCAGCTAAGATTAGTTAGGGATACGATCAAGTCGAAAGTCCATGATTTAGCTGAGTATAGCCAACGTACGTCTAGCCTTTTGTGCGGTCCTAAATGGTTACGTATGTTCATTCTGTTGACATCTTTAGTAAAGGTGTAGTCGTTCGAATAAGCTATTGAATAATCTAATAAAATAGTTTATGATATATGGTGCACTCAACGGATTTGGCCCCACAGATGGGGCCACTTAGCTAGGGAGAGCAAATGAATAGAAAAAGCGGTCGTCGATGGCTCGGCGTCGCTGCAGTAACCCTGACGTTCGGTCTCGCGCTCAGCGCGTGTGGCTCGTCGTCGGGCGACCTGCTGGTGCGGTCGGACCCTGGTATGCAGGGTATGGTCGTTGGGACGCAGTACGACATCGACAGCAGCCCTGACGGCGGCTCCGAAACGAACGTCTCAGTCACCCAGGGCGTGGGGAACTACAGTCCCCTCGCTGGCAAGGTGACCACGACGTTCGGAAAGGGCGCTGGCGTCTCGACCGAGGTCGTGACTATCACGGGCTCGGACGGCATCGACCACACCGTCACTGCCATGGCTCGTCGTAAGCTCAACTTCGGCTTGAGCAGCGAGATGACGGCCGACATCACCACGTACGATTCGTACGATCACAGTGGCGGTCGCGTGTGTACCGCCAAGGTGCGGATTAACATGCAACCCTCCATTGTCGGCCAGTACTTCCTGGGCGAGGGTGGAGACGGTGGCTCGTGGGAGAGTGACCTGTACTACAGCGTTCCCTGTCTTCAGACCGGCGTCGACATGCCGCTGGAGCAGGCGACGTTGCTGGCAGTCTCGGTCAATGAGAGTTTCCAGGTGCGCGTCAGCGGCGATCCGCTGATCGTCAACCGTGGTCACAGCGTCACTGTCGTGGGCGGTCCGCTGGCCAACCTGGCCGGCGGATGGTGGGAGAACAACACTTCCATCATCTACGCCTCGCGACAGATCGGCGAGATGGTCCACGAACTCAGCAACAGTCGAACGCCGTGGCTCGGGTTCAACCCCGGCGACAAGTTCGACAGCACGCAACTGGTGTACTCGGCGGGCGACGCCAACACCTACGGCGTGCAGCGGTTCGTCCTCAACCGGCAGACCGCGTATGCTGTGAACGTGCGTCGTCATCCCACGGACTCGTGGACGACGCTGGAGATCCAGCCATCGTATCTGAGCGTGTGGAATAACCTGGAACAGAGCTACAAGCTGTTCACCGGTGATTCGTTGCCTGACATCAACAGCTTGGTCGACGACCATGGGTTGCCTACGCTCAACAGTGACGGCGTCCCGAAGGGCGATCTGAAGAAGGTCGAGACGGCGGGCTGCCAGAACTGCAGCAACCCCAAGCTCGCGATGATCCAGATCAAGTCGGGCGGGAGCGTCGACTACAGCATGGCCATCCGTGCCTGGTACGGCGCGAACAGCTCCATGGTCCTGTTCGGACGCGGGCTACAGGGTGACCCGAGCACGGTGCTTAACAGCGCTGGCACGGGCGACCAGTTTGCCTGCCCGACGGCCGCCAATAAGGATGGCGGCTCGCACGACATGAACGGCAAGCAGTGCGCCGACTGGCGCAAGAACGCTGCGTTCATCCAGATGATCACGGGCGATCCGACGAAGATCGGGGCCGACGTGGTCGGGGAATTTCGCGTTGACAACAACGGGACGTTCGCCAGCCAGTGCAGTGGCACCGGCAAGGACACCACATGCACGATGGTGCCGGTGGAGAACAAACTGTCCGCCAGCTACCTGTTCGACGACAACGGTGCCAAAATGGAGAAAGCCTGGGCCGCGATGCAACTCCTCGGTCCGGTTGGCATGGACACCTTCGGGATGTCTTACGCCAGCCAGCCGTACGATGGCTCTGGTATCAACTTCGCGATGTTGCAGACCCTTGTGAGGTACTGGTACCAAGGCGACATCACCAAGTCACCGTGGACAGTGTTCGCGCTCGATGCGCGGGCGCTGACTATCCCCGGCGCGATCGACTGGTCGCTTTCCGCGATCGGCCGATAGAGGCTCAAAACAGGGCCTCCCGCCCCTTCCCTGGTATTCTACGGAAACGCCAAGGGAGGGGCGTTTTCATTGAATGTACTATTGGATAATTATAGTTTCTGTTATATAACATACCTAAGCCTCAAGTCAGTAAGGGGTAGAGCATGTCAACTGAGCTCGTACTGCAACACGCCACGTCCGAGCGGTGGAAAGAACTGCTCGACAAATTTGCCGCGGACGCGGCGAACAAAAAGCGAGAGTTTCGGCTGCCGGTCGAATTCGTCATCGAAGCGGTCAATGGGGAAAGATAGGTAATGCCTGCCGGCACCAAGGTTCACTTGTTCGCTTTCATCACCGGCGCTGGTGCGACGCGGCACGTGTTCCGCACGGAAGGCACGTTCTTCATGGAGGATCGAGACATCAGCATCTGCGGTGCATATCCGAAGCGGAGGGTGACGTCGCCGAAGAGAAAGCCGCTCCGGCCCAGGTGCGTACGCATCACCCTGCACGACCCAATGCCCTCCCTGGGCCTACGCTCTGAGCGCATGCCGCTCAACCTGATCTAGAGACCTACCGGCACCTACCATGCCCTATTCGGACGTGGCAAGGGCCGGTTTGTCATATCAGCGCTATACTATACCGTGCCATCGACAATTGGCATAATTGATTCACCGAATACTCCAGAAATAAACTGGCAATAAGCATCGATATTCTCTTTAAAGTATTGCGGGTGTGCCTTTTGGATCTGCGCTATAACGTAGTAGCCAACCGCCACCATCGCTATGTAGTTAGCATCTTTAGGCAATGGGACATTCAGGCGGTTATTTGTGTTGCCCCATGTTGTGTTTGGCTCGCCGAAGCTAATGAAGAGTTCATTGTTGCTTGGCGCCACTGTTGTCGCATGGCGCACATATTCGCTCGTTTCTACATCACGGGCGATATTGCGTCCGAAAAGTTCAATGAACTTTACATGAAGCATGCGAATTACATCAGCAAATTTGGGTGGTACAATTAGATAGTATTTATCAAACTGAGAAAGATCGGGTAACTCAAGCGTATCGATCTGCTCTTCAATAAAACGCTTAATTGCCGCAGGATCTTCATGTGTTAGTCCCATCATCATTGACATGTAGGTGCTTGTGTTATAGGTGTATGGTTCGCGGTTTTTAGGATAGACAAGCGCTGTAATCTCGCTATCAGACAGTTCTCGCTGAGCCGGTGAGTTTGGTGTATTTGTAATGAGTGTAACATGCTTGCCTGCGTCGCGTGCTTTACGTGCTAGGATCGGCGCATGTTTGCCGCCAGATGCTGACACTACAACTACTTCGTCGATGTCATCGATATGGCTTAGTTTATCATCAACCGAGCTTTCACTTGCAAAGATTGCATCTGTTTCAGCAAACAAGATACGACCTGTGGCTTCGGCATTGCCTGAACCTACGACAAGCGGTCGTTTAAGGTTTGTAACATCAAGCGTCGGTACGGTTTCGGTCGTTAGCATTTCTAGCGCTCCGAGCACAACAGTGTCGAGGCTTGGCAGTGAATTCATATTAAAATTCTTGAGGTTTTCCCTATTTGGCTGCTCCATCAGACTCTCCTTCCCTCATATAATAGCATAAAGCACTAGCGCGTCAGGGGTGAGTATGCAATACTAAATGGAGTATGCAGTTAGTGATGGAAACGACAGATTTAGGGGAGAAACTGGCTGATGCATTAACCTCAGCCTTACAGATGAACGACAAAGTTATCTGGCTAGTGCCCGGGGGAAGCAATATCGATATTAGCGTACAAGCGATGCAATTACTTGATGATGAGCTGACACGTAAGCTGGTGATTATGCAGACTGATGAACGCTTTGTAGCGCTTGATGGCGAGGATTGTAATTGGCGTCAATTGCGCGACGCAGGGTTCAATGTTAAGCGCGCTGAGGTTTTCCCGATACTAGTAGATGGTGAGAGTCGTGACGCAACGGTCGAGCGTTATAGCGAGACGGTGCTACGGGAATTCATTGCAGCTGACTATATTATTGGTCAGTTTGGTATTGGGCCGGATGCCCACGTTGCAGGTATTAAGCCCAATTCGCCAGCAAGTACGAGTGACGCGTTGGTGTGCGGGTATCAAGGCGAGGACTTTGAACGCGTAACGCTTACCTTTGCGGCGTTGCAGCAAGTTGATGAGGCACTGGCTTTTGTTTTTGGTGAAGCAAAGAGGCCTGTGCTAGAGAGACTCCTTGGTGATATTCCGTCACTTGCTGAATTCCCTGCAGGCGTACTTCGTACAAGTCCAATCAGTACTATTTATAATGATCAAATTGAAGATAATTAAGGGGCATATATGAAACTTATTCTTGTCGGGCTCGGTAAAATGGGCGGTCAAATTGCTAAGCGGTTGATTGAATCGGGCCACGATGTTGTTGCTGTTGATCCGAACCCAGCAGCCGTGACTGCTGCGGCAGAATTTGGTGCTATCGCGAGCATGAGTCGTATTGATGCCGTGAGCAAATTTAATGGCGAACGTATTGTAGTATGGCTGATGATCCCTGCGGCATATGTGAATGACGAAATTGCCGAGTGGTGCAAAGTGCTTCCAGATGAGGCGATCCTTATTGATGGTGGCAATACAGATTTTCGTGAGACCAAGAAGCATGCACTGCTTGCAAGTAAAAGAAATATTCACTTTCTTGATATTGGTGTAAGCGGCGGTATTATGGGGCTTGCTAATGGATTCTCGATGATGGGTGGTGGTGATGGGGCGGCCTACGAAATGATTACGCCGATTCTCGATGCACTTTCAGCGCCACGAGGTGGCCATGCCTACTTCGGAGAAGTGGGATCAGGTCACTATGTGAAGATGGTACATAATGCTATCGAATACGGCATGATGGAGGCACTTGCCGAAGGTTACCAGATGCTCCGCGAAGGGCCATACAAAGATCTCGACCTCGCGCAGGCTGGTGAAGTGTGGCAGAAAGCCAGTGTGATTGAGAGCACGCTTAATGAGCTTGCGACTGAAATTATGCATGAAGACAAAACACTCGCGAGTGCGAGCGGTTATGTGGCAGAATCCGGTGAAGCGCGTTGGACGCTTGAAGAGGCAGAGCGGGCGCATATTACATTGCCGGCAATTCAAGCTGCGTTTGATGTACGGCTTGCTTCTGAAAAAGGTGACGTAAGTTATACTACCAAGCTTCTTGCTGAGCTACGGAACAAATTTGGCGGTCACCCGCTCAACACGAATGGATAATATGGACTACACTGACTTTCATCTTGAACTTATACCTGCGACAATCGTTATTTTTGGTGTTACAGGCGATCTTTCAACACGCAAGCTCTTGCCGTCACTGTATGAATTAGAAAAGAACGGACTGTTGCACCCGAAAACGCGCATCATTGGAATTACGCGCCGTAAATTTACGTTGGCGCAGCTTCTGAAATCATCTAAAGAAGGCATTCGCGATAAAGATGGTCGCGTTATAGGCAGCACGCTTAAATCGCTGGGCAAAAAGATTGAGATGTATGAGATGAACGCCGCATCGGGCGAGGGCTATTCGGGACTTAAAAAGTATCTGGATGAGATTGAGGCGCAGGTTGGCTTATGTATGAACCGGCTTTACTACCTTGCAATTCCGCCACAGGTATCGGCGCCGATTATTACCCATCTTGGCGAAAATGGACTCAACCATGGCTGCACAAGGCACAATACACTCTCGCACCTATTGCTTGAGAAGCCGTTTGGATTTGATACTGCTACTGCAGAAGAGCTCATTACCGTAACTCGCAAGTACTTTGGCGAGAAGCAGCTTTTCCGTATCGACCATTACCTTGCAAAAGAAACTGTTCAGAATCTTGTGACTTTTCGCTTTAGGAATCCAATTTTTGAAGATATTTGGGATAGCAAGCACATCAAGTCAATTAGTGTTATCGCTGATGAAAAGATTGATATTGAGGGTCGAGCAAACTTTTACGAACAGGTCGGGGCTATGCGCGACTTAATCCAGAGTCACCTGCTGAATGTCGTGTCGGTTGTGATGATGAACCGCCCGAAGGACATTACTAGTAGTGATGATATTCATGCCGAACGCCAGCGGGTGCTTGATGCTATTGAGCCAGTACCTGCAGACCGTGTACTTGAGCGTGCAATTCGAGGCCAATATATCGGCTACCGCGAGGAAGTGAATAATCTAGCATCGAATATTGAAACGTTTGCCGCGCTTGAGTTCCGGTCACGCCAGACACATTGGCAAAACGTACCGATTTATGTACGCACCGGTAAGGCACTTGCCAAAAAGCAAACGTGCATTGCGATAGAGTTTAAGCCACAGGCTGATGATCATATTCATACTAATCAGCTCGTATTTTATATTCAGCCCAACGAAAGCATTACAGTGCAGCTTTGGGTAAAGAAGCCTGGCTTTGAAAATGAACTCCAGATGGCACCGATGCAGTTTAATTACCAGCAGGTATTTGATACGCATGGGCACCCTGATGCCTACGAGCGCGTGCTTGTCGATGCAATCCGTGGCGATAATACGTTGTTCGCGACAAGTGATGAAGTAATGGCATCATGGCGTATCATTCAGCCGGTACTTGATTACTGGGCGACGACAGGTGACGACCTCGTTCGCTATCCAAAAGGCTCTGAGGGACCAGACATGAGCAGCCTTCTCTCGAAGTAAACGGGTGGTGAGATAAAACGCCGGTTAAGTGCCGGCGTTTTTAGTGTGTAACATTCGATCTAAAGGCCGAATCGGGCAAACTGGCCTGCATCTGCGGTGTCGCGTAACTGACTTGCGAGTCCGCGAAGCTCATTCTGCTGCTTTACGCCTGTGTTCAGCGTGCCGTGCGGGTCACAGATTTGGCGTACCGCTTCGTACATAGCGACGACTTTTTCGTCAAGCTCTCCGTATACTGCTCGAGTCTTCAAACGACCCTCGCCACCTTCGGAGATCATTGTGCCTTGATGTGCATAAACCATCTTGCTGATTGCATCAAGTAGCTTAAATACTCGCTGCTTGTCGACTACTTTATTGAGTGAAAGTGTTGGATATACGGAATATGTGTTTAAAATTACGTGGCCAGCAAGTGGCAATGCAATATGCTCTTGGGCGGCATACACTTTGAGCGTTGCTGCAAAATTTTCGAACTGCTCGGTTGGAATATGGAACCCACCGAAGATATCTGGCGCCACATCACCAGTGTGATCTGGAAACTGCGCATAATGCACGACATCAAGCGCGGCAAGCAACTCATCGGCAGCGTCACCATCAGCTGTTACTAGTTTCGCACCATCTGTTTTTTCAAGGCCTTTTGTGAGACGCTTTAGTGCTTTCGCACGGTGATGATCATTAAAGTCATCAAACCCAATTACGACTACCGCCTGTGGTTGGAACCCAGTAGTGGCTTCGTTATAGAATGGATACACACGCCCTGCGCCTTTGGCTGTTTCGAAAAGCTCTGCATCAAAGTACTCAAGTAGTGCTGGGCTCATCTTGGCAAGTTCATCAAGCGTGTCACGAGCTACTCCTGCTTCGGCGAATGTTATCACACCAACACTAAGGCGAGGGCTTTTAAACTCAGCACGTAAGATCATCTCACTAATGATGCCGAGTGTACCTTGGGAGCCAACAAAAAGTGGCGTAAGATCAAAACTTCCGTCCTTACGCTTTACATCGGCAATTGCGCTGTAGCCAGCCATATCGTCCGCGCTGAATGAATCTACCACGTCGGTATACTCATCAATAATTCCATCGATACCGCGGTAAATGTCACCCTCAAGACCTTGAATGCCCTTTTTGCGGTTGAGCTCGCGTTTGTTGATACGTTTTGTTTGCAGTACGTCACCATTCGCGAGCACTATCTCTAGTTGCTCGACTGCGCGAGCAATATTGCCATACTTGCCGGCGAATGGGCCCGCAACAGCGTCAGCAACAGCGCCACCGACTGTGCCATATGATTTAGCGCCTTGTAGTGCTGGGATGCCAGCACCGTTTAGCCCAAGCGCAGCTTGTGTAGCGGCAATGGAGGCGCCAGGCTGCAAACGGATGAGCTTTTGCTTAGCGTCGTATTCGTATATTTGATTCATGTGTGCTGTCGTGACGAGGAGAATACCTTTCCCGATGGCCGCACCTGTACCATCGGTACCGGCGCCGCGGGGTGTAACCGATATTGTGTGGCCTTTTTCGGCGAGCTGCCATGCAAAACGTGCAACCTTACGAATATCATTAGTAGTTCGAGGGTAGATAACCATTTCAGGTTTAAGCGAAAGCACGCCACTGTCGCTAGCATGCGCAAGACGAACATCCTCGCGAGTGACAACTTCACCACTTATATGACCGCGGAGATACGCAGCTACCTTACTCATAGATTTCCCCTTCTACATGCATTACCATCAGTATAGCATAAGGGATATGCAAAATTCCATAAAAATCCATCGCTAAAAATGGCATTTTTGTGTTAAAATAATAAAGTACTACGCGGATGTGGTGGAATTGGTAGACACGTTAGCCTTAGGAGCTAATGCCGCAAGGCGTGAAGGTTCAAGTCCTTTCATCCGTACCAGATGACATTTTAATGGTTTTTACGAGCTAATCAAAACTCTCTCCAGAAATGGAGGGATTTTTTGATTAGCTAAATGCGGATGAGTTTTTGAAGCTACTCAGTACTCATATCTCACTGTTTTCTATCAAAGAAATAGATACCGGCCTGGGTGTCTGAAAAACTCAATCCCAAGCATTGGATTTATGTGTCTGCACTATATACCGATGAAGCGCTCTACCGCTCCCTTTAGCGGAGTGCTACAATGCGAGTATAACGATAAGTAATAAGGGGTACTACGTGTCTACTGTTATCCAGGCAAAGAATCTTACTAAGAAATACGGGGCCGCGACAGCCCTTGATGGTCTAAATATTGATGTTAGTGAAGGCGAAGTTTTGGGCTACCTTGGCCCGAATGGTGCTGGGAAGACGACTACGATTCGCCTGCTACTCGGTTTGATCCAGCCAACCGACGGTGAAGTAACAATTTTTGGGCTGAACGCTGCTTCGCATGCTGCCGAAATTCATAAAGACATTGCCTATGTACCAGGTGAGACTAGCTACTGGCCGTCACTTACTGGTGCTGAGACGCTTAAGTTACTCGCTAATATTCACGGTAATTGCGATACTGCGTATCAAAAAGAACTTATTGCGCGATTTGATTTTGACCCGAACAAAAAGGTGCGCAGTTACTCTAAGGGCAATCGACAAAAAATTGCCCTGATTGCTGCACTTTCAACCCGTGCTAAATTATTGATTTTTGACGAACCAACCTCAGGGCTTGACCCGGTGATGGCAAAAGTATTCAGGGATGAGGTGCTCGCCGCAAAAGAGAATAAACAAACCGTATTTTTGTCATCGCATATACTTGAAGAAGTTGAGGAACTTTGCGACCGCGTAGCAGTACTTAAAGAAGGCGTGCTTGTTGAACTTGGAACGCTTGATGAGTTACGTCACCTTTCGGCAATTACCGTTGAAGCAATGTTTCCTGAGACTCCTCCGGATGTTACGCAAATTGAGGGCGTCAGCCATGTGGAGGTTCATGATTCATTTTTACGATGTAATGTTAACGGCTCAATTGAGCAGCTACTTGCAACTGTAGCAAAGGCAAAGCCGCTCAGCTTTTTGAGCCGCAAGCCCTCACTCGAAGAATTATTCCTGTCAATTTATGATGGCAAAACAGCTGGAGAGACCGATGCGTAGCGCAACTCGAGCTTTGCAAATGTTTGGGTTTAAGCAGACTATTCGAGGTGCGATAATTATTGGTTTACTCACAGGATTTATAATGGGCGCACAGGGCCTTACATATTCTAAAGCTTTCCCTACTCAAGCTTCACGCGATGGACTGGTTGCTTCACTTAAGACCGTGCCTGGTGCTAATTTTTTCTCTGGTGAAGTCGCTGACGCCGCACAACCCGATAGCTATGCGATCTATAAGTCGATTGCTATGACCACGCTTATCATTGGAGTGTGGGGATTGCTTGTCGCTACGCGTTTACTCCGAGGTTTTGAGGAAAACGGTCAGACTGAAGTGCTCGAAGTTGGTATCGCAAGTTCGCGTCGTGTGAGTTTGCACTTGCTGATTGGTTTTGCCTATTCGTTTATTGTGTCGGTGTTGGTCGCAGTTGGATTGATTACAGCGCTCAGCTCGGGGCCAGACGTCAATCTATCGTTTAGTGGCGCGGTACTCATGACAGCAGCTGTGTACTTGCCAGGTATATTCTTTGCAACGCTCGGAGCGTTCGTCAGCCAACTTGCGTTAACTCGAGGCCGAGCGATTACTTATGGGCTTGTGCCACTTACCGTACTTTATGTAATACGAGGCACTGCAAATAGTGTATCTAATGCAGATTGGATGAAGAGACTTACTCCGTTTGGATGGAGTGATCTTTTGAATCCGGTGCTGAGTCCAGAGCCTGCATGGATGGTTCCAACCATAACTCTCTCGGTCTTTTTTGTCATTCTAGCTATATACGTCGTTGGTAAACGAGATCTATCGAGTGCGCTTATTCGGCAATCGGATACTGCCCGTTCGCATTTTCTTATGCTTGGTTCACCATTTTCCTTTGCATTACGACGATCAAGCTGGACTGTCCTATGGTGGGGGTTGGGCATACTATTCTTTGCTGCGTTCTTCGCAGCTGTTGCTAACCTTGGCTCAAATCTTGCTGAGGACTCACCAGCATTTAAGCAGATGTTTTCTGCAAATGCAGCAAATGATTTCAAGCTCGCGTTTCTTGGTGCTGGCACAATGTTCACGACAATCATCTTGCTCATTATGACAACAACGATGTTCTCGAATATGCGTGGCGAAGAAGCTAAGATGTATCTCGACAACTTGCTTGTGCAGCCTATGCGTCGGACACAATGGTTGCTCGGTCGTCTGATGATCATTGTAGGTAGCTTTGCGACGATATCGCTGCTTATAGGTATAACTACGTGGACTATTGCGAAAGCCGAGGGTATTACCGTATCGCTTGTAACATGCCTACAGGGACAGATTAGCCTTATTGGCGTCATGCTATTCGTACTCGGCATCGGTGTTCTCGTATATGGCTTTGTGCCACGAATTGCTACTGCAGCCATGAGTATCGTGATTGGTTGGGCGTTTATCTTTGATATCCTCAGCATGCTGTTTCATTTAAGTGAATGGTTAAAGAAAACGTCGATCCTTACATTCATTCCAGCGAACCCATCGAAGAGTCCAGACTGGACAGCGTTTGTATGGCTTGTTGCTATTGGCGTAGTGCTTACTGGTATTGGTATCGCACGCTTTACGAAGCGAGATGTCATCACAGAATAGCGTAGCGGCCATTAAAGTGTACTTTAGGCGTGACTTCTTCGGAGGTCGCGCCGATTTTTAGGTTGAGCCTATGGTCTTATAGTTGTTATAGCGCACCCCCCATAGCTAGATGTCTGAGAGCGTCAGGAGAGATATAGACTTCTGATCTGACACAATAATAAAAATCGCTCTTTTACAGAGCGATCAGCGTTACGCAACTCGGCGGAAGGAGGTGAGTTGCGCATTTCCATAACTACGATTGTCCACCACAACAATTCTAGCATTTGCGAGATTTGGCCCCTCACCTCTTCCTGGTGTTGATAATACCATAAGCCCATTGGGTTTGAGAAGACTAAATAATTTTTCAACTGTGGATAACTGTGGGTCGTGATATGGCGGGTCGGCAAAGATTATGTCGTAACTTTCGGGAGTCGTGGTTTCGAGCCAGTTATTTACTGATGTACTTACGAGCGTCGCGTTGTCTTCACACCCTAGTAATACCATATTTTTGGCAATGATCTTTTGCGCTATTTTGTCACGCTCGATGAATGTTACATGTGCGGCACCGCGACTAAGTGCCTCTAACCCGACCGCGCCAGTACCTGCAAATGCATCGAGTACATGCGCACCTTTGATTTCATTGCCCACGCGATTAAATATAGCGTTGCGAATGCGCTCGCCCATCGGCTTAGTGCGTGAGTTATCAAAGCTTGGGGCGTCAATCTTGCGACCGCCAAATTTACCGGCGACTACGCGTACAAATGTCATAGTCTGGCCTCGCGATAGGCGGTATACCAGGCAAAGCTAATTACAGCACAAATCTTTGGTATAAGTAGCTGGCGGGTTTCGCGCGCCAGGTTGGCGTTCCAGCCTTGCTTCCAGAATCGCTCGTACATAGCAAGGCCATGAATTTCATGCATTGTATCGAGAAATACTTGCTCGAGGCCTTTTTTATCTGCTTGTTTGAGCCACTCAGCTGTTGGCGCGCTTTGTGTGAAACGAGTAGTTTTGATAGAGGTCGCCACACCAAGCTCGAAGAGTCCATGGGTCATAAATACACCTTTGACACCCCAATATTCCCAGTTGCGGCTGAGCGTATCGCGTGCCCCCTCGCCCTTGATGATGTTTTTGTCACGTACTGTGAGCCGTTCTTCTTTTGGTTTGCCCCAGAGTTCCTCAATCTTGTCACTGAGCGGATAATGATGGGCTGGGGTTAGGCCATCAGTGATTGCATGTGCCATCCAGGCAGCCTCAAACGCAGCTCGCTCAGGGTTATTTTGTTTAAGCGCCGTTGCTAAATTGTGTTGGTGATCGAGAATCATCTCTAAGATCTTGCGGTCATTCACATTATCTGGATCTATATAATGCCATGGCTCATCCGTGCTTGGACTTTTGCGCTTAATACCATCTGGCCCATTATTGCCCTCAAAGTGAAGAATCTCGCGAATGCCCGGGAAATCCTTGTGAACACCAGGAAGTGTATTGAAATTGCGCCTCGCAATTCGGTCAATCTTCTGATGAACGCCAATGAATCCGCCGGATTTGCCATGAAAAGTCGTTCCTGCGTACATTAGTATTTATAGTAGCAAATTGCCGAGGTA
>Ga0157376_10000193_pt1:0-20000 | contig 42236 bp, 23 predicted proteins | sample M45metaG_FD_121801 | JGI IMG/M metagenome (GOLD analysis project Ga0157376, IMG submission 121801) | Miscanthus rhizosphere microbial communities from Kellogg Biological Station, Michigan, USA - M4-5 metaG | ecosystem: Host-associated > Plants > Roots > Rhizosphere > Soil | place: USA...
AAGATGTCCTACCACCAGAGGAACCAGCAATACAAATACCGATGGAGAATATAGACAGAAAATGGAGAGTAGGTGTTAGTTTAGGTATCGTGATAGCATTCAGTGTAGTTATTGGTCTATATCCAAACTAACCAACGAGAACACTGGATGAACGAACTCTGTTCTTCTAGCCCTTCAGTGAAATACTACTTAGACTAACAACTTTCAAATATTTCATTTTCAAGTGAGCTAGAAGGGTATGTCAGAGCAGGTTGACAGGCTAGAAAGTAAGCCAGGCTAGTTAGATCTTCTCTTATAAAGCTTAGGAAACTGGATAGCAATAAAGCCATTTCCAAGAAAGTCTTCCCCTATAATCGAGAAAGCCGTCCAATAGCAAACCTAACCCCTGCCTAGACAAATAGAGTAGAGGCAAAACCTATTATTTTTAGAAAGGATAACTGATCAAAGAGACGTAGCTTTTTTCTCTCTTTCCTTCTTTCCACCAAGCTTCTTTATTGGAGTTGACTTATAGTGGTTGGTTCTTGCCTTGTAGGGAGTTGGGAGGCCTACTGTCCGAATTCGAACTGGGTGCAACGGAACTCGCTAAGGCTCCATTCAAAGAAAAAAAGAATGGAATAGGACGAGGCGTGGCAGATCATCTAGAATCTGGTCGGACTAATGCGCACCGGCAATCCATAGTAGAAGTTCTTTACAGGTTTGGTTTTCCTATTTCTCACTTGGCGACCAAGCTCAAGAAGAAGCAATCAAAGGATGTCTATCTTCGTTCTCCTTACCATAAAGTCTATTTATTATTGGATCCGCCCGAAGTCGATTGGAAAAGATGAAGACAAGGAAGAGCCATTCTTCATACATAGGAGCGAGTGGTCGAAATGGAAAGCGGACAAACGAAACGGAATTCTGTACAACTATAGGGTTCGGTTCTTTCTTCTGTCCCAGGTCCTTTCTTCTCTTGCAGATCTTTCTTTGAGAGATAGACGCTGTTCTCTGCCATACTGTGGCTGTGCACTTTAGCACTTCTTCTTTCACTTGGTTTTTCTTCCTTCCCTTCGGTACTCCTTAACTCGGAGATACTCCTTCGGTACTACTTGGCTACTACTTGAACAGAAGGGATTACAGACCGGGCTTTCGAGTAGCGGGATTTGAGACCTGAAGTCAGATATTGCACTAGAAATGGAATAGAGGAGGAAGAGGTGACTGCTAGGTAGGCAGTAGTAGCGCATGCTGGAAAGCTAGTCAAGGTTGTTCGACAAAGCACATTAGCAAAGGTAGTTATTTCAGTAACTTTATCTGGTTTCAATCCTTCCGTTACGAGATATCCTTTCGTACAACGGTAAGGTTTTCCTCGGCAACCCCTAGGCCAATATGACTACGAGACGAGCAAACGCTATTGATATACCTATCCGAAAAGTATCGCGATATCCAGTCCTAGAACTGCCCTATCCCTAAGCTGCTCCCAGACTACTAGGAATGGCGAATGGTTCGATTGAGGCTAACGCTGGAGCGAGTACTCCCCTGAGCACCTGACCCCTTCCTTATCGGTATCCCTAATCGAATCCTACAGGGCAAAGGTATCTTTTGTTTCAATTCGAACAACGGCCTTCCTCGGAACGAGCGAAACCTACGCATTAGCGAACGTACGAACCTACGCATAATAACCTTATCCAATCCCTACTCCTTGCTTTTTGTTTGAATGAAAAATCAATTCAGAGGAGAAGGAGAGAAACCGATACCCCTACAGCGTAAAGAAAGGAATGAAACAAAATGAAATGGGAAGACAAGGTGAGGGTGCCAACTTAAAGTAGTGGAATTGCCAAGCCTATCCTACTTGTGTGTGATCAACTGAAAGCCTTTCCTATTTTTCTAATTTCCTTATTTACTTTATTTAAATTTCATAGAAGAGCTGGTACAAGCCTACTTCTTTCTTTCCTTCGGCTTTAGTAAATCAATAAAAATAGGAGGATTCGGATTCCTTCTGCTTGCTTTTTGCCTTGGCTTGGAAAGAGTGATACACTACTACTTTGGGTTCTACACTACGGCATGTTACGCGACCTCATTAGTTCATGAAATATTGTATTATGGTACGCCAATACTTGCTTAAAATACCTACTTCGGTTCCCTGCTAACGGCTACGACTACGGCTATGGTTCTTAATCGAATCCAATAACGGAACGGCGGCCCATCGATATCCTTTCCCTCAATACCGGTATCATACCAAGGAAGCAGGCATTGGCAAAGAGTTCATCTTTATCCTGCCCTCGGCATCCTATGCACGTACGAATTATCTAGTTGTATCCTAGCGATAAGTAGCACTAGCGTTAGTAGAACAAGCAACGGCGCCTCTGTTTCCTATTCCTAGCGAACTAAATCAATTAAATAGACCAGGGCTAGGAAAATCAATCAATTATCTAGTTGTAGACGTCAACAATTAGGATCGGAACAGCAGCGTGATCAAGGCAGGTTGCTTCCTATCCTATCCTAGGTTTCCTATTGGAGGTTCGGTTCATCCAAAGCAAAGGGGGTTATCAACCTAATCCTCTACCCAGTTCCCAAGGCTCCTTCCAAGAACGCCTACCTAGCGCGCGCTCCTTCCTATTATGCCTAGGTACGGCCCTTTCCCTAGCGCTAGTTTCACCCTTTTAGTCGATATGACGAGCTTTAGACCTATCGCTATCCCTTATCCCGAGGGAGCTGCCCCGAAGCCATGGCCTATAGGTGCTTGGTGCCCAAGGTGCCAATTAATAGCTCGGTTTCGGCAAAGAAGAAGATAATATAAAGTCTAAGGGCACTTATAAAAGGAAGGATAAAAAACCAACCTATATGAATTCTGCTGGATACTGGTAGCAATACCAGTTTTCTTGATTCGTTGATTCAGATACCTTGTTTAAAAAAAACATACCCATGGTAATTACAGTAGAGCAAATGGACAGAAGATGTACAGTGAGGCGCGTAGCGGTACAGACAGGGTCAAATGCGAAATTGGGGATCCTAGACCTTTTTAACCTCGTGCGAGAGAAATCCGACAAAGACACAAAAGAGGTACAGTAAGTGGAATAGGAAGATTCAACGACTAGTGGTAGAAAGCAACCATAGTACTACTAGTGGTAGAAAGCTTACTTACTACTATTTATCTTCACTTGTGTTGTTAATAAAGCATGGGCATAATATAATATAACTATTTATTTTTTAAGCAAGGGCCCTGTTCAACAACTAGACATAATGTAATAACCTACTCTTTCTTCAAAGAATGTAGCATACCTAAGAAATGATTTATCTAACGTCCGTTGTGAAATAAAGAAATTCGCAGATCGCTTCTTCTACCCTTCTCTTATTCGCATTTCCTGCTTACTATTGAAAGAAAAGCTCATGGAATGCAAGGAGTGCAAATAGTGAGTTGACTGCTATAGTATGTAGTGCTTAATGGCTGGGATGTAAGGACAAGAGAGTATGGTCGAAATAGTGCTTGTTACTCACTCGCTATTTTGGTGCTGGTTTGACTAATTAGCTTTCGTAGTGCCCTCTTTTCGTAGATTGGAAGGAGCCCTCGCTAGATATGTTGGTGTAGGGAATTCCTGTTCTCTTTCATAGATAGGAGGGGCATGCGTGCTTACAGCCTGTTCTCACATATAGATAGTGGGACATGCGTGCTTAGTTAGAGATAGTCGAAGGTGTAATCTTTCAAAAAGTAGTAAGTAAAAGAATCGCTACTCGCTCTAGATGGATATTTAGGTACCCTCGCCCTATTATTTATTTTTACTAGTGTATGGAAAGAGAATCGTGTGCCCCATACATAGGAAAGATAGAATCATCCTACTGCATTCCTTCTCCGGTCCTTTCATGGCCCATGCTGTTCAAAGGCTAATACAGAAATAGGATTACTTACGAGCTGGGATGGGAAGTAGAGTATAGCCTTGAGTTTCTTAGTAGGAATACAACCTTAATGGAATTCGGAATGGGACTTTAGCATTTCCCTCCAGCAGCACTTTGTTTGGGGATGGTTGATTGCTTTTTGATTCTCTAAAGAAAAATCCACCATCACGCTTCTCTTTCTTATTCTTATTTATATAACTGTCACTTTACCGGGCCGGAAAAGTGACACCGTCACGTCTCAGGGTCGTATGCCTGGAACAAGAAGGGTCGTCGTACAATTTCCATTTCGGCGATTACAAAAAAGAAGGAGGCGAGCTCCCTATCCCTCTTTGTCTTTCCACTTCCCTCGTTCAGGAACAAACACTTCGTAAAATTCTTTTGAGTCCCGGCCCGGTTTTTCCCCACTAACCAATTACGTTACGACCACTGAACAAACTTGGTTGACGAACATGGTTTATGCGCCGCTAATCTAGCGGCTTGTCGAGCATTTGACAAACTCACACCATCCATTTCAAATGGGATTTGTCCCGTGGACACACGAGCAATCCAACCCGTAGGATTTCCTTTTCCTCTTCCCATTCGAACTTCTGCGGGTTTCCCCGTAATAGGAAGATCTGCGAGAACTCTTACCCATATCTTACAATTTCTTCGGAATTGTCCGCTCATAGCACGATGGAATTGTCCGATTGTAGCCCGACGCGCTGCTTCAATGGCTCGATATGAAAGACGACCAGCTCTACTACTTTTGGTGCCATATCTTCCAAAACCAAGTTGTGTACCATCCGGTTCGCGACCCCTACTACATCTGCATTTACTATATTTACTATATTTCGTACGTTTCGGATATAGCACGTCCCTTCTTATTTTGACTATATGAGATCCGCACTTTGACACCTGAAATTCCGTTACGAGTAGATACTTCCGCAGGAGCATAATCGATTTTCTGGTTAAATACATTACAAGATGTTTTTCCATACTTTCCGCATTCAGTTCTAGCTATTTCCGCACCCCCTAATCGACCAGAACAACAAATACGTATCCCCTCCACCCCTTTTGGCATTATTAATGGAATATCCTGAACTATTTTACTAAAAATGGAACGAAATGAGATTGGATTGTTCCTCAGTTGAAAAGAGATGTCTTGAGCAATCAGAGAAGCACTTTGATAAACTGATTTGATCTTTACCGACTCAATTAAGGTATTAGTGTTTGTTCTATTAGACAAAAAAGATCGCATTTTTTGCACTTCGTTCAAATAAGAGTTGTACCCGTACGGAATTATCCTCTTTCTCAGTATGATCTCTATCATCATCTCTATTCCCTTTATCAATTTGCCTATCCTACCTAGGTCTATGAATTTCTCTATCAATTCCATTACCTTATCCTTACCCATGAGGTTCCTACATTTGATCCTTAATTGACCTAGGAGTTGTTCCCGGGCATACTCAAAAAATGGGTTATTATACACCCCAACCCCATCCCTTGAAAAAAAAAAGGTAGCACCGAAGAAAGGAAAGAGCGAGATGGTGGTTTTTGTTGTTCCCGCGAAGCGAAGATCATTCGCTTGGCGAATGAAGTGGATCAACCTCTTTTTGGCTCGGGCCAAACACTTTTTCTCGCTGGTCGAGCTTTCTACAAAAAAAGCGATGCGAGAGCGTATTCTCTTATCTAAGCTTCCTCCCTTCGCTCCCCCCATCGTAGATGGTTCAGCCACACCCGGTGCCACGAAATGATTGAGAACTACGACGGGGTCGAAATGCATTTTGTTCTTTGTATTAAAAAAGTATTGCATGACCGAATAATTCAAGGAGGGGCGCACAGCGGGGAGGGTCCTTTTTAGTAGATGACTCGTCGGGCCGTCAGAGCGGGACTTCTTTGGTAAAAAAAAGAACTTGAATAACTTTGTTTTTATGAAGGAGTCGTCATTTTCTATCAGGAAGGCTATGTCATTTACAACCCCGGCGTATTTCGGATGCTTGAAGGCCCCGCTCACCCGAAGTGATTTATAAAAATTCTTCTTTCTCGATGGTGATCGGTCATGGTATCCATAACGTTGCATCTTTTTCGGCCAAATCCTGATTTCGTTTTGCTTCTCCCGGTCGATCGACTCGACTCTTTTCCCTGCCCCCCGGCCTCTCACTTCGTTTCGTTCTTCCTCTGTACCCTCGCTTGAATGAAGACACCCGATCGGCCCGACTTTCCCAAATGCCCACCACCGGCCCTTATCCTTTCCGGGTCTTGATTTGTCGCGTCGTTTTAGTCGTAGTGGTCGACGGGGAAGAAAGAAATGAATGAATGTCCTTTTGGGAAAATGTAGAATAATACACCTACCGAGACGAAAGCCAAAGGTGAGTCTCGTAGGTGGACGTATCGAACTGAAATAAGATCTAAGATTGACATCTTGATACAATGATTTACCATAATAATAAATAGAGTCAATGGTGACAGAGCCGTGGGAAAAGCCGCTTCTTTTTTGCGGCGGGGGCTTCCATTCACCAGCGCAGACTACATACACGTGCTCTCTGAACCGTGCTAGATAGTCACCCATCACACGGCTCTCAAACCCAACCTGTGGTGGATCCCGGGGGACAAAGCAAAGTAAAAGCGCTTGATCCTTTGCCCCATACTTTGAGATCTTCCTCCCCGCCGATCAAGCAGCAACGCTGCTCGTGATAGGCTTAGCTTAAGCCGCTAACGTTCGGTTCGGATAAGTAATAAAGTCCCTTCGGTCGGTTCGCTCAGGTGGTCTTCCCTTATTTTCCCTAACGTTCAGAGTTGTTCTGGTTTGAGAAAGGAGCACCGCCAAGTCCACTAGGGGCGCCCTGAATGAATAAGAAATGGACAGCTGAGGTCAGACTTGCATGAAAAATAGAAGATAATAAGTTAGATGTCGATTACACACCTGAGGTTGGTAAGAACTGAGGGACAATGCCCCCCTCACAGGGCCCATCAGCGAAGCAACTGCTACTTAATCGGGCGGTTTGCTTTCGTGCAAGGCCCCCGCTGCTGGAACAGGCGGTTGTCATTTTCAAGTAAACGCCCCACCCCAGAAGGACGCCCTCGCTCTATTGGCAAAACGCTTCGAAAGAAGAACGTATCGCCAAGGCCCCGACCGGCCGGCCCGCCCCCTTTCTTTGCCCGCCGGCCGCCTAGCTCGTTATTCTTTGAGATCTGGATAGAGTCTCGCTTCGGGGCGGGGGAAGCATGGATTCGATAGATCTATCGAATCCATGCTGCAAGCAGCAAGCGTAGGCTAAAAAGGCAATAGTCTAACGTTGGGGTAGGGCGCGCCAAAACAACCGGGGGCCCCGGAGGGGTCAGTACAAAAGTACTATATTCTTTCCACTTACTTTCATTGGCTAGCTGCCTTTTGTAGCGCGCGTACTCTGATCCTCTTCTACGAATCTACAACTCTCTTTACTGAGCGAGACTTCATCTATATCCCTAAAAGTGGATTTTGATTCCCATTTTTTCTTTGAATGACAGCTTCAACTAGGCTCCACCTTAGAGAGGGTTTTCGGTTTTTTTTAATCAAGATAGGGTCAGGGGCGCGTCGGAACGGTAGCTGCAAGGTCTCATCCGAGAGTCCAATCTCTTTGTACTGTGCTTTTATGTCTTTGAATAAAAAAGAAAGAAAGAAGGGGGTCGATTTAGGCTCCTTCCCTTCCACTGCATAGCTGCGCTATCAGGTACTACGAGCCCTCTGCCCCACGCATCTAACCAGCTCGCGTGGTTCACCGGTTCCACCGAAAACTCTCATTTGTTGAAGCGGAGCATAGTGCGGCGCCGAGCGAAAAAGGTCTCTTTTTTCGGTTTATTCACTGATCTGAAATGAAACTTAGCACTTGTTTTTTTATTGATTCCTGGGGCTAGGCGTTCGCAGAATCAGTCTATCCGAACCGCAGACGCACTTTTCAGATCAGTGACGGCCTCTCCAGCGGAGCTGGGCGCCGGGGCCCTGGATGCGCTAGCGATCGGCACATTAGGGGAGTAGAGTACTTGCCCGGGTTTCTCGGCCTGGTATCCTTATCCTCGCGTTCATGATATCTACATTCAACTGTGCCCCGGAGACACGGTCGAAGCACGCCCGCCCCGTGTGCGTCTTTCACGACATGCTCTGGTCCCGGGTTTCTTCCTGTGGTCTTCTAGCGTTAGAAGAAGTCGTGTCCGTCCCGGACATCTGCAACGTCCTCTCACGCCTTTGGGGGGACAAACAAAGATCAGGAAAAGACGGACCGAACCCATTCGGTGACTTTCGCGGTCGCCCTCACTGAACCGACTTGGATCTGAACTACGATTCAGATCAAGTCTTACCGAAATTGGATTTCCTTTTCGTGCCATATGTCGCTTAGACTTTACTTTTGCCCCTTTCTGCCCTTTCCTCTATTTGTTCGATAGGGTCCTCGTTCTATTCTAATTCTAAACCCATTGTCGTCCACAGTTTCCTTGTCGACGCGAAGGGGCAAGCAGCCCCCAAACAAAGTCTGAGATCAGAACTCATACCGCGGTTGTGGCTTGAAGGCCGCATGCAAGTTCTTCAATATTTAGAGAGTATGTGTTAGTACGAGATCGCGCTATCAACTTATTTAATCTTTCTCGATGAAGCAAGAGGATGCGCGTTAGCGCAACGGCTTTCGCGCTAGTTGCTCAATCCGTTGCTTGTTTGGTTGATTAGGACAAAATTGTATCCCTTAGGAACCGTACATGCACCTTTGTTTGGATGCCGATTGAATATTGTTACAATACGAAATACTTGAAGGCCACACGCAATTGACTCACCTACATTTTATGCTCCCACCTTTTTGTAGACTCAGCTTCTGCCTCTGGGGAAGCACTCACATTATGATCGAATTACAATGTGCAGGTTTTGTGACCACCACTGATGCTTGCTGTGGGCTGGGCAAGTATGGAGGCCTATTCTATTCATGTGTGTTCTTCCACGGATGGCGTGCTGCGACGCATCGAGCCATGTCTGGTGGGATGAATTCCACCCGACAGATGCTGTGAACCGAATCCTGGCAGATAATGTGTGGTCCGGTGAGCACACCAAGATGTGCTATCCAGTGGACTTGCAGGAGATGGTAAAACTGAAGCAGTAGAGCCAACCTGAATCTCCATTGCAGTTACTTGGTCAACTTCTGTGTTTTTTTTGACAAAGAACCCATACGAGGCGGCACAGCGAAATGTATATGTGGAGAATTACAAAGTTCTCATACCGATAGACTTGTGGGATTTAGATAGGTCAGGTTACCAGCAAGTACGACATTGTCATGTTTGTTCATACGTAAATGCAACGCAAAGGATCTGTATGGCCAAAGTGGAACAGATGCATAGATACAGAGCATGTTAGGTGACAAAAAGGATTGTTGAATTGTGTACCCGATATGTTTCGTTCCTAAATAGATTCTGACAAAACTTTGTTCTGTTGTGGTTCCTGCTATTCTGACAAAATTGTTTTGGCAAAATCTGAAATGTTTTCCAAGTTTCACAACTGGACTTCGGTGGCTACATGTTGTTATAAGCTGGTACCACCGATCATCCTTGTTGATGCAAACACTACTTTTACCATATCCTACAGCATTAGTTAATAATCAATCACTTTACATACCAGTTTACAGCCTCAATGACCAAAGGAAAAACAAAGTGAGGAAGGTTCTCCATCATTGTGTACAATCATCCTCTCAAGTGACCACCTGCTTACAACAACCTTATAGTTTGTTTAGATACCGATTTTCACACTGTCCTTCAATGCCGGGGCTCTTCGTTACCAAATACAATACACCTAAGTTCAACCCCAATCCCAGATCTGTATCTGCACCTTGAGGAGGTTGCTGCATGTCTGAGACTTGAGACCTCAGATACTTGTGCTGATGTCTAGCAACCTGAGCTAGCACTGTCCCCATAGTTTGGCCATGCCCATTTATGAGCAATATTAAGAAAGAGCATGGAGTGCATCCAAGGGTGCTACAAGGCTACAACTCTTCATCGCCAACACCAGAGTTCAAAACAAAGCTGGGGAATGCCATGGTTATGTCCCTGAATAGGAAATTAATGTATGAGCACATCACAGTGTGGGATAAACTATTGTGCAAGTAAGAACAATGCCGGGATCGAATAATGCCACAAGCCTATTCTTTCCCATATCACCATATCCTGCACAGATCACTCCCGATTAATCGTCACTATCTCACATCAGAGGAAGTAAACACAAGAAGTTCCTCTACAGTTCAAACTGACTGTTTCTATCCATTCCCGACTCTTCTTGCCTTAACGGATCAATTTCTTCAGTCTTACTTTAATTTGATTGAGCCCAACTCTGTTTTCACTGCCTTCGGTCTAATGACTCCTAATAGTGGAACTACGGAAGACGACTTGTTTTCAGCACTGCTCTTTTCAAGCTATGATGAAGTAAACACCAGAATAGGTAGGAAGAAAAGTGCACTATAAGTCTTGTCAAACAACTGATTATCCGCTGTAACCGAAGCATTTGTGCCTCCCCATCAGAAGCAATCAGTGAAAGCACTCCAATATTAGCAAGTTGAATGGCTAAATATGTATCAATTCACTAACCATTTGCGCTGGTGTCAGATGTGACACATACAGCCCAGTAGTCTGTCCTCGACAGGTTATATTGATCACCAGCATAATGACCAACAGAAAACAGATAGTGGGGTACTAAGAGAGGTTATGTCGGAGCTGAAACCAAAGGAAGTCGGAATTGGGAGAATAGGAGATGTACAAGGTGAGAGAATAGCTGGACGGAGAGGTGATAAACCAGGGGAGCTTAAATCACAGATAGGTAGTGTATTCCTACAAGGAACAGGTGCTTGTGGTATCCTGTGGAAAACAAAATGTCCTGAGCGAAGGGACTACCAGAAAAGTATTAGGAGATGCTGAGTACTTGTTTGGATACCGAAATTGACTCCCGAAAGGCTATTTCCTTGCAAATCGAAAGCCAACAGCTAGTACCAAGCTCTCCTTGCAGTGAGATGAGGAAAGACCCAAACATCAACAACATCTGAAGACGTAGATGCATCTGTACGCGTTTTATAGAAATCATCAACCGGAAGACGATTCTTAGCATCGGAGTCAACTTACGCCAGGGATTAGTATGGAGATTCGCGCACTGGATGGTTGCTCCACTGAACCTTGACGTAAGATATACTGGTACTCCTTTCGAAGAAAAAGCATACCACAGGCTCATTCATCGAAAATCATAGAGACTATTAAATAAAGGATAGAGCAATTCCTTTTTTCAAATAGGAAAGTGGAGGAAAACGTTGGTTTCTTGTAGCAAACTTTTATGTGCTTGTACCTGTCAATGTATTGGTAACCCCAATTAGTGTCATGAGGGAAAACTACACTTAACAAACTAAGTTGGAATAGATTACTCAGAAATAACCGTAGAATAAAAAGAAAGGAGGTTGCTACAATTGTGGCAAACCTGGGACACCCATGCCGTTCATTTACCAACGAACTCTCTTTTGCATATTTCATTCTCACATTGCGAAATCCCTCCCGATCTTTCGATCAGTGGAATCGAGTGGAAAGCTCTGCTTCCTCACTCCCATTAGGAAAACCTATGGCACTAAAAAGTCCGAAGAGTGAGAGCGAATGGAAGACTTTGAATGAGCTGAGAGAGTTGTGTAGCCGCCGGGGGTACTATTTGGGGACAAGTTGCATGAAGAAGAAAGATGATATGGTGACAGCAGTGCTAGAAGTACAACTGCCAGAATTGCGTGTCACAAGAAGTGCAATTGACAAGAACACAAAAGAGGCGAAAGGAAAGCTCTGCTTCCCTTGTTATGTCAGAAGCAAAACCAGTGAATACCTGGTTTGGTACTCCTACTGGAAGCAAAGGGAAATCGAAAAGGATGTGAATTCTTCTTGTTTGTATATCTATCTCAGCCCTTGCTTGCTCAAAATTGACTTGCATCTTCCCTTATCACACTACACTTTCTCTTCCTTATTCCATTTCACTGAGCTAAGCAACACTTTTTCACGTATTCACCCGAGATATTAGATAAATTGGTCATATTGATCTGTCGTCTTGTTCTCGATAGGAACTTGCTGCTGTCTTGGTTGGTTTGAGAGCAGGCACTGTCTATATATCCAAAACCGGAGGAGGGATCACAGACGATCGGAGATTTTGGATTGAGATGGATGGTTGTGCTTGAAGTTACGAGTCGGGTAATGCTAAGTTGAATCGGCTGATCCGTTTCATCCTCTTTCGGCAAAGGAAGTTGGACTTTAGTTAGCTAAAAAAACTGTACCAGCAGCCTGTCTGTGCCCTTTGAGTCTATAGCCGCCAAATCTAAAGATTCCTTAAGTTTTCGTACGGCTTCTTTTTTCAATGATCGGTGACAATGAATGCTACGAATGTTCGCTTCCACTAATGTCGTCTAAGAATTGTGAGGTGCCCATAGCTTCCCGGAAGAAGAAGAGTCATTGTCGTTTCCTGACCGATATGGATGCACATATTTACCCTCGCCTCGGGAAATACCACCAGTAGAGTCTGCGGAAGGTGTCGTTCAGGAGAGATGCTGGGCTCTAGATATGCGAGTGAGATACCCGCCCTCGGTCATGACCTGGGTTGAAGAAGGAATCTATGTTCTTGGAAGCAAAGAAAGAACTCCGGTATTCCGGCCTTAGATTTTTGCTCTGTAGGGGCTACCCTATGGGCTGTTATCTCAAGGTCCTGGTTAGGCTCTTCTTGTTGTCTCTTAGAGGCTAAAAAGAATTGTCTCTTGTGGGAGTGCCCAATAAGGATGAAGAGACCTGGTTACTTGAAGGTACCTTTATAAATGAATAGTGAAAAGGTTACCTAGCCTATGATCCTCCATATCCTCCAGAGATTGACTACGAGCCATACCCAGCGGGATACATATTGCCCAAATTTCACCTAAAAGATGGACCAAAAGAGCATTTGGCGAGGTTCATCGCTCAGCGTGGAGATACTTCTGGAAACTCAAACTTGTTATTTAGGTTTAACCCTCGTCGCTTACCCACATAGCTTTCTCTTGGTATACCTACCTCTGTGCCTCCTAATTCCGTGAAGTCCTGGGAGCATATGTGCGATTTATTCAGGCGGATTCCGACCTTCTAAAGAAAGAAGTCAGTCACTACTGACGAGTTGAGGAAATGCATCCAGGAACCGACAGAGAAAGCCCAGGAGTTCATTGCTCGATTCAGACTCTTGGCGATGCAATGTTCGGAGCCTATTCCCATTAAAAAAAACAAGTCTCTATTTGCCTAAAAGGATTGCATTATGAATTTCGAATTCCTCTTGCTCCTGTCGGGATAACGACATTTGCGCAGTTAATAGAACGAGCTTCAGAATTTATGGATATTATTAAGGAGAAAGAGGTGAAAGCTATCTCATTCCCAAGAATGGCTCAAACTAAGTCGTGACAGACGTTTCAAAAAAGTTTGTACCACAGTAGATGAAGAATAAGGGCAAAGAACATAAAGAGCAAAAGAAGTACAATTTCTATCTCGTTCACACTGAAAAGTTGTTTGAAGTTCTTATGTCCTTTGGAGCTCTCGAGTTGCCTGACTCCGATTAAAAACCTTTTCCAGGTGCTGAATTCCTGCTACTGTCAGTGTCACAGGAGGATGGGTCACGGCACAGGCTATTGTGGAACACTGCTTGATATTATTCAAGATTAGATTGCTAATTAAGAATTAGACTAGTCCCCAGAAGGGTAAAAAAAAAAGATCCATTGCCGAATCTGAAAGAGTACAGTCCAGAGACGGGCAAAGCTGTCCAATTGAATGAAGCATAGTGCATCTCCTCTTTCATTAAGTGAGATTCCAATTCCATCTGTTACGGCTAGGAAGCGGATGAGTGGCCGTATTCGACCACCTCTTTATCTTACGGCTAGTTCCTTTAGATTCGGGAAAGTTTTCCATTAGATTAGGGGAAGGGAGAGAAATTGTTTGTTTATCTTCCCTTTTTTTTAACCATTCTTCTTCTCGATAGCCAGATAGCATAAGAATATTGTTACTAAGAAAGCAGCAAATCCCTTCTTTCTACGAAGAAGCTAAATAGACTTAAAAAAAAATTACCTTGCAACAGAAGTTTTTTTTAGTAGTCCACTTTGACTGATAGATCCCAGATCTTCAATTACCAGCCCCAAAAGTGCCACCCTATTTTGGTAAAATAAGATATGCGTAGCGCTTCATATGAACATGCCTCTATCAATTGAGAGGCTCTAACTGAGCTCTTGAATGCTCTTAGGCTACCGTAACGAGAAGAATGAATTCCGACGCGAGCATTCCATCTTACAGTAATCCCTTCCTTTTTCCCTATTGATTGATTATCCGATTTGAACCAACAATTCATCCTTATGGAAAAGAAGGGATGCTACTTTCCGTGTCGTGTCGTGATTACCCACCACTTGTCCTTGTACGCGGTAAAATATATAGTATGCTTTCTATGAAAGCTCGTAAGATCCGCTGACAAAACAGAAAACCAATTCACTCGCTCAGTCTCTTTGACTAAATGGTTAAAGCACTTAACCGGCTTACCTTTTTCAGCTGCATCGTACCGTGGGTCAAACTCTGTATGTAGATAGAGCCCCTATGCTCCTAATGTAGAGCTGGAACTACAACAGTTACCGTGGAATCCGCGATCACACATGAGTTACAGTTGTTTTTCCGGTGAAGCTAGTACTTTACTTGAGTATACCATACTTTTAGTGTTGGAAACACCATTGTCACACGGGTCTAATAAGAATATTGACTGGCAGGTGAGCTAAAAGCCAACACCTGAGTCAGTCAGTCTTCCACTTCAGTTGCTGGTTGGGTAGGTCAAACCGCGAGTACGAGATAACTCAGAGGCACTGTAATACCTATCGATGTTGGTTGTCAGTCTTCGGCATTGATTTTCCTTGAGCGGAGGAAATGGTGCTTTGTCGATCCGATTTCTCACTTCTTCTCTTACGAGATTTCTAGTTTCATGAAAAGAGCGCTCTTTCTATCAACGCAGGGCTCAGACCTTTTTACAGCAGTTGAATGGGTTTAGCTTAGAATTGAATCATGCCCCCGCAAGATTGGCTGGCCATTGAGGACTTGTTCCGATGAGTTTTAAAGTGCCGGCGAGGCACGGGCTTAGTAAGTGAATCGGCAAGTTGGTCAGAAGTATGAACATGAGAAATACGCAATTTACCAGTAGCAACTTGATCTCGAACGAAATGGAAGTCAATGGCAATGCGCTTCATACGAGAATGGAACACGGGGTTGGCGCAAACATAAGTGGCACTTACATTGTCACAATAGATGACTGGAGTGGGTGAGATTTGCACTTTCAGCTCTTGAAGAAGATTCATGATCCAATTGACTTCAGCGGCAGTGGAGGCAATGGCCCGATATTCGGCTTCGGTGGAGGATCGAGCAACTGTCTTTTGCTTTTTATAACTCCAAGAGATAGGATTGGCTCCAAGGAAAACAACATAAGCTGAAGTGGAAGTTCGATCATTAGGATCACCGGCCCAATCGGCATCTGCAAATGCGTGAAGAGTGCGAGGAGAATTCTTACGGAGCAAGAGACCTTAGTCAAGAGTGCCAACTAGATATCGGAGGAGGCGTTTTACAGCACACCAATGAAGTGTGGATGGGCAATGCATGAACTGAGAGAGCTTGTTGATGGCAAAGGAGACGTCAGGACGAGTCAAAGAGAGATATTGTAAGGACCCAAGAGCTTGACGGTATAATTTTGGATCAGCCGGTGGCGAGCCATCTGATAATTTAAGCACTTCAGTAGTAGCAATAGGCGTTGAGACAGCCTTGGCATCAGCCATGTTAAGTCGATGCAAGAGGTCACTGATATACTTCCTTTGAGATAAGAACAAGCCATTAGCAGTGTAGTGAGCTTCAACTCCAAGGAAATAAGAAAGCTGGCTTTATAGAGAATCGTTTGGCAAGAGTAGAGATAAAAGCATTCACTTCAGCTGCTGCGGATCCAGTGATGATTATATCATCAACATAAACTAGTATATAAATAACCTAAAATGGGGAGTTAAGTATAAACAATGAGGAATGTGAGATGCTGAATCCTTCAGATACTCAAAAGGTACGAAGCTCGTTATACCAAGCACGAGTGCCGAAGGCCATAAATAGGCTTATGCAACTTGCAAACATAATCAGGAGTAAAAAAGTCTTCAAACCCAGGTGGTTGTTCCATGAATACTTCATCAGTCCCTGCAAGAAATGCAAGAACGCGTTATTTACATCGAGTTGGCGAATAGGCCAACTATTAGTCACAGCAAGAGTAAGCAATTTACCTAGATGCCATTGACTTATTAATATTAATAAAAAAACAACATATGTTGAATCTGACTCGATCCAGAGGTATTTCCAGCCCTTGGAGTGTGCTATAGCGATAGCCGTCATAACCCCAACCCACTCTGCCTGATATGCGAATCCGCTGCCCAACGAAAGCGCAAAGCATCCATGTACACTCTGCAGTTTCGAAAGATTCCTCCGCATGACGATGGTCCTGGCTGACCTCTCGAGCATCCATCTGTATTAACTTGAATCCATCCAGGAGGTGGAGGTTGCCATAGAATAGAGTGGATCACCGGAGCTTTGCGTGGTTTCCCTTTAAGCCCCAACGCCCGAAGTCTAAGCAGATCAGTCTGCGAAAGTGTGCTTCGAGCCCAGTTGAGCTTTCCAAGTTCTCACGTGCGGATGGGAGGCGCGAATGCTATTTGCCAACTGGTGACCCTGCCCGAGCAGTTCAGAAAGTTCCTCTTCCGTCTTCTCACGAGCAGACAAAACTTGGGTCAACTTCTGGATAAACTTCACTTTGCTTTTCAATTCTCTCGCTGGAAGAAGGACTCCAACTATATGACAGGCAACTGCCACTGGACTAACATCGGAACCGAAGACCCAGGCAAGAATCTTCTCTGTAAGAGACCTTAAGAGGTTCTCTGTTCGCACATCCGTTTTCTTGCTCCTCGGCTAAGGTTGAATCAGATATAGAAGAAGCGGAAGCAGGAAGCTGAAGGATATCCCTAGCGTATAAGGGCTAGCGATATTCGTACGAAACATATATGACTACGAATTGATAGTTGCAGACGGCTGTAGATAAGGTTGTTGCTTCGGCTCCTCGGCTAAGAAAAATAATAGTTGTATTGGCAAGGCATGAAAGGGATTTTCTAATGCTATCCGAAGACGAATCGGAATACGGAACCGGAAGCCGTAGCCCAGAACCTTAAGCTTGAGCGGAAGGGGAGGAAACCGGCTATTCGAACTGGCGGGTGGGTGGATACCCTAGTTCTTATTGCTTTGTCGGAGCAGGGGCGGAGAGGGATTCATTAGTTTGACAACACAAGGGTGTCATGTGGAGAAAGAGAATTGAACTATTCTCCGGGTACTGGTACCGCTTAAGCCCAAGCAAGTGAAGAAATCCTGTAAGATGGACTTGATTTACTTTCCTTTCCAAGACCTATACCATATGGTTTGGGTATACCACTATCACCTATCGAAATGAAACACTAACCTGCCCACGACCCCCTATACCGGATACCTTTGCTTTGAAACCAATGACTAGTAGAGGATTTCGAGGAACTACAGCATTTTGAAGTAGGGATGTCCTCGGATTAGTATTCGGATTTTGCTGGTCTTGCCAATGGTTGTTATTCAAAAGAAGGGTTCGCACCGGCAAATAAGAATCTATTTTCTAGTTGTAGCTTTCGAGGAGAAGAAGGATTGAATCAAAGGGACGAGCAAAGGCAATTCAATGGCTTTAAAGGATAATCGGTATACTTAGTGCGCAGGCAGGCCCAACGGTATCCAATCAATGTAGTCGGCAGAACAAAGGAAACAGGAATGAGAGATTAGATAAAAATCTAAGTACCGAGAGGAAAGAATATCTGTCTCTAGAACGATAGAGTTCCCTCCCCGAGAGGAAACTCTATCTCAAAAGCAATGGTTATAACAAAAAGGCAATACAGGAATAAAACAATCAAAAACAATAATATCCCGAAATAAGCGTATCACGATATCAGGACGGGCTGGTATTACCTCAGGTTTAAAACAAGCTTTACCTGAATGGTTCCCTTAAGCAAGGAAGGCATACGCATACCTAAACGTCAAGCTTGCTTGTAAGATTGAGGCTGACTAATGTAACCCTGCTTTCAGGATTCAATAAAATGGTCAGTCATTTCACAATCTACCTACGAAAATCCCTATCATCGCATTCCCTTCCCGAAAGGAAATTCGATGCTAGGTATTTTCTAAAGCAAGTATAGCAATTGACGGAAGGGAGCGGCAGAGAATTTCCAATCAAATTGGCAATCCTAAACTCGATTAACCGAGCAAGAGGATGCGCGTTAGCGCAACGGCTTTCGCGCTAGTTGCTCAATCCGTTGCTTGTTTGGACCGAATTCATGGATTTTTTAATAGCAAATACTAAAAAGAAAATAACCTTATTTGCTGGCAAGCGGTAAGGCAAGCGTTGGCAAGGCGGAGTAGCTTGTTAAAGGAAAGCGGTAGCGAAGGGTCAGGATGAACTATAGATACTCATGTGTCAGCTAATGTTGGAAGGATAGAGAGCGGTAGCGATGGGCTAAAGACATGCATGCAAGTTGAAAGCATTTATCTTATTTCGAAGTTCGCTGTGCTCTTGTTCAATAGACATTCTGCTGGAACTCACCTTTATCTTTAGAGATGATGATGAATATTCTTTAGAGACTCCTCTAAAATAAAAGAAATACTTTACAAGAAAATCCAAATTATGTTTATACGGACGGAATTCGGTCTATCCTTTATTGAATATCATTGGGCCTGCCTCCTATCTATCAACTCATTACTCTCCTTTGTTCTCTGGTAAGCTCTCGCATTGCCTTAAAACAAGCATTCTTTCGTATTCAAAGAAGGTTTGCTTGCATGTTCTAGCACTGGAAGAGACGAATATTGCTTGCCGGATGCTATTCACATGTTAAAGCACAAAAGGTACCTAAAAGTTTATAGTTCTAAGCTGAAGAAATAGCCTGAGTCAACTTATCTTCTTTACAACCTCCAAACAAACGATTTAGGAAATGGAAATTGGAACCTTTTGGAGTTACCTAGTAGCATTGGAAACCTTATGTTCCTTCGATACCTTGGCTTCTTTGATTTAGTGATTAAGCTACCTCTACCTATATGTTTGCTTCAACAACGTTCTAGCTTGCGTATTCTGATCACACAATGGAATTCAGGTGGACCAGGGTTTGGGACACTAATCTTTAAATTATAGATGCATTATAACATGTCAAGGGAGGCGCCGAGATATGATATGACCAAAGGCCTTGTTGCGAGCCGGGCTCGAACTGACGAGGAGAGTGGAGAGGAATACAGTAGTAGTAGTCGGGCCAGGGGCTTATCTTATTCCTTGTATTCATTGGTCTGTATAGGGGTCACATATAGTTGGTGTGCTTTGTGAACTGCGATCTTGACGGTTGTGATTTTGGAAATTACAGATATTGTTCTGCACATGTATGTATTTGTAAAGCTAACTCATGTACAGAAATTATCTCTTTTACGGGTAGAAGACGACTTCAAACTTATGTTGCAGATGAAATATTATTTCCTGGCGGACTCTGGACAAAAACAGAGGATTTGGTATAGCAAAGACCGTCACCATCCCAATAGAGGGCTCCAGAGAACACTCTAAAAGGGGAGCATGTGGTCAACCACCAAGAATCTAGCAGTGGGCCTAGCTTCGTACCATGATCAATTCACTCTCTCTCGAATCTTCAGCATCCATTGCGCTTCTAGATTGTTCTTTCTTGTGTTGACCGAAAAAAGCTCGGTATGATTCAATACATTCTAGGAACCTTTGGTGTAGGGGCAGTGAATCGATGAATTGGAGGACAGACCGCTTTTACTAGTTATTCTTGCAGGGGTCTTGGGCAATCAAGACCAGCCAGTGACTCAATTCAGTATCATAACGGTTTCCTCCTAGTAAGGCCACTCATCAAGAACTCTTTTTTCTATCCAACCAGTCAAGACAGACTCACATTGAGCGTAGGTCTCAACCCCTTACCTTTCGCCATGCGCTGAATTCCAATCAGTTGACACTTTGCACAAGAACTAGCAAGAAATGAAATGATAAGAAAAACCATATCACCTTGCGACGTCTACTTTCA
>Ga0157376_10000193_pt1:25000-42236 | contig 42236 bp, 23 predicted proteins | sample M45metaG_FD_121801 | JGI IMG/M metagenome (GOLD analysis project Ga0157376, IMG submission 121801) | Miscanthus rhizosphere microbial communities from Kellogg Biological Station, Michigan, USA - M4-5 metaG | ecosystem: Host-associated > Plants > Roots > Rhizosphere > Soil | place...
TTTCTTTCAGCCAACATCCAGCCTTAGTGGCCCCTCTCTGATAAGGTTTGAAATCAAAACGAAAAAAAAATGACAAATCTGGTCCGATGGCTCTTCTCCACTAACCACAAGGATATCGGTACTCTATATTTCATCTTCGGTGCCATTGCAGGAGTGATGGGCACATGCTTCTCCGTACTGATTCGTATGGAATTAGCCCGACCCGGCGATCAAATTCTTGGTGGGAATCATCAACTTTATAATGTTTTAATAACGGCTCACGCTTTTTTAATGATCTTTTTTATGGTTATGCCGGCGATGATAGGTGGATTTGGGAATTGGTTTGTTCCGATTCTGATAGGTGCACCTGACATGGCATTTCCACGATTAAATAATATATCATTCTGGTTGTTGCCACCAAGTCTCTTGCTCCTATTAAGCTCAGCCTTAGTAGAAGTGGGCAGCGGCACTGGGTGGACGGTCTATCCGCCCTTAAGTGGTATTACCAGCCATTCCGGAGGAGCAGTTGATTTAGCAATTTTTAGTCTTCATCTATCAGGTGTTTCATCAATTTTAGGTTCTATCAATTTTATAACTACTATCTTCAACATGCGTGGACCTGGAATGACTATGCATAGATTACCACTTTTTGTGTGGTCCGTTTTAGTGACAGCATTCCTACTTTTATTATCACTTCCGGTACTGGCAGGGGCAATTATAATGTTATTAACCGATCGAAACTTTAATACAACCTTTTTTGATCCAGCAGGAGGGGGAGACCCAATATTATACCAGCATCTCTTTTGGTTCTTCGGTCATCCAGAGGTGTATATTCTCATTCTGCCTGGATTCGGTATTATTAGTCATATCGTATCGACCTTTTCAAGAAAACCGGTCTTCGGGTATCTAGGCATGGTTTATGCCATGATAAGTATAGGTGTTCTTGGATTTCTAGTTTGGGCTCATCATATGTTTACTGTGGGCTTAGACGTTGATACGCGTGCCTACTTCACCGCAGCTACCATGATCATAGCTGTGCCCACTGGAATCAAAATCTTTAGTTGGATCGCTACCATGTGGGGAGGTTCGATACAATACAAAACACCCATGTTATTTGCTGTAGGGTTCATCTTTTTGTTCACCATAGGAGGGCTCACTGGAATAGTTCTAGCAAACTCTGGGCTAGACATTGCTCTACATGATACTTATTATGTGGTTGCACATTTCCATTATGTACTTTCTATGGGAGCCGTTTTTGCTTTATTTGCTGGATTTTACTATTGGGTGGGTAAAATCTTTGGTCGGACATATCCTGAAACTTTAGGCCAAATCCATTTTTGGATCACTTTTTTCGGGGTTAATCTGACCTTCTTTCCCATGCATTTCTTAGGGCTTTCGGGTATGCCACGTCGCATTCCAGATTATCCAGATGCTTACGCCGGATGGAATGCTCTGAGCAGTTTCGGTTCTTATATATCCGTAGTTGGGATTCGTCGTTTCTTCGTAGTTGTCGCAATCACTTCAAGCAGTGGAAAGAACAAAAGATGTGCGGAAAGTCCTTGGGCTGTTGAGCAGAATCCAACCACACTAGAATGGTTGGTACAAAGCCCTCCAGCCTTTCATACTTTTGGAGAACTTCCTACTATAAAAGAAACTCAAGGAGAACTTCAAACTATAAAATAAAAGAACCTAAAACAGGAAGTGGAAACCGCCACTTTCCACTTCCTACTGGATGCGCCCCTTTTTCCAGAATACTTCTGTGCTGGAGTGAAGAAGCCACTTCAGTTTCGGGGCAGTAAGGAACTCAGCACCGAAAGGAACTGGTCTAACAAAAGAGAACTACATATGGTCTGAGACTTTCTTCCTGGAAAAGAGGAAGACTAGTTATGTAGGCAGTAGCCGTGAAAGAAATGTATCTTTATCGGTTGCTCGACCAAAGCCTGTCAAAGAATCTATTATAGATCGAATCCTTTTTATAAGCAATACCGCTCCGTTATTGGTATGTTTATGTTATATAGTAAACGGATCAAAGGGATATCCTCTGGCATTAGAGAATATTCATCTTGACAAGAAATTATCTATATGTTAAGATATCTCTGACAAGGGCTATAGCTCAGTTCGGTAGAGCAACTCGCTTACACGTGCGCCAATGCTTTTCAAGGGAACTTATTATGCAATGAACATAATTGACCTTATTGCAAAATCAATGTCTTACTTCATGGATTCGAAAGAATAGGAGAACAGTAGCCTGACAAACAGTCGGTTCAGTCCGATTCAGGTGCCAATTCAGGTGCTTAATCAAATAGAACCCCTATTGATTTGCTAGTTGATAAGGTAAATATCCAGCCCACTCAATGCTAGGCGTAATGAGGATAAGGGCCTCCAAAAAACTTCTTTTCGTTCTATGAACTTTAAGGTGTATGAAGTCTCATAGTAAACTCTTGCAGCGGAACGATAGAGACTCCATTTCACTTAGGTTGATTTAATTTAGGCCGGAGGCAGACCTAAGTCAAGGTAATCCTTCTTTGAAACACTTTGGTATTGTTCCTAGATAGATCATAAGACAAATAATCAATCAGAGCACAGGGAGCCATCTTATTATCTTTCCCTAAAGAAAAACTATGGCGAATTAACTGATCTTTACATCAGTTGATGAAAGAGCCCAATGCAGAAAAATGCATGTTGGGTCTTTGAAACAGTTCGAATCATTTCGATAATAATCCGTTTGATCTGTTTTACCGAGAAGGTCTACGGTTCGAATCCGTATAGCCCTAATATATACGTCTTTTTTTCCATTTTAGGATGGATATCTTATGTTTCTTTTAGTATAGTTTTCTTTTCCTTATTTAGTACTTGTTTATAGACTCGACGGTCGATTGCGCCATAGAATAGAGATAAAAACATTACCATAGGCTCATTCATCGAAAATCAGAGAGACAGGAAAAGAAAAAAGAATTTTGATCAAATCAATAGAAGGAAGGATCGCTTACCTGATTTGAATTTCATCCTCCTTCAAATAGGATATGCTCTAAGTCTCCCTATACTTTCCTATAATGACTGCAACGATTTTCTCCATTTTGCGAATTCCTATTTTGTTTGAAGTATATTACTATCATATACATTATCTAAATATACATTGTATAAATATACATTATATACATTATCTAAATCGATCCACTTTAAATAAAATAGAAAAAATCGAAAGAAAAAAAGAAAGACTAAAGAATAAAACAGGATATTCTGTTTCATAATTCTGAAATAGAGTTCTTTTTTTTAGTATTACTCCTCATTAGGATGTATATATTAATCATCCGATTTTAATTAGGTTCTAATCTAATTAGTAGTAAGTATTTTCTTTTTTATTTAATAGTCTCTGACTATCATTAACTAAAGGGTAGAGCTATTCTTTTTTCTAGAGATTCTAGAGAAAGTGAGACAAAGTGAAGCGAAAGAGTTTTCTTTGTATAAGAATTAGGTCTATATCATATCTAAATAGAAGGGAAATCAAAAAGAAGGGAAGTGGGGATTACATTGGATGAATCCTTAAGGAAGACATATCACAAAAGAAACAAAGGCTAAAGTAAGCGCTCCTTGCCTTTGGTTTGAGCAAAACAGATTCTTGTTTCACCGAGGAAAAGAGAGAAGTTCTGGATAAATTGACAATGTCAACTTGAATTGACTAATTCAGTTCCGCCTATTCCACATTAATGGGAGTACATTTATGTTTCTGCTTCACGAATATGATATTTTTTGGACATTTCTAATAATAGCAAGCCTTATTCCTATTTTGGTATTTTGGATTTCAGGACTTTTAGCCCCGGTTAGTGAAGGACCAGAGAAGCTTTCTAGTTATGAATCGGGTATAGAACCCATGGGGGGGGCTTGGTTACAATTCCGAATACGCTATTACATGTTTGCGCTAGTTTTTGTTGTTTTTGATGTGGAAACAGTCTTTCTCTACCCTTGGGCAATGAGTTTCGACGTATTGGGTGTATCCGTTTTTATCGAAGCTTTCATTTTTGTGCTTATCCTAGTTGTTGGTTTAGTTTATGCATGGCGAAAAGGAGCCTTGGAATGGTCTTAAGTGAATATTCAAACAAAAAGGAAAAGATTCCATTGACACAATTATGAGTTTGATTGAGTTTCCGTTACTTGACCAAACAAGTTCCAATTCCGTTATTTCAACTACACCAAACGAATTTGCTTGTTTTAACTAAAAAGCACAGTTGAGCAGGAACGAAGTGTGAACATAGGCACAAAAACAACGTTTTGGTGATCCTGTGTAGTTGCTTGCTTTCCGCTTGAGCTACTTTCACTGTGAAGAAGAGGACTTCATCTCTTCACTTACCCAAGGAAACTTGGAAATAACGCGTCTGGCTTGGAAAGCTAGTTAGGGATATTCGATAGAGGAAGGACCCGTTTCGAGTAGTGAACGCACCAAGAAAAGCCTTTTAAGCCATGCTTGGTAACGCACATGTCCTACTCTACCTGCATCGGGACTGGTGAGAGCCGGCGATGCACGGAATTTTTGAAACGCTCTACTTCACTAAGGAAGATACGTTTCACTTTTCCGATCGGAATTGGAACTCTGGCTGGTTCAGGTTACAGTCAGAGGAAATAAGAAGTATGGTAAGATGAATGAAAGGCAGAAATATAGGACATACGCTTTATCGCAGAACATATATTTGCTTTCTATTCGACAAGAAGGACAAGGAAAAGATAATGGATATGGAACACAGGTCCTGGCACTATTGGAAAATGAAGCTCTCTCAGTTCAAACATATGAGTATATTATGGAAGTCTTGAAGCAAGATGTCTTTCATCCTAATTCGCATTTTAGGCCTATTCCACTTGACTCACGACTGCTCAGAAACTAGTTCGTAGATTTCGCTTCAACAACTCGATCTTTTAAGTCGCTACTCTCACACGGAATCCCAAGTTCGGGGCCTTCGTTCTTGTGAAGACATACCGCTTTGACAGTTGGGAGTCAACCATCCTTTACCCGACCAAATTGAATAGCCTTTTACCACTCAGCCCAATAAACCAGCTAAACCAACCCAACTAACGTATTTACTTTACAACAGTTGTTATCTTTCTCAAGATTCTTTTTTATACAACAAGCTTGCCCAGGGCTACCACATGCACCATCAACCACATGATCTGGGGACTAGTTTTGCACATTTTTTATTGTACCTTTGGCAATAGGAAGTCTGAACCGACACCCCCTGTCCCTCGGTGTGAGTTGCAGCAACACTCTGGTGGAAGTTATCCACCTATCGATGGTTAGAACCAGCTGAAGCCGATTGAAGCGTTCTTGATACATTATTGCACATCTCAAGCACAAATTGGATTTCATTGAGGAAACATTGCTCCACTGAGGCGCTCCGCGGACGCTTTTTATTTCACTTTTATTCTATGGACGTTGAGGCTGAATTGCACAAATCATGATAGATATTTATTGGGCTGACTTTTGCAAAATGGAGCGGGTACGAAGCAGATATGGATAAGACTTGGATCGGATAAGGCTGCTTCGGATATTCTTCAGTTACCAGTACGAATCGGATATTCCCAACAAAAGATATGGATACCAGTATGTTGCGGATAGAATGTAGGTGAGTCCCTTTGGAAAGCTGAATAACTGAACTAAGTAGAATTGATTGCTAGGGATTGTGTTCTCAAGGATGGCTTTAGCATTGATCCATAACAACCCAGGATTCAGCTCAATCAGAACATAGAAGTAAGAAACATCCGTATGCTTTCCTGGAACAGAAGCAATAGCTACGCGACTACATCGGAAAGTCTTTGAAAGAAGTTGCAACGCGCTCTTTTCCTTGGATACGAGCTGCTACTCAATGGATTTACCACTGGGGCATTTTATTGACCAGCTTTCCAATCAATTAAAGAAGAGGCAAGTTATTATGTAAGATAATAAGAATAGTGGAGTGGAGACAGTGAACTGAACATCGCACTAGAATAGCGAACTTAACTTAATTAAGCACAGTACTATATGTCAATTGGTCGTTGCATTTAACCTATATTGACTAAGCGGTATCATTAACAACCTACCTTTCACTAAGAAGCGGTACCAACCCTGGACTTCCCGGAATCAATGAAGGAGTTCATTCAGCACCGAGCCGAGCGAGCGTAGATTCAATATGTTGATTGTACCGAACGAAGGATTTGCCTTATCACGAAAGCCACATTCGTTTCGTTTGAGGAAGTCACACGTCCTGTTCCCTATAAATAAGGAGATTCATTCTTTTTTTCAGAAATCCCCTCTTCTTCCTCCTCAAGCCCCTATCACAAGACCAAGCGGATCTCATCCTGCAGAAGACTCAGAGCGGATCTATCTAATGGCATGGCTGGCTGTCGGATGTGATCTATTCTCGTGTCACATCGCTTTCTTTCTTCTCCCTCCATTTTCTTCACTACTACCGCTCCTACACATAAATCAAAGAAGCATTGTGGAATAGTGGCATTTCGTTAATGGCGAAAATGTTCTTAGTGAAAGGGTTGCCTGCGGCAAACTCAGAGCGGTCTCTGAAAGTGAATAGGAGCATAGCGGTATCATCCAAGCCAAACACGTCTCCTCAGTCAAGCTCGCGCAAAGAAGATCAAAAACATAACAACTGATTTCGCTTAATGCATGTCACCCACCCGCTCTCAATACAGCAAGTGACTCTCTCTCACAAGACAGAGAAAGATTACCGATTCATCCAATTTGATCAGAAGTGAGTTCATTGTTGTTGTATAGCGAAACCTTTCCTTGACAAAACCATTCTCAGCTAATAGAAGCCGAGCTATCTATCCAGATCAGGGTTGAACGAAGCGAATGGAAAAGCCAAAGAAAACATAAATCCATTGCGATTAGAAACCTGTGACTCTACAGCCAGGGCTCGATGGCGATGTAAGATAGAAAGAATGGGGAGTTAGGGCTTCGGTTTCCTCTGTGGCCAGTTCCAATTCCAAATCATTTGCCGACATGCGGACTCACTTCTCTTTTATGGGATGAAAGCCCTTGTCTATTTACGTGGGTGAATCAAGTACAACAAGTCAGGTCAGAGCTTGTGGTAGAAGATTGGGCTCTGCTACGCAGATCCACTCAACTAGGAAAGAAGTACGCATTGCTGACTGACTGTTTGAACGATCCTAGTTACTAGTAAGTAGCTAATCAAGTCAGAGTAGGGTGGCCGAGAAGCTTCTTGCCGGTGCCCCCCAAAGCAAAGCACAGACTCTACTCACCCACGCGTTTTCCACCTACGGAGGGAGAAATCATCGAAATATCCTCATCCCCTGAAAGGGAACCCGAAAACAGGACGAGAGTGGATAGGGTGACTAAGGAGGTAGTAAAAATTAGTAGTGAATTTTGGAAAGAGAAGATTACAAAAAGGCGAGAGCAGCATAATCGTTAGTTAGGGGTAAGAGGGGACGGGCCCGTATAGAAAGTCAATCCTTCTTTTTCCGATATGCCGCTCCGCAAGCAAGGAGTGCCACGCACGAGCGGAGCGAAAACTAAGCAAGGGGAATTCCGTCATTCCATGGAAAGCATGCGAAATCCTTTGATTGTTTATAGAATCAAAATCACTATATAGTCTTTCTTGTTCCACTTGCAAGGCAAGGAAAAAGAAAATGTCAGTTTCGTTATTACAACCTTATTTTTTTATGTCAAAGACAAAAAGCTACGCGCAAATTCTCATTGGATCTCGGTTGTTCTTAACAGCGATGGCTATTCATTTAAGTCTTCGGGTAGCACCACCAGATCTTCAACAAGGTGGAAATTCTCGTATTTCGTATGTACATGTTCCTGCGGCTCGGATGAGTATAGTTATTTATATCGCGACAGCTATAAACAGTTCCTTGTTCCCATTAACAAAACATCCCCTTTTTCTTCGCTCTTCCGGAACCGGTACAGAAATTGGTGCTTTTTCTACTTTGTTTACGTTAGTGACTGGGGGGTTTCGGGGAAGGCCTATGTGGGGTACCTTTCGGGTGTGGGATGCTCGTTTAACTTCTGTATTCATCTTGTTCCTTATTTACCTGGGTGCACTGCGTTTTCAAAAGCTTCCTGTCGAACCGGCTCCTATTTCAATCCGTGCTGGACCGATCGATATACCAATAATAAAGTCTCCAGTCAACTGGTGGAATACATCGCATCAACCTGGGAGCATTAGCCGATCTGGTACATCAATACATGTTCCTATGCCCATTCCAATCTTGTCTAACTTTGCTAACTTCCCCTTCTCTACCCGTATCTTGTTCGTTCTGGAAACACGTCTTCCTATTCCATCTTTTCCCGAATCTCCCTTAACGGAAGAAATAGAAGCTCGAGAAGTAATACCACTAAAAACCTAGTTCGCTCTCAAATAAAAACCTAGTTCACTCGCTAAAGCATCCATGGCTGAATGGTGAAAGCGCCCACCAACCTAGAAAGGCTAAATGGGTAAAAAAGTAGGTTCGATTCCTGCCGGATGCACTGCCTCTTAAAGACAGAAACAGAGGAGGGAAAGAAGGTAGTATAGGGAACTTGCTTTTGGATTCTTATCGAAAGTGAATCCCTCTAACACTTCAGTTAGTGTTTTATGAGAAAATCTTTGCAGCCTAGACACAACAAGTGTGAAAATCTTAGTCACTAGGCAAGAATGGAAAGAGCTTCTTTACCTGCTTGAGAGGGGAGTCAAACAGAGTCTGAGGAAGCATAGCTATAGCAACGTAGTGTTTGAGAAAAGTGTGCCTGGAGTAATAGGCCTGAGAGCTACCCGCGCAACTAAAAGAGTTAACTTCTAGAATAACCGGGAAATTGATTTTAGTATAACTCTAATTGTGGGTGGTTCGTTACTTTTGAAGTGGTAAGCAAGTGATCCTCACAATTCGTTTTACCTGACTCTACTCTAATTGTAAGATAACTAGAAATAGGAGATGAGAAAGTCGAGTAGCAGCACTGATGGGAACATTTTTGGAAACTAGAATGGTTGATAATAGGAGACTCGCGTTGTAGGTAAGGCTTTTCAAAAGCCTCGACTTGGCTAACGCCCTTTGGTTTTGAGGATCAATTTGCCCGTGCTTGCTGGTGTCAGGGTTGCAGATAAGATAAGTTGTTTCGGTGCCATTTCCTTTGTTATGAATGAAATTTTGGAGCTCAGTTGATACCGAATTTGAAGATAAGCCCTTCCCTCTCGTGAACACCTTCGTTTAGTAGATCGGTACGGTTCCATTCAGAAGAAACTATTATACGTGGTCCCGTGGAGTACGAATAAGGCTTTAAAGTCTTCCTTCATATTGTTTGCTAGCTTCCTTCTCCTTGTTTCCTGCCTTTCATTCTTTATGAAATTATTATTGATTTTCTTTGCTGACTGACGTTACACCAAGAATTTATTTAATAGCGTATATATAGCCTGGGCATCGATACCAGCCTTCCGTTCGCATGATATTAAGAAAGTGCCTACTACTCAATTTCGCATTGGCAAATCCTTCCACTTGCTATCTAATGTAGTATATGAAGCCTTTCTTTTCTATTTCTTCTATTGGCTGGTCTGGGGGAAGCGGATCACGCGAAGATCTATAGTGTTTAAGTACATCTTTCTCTTCCTGCAAGCTACTGAGATATGCCTCAGCTGCAGGTGCTTTGTATCTCTGGTCAAGAGTTGGCAAGGGATACCAATGTTGTCGACCACCTACTTTTGAGCATAGCTTTTACCATATTCCTCCCTCGATTCGCCATTCATTCCTTCACAGCTGAGTCAATAGCTGTGTCACTGACTGAATGTAGTTCTTTTTTTTAAAGAACGAGGCCGCTAAGGTCAAGGGACCTGATCCAGAACATTGAATCCAACCATCAGCATTCGCAAGAAAGAGAAAGAACTCGGTTCAAAGAATCGCTTCGGTCTAAAAACGAGTCTTCCGAGATCATGTCTATGTGAAGAGCTTGAACCAAGCGTTCACACGCATACGCCCTCGTCGTCTGCCCTCTGAAGATTGGAAAGAATCCATCAGCGAGGAAATAGAGTTGTAGCAGCACCACTATTTATTTATAAAAGTCCCACCCAAGTAAAAGAGTCCGAAGAAAGGCCTTATAGGAAAGCGTTACCAGGGATTAGAGTTAGACCACTTAGTAGCACCTTCAGGCTTATCCATCCACGCATGGAAGATTTCTAGATCGACGTTCCGGAATGCTTCAATTCACTTGGGTAGAAAACAAATCAATTCTAAGTTCTTCTCGCTCCATTCATCCACTCGCTGGGAAGGCTATTTTGATGCCTCACACAGGCAACTCCGCTAGGCGGCTAAGCAGATAAGACGGGATTTAACGTTGAGAACGAATGTAGATTCCTATCATCAAGAAAGTCGGCTACATCAATGAATTACTTTCCCCTAACATTGCTATTCTTAACAACCTAAATCAAAAAACCTCCTTTAAAGAGCAGAAGAATCCTTCTTAGATAAAGCAGCCTGAAGATAAATAAGAGCAACTCCTTCAAAGAAAATGAGAAGGGCCTCTTGAAATGCCTATATAAAAGAAGGAAACGTTGTAACTACTTACAAGAATTAGCTGCGTATGCAGGTGCATGCAATAGTCTTTTAGTAAGGAAGAACGACGGGATTCCTTGGAAAGCTGGTAGTTCATTTCACTCTGTATCGAAAGTCCCAGTATATTATATATCTGTGTACATCCATCAACAAATCTAACATTTCTTACATTGAAATCGATAAAGACTAATAAGATGCAAAACCAGCATAACTTGTTCTTTGCGAGTACTGTGGGTAGACCGAGGGATCGATCGGCATTTCACTAACCTTTAGAATTAATCAAACGTATGGCTAACCGATTCCTAGGTCATAATTTAAAGCTTCACTTTTCTATAGCCTTATAATTCTATCGGGCTAACGGGTTAGGTTACTATAGAAGGTTTATAAAAAAGGTACGGTGCAATCAGTAAACCTCTTACTGAGCTATTGTATTGAAGAATCAAAGTTTTAGATGGGGGGAAGAGGCCTTTAAAACACTATAGTTTGAAAAGTAATAAAAACTTTTCATACCAACCAACTAGAACCTGTAAACTGACAAGTGTCAAACTTACATTTTGGAGCAGCTTGGTCTTCATCACCACGTGAAAGTATTCTCGTTCCACGATGAGGCCAAGGATAATACGCTGCAAACGCGCCCTCCATGATCATTGCAAGGTTTAGAGCAGTTAATAAGCCACCAGCATCCAAAATAAGTAGCGAAGGATATTAATATGATTGCTTAGCACGGCTCACGCACGTTGCTATACATCAAAAAAGCTTCTTCGTCTGTCTGTCAGCAGCGTATACAAAGGCTGCATGATAAACCTATCATTATCCATCTCACGAACCCACCCTTGGGACGAACTCACTCCTGGTTCTCAAGCTTCCTGTTTCTAAATCGAGGAAACAGATACCAACCAAGTCGTAGACTTACCACTTGAGTATGCTCATACAGCCAAACCTTTTGATTGCAAACATTAGTAGTTAAAGCCATACTGTAATCACCCACCAACAATACAGGACGGAAAAAAACAAACTTACTGCATTTTCTTACCAGCAAAGCAAAATGCGGCCCAAGCAGCGTAGGCTTGTGAATCTTCTCATCCGCCATAAAGTCTTGCACACACTTACCAATAGCATAAACAGAGTTCAACAGGTTGTCACCAACAGACTGCCCCCATGCATACTCCCACAACCCTTCAAGATCACCAACATAATCCCAGAAAAACATTTGAACAACGTACCGGACGAAAGGTAAGTGCGAAGGGCGAAGTTGCGAAGGAATAGTTGTTACTACTCTTAGTATAGTACCCACGGTCCATTTGATCATTTGCTGCGGTACCAAAGTTCAATCGTCATCTTCAGTTGAAAGAGTACACATTATATTGAGTACCTCCCTATCTTCGATCTCTCTTGTAAGAAATCCTACGCATCCCTCCCTTGTCAGAAAATAAATAGGAATATGAGCCTGTACTCACTCACGCTGCCGGAGTACTTTTTGAGGGTAACGTAGTAAAAATCCTTTATTTCTGGGGATTTGCCTTTTCTTTCAAAATGAATTTATGCTTAGTCTAAAATTGGTAAATACCAAATAATAATAATATAAAGATATAATATATATTATTATTATTAGAAATATGTACCAGTTTCCTGAAACTAACAAATAGAGTTATAGCTTTGATTGACTTACTAGCTTACGGGAATGCTTTGAATCTCAACTTACTTTTTTAGAGGGGGGGATTACTACTGCATGGAAGGATGGTATACTGGAACGCAGGTGTTCTTACTCTTTCTCAGGTACCTGAGAAAATAGAGTTGGCTGACTATAACATGGAAGGCCCCAAGCGTCGCCTTGAAAATTATGTGGAAGAGTTCCGGCTTGCTTGCATTAGGATCCATCCCTCCAAGAAACCATCAATATATGAAGCATATGGCTCCTCTTTGAGTTCTATTTTCTTGGGGATGTTCGTGGGATGATCGCACGATATGAGCATGCGAATTTCTTCGAATCTACCATTGGAGAGAAAATAAGGGGTTATGTGGATGGGGGTAGCCCCGGCTATTAGATGCCAGATTTCGTCTGGGTTCCAGGTGTGACTTGACTTGTATCCGGTAGGTCAAGGAAGGGGGATTTGGAGATTCTTGAAAGAATGTTTTGGCTTCTTCCTATTACGCTTCAACACAGAAGAAGATTGTTAAAAGGTGCTGGAAGGAGGATATATTTTTCCAATTGTTTCAATTGCCCAACCTCGGAATGGCCAAGGTTTAATGATTTCATGTAATTCTTCCGCTTACAGGTTTTTAATCGGTCTGTATCTTTGGCAAGCCTCACATCCTCGGGCGTATTTATTGCAATCTTTTTCCATGTTTGGCCAATAAAACCCATATCTGTGTATCAGCCATCTCATTCTTCTGCCCGCTTGATGTGCTCCAGCGATTCTTTCATGGACCTCAGCCATTACTAATAAAGCCCCCCTTTACCTTCTCTTTCTATTCTTTAAAAAGGCGAACATCTTATCTAGGCTCGATCACCTTTCTATGAAGGCGAGCAGCCCAGCCCCCTTGTGGAAATTTTTATATTAAGGAAGCCGTATTTCGCAATAGCAGCTCCGAGAAGCTGGGCTTAGGGTGCGCCTCCTGCGGTCGTTTCAGTGACTCAATTGGCTGGCTTCCCTCAGCTCAGACTGGTGTCGCCACCTCTCCCAGGACCGGAATGATTATCCCTGCCCGATGGGTCTACATTCATCCCTGAATGTCGTCGGGTACTCTTCACTTCCCCGCCATTCTTGTAACCGTCACCTGTAATCCGCGCAGGTGTGTCCGCACCCCCTGGAGTGGACGAGAAAGAAAGGATTTTTTCTCGGAGCAACCCCCCTGGTTCCAGACCCAGGAGTTCACTTTCCCGTATGAGCATTCGGTACATATATAAGTCAGTGGAAGAGTAAAAGGGTCACCACTACTGAGGATCTCCCCCCTTATCTTAGAAGGGTCGTCTGAGGGTTCGCCGCGGTTCATTGCTGTGCTTACACACTAGGCTACCCTTCTCCGAAAGCTCCGCGGGACCACCTATCACTAGTCTTCGGCCGGAGGGGTTTATTGCACAAAAAGGCCGGGACGCAGGCTCCCGCAGAGGAAAGCCCAACGAATGTCAGATGCAAAGCCCCGCACCTCATTAAGATCATATTGGCATACTCTCCCAAAAAAAAAAGAGCAGACCCCATTGAAGACGGGAGTGAGGTACAACAAGGCCATTTCCGTCCACCTTCTCACGGAGCCGTACGTGGACGTTACCGCTCATACAGCTCCCAGCCAGCAAGCAGTTAGCTTTCCTCTAGAAGTCATGGAAGTGTGGATAAATCGACATCAAACTCTAGTCGACAGAAGGTTTTTCTTTTTTTCCCGCTCGCAGTAGTAGTCCCAATATTCCAATACTACAGCGTTAGCAGCGTTTTGTCTCGATGAAAAATCTTCTGGTGACCATGAGGATTTCTTCTCTATCCTTTGGACTTGAACGATCCAATTTCGAATCTTGTTGGAGATTCTTTATCTGGCTTTGACGTATGGGGCCCTTTCCCCACTGTTTGAGAAAAGTTTTGCATCTTTCCTTTACATCCGAACAGGACGGGCCACTAGTCCCTGATCTGGACGCCGCACCTGGAACTCCTTCTACCTGTGGTTGTGGGGTTGGCGCCTCCTGAGCTGCTTGAGCAGCACCCACAAGGGTGTGGGAAGGAATAAGACTACATAAGAGAATACTCTCTTTTTACTTTATTGACTGGTGTCCCGCGGATCTCTCTCTTTAGGCGCTTCGTTTAGTTCGTTTATAGCGAGAAAGCCCATGCGAGTCAATTAAGTAAGCTGGAAGTTTTGAAAAAGCCTGGAACTTGATCCAATCTCTAACCAATTGCGGCTTGTTAGAGCACCTAAGCAACGATGCGAATAATCGCTTGCCTAATTCAGTAGGGTTTTCATTTGATTTCTATATGATAATATGCAGTAGCCATCCATCCTGGAAAGGAACAACCATAAGTGATTAGAGCGATGCTCCTTTTTTTGCAAAGAGTTGAGTTCTTCCTCTTTCGCGCAGGATAGCCACGGACTCTTCCGAAACATTCAGATATAGGAAAAGCCAGAGCCAAAGCCAACGCGTCAAAGTCAAGTCAGGTTCAGCAATCGACGTAACAGGTTCAAATACTCTAAGCTAGGTATATAGAAGGTATATTCGATTCAACAATCTGAAGTAGTGGAGTTAGCCCTCGGTATACCATACTGTAAGCCTCAGATAATCACTAGCTTATTCAAGAATAATATAGTAAAGTCGTAGAGGAAGAAAAGAAAGAAGAGAAAGAACTGGGAGTATGAGGACAACTTACAGGGAGAAGGAAGGTGGAGACAAACAACAGGAGCTATTCAACCATCGTTAGAGGCAAACCTTAGAAGAATGCTGGAAGAAGAGGAAAGCTGATTGATAACACTTAACCAAACATCGCAAGGACAGGAAGGAGTATCCTGAACGTAAGGCCAATGGCTAGCATACTTCGCTGAACACTCAACTTGATCTATATCGATAGACACATCTGAGAGAATCATAGTTCCCCCTCTGGGGATAACTAGTTCTTCTCCCGAGTCCTTGTTTTGTATGAGATAACAGCAGTCTTTACTTAACCGAGCATCGTAGGGCTTACTTCATCACACATAGCTGTCTTTACTTTCGTTTCGCTAACCGCCCAAAAGCAGGTGCGCACACACAAATGCTAGGCGAGATACGTAGTTCTCTCAACCCTTCCTATCCATCATTACAGACCGGAACTAGATCGGATTAGGTAGAGCAAGACCTTGAGCCTCTTGAGAAACCAATAGAAACGACAGTAGCTAGCTTCACCAGAAGAGGAAGAAAGACTTCTATAACTTCACTTCCCTCCACTCATACTCTTTACCTGTGGGGCTGTATGGTACTTTAGCTGGACTTTACACCAGCTCTATTCACTGATAGCGTTACTGGCTCTTTTCCAGCATTTCTTGAAAGCAGCTCGCACTCACCGCTGCGCGCCTAGTTAGGCTTTGAAATAATAGGAACAAAGATCTTCCGCAATCAATGTTGTACTCAAATCCTCTCTGGCCGGAGAGGGGGATCTCTTAAGCAGAGTATTCCGAGTCTAGGGCTAGTGGAAGCGTTGAAGAGGGATATCGTTTTCAAAGAAGGCATGGGGCCCTTTCGTCTTTGTAGAGACTTTCACAATATACCAAGTGGATAATACCATCCAAGAGAGAAGGCCCATAAAAAGAAGCAGGCAACAAAACATCTTGATTTATAGGAATCAACGACCTCGCCACTGCAAAGGAGGAAGTCGAATGATTTGGATTCGGACAGGCTGTCTCGACAGTAAGAAATCGACATCATCATCTGTCTTTCATGATGGTGAGAGGCAAGATTTCGTGGTAAAGCACAAACCAAGCATAAGTGGATAGCAACTTATACTATGGAGGCAGAGTCTCCTCCCCTCATTTCGCAGCTTCTTTGCTCTGATCCTGATCTCTCTTTCGAAATTGCTACATGATTTGTGAAAAGTGAACAAATAGGTCAGCCACATAAAGAAGAATATGGGTGGTGTAAGCTTTCCCGCCTGATCTTTACCTAAAAAAATGGAAGTAGCTCGATTCCAGTATCAAGGAAAATGGGTTGTATAAATCTTCTTTGAGAAAAAGTTAAACACTAGGAAAAAAGATTCTTTTTAGTAATACTTTATAAGCATGGAAGACCCTAGCAACGTTAGGTATTACTAAAGATGAAGATCGAAGTCCATCCAAGTCTAGAAGTAAGCCCGAGACAAGTGAACAAAGGCTGGCGTAAGCACAAGGGCGAGCTGAAGAAAGCTTTTGAAGAAATTGGTTCTGACGTCGAAGATAGGCTAGCTAGGACTGAAGCTTTGAAGCGGATTGGTACTGCTTTTCCTTTGGGCTCAGGCATGGTTGACAAGCGGGACTTTCCCTTTTTGTTTCCCTTCGGAACTGGAACTACTGCTGGAGCATCCAATTCGTCAGTTACTGGCATGTCTGTGGTGAAAGCACCTTTTTTCAAAGCAAAGGCGCGCAGCGTTTAATTAAATAATGGGCAAATCGGGAGTTTGCAAGCTACGAACTTGTGGTAGTGTAGAAGAAGGTCCGGCATATCGAGGAATAGGAGCCACACCAACCATGAATGGTCGAATCGTCGAGTAGTAAGTAGTAGGGGAAGTTAATCTTCTTCTTTTTTCGAAGCTGTCGGTTCATCCTAGTTTTTGGTGAGTACTTCAATATCTTTACCATCCTTTCCCTTCGCCAGTCTTAGTTCTTAGAAAATCAAGTAAACCACTGCCCAGGATTTCTTTCTGGGGCTCGCCCCATCCTATAATGTTTCACACACCAGAAAAAACCAGAACGAAGCAAGCTTCATGCGTGGTACCAGATAGATGTCATCAAAGACAGATCACTGATTCGGAGACTACCTAATAGTATGATCTATATCATCCAGGTGGAGTATGCATGAAAGAGTCCGAAGCTTCTTTCGTAACTCCCGGAATTTCTTCGTAGTGGCTCCGTTCCATGCCTCATTTCATAGGGAAGCCCAAAGTGGCTCTATTTCATTCTATTTCACTTCCTATCATTTAATATCCATCCCTTTGGTCTTATTGACATAAGAGATGTCATTTATAGTCTATCTCTTTCTATATATGGAAAGTCAAGAAATTCTCATCGAAACATCGAGAAATTGTGC
>Ga0157376_10000194_pt1 | contig 42222 bp, 42 predicted proteins | sample M45metaG_FD_121801 | JGI IMG/M metagenome (GOLD analysis project Ga0157376, IMG submission 121801) | Miscanthus rhizosphere microbial communities from Kellogg Biological Station, Michigan, USA - M4-5 metaG | ecosystem: Host-associated > Plants > Roots > Rhizosphere > Soil | place: USA: Michigan...
AGGCCAAACGCAAACGACAACAACCACTCAAAAATCAAACGCGACAGTGCGGCATCGATCGAGCGCCAAGGCGCTCTCCCGATGCCGACTTGACAGATGATGGCCTTCTCATGGAAGTGCGGTAGCGATCGAGCTACCGCTTTGGGAGGGAGGGGGACGGCGGCTATCGAACTATCATGCGCCCACCGTACGGCAAGGTTCGGTGAAGCGACCGGCGTGACATGCGTCCGTTCGTCGGAGGTAACGCATGAGAATCGTCCGGATCGTGATTGCACTGCTGACCATTTCCCCCGCGTTATTCGCGCAGCCTTTCGGCCAGTACCTACGCCTGCAGGGCGTCCCGCAACATGGCTACATCGAAATCCCGGCTGACGCCATCCTCGACACGCCGGCGATGACGGTCGAGGCCTGGGTTTCGGTTCGCGACGCGAACAACAACACCGGCTGTTCCTCGATCGCCGGAAAGCAATGGACGACGGCCTGGTGGGTCGGCGTCTGCGGCACGACGCTGCGCAGCTACTTCAACGGCAGCGCAAGCCTGAAGGACGGCGGCACGATCCCGGTGGACACCTGGGTTCACATCGCGGCCACGACGGATGGGACGACGCGCCGGCACTACATCAACGGAAATCTCGTCCTCGAATCGGCGGAGACCGCGCCGCGCTCGACGTCGACCGCCGCATTCCGCATCGGGAGCGACGTGGCCTACGCCTTCACGCCGGAAGGCGGCATCGACGACCTGCGCATCTGGACGGTCGCACGGACGGGAGATCAGATTCGCGCGACGATGAATGCGCCCTTCGCCCCCGAGGGGAGCGACGTCAGCGGCCAGTTCACGGGCCTGGAAGCCTGGTACCGGTTCGAAGGCAACGCCTTCGACTCCTGGCGCTCCCATCACGGCACGATCCTCGGCGCAGGAATCAGCTTCGGCGGCACGGCCGCGCCCGTCCCGGCCAGGCACCGCGCCGCGAAACATTGACCAATCAGCTCTTCCGAACCCGATATCCGAGCCGCTCGAGCTCCGCGACGACGCGCGCGACGTGATCCCCCTGAATCTCGATCTCGCCATCTCCCGCCGTCCCGCCCGCCCCGCACCGCTTCTTCAACCCCGCCGCCAGCTCCCCCAGCGACGCCGCCGTCAACTGAAACCCGCTCGCCACCGTCACGCTCTTCCCCGCCCGCCGCTTGCGATCGATGCCCACGCGAATGCTCTGCTTCGCGGGCTCCTGATCCGCGTCCGCGTCAATCCCCCCCTCCTCCCGCAGCCGCTTCGCGGCCTCCGGATCGCTGGTCCAGACAAGTCGGGATTTCATGCGCGCAAGGATAGGGCATCGCTCGCTTCTCCAAAGGTCGTATCCCTCCGCGACCCCCGCGTGATCAACTGGCAGACTGCCACGCTAACCGATCGAAGACTGTCCACCTGTCTCGCGACACACGCTCCATCTCTGTAACGAGCTGCTCGATCGTGCGATCGAACGGATCGTCCGGAGCCGCAGAAGTGGAAGTGACTTCGGCCAACTCATGCCAGCAGTGGTCATCTGCATACAGCGGTCGATCGGCGAAAAACAACTCCGGCAATCGGACCTGATGCGCGATGAAGAACTCTTCACTATCGAGAGCCGCGGCGAGTCTTCGCACTAACGTCGCATCACAACTGCCACGAAAGACCAAGGCGGACCACGGCTTATAGCTGGAGCCGTCGCGATACAAATATTCCACGCGGGTGTTCATTCCTCCGAGAGTACCTCGGCGTAAGACACATGCGCCAAATCCTCACGCCAACCGCGCTACGAACTGAGTCGCCTCGATGTCGAACGACATCGAGATATCGCCCGGAACGAAGAAGAGCTTTGGATCGTCGCGGAAATCGAACAACCGGTAAATGTAATACTCGTCCGGCCGTTCCTCCGAGACATCCAGCTCGTTGCGCGTCACGAACAGCGGAGTGTATGGGCCGAACGTAGTTGTCTTGACTTCGATCAGTCGTTCTTCGCCGCTCTCCTTGAAAGAGAGGATGTCGTAGCCTTCGCCGTCACCACGCGTGCGCGCGACATGCTCGATCTTGTCGGCGAGCCGCTTCTGGCCCGCGCGCCACAGCCGTTCGCCTTCGAACCGTATCGCGAACTCTTCGCCCGCCAGTCCCAGACTTCGATTGCGGGCTTCCAACTCCAGATAGTTCGCCAGTGGTCGTGGAGGACGAGGGCTGTCGGCAATGATCGACTCCGTGTGCCGTTGCTCCGCTGTTTCCGGTCGTGACACGAGGCGATCCAGAAGATCTCCGACGTGCGGCGACTGTAGAATCGGTTCCTCCACGCGAGCCCGAGTGGATTCGATCACCCGCGGCGAATGAAGCAACCGGTCACGGACAACGTCGAAGAGCAAACCTTGATAGTTCGAAAGCGGCTTGTATCCTCGGACGTACGGAAACCCCAACTCGATCAGGACGCGCTGATGTTCTGATGCTTCCGTTCGATCGCGCCGTCGGAACGTCCGGTCAGAATTGAGTGCAGCCGGCGCCGCGCATCGCTTTTGTTGAACGAGTGACCGCGAAGCTCCTGATCGAGCATTTCGAGATACGCGGCGACAGTCGCCTCAACCTCCTCGCGCGACCAGCTCTCGGGCATGTCGGCATCGTACACTCGGTCGGGAGCCCGAGAAGACCTGCTGGTACACTCTGAATCACGGTGACGACTCAAAAGAAGCCCTCCGACAGGCGATCGGAAAACATGCGTCGAATCAGGAGCACCGGAACGTTACCCGAGCTGGCTGTACGCGGTTTGCTAAAAGAGCTTGGAATCGGTTATCGCATCCGTTCATCGCTACCTGGCCGTCCCGACATCGTTTGCCGGCGTAGACAGCGCCTAATATTTGTTCACGGCTGCTTTTGGCATGCTCATGAATGTTCGAGGGCGCATGCTCCGTTGAGCAATGTTAATTATTGGGCCCCTAAGCTGCAGCGAACCGTGATTCGTGATCGCCAGAATCAAAAGATTTTGCGAGAAGCAGGTTGGCAGGTTTTAGTCATATGGGAATGTGAGCTTAAACATAGTTACCGCGTACGCGCAAAGTTGAAGAGATTCTTTCGCGACAAATAAGTAAAGGAAACAGCAATGGTTCTCAAGAAGTCCAAAGTGCAGAGCATCGATTTCATCCCGGTAGACTTACTCGATTTGGACTCCCAGAACCCTCGCTTCGCCGGCGCGCTTGGTTCGAATCCATCCCAGTCGAGAATTCTCGATTTCATCGCTCAGGATGTGGGAATCAAGGACCTTCTTAGTTCGATGTCCCACAGCGGGTACTACCTGTCGGCGCCGCTCATCGGAATCAGACAGAAGAACAGTGATAGGGTGGTAATTGTCGAAGGTAACCGCAGATTAGCCACTGCGCTCATTCTCCTAGGCGACGAACGCGCATCTGGCCAGGCGTCGCGGGCGAAAGCTCATCCGATAGAGAATAGTACGCGCGCGAAACTCGACGAGCTGCCGGTTCTTCTTGTCGAAAGCCGCATTGCTGTTCTCCCATATCTAGGTATGGCGCATATTGTTGGGAACAAGACGTGGGACTCGCACGCTAAGGCAGCATGGGCGGTCAAGGTACTAGACGAACACCTTTACGGTGGACTACCACAAATAGCCGAAGAAATCGGGGACACAAATAGAACTCTAGAAAGGATGGTTGAAGCCTACCGTTTGGTGACGCAATTAGAGGGAAGTGGCCGCTTTGTGCCCAACGACTCTATTCGGAAAGGCAGAGGATCGGCTCCATATCCTTTTTCATGGGTTTACACCGCCCTCCAGTTCTCGTCGATTCGGCGGTATTTGTCACTTACGGCAAACGAGCAGGTGATCACGGCTCCAAACCCTGTGCCTCCAGAGAAGCTGGACAGTGCCGCAGAACTCCTCGGGTGGATGTTCGGCAACAAGAGCAAGGGAGTTGAGCCTCGTCTTGAGGATTCGCGGCAAATCCAAGATCTTGCTGCGGCTGTTACAAACCCTGTTCAGATCTCACATATGCGCCACGGCTTGAACGTCCTGGCTTCTCGAGAAGCCGTTCGGCCGCCTGCAGAAAGAATCACCGACCGGCTAGTTCAATCTGAGGAACTGTTAAAGGGGGTCGTTGGTGATCTGCCGACCGCAACGCTTGGCGACGAAGAGATAAGTGGTCTTCTTCCCATTGCGCGCCGCGTTAGGGATCTTTCGACGGCGATTTTGAAGAGTTTGAGAGAGGCCGAGGACCGCGATAGTGACGACGCCTAGCGTTTCTCGGAGTAGCCGGCGGCAAGCAGCTGAGAATGCTGATGACGCCGAGCTCCGAGCCCTAGAAGCTGGCCGAGGAGTCCAGAGTGCGCTCGATGAAGCGCTGTTGGATGATCGCGTCTCTGAGGTCACTAGCGAAGCCATCGACGCCTTGCTGTCAAGCAATGCAATCCAGGACGCACTCCAAGAAGACACATATGAGGAAGGTGCTCTCGGGCTAGCTTCGGAAGTCATAGAGCGGCGGAGCCGAATGCTTGGCGACGCGTATCCTTTTCAGCTGGAGCAAAATCACGTCATTTACCGCGGTAGCAAAACCGGCATATATGAGTTCTGTCTTTCATTTTCGAGGGTGCCGAATCCTGCTGCCACCCCACTCAGAAAGGCCTTGGCCCTTTTTGAGCAGCTTAGTGGCTTAGTCATGAGCTGCTTCATCGGAACAGCAGGGCAGTACTACCACACAGGTTTCCCAAGCTCGCATATGGCACTTCCTAAGCACATCGAGGAACTCAATAAGCGGATGCCTGGCGAGTGGAAGTGGGATAACGCGTCGCTGGTAACACAGGTGAATGATGGCGGTGTTGACGTGGTTGTCTGGAAACGGGCCGATGATCGGCATAATGTGGGCTCGCTCGTGTTCGTGGGAAATGTGGGATGCACGAAGGATTGGCGGTCTGGTAAGGCGAGTGAGCGGCCGTCGCAGAAGCTAGGCAGGATTCTCAGTCGTCCCCAAACACGGCATCTGCACGACTTCTTCTCACTGCCATATCACGTATATGACAATGAGGATTGGGCTGACGTGTGCTACGAAGGGGTGTTTGTCCTTGATCGCATCCGCCTGACGGCGATCGCCGAAGCCGAAGAAGCCACTACATGGGCTGCTGCAACTGCTCACTTGGTTGTAAGTATTGATGAGGCGATCAAGCTTCTAAATCCGAGCGCACGCTTTTCGTCCTCACTTCCTTGAGCCACCTAGAAGAAGTGTTGTCAAGGCTGCTCCCACGGCCTTGAACAGTGGCGGAGGCACGGCGTTCCCAATCGCTCGGAATCTCTCCCTAATAGGAACGGTAGGCTCATCGAATGCATGCGGGTTCGGAAAACCCTGAAGAGCCGCACATTCAAGATAACTCAACCGGCGAGGCGTCCCCTTGCCAGCAAACGCCCATTTATCCGTGTTTATGCGTCGAAGACGGGGTGAATCCGGGTGAAGCGACACATGACGCCAATGAGCTACTACACACCGTGCTTGCTCATCCCAAGCTCGCCGCCGATTACGTGATAGGTAGTACCAATGTAGTGGCTCTGAGTTGAAGGAGTCGGGTGGAGCGTCTCGAAGGTCCCAGATTATGTCACGTAATGTTGTAAAGGGCGCTAACCCTGACCCCGGCGGTCCGTGAGTGGGCTCCGGAAAAACAAACGTCTTTTTCTCAGAAGATCTTATGCCGACAAGAAGTATCCTTTTGCGATCCTGGGCCAGGCCGTAGTCCTTCGCGTCCACCCGCTGCCATGTGACGCGATACCCAGCAGACCGAAAGCGGGTAAGCTGCGCATTTAAGAGAGGCCGGTTCTGCGCGAAGCGCATACCATCCACGTTTTCCACGATAAATGCGACCGGCCGAATCAACCGGAGTGCTCGGTCGAACTCTCGATATAGATAGTTGATCGGATCCTTATCTGACCGGCGGCCACCTTGGCTGTATCCCTGACATGGATAGCAACCGTAAAGAATGTCTGCGGCGGGGAATTTGGCAATCTCTCGAATGTCCGCACAATGGATGTTAGAGTTGGAGGTGACCCGTTTGTAGAGAGCGCAAGCGTAGGGCTGAATCTCGTTAGCCCATACCGTGGCAATACCGGCCGCGGCTAGCCCGACGTCGCTTCCGCCGCAACCCGCGAACAGCGAGATGGCCGAATATAAGTGTTTCCCCACGCGTCAAATATACACAACTTGGTCGAGCCAAGTTAGAGACCTCTCCTGAAGACGCTTCTCTGGCCGACGCCATCGGGCCGGCGCCGTCGACGCAGCGTTAGCGAATTCAGGCTCTTCCCGTCGATTTAGGATCGGCGCAGGCTCGTCAGATGTGGGCCGCCAGCGTGACTAGCGTCTCTTCGCTGCGGTGCTTGAGACGCCATCCAAAACTGCGACGAGTTCCGAGAGGTTGCAGCCGAGGGCATCAGCCAAGCGCACGAGCGTTCCCAGTGTCGGCGCGTTGTTGCCTGCTTCGAAGTTGCTGATCGCGGCGCTGCTCGTTCCGCTGCGCTTAGCGAGCTCGCGTTGGGTGAGTCCAGCGGCGGTCCGGAGCTCACGGAGGCGCGCGCCGAAGATCTGGGCGTAGTCGCCGCGGGCGGGCATCAGTTGGTGTGACCTTCCCCTTGACGAATGAGCATCGTGATACTAAATTTAGTAGCAAAGCTGGAGGCAATCATGGACGCCAACACCCCCACCCGTATCCGCCACATCTTCCTTTCTCCCCGTCCGCATTTTCCGCTGAATACCGTTGCGGAGTTGTTGGAGATGTCGGTTGAGGAGTTGAAGGCGGAGATTAAGGATGGGGCGATTGTAGCGGTTTCGACGGCGGTCGGCGTGCGCGTCACGCGGGAGGAGATGGTGGCGGCGGCGATGGGGCGGTGGGAGTTGGCGGTCATCGAGAGGGCGCTCGGCCGGGAGGCGGCGAGGGTGTTACCGGAGGCGATCCGGCTGGTCGAGTTGCGGGCGCGAGTTCCTCGGTATCAGAAAGAGATGCTGCGGTATCTGGCGCGGCAGGAGGGGACGTCCATCGGCACCGTCCTTTCGCGCGAGCTGGAGGGCATGGCCTCGGCGCGCGCCGAGGAGCTGGCGGGGGCGGTGCCGTCGGTCGCGGTCGCGCTGCAGTTTGCGGGCGGGTGATTAGTACTTTTTCGAAATGCCAGCTTGTTTCAGGACCGCGTTGGCTGTGTGACGAGATTTAATTTGTGAATCGACGACAAAATAGCGATTCGTGATTGGGCTGAACCAGATCTCGTGATCACCTTTTCCCTGTCGCTCGAAGCGGCAGGCGTTGTCCCGCAAGACTCTCTTGAGGTCGCGAGTAAACGACTCGGACATCAGGAGGCCAGCGTCACGAGCTCCTGCCTTCGGCTGGTCAGCTCAAACGCGATCCCGTCGCCCGGAACGTCCCCGGGAAGTAAACCATTGGCTTCGAGCAGCTCAGGGATCATCGTCCGCAGTCTCGTCGTCAGCCCTTCGATCGTCTCCGCCTCGGTTGCCAATCCTGGCACATCGTCGCTCGTGGCAACCCATACGTTCGCTTCCGCGTCCCAGTCCGCGAGAACATGGTAGGTGTTCGATTCCATCGCGATGAAGAATAACAGGAAGTGATTGTCTCGCTGTCCCCTATTGCACCGCTATGTCTTGGAGGGAGGTTCGGCGCCAGGAAGCACGGGCGGCGGGGTCGTGCGGGCGGCGGCGAGGCGGCGCATGACGTCGGCGATGTCGGCGCCGAGGACTTCGATCAACTCCAGGACGGTGGGGAGGCTTGGGATGTTGCCGCCGTACTCCAGGATGCCGACGTAGGTCGGCGTCAGGCCGGCGCGCTGGGCGAGTTTGCGTCGCGTCCAGCCGCGCTGCTCACGCAGATGTCTGAGGATGGCGCCGAAGCGCTCCGCGTCCGGGTCGATTCGCATCGCGCGAGGCATGGCTAAAGATAACCCAATCCTGACTCAATCCTTGGTTTGAGTCATCGACTCGGAATGTCGCGTCGAGGCGGTCTGTGGTCATCTTCAGATGATCGGCGGCATGGCGAATATCACCATGGAATGTGCGTATCTCACTCCGGCTGGGTTTGCGCGACCGTAACTCGTCCGGGCGAAATCCATGGAGCGAGTCAATGGTGTAATCCTGGCGCGCCAATTGGACGTCGGCGATAGGAAGGTCAGGAGTTCTGATCTTCGATGCGACCATGGTATTCATGCTTGGGTCGTTCGAGCATCTGCAAATGATTCATGCAGCGATTTGGTCGATCCAAGGATGAATTAATGCTGAGTTTCTGGCCCCTGAAAAGGCCGCACGCCTTCTGCCTTGGGTCAAGATCCCTTCTGCGACCCATCCAAGGACTTTTTAGACCCCTACGACTGACATCTTTAGATGCCGGTTTGCGGAAAATCGCTCCATCCATGGTGGTAACGATCACTCGCCGGACCACGCGGACGAGCCGGTGACGCCCGATGAGACGGCGGCGTGCAGCTGTGGCAGACTCCCGATCCATTTCGGAGGAGAAAGACCATGTCTGAAAAGAAGATCATCGCGGTCGTTGGTGCCACGGGAGCGCAGGGGGGCGGGTTGGTTCGCGCGATCGCTGCGGATAAGGACGGTCCCTTCGTCGCGCGGGCGATCACGCGCGACGTCAATTCCGACAAGGCGCGGGAGCTGGCCGCCCTCGGCGCCGAGGTCGTGGCGGCGGACGTCGACGACGCGGCGAGTTTGCGGAAAGCGTTCGAAGGGGCGTATGGCGCGTACTGCGTCACCTTCTTCTGGAACCATTTCTCGCCGGAGAAAGAGCTGGCGCAGGCTCGGGCGATGGCGGAGGCGGCGCGCGACGCGGGCGTGAAGCACGTGGTCTGGTCGACGCTCGAGGACACGCGGAAGTGGGTGCCGCTCAGCGACGACCGCATGCCGACGCTGATGGGGCAGTACAAGGTGCCGCACTTCGACGCCAAGGGCGAAGCCGATCAGATCTTCACGGACCTCGGCGTCCCGACCACGTTTCTGCTGACGTCGTTCTACTGGGACAACTTCATCGGCTTCGGAATGGGACCGACGCGCGGAGCGGACGGCAAGCTGGCCATCACGCTGCCGGTCGGCGACGCGAAACTGCCCGGCATCGCCGCCGAGGATATCGGCCGAAGCGCGTACGGCATTTTCAAGAAAGGTCCGGAGCTGATCGGAAAGCGCGTCGGCATCGCCGGCGAACACCTCTCCGGCTCGGAGATGGCCGCAGCGTTCTCGGAGCTCCTCGGCGAAGAGGTTCGCTACAACGCGGTCGAGCCGAGCGTCTATCGCAGCTTCGGCTTTCCCGGCGCCGACGACCTCGGCAACATGTTTCAGTTCAAGCGCGACTTCGAGAAAGACTTCCGCGCCGCGCGTCCGGTGGACGCGACGCGGGCTTTGAATCCGTCGCTGCAGAGTTTTCGCGATTGGCTGGCGGCGAATCGGGAGCGGATTCCGAAAGCCTGATCCGCAGATTACGCAGATGCACACAGATCAACAGCGATTGAATCTGTGTACATCTGCGGTCATCTGCGGATAGAACCGTTTCACGCGGAGGAGCGAAGGCGCACAGGCAATCGAACGCATACAATCCTGGCGTGCCCGCGCAAATCGTTTTTCTCACTCTCGGCAGCCGGTTCGGAGCACGATCAGCGTCGACGGGAAAAGCCTTCGTCTCAACGCGCAGCTTCATGCGCGTCTGCCGGCGTTGGACGCCAACAAGCCACACGTCATCAACGCGGAGATGCACTTCGCGGACGGCTTTGTGGCCCGCCGCGAAGTCGTGATCGCCGGCGAAGCGATCAGCGACTCGGTCAGTTCCGAGCTCACTCCGGTCGTCGTCACGGGAGATCAAAAAGCAACCTCGCTCGATGGGTGTTTTTCCGCGCATGGTAAGCCCCTCCGTGCAAGGACCGCCGAAACGGACGCGGAAGTGGCCTTCGTACGCGAGCCCAACGTCAATGAGTACGCCAACACGCTCGATCCTGATCGTGTCGTCCGCAATGGACGCAATGGATGGGAGATCGTTGCCGCGGCCATCGCGTCAGCTTGCGCTCGATCCAGGAACGACGATGCACTACACGTGGCCGATCGTTCGCCGTATGGACGCGCCGGGGCACGTGGCGGCGAACCTCTTTGATCTGTCCGACGACGTCAGCTCGCGTGCTCTGGGATTGCCCGGCTTTCTGATCCTGGCTTTTGATGTGAACGCAGAGAATCACCCTCTCGAAACGGTCGAGCCGGGAAGTCAGCGCCGGTTTGCTGATGCCGTGGCTGTGGCGGCGGTTAACAGCGTTGCGGCTGCACATCGCCGCGCGGTGGTGCTGGTGGTCGATTGCACGTTTGACGTGGAGCACGACAGCAGCTCCGCGGAGCCGGCAGCGGTTCGGCGCTACCTGGAATCGATCGGCGTTCCGCTTTTCGTCTGGTCCGTCAGCGGTCCGCGTCCCGACCTCGAGACCGAGTGGGGCGACATCGACGACATCTCCAATCCAAACGAGCTTCGCGCGGCGGTGAAGAGACTTCGCTCGACGCTGGCCTCGCAACGCGTCGTCTGGATCTCGAGCGATCCCCTTACCGCGCTGCGCGTCGACGCCGATCCGCGATGCGGCATCACGCCTCTGGCCCACCTCGGCGGCGCATACTGACTCGATCAAGTTCCGCAATTCTCACGTGACAGGAGGAGGGTCAGGCCTTCGATCCTGATCGGACGCTACGCCCAAGGAAACTCCTGGAAGCTGTCGCAAGTGACTGTTTTAAGCGGTTACAGGGGAGTGAAAAGGCAAAGGTCTGACCCCTCTGGATCGCCGTGCGTGAGAACTCGCCGCGATGCGGCGGCCCCCGATCACGAGCCGCCGCATCGGGCGATCAACGCGAACTTCTAGTGCCATAGCCTAGGTGCCGGCTACCCTTGCCTCTTGCGGAGTAAACTCGCTCAAGGAATCTACACCCTCGTCCCTGAGCACGTTCCCAAGCGTCTTGTCGCTTCGCACACCGAGGTCAATATTGTAGAGCTCCTCGATCGTGCCAGCGTGTGTGTCACTCCGCTTGCGCCTGAGGGTCCCCTCATTGGTGCGAGCACGCTCTCCAGCCATGCCCGGATCATCATTGCGGACCGGCGGTGTTTTGTGATGAGTCATTTCTTGGTTTCCTTTCATTTGTCTGGTCAAATGCCTTGCGACGATTCCGTTCTAAGCAACTTAGGATGAAGATTTCGCTCAGTCGTTCGAAGCTTCGACCGAAAGGCCCAGCTTCTCCTTCAGGTACTTGATCGTGCTGTCGAAAGCCTGGCGCGAGCTTGCCGGCGAAATGCCTTCGCCGTCTTTGACCTGCCCGATGATGTGGTCCCACTCCAAATTGTCGCGTCGCCAGTTCACACCGCGAAGGCGATCGATATACTCCAGTCGTTTAGACCGGTCGCTACCGGCGCGCGTGTAGACTTCGAATCCGACGACCGCGAGGGCCTGCAATGCCGCGCTGGCGCGGGCGAGGTAATTCTCTCTGTCCGCCGCCGTCCATGAAGGAATCGCGGCGTGCAAGTCTGTGATGTACTCGAACAGCTGTTCTTTAACCCTATCGTATGAAGCTTCGCTGAGCCGGGGATTGGAGATCTTCGCTTTGTCGAGGCCAATCCGGCCTTCGGCGAACGCCCTCACAAACTTGTAAATAACCGAATGCGTCGCAAACTTCGGTGACTTCGCCTTGAGAGATTGCTTCTCATTGTCGATTCCGCCCGCCAACCGGACAACGTCGTGTTGGTTTAACTCCTTTGCGAGTCGGTTATGGACATCCCTCGAATCGACAGCGAGCGCTTTCGACGCCTGCACCGGGGTCGCAAGATAGTTCTTGTCGTGAAAGCTCTGGCCTGCCCAGAGGCGAAGCCGATCTTCTGGCAGGACGCTAATCGCGATGGATTGCGTGAAGCGTTCCCGGAGCTCCGGGTACTGCCGCGTGAAATCTAAGAGCGCGCAAAACCTGTGTTGACCATCCGTAATGAAGTACTCCGCAGCGTACGGAAACCGAATGACATGGTCTGCCTCGTACTTGGCGGTATCCGCCTTTGAAGCAGTGACTAATTCCAAGGCGGCCCAATCAGCGAATGCGCCTTCCGTAACGGCTGCGTGGAGGTACTGCGTCATCGCATCAACCTTTTCTTGGTCGATCGTGCGCTGCACTTCCTCTTGCAACTCGATGATTTCGAGATTGAGGTTGCGCTGATCAATTCCGCGTTCCCTCATGGTGCGAACCACGCGCGGGTCGTAACCAATCAACTTCGTGAGCGTAGTGATGCTGAGATCTGCATGAATCTTCGGAAAACCGGACGGCGTTCTTCCGACTGTCGCGCGGGGAAAGTCTTGCCAAACCTCCGCTGGCTGAAAAAGGCGAAATACGTCGTCCATCAATGCTCCTTCCGTTTCCAGTTCGTTCTCACTTTGCGTTATCATTTCTTCTCCTCATGGCGCAGCGAAACTGCGTGCTTCTCGGGGCCGACCCGTGTTTGCACCACGAGTCGGCCCCCCTTCAACGTTGCGTGCTGAAACCTGTTGTGACCCTCATTGGGCGGATATCACCTCCTCATTCTCACTACGAGTTCGCGCATGCTCAAACTCGTCGTGAACAGCTCAGCAGTATAGAGCTCTTGAAATGAATGTCAAGAGCTCTTCGTCGAAGTTGAAGAGCTCCTAAATAGATAACCGGAGCTCTGGCGAGCAAGCGCTGCCGATGGAAGGCGATCTCTGTTTATTGTCCGCCTGCGGGATAAGCCCCATCGCCCGCTCCGCCAGCGCGGTAATCGTCAGCGATGGATTCACGCCTGGATTTGCGGACATTGCGGCGCCGTCGATTACGTAGAGGCCGTCGTAGTTGAAGATGCGGTGATGGTCGTCGATTACGCCGTCCGCCGCGCTCGTGCCCATGCAGGCGCCGCCGAGGATGTGGGCGGTGGTGGGGGTGCCCAGGAGGGTTTCGGTGAGGAGGCTGCCGGCGAAGCCGTCGATCTTTTGTTCGACGCGGCGCGCCAGCTCCGTCGCCTCCGGGATCGCCGCGCTTGGTGCGGGTCCCTCGGCCAGCGCGGTCGTCAGGCCGAATGTGCCGAGGCGGAGGCGGAGGTGGCCTTCGAGTGTGCGCATGTAGAGCAGGATCATCGTCCGCTTCGCCCAATCGTCGACGAACCAGGCGCGCAGGAAGTGGATGGGATGCCGCAGCATCGCCGCGAGAACGCGGATCAATCGCACCGGCGCGCTCTCGCCCGGGACGTGCGGCGACATCAGCAGGCGGAAGAAGCCGGAGCCTTTTCCGTAGCGCACCGGCTCGAGGTGGGAGTGCTCGTCGGTGTGGAGCACGCTGGTGATGGCGATGCCTTCGCTCAGGTCGCGGTCGGCGCGCGTGGTTACGCCGATGAGCGATTCGGAGTTGGTGCGGACGAAACCGCCTACGCGGTCGGACAGACGCGGCAATCCGTCCGCGCTGTTTTTGAGCTTTAGAAGCAGCGGCACCGTGCCCATCACGCCACCGGCGAAGATCACGTTGCGCGCGGTGAACGTGCGGCGGCGCTTGCCGAACCAGCCGGTGCCTGACGTGGCGTCGATCTGGTAGCCGCCTCCGGCAAGCTCGCGAACCCACGTCACCTCGGTGTCTGCTTCGATCTGCAGGCCGCGCCTCTCGGCCAACCAGAGGTAGTTTTTGTCGAGCGTGTTCTTGGCGTTGTGACGGCAGCCGGTCATGCAGGCCCCGCACTGGATGCAGCCGGTGCGGTCAGGCCCTTCGCCGCCGAGGTATGGGTCGGGGACGGTCTTGCCGGCCTCGCCGAAATAGACGGCCACGCGCGCGGGGACGATCTGATCGGGCCGGCCGATGTCTCTGGCGACGTCGCGCAGCACCTGATCCGAATAGGTGTCGGCCGGATACTGCACCGCGCCCAACATCCGCAGCGCGGTGCCGTAGTGCGGCTCCAGCTCCTTCTTCCAATCGGCCAGATGACCCCACGACGGCAGCGTGAAGAATTCATCCTTCGGCGTCGGCAACGTGTTGGCGTAGACGAGCGAGCCGCCGCCGACTCCCACCCCGGAGAGCACGGTGACGTGGCGCAGGAAGGTCATCTTGAAGATGCCGCGAAAGCCTGCCGCCGGCATCCATAACCACCGGCGCAGATTCCAGTTCGACTTCGGGAAGTCCTCGGCTCGGAAGCGCTGTCCTTTCTCCAGCATCACGACGCGGTAGCCCTTCTCCGCGAGGCGCAATCCGGAGACGCTGCCGCCGAAGCCAGAGCCGATGATGGCGTAGTCCCAATCCATGGGCGGGAAAGCTTATCCGCGATTCCGCGGGCCGAGAGTAGAAGGGAACCTGGTTCACGCGGAGGCGCGGAGGCGCGGAGAGCGGGAGATGAGAACGAACGCCTCCATTTGCCATGACTGCCAATAACTCGTAGTCTTGCTGGCCGAAAATCATGACCCGCATCCCGATCGCTCTCCTCTCCCTTCTCTTCGCTTCCTCGCTCTTCGCCGACTCCGCGCAGGTCGACTTTTTTGCGGCGGTGCAGAGTCCGTTGAGCGCGACGATCGCGGTGACGAATCATGGGCCGGACGTCGCGCGGAACAGCGTCATCACGATCGATATCCCGCCGGGGCTCGTGCTGCAGCGACTCATCGGGACGGAAGGAGATTGCGATCTGTCGCGGCGGCCGGTTCGCTGCTCGATCGGCGATCTTGCGGTCGTCGATCCGGCGCACAACGTGTTCTCGCACTACATGGGGGCCGATTTCACAGCGCCCTTCGCCGATGCGACGTACGTGGTGACGTTCACGGTCTCGTCCGATACGCCCGATCCCAATCCGTCCACGAACACGGCGTCTGTCACCTTCACTACCAAGCTCGAGGCCGACCTCGGCGTCCTGGTTACGTTGCCGTCAGGCCTCGACCGCATCGATCCGGGTCAGACCGCGACGTTCTGGACATTCGTCGGCAACAACATTCGCAACAACAAGACGCCGAACGTGCGGCTCGACTATGCCGTGACGAACGGCGTCATCGAGAAGATCGATGCGCCGACCGCGGTGTCATGCTCCATCGCCGGCGCGACGGCGGTTTGTACGATCGATTCGCTGCCGCAGAGCCTGGGCCTCATCACGGTCACGGTCAAAACCTCGCCGGACAAGCTGGCGGGGAAGGCCACACTGTCGATGAAGGCGACGGGGGACGTACCGGAGAGGACGCCGGCCGACAATCAAACCGAAGGCGTCATCCCCATCTATCAGACGTATGCCGTGACGACGGTTGCCGACAGCGGACCCGGCTCGCTGCGCGACGCCATCGTGCAGGCGAATGCTCACTGCACTCCGGGACCGTGCCGGATCGCCTTCGAGATTCCGCCGCCTGTGCCGGCCGAGGGATGGTTCACGATCACGCCGGTCGAGCCGCTGCCGGCCATCACGGCGGATCGGGTCAGCGTCGAAGGATTGCGGCAGACGGCATTCACCGGCGACACGAATCCGGCCGGCCCCGAAATCGCCATCGACGGCCATCTGGCGCGGCGCGGGTTGAAGATCGTGTCGCGATGCGAAGCGGTGATCGAAGGTCTGGCCCTCGGCAACTTCGACGAGGACTACGGATTGACGTTCAACGCCGGCGCCGGCTGTCCTGACGGGTATCGTCCCGATCGCCGGAGCGTCGCGAGCAATGTCATCGGCGTCGCTCCGGATGGCTCGACTCCGTGGCCGAATCTGCGCGGTCTCAATCTCGACGGCGCCGTCGCGGGCGTTTCGAAGAACGTGATCAGTCACAACCAGTTCAGCGGCATCGGGATGTGGAGCGGGTTGGTGGGCTTCGAACAGAACCGGATCGAGAGCAATGGGGCGAGCGGAATCTTCCTCGGTCCGCTCGTCGATCGCGTCACGATCATCAACAACGTCATCGCTGGTCAGCGCGAGATGGGTGTGGCGGCCGCACGCAGCAAAGCGAGAGTCGAGATTCGAGGCAACGCCATGAAAGACAACGGCGGCCTCGGCATCGACTGGGGGCTCGACGGAGTCTCGCCGGTCGACGCCGACGATCGGAACGGCCCATCGAATGCGCCGGTGCTCCTCGCGGCCACGTATGACGCCGCGCAGAAGAAGACGCTGATCACTCTTTCGCTCAAGACCACGCCGTTGAGCGCAAACATCTACCGCGACGATCTCATTGACGTCTACGGCAACAGCACGCCCGACGGCGACGGAGAGAGGCCGCTCGGGACCGTGCACGTGAAGCCGGGCACGAACGGGACGATCACCATCGCAGTGCCCGGCGACCTCCGCGGTCAGTGGCTCAACGCGACATGGTCCCGGGACAACCCGATCGAGTTGTTCGAGCCCGTGTCTGCTCGTGCGACCTCGGAACTGAGCACCGCCATCTTCCTCGGCCAGGGATGGCTTCGGCCACCTGACCGCAGCCGGCGGTGATCCGCAGATTTACGCAGAGAAGACGCAGATGGAGTCTGCCTTCACCTGCGTCATCTGCGGATAAACTCACGTTCCATCGAAGGAGAGATCGATGAAACGAATCGTCGTCGTGCTGTTGTTCGTCGCCGTTGCTGCGCATGCCGATCGCTGGCAGCCGTCGGATCGGTTGCGGATCGCGAATCCCAACGATCCGCAGATTTCGCCGGACGGCAAGTCGGTCGCCGTGGTCATCACGCGCGCAAACGTGAAGGAGAACCGGTGGGACGGCGATCTCTTCGTGATCGACACGACCAGCGGCGAGCAGCATCAGCTCACGTATGACCGCCGCGGGGTGGCGGCGCCGCGCTGGTCGCCGGATGGATCGCAACTGGCCTTCCTGGCGAACGGGTCGGCCGAGCGCGACGCCAAGCGGCAGATCTGGATGCTGCCGACGCGCGGCGGCGAAGCGCATCGCATCACCGACACCGCGCGCGGCGTGCAACAGTACGCATGGAGCCCTGACGGTTCGCAGCTGGCCTTCGTGACGTCCGACGATCCGGCCGCGAACGAGGAGAAAGGCAATCGCGCCTTCGAGATCGGCGACGACGATTACCTCACGACCACCGCGCCGACACCGTCGCACATCTGGCTCGTGTCACCGTCCGGCGAGAAAGCGCGCCGCCTGACCAGCGGCTCGTGGAGCCTGCCGGTCGCGCATCCGCCCGGCCCCGCGCCGTCGCCGCTGGCGTGGTCGCCGGACGGGAAGACGATCGCCATCACGCGGCGCGACACGGCGCATGGCGGCACGCCGAACAGCAATCGCGTCGCCCTCGTCGACGTCGCCTCGGGTGAGGTGCGCCGACTGACTACGCGCGACATGGACGAGACGCAGCCGGTCTTCACGCCCGACGGCACGCACATCGCGTACTGGCATTCGCGCGGCGGCGAGCGCGGCGGTGAGAACGCGATCTGGCTTGCGCCCGCCAGCGGCGGTCCGGGCGTCGAGGTGACGAAAGGCCTCGACCGCAACGTCTATCGCACGGTGTGGCTGCCGGATGGAAAGTCGTTCCTCACCGGCGGCCACGATGCGACCTCCACCGCCTATTGGGTGCAGCCTCTCGACGGCCCCGCGCGCCGCCTCAATCTCGGCGACGTCGAGCCCTACTTCAGCTATTGGATCGACGTGTCGGTGGCGAAGAACGGCGCGCTCGCGTTCACGGGATCGACGCCGTCGCATCCGCGCGAGCTTTACGTGATGCCGTCGATCGACGCCGCGCCGCGCCGGCTCACGCACATCAACGACGCGGTAGTGGCGTCGAAAGAGTTGGGTCGCACGGAGGCGATCGCGTGGAAGAACGACGGGTTCGAGGAGGATGGAGTGGTCACCTATCCGCCCGATTTCGACGCGGCGAAGAAGTATCCGCTGGTGCTCTACATCCACGGCGGGCCGCGCTCGTCGTCGGGGGTAGGCTTCGCCACGATTCCGCAGTCGTTGGCGGCGAAGGGATGGATCGTCTTCCAGCCGAACTACCGCGGCAGCGACAACCTCGGCAACGCCTACATCCGCGCGATTCGCGACGATGCCGGCGCCGGGCCGGGACGCGACGTCATCGCCGGCGTGGAGGAGTTGAAGAAGCGCGGCTTCATCGACGAGAACCGCATCGCCGTCGGCGGCTGGTCGTACGGCGGCTACATGACGTCGTGGATGATCGGCCACTATCCGATCTTCAAGGCCGCCGTTTCGGGAGCCGCCGTCAACAATCTCGTTGACGAGTACGTCCTCTCCGACAGCTCCCTCAGCCGCCGCCTGACGTGGGGCTCGCCGTTCGTCGCCGACAACATGAAAAAGTACGTGGAGCAGTCGCCGATCACGTACGCGTCGAAGATCAAAACTCCAACGCTGATCATGAGCGACACCGGCGACGTGCGCGTCCCGATCACGCAGTCGTACCAGATGTACTACGCGCTGAAAGACAACGGCGTCCCGGTCAAGTTCATCGCCTTCCCGGTGAGCGGGCATTCACCCGAGGATCCAATCCACGCGACGGAGATCGAGAAGCAGTACGTGAACTGGTTCGCGCAGTATTTGAAGTAGCTCCGGTCTTCATCTGCGTTCCATCTGCGTAATCTGCGGATAAACAACCGGCGCTGACGCGTACAACGCGCACCGTATACTCGCGGCTCAATGCCGGTTCAATCGGGGACGCGCTTCGGGCCTTACGAGATCGTTGCGCCTCTCGGAGCGGGCGGAATGGGCGAGGTGTGGAAAGCGCGGGATACGCGGCTCGATCGCATCGTGGCGATCAAAGTTCTGCCGGCCGCTCTCACGGACGACCCGCATTTCCGCAGCCGGTTCGAGCGGGAAGCGAGGACCATCTCCCAACTGAACCATCCGCACATCTGTACGTTGCACGACGTCGGGGACGCGGACGGGATCAAATACCTCGTCATGGAGTTGCTGGATGGCGACTCGCTCGCGGTTCACGTCGGTCGAGGGCCGCTGCCGATGAGCGAGGTTCTGCTGTACGGCTCGCAGATCGCGCACGCGCTGGACCGGGCCCATCGAGCGGGAATCGTTCATCGCGATCTGAAGCCGGGGAACGTGATGATCACCAAAAGCGGCGTGAAGCTGCTGGACTTCGGGCTCGCGAAAGTTGCGGCCAGGCCGAATTCGTCATCCGATGAGTCGACGATGGTGCACCAGGAGCCGCTGACCGGCGAGGGGATGGTGGTAGGCACCGTCCAGTACATGGCGCCCGAGCAGCTCGCCGGCGACGCCGTCGATGCGCGCGGCGACATCTTTGCGCTCGGTGCGGTGCTCTACGAGATGGCCACGGGGAAGCGAGCGTTCATCGGGTCCAACAGGACGTCGCTGATCGCCTCGATCATGACAAGCGCTCCGCAGCCGATGACGGAGCTGCAACCGTTGACGCCCGCGGCGTTCGAGCATGTGGTGGAGAAGTGCCTGGTGAAAGATCCCGACCGGCGGTGGCAGAGCGCGTATGACATCGCCGAAGAGTTGCGGTGGATCGCGGCCGGAGAATCGGGCGCCAGCGGAACGCAGGTTCGAGCCAACCCGCCGTCGCGCGTTCGTGCAGCCATTCCATGGCTGGTCGCAGTTGCAGCGATGGCCGTGACGGGATTGGCCTTGTGGAAAGGGCGCACCCCGTCGGCCGGCCGCGTCACGAAAACGATCGTCAGCAAGGATCTCGATAGCTCGTGGAACATGGCTCCGGCCATTTCCCCGGACGGCCGGCACGTCGCGTATCCGTCGGAAGGAGCGTTGTGGATACGCAGCCTGGATGAACTCGATCCGCGCAGGGTGCCGATCACCGGCGAGCATCAGCCGGTGCTTTTCTGGTCGCCGGACAGCAAGTGGGTGGCGTTCGTCAGCGACGACAAACTGTGGAAGATCGCCGCGGATGGGAGCACGCCGGTCCTGATCGCGCCGCTGTCGCAGATCGGGCACGAGTTTCACTCCGGCGCGTGGGGAGCGGACGATCGGATCGTCCTGGCGGCGTTCCTGGGAGGCATCTACGAGATGCCGGCGCGCGGAGGATCGCCCGTGGAGATCGTGCCGCTCGCTTCCGATGTCGTCGACTTCCACAATCTCTCCTTCCTGCCTGACGGAAAAACGATTCTGGCCGTTCCGCATAAGTTGAACAACATGATGGGAATCGAGGCCATCCGCGCAACGAAGAGGCAGACGGTGGCTACGTTCGATGCGACGGTGCGCGACGTCGTCTACTCCAGGACGGGACATCTGCTCGTGAGTCTTCGCGGCCTCAATGCCGGATTGTGGGCAGTGCCGTTTTCGATCGACTCGATGACCGCCAACGGCAAGCAATTTCTTGTTGCGGCGGGCGCCGGCGCATGCAGCGTTTCGGCCGACGGGTCGCTCACGTATGTCACCAATATCGACTATGCGCCGCGGCAGATCGTGCGCATCGACGGCGCGGGAAAGCTGAGCGGCAACGTCGGCCTTCCCATCCCGAATGCGGACGATTTGGCGCTTTCGCCTGACGAACGCAGCCTGGCCCTCTCGGCTCAGGAAGCCGACAACAATGGCAGCATCGAGATCGTCGATGTGGCAACCGGCAGCCGCCGGCGGCTGACGCAGGGCTTTCTGGATGAACATCCCGCAGGCTGGTCGCGGGACGGCCGGCAATTGATCGCGAACCGCTCACCGACGCTGAATTGGAGCGATCCACGGTTCGGAGTCTGGCTCCTTCCGGTTGATGGCTCCGGCGAACCTCGAAAGGTGGCGACGGGCTGGCGAGGAATCCTTTCAGCCGATGACCGGAGCGTGATTTACCTGTCCGGACCGCGGCCTAGCGACGCCTCGATCGTGACTGTCCCCACCAGCGGCGGCCACCCCGTTCCAGTCGTGAAACTGGCATCTCCCGTTTCGAGAACACGGCTGGTCCTCGCTCCCGACAGCCGCTTCCTGCTGTTCAACTCCAATCCGACAGGTGCGGACGAGCTCTTCGTCACTCCGTATCCAGGCGGCGAAGGAAAGTGGCAGGTCTTTCATGGCGCTGCCATCTCACCCGTCTGGAGCCGCGATGGCCGAACGATCTACTTCGCCTCCGGGAACCGGCTGATGGCCGCTTCGTTCACGTCATCGCCGGCCGTCACGGTCGGAGAGGCGCGGATGCTGTTCGACGCAACGCCGCTCAACGTCAATCTGGAACGAAACTTCCAGTTTCTGGCCGACGGCACGCTCCTCGCGGTTCAGGATCTTCAGACCGATAAGCGGCAGGTCGTGCTCGTTCAGAACTGGTTCGCCGAGTTCCGCGACGACGAGAAGTGACTTCATCCGCAGATTATGCAGATGAACGCAGAAGAGGACGCCGACGAAATAATTGCCCGTACCCCTCCCTTTGCGTATCCTTGCCGGCCCGGTCCATCCGCGGCCGGACATTCTTTTGACAATCTGGGCAGCTCCTTGAGCCATCGCAGAAGGCGAGGCTCCGCTAGGCCAGAAGGAGGATTTATGAGGACTTATGAAGTCCTGTTCATCCTTTCTCCGCAGGTACCGGAGGAAGAGGCGACGACGCTTTCGACAGAGTTCAAGCGTATCGCCGAGGGGACAGGCGCGAAGCTCACGCACGAAGAAGTGTGGGGCCGGCGCCGTCTCGCATATCCCATCAACAAGTTCAACGAAGGCAACTACCACCTCTTCGTGTTCGAGACCGAGGGAGGGCTCAATGAGCTCGACCGCCGGATGAAAAACTCGGACCGGATCCTGCGCCACATGATCGTGCGCACGGATCTCGATCACAAACGCGCCGAAAAGCTGGCCAAGCGCAATCCGAAGAAGGAGCGCCTGCGCCCGGCTCCCTCATTCGCGCCCAGCGGTTCGGCACCGGTTGGCGGTCCCATGGACGCCGCGGACATGCCTGAAGCCGACGAAGCGGCTCCGGCTGAATAAGGAACAGGAGATCAATCATGGCAACTGAAATGAGACGACCTGGTGGTGGCGGCGGCGGTGGCGGCCGCGATTCCGGCGGCCGCGATTCGGGCGGACGCGGCGGAGCGGGCGGCGCGCAGGGCGGCAAGAAGAAGTTCTTCTATCGCCGCAAGCGCGTCTGCAAGTTCTGCGTGGAGAAGCTCGAGTACATCGACTACAAGGACATCAAGACGCTGCAGCAGTTCATCCCGGAGCGCGGGAAGATTCTTCCGCGCCGCATCTCCGGCACGTGCGCGCTGCACCAGCGCAAGCTGCAGAACGCGATCAAGCGCGCCCGCATCGCGGCCATGCTTCCGTTCGCGACGGACTGATAACGAATCATGATCGAGATGTCTCTGCAGCAGGACGAACCGGTGGCGATGCCGGTGCGCACGTTCGGGAAGCAGGCCCGCAGCATGGCCGGCTACACGCTCGTGACGGCGCTGATGTTCGTGTCGCCGCTGTTCGTCTTCATCCCGGCGTCGCTGCTCCATTGCGGAATCCGCATCGGACGGCGCGCGGCGTGGCTGCTGCTGGTGCTGTCGGCCGCCGCGGCGGCGCTGCTGATCTATCCGTCGGCGGTCGCGTCGACGGCGGCCGAGGCGTCGGCGAGCTACGGGTTCCTGCTGGGACTCTTTCTCGCCATCGCCGTGCCTGGTCTTGCTGTGCTGCCGATGGTGGAGCGTGGCGAAAAATTCGGCCGCGTGCTGCTGTACGCGCTGGTGATGAGCATCGCCGGCCTGGCGGTCACCGAACTGACGATGCGCAGCTTCGCGCACTTCTCGCCGTACGCGGCGCAGGTGGCGGAAGCGCATCAGACGGCGGCGAAGCTCGTGGCCGGTTACGCGAAGGCCGGCTTTCCCGCCGATGCCGTCGCGTTCCTGCGGAAGTGGATGGACATCGGCACGTACTGCCTGCCCGCGTTTCTGCTGATCGACGTCACGATCGTGTTCGTATTCAGCCTGGTCATGCTCGGACGGCTCCGGGCGTGGCGCGATTTCCTCGTCCGCCGTACGGCGGATGCGGTCATCGTCAATCCCTATCGTTTTCGCTATCTCTCACTCCCCGAATGGCTCCTGTTCGCGTTCGTCATCGGCGGCATCTCGCCGCTGCTCAGCGGCATGCCGCAGCAGATCGGCGCGAACGTTCTGGCGATGGTCTCGTTTCTCTACTTCCTGCAAGGCCTGGCGATCTTCCGATCGTTCGTGGCTTCGACGGGCGTGGGGATGATGGGCTCTCTTTTCGCCTGGATGCTGCTCATTCTGCTGACGCTGGGCGGCATTTCGCCGCTGCTGCTGTGCGTGGCTGGGCTGTTCGACTCGTTTTTCGATTTCCGACATTTCAATCGAAAGGATCACTCAGATGAAAGTCATTCTCATTGACGAGATCCGCGGCCTTGGCGGCCGCGGCGACGTCGTCACGGTCAAGGATGGCTACGCGCGCAATTTCCTGATTCCGAAGCAGCTGGCGCGCGAAGCAACCACGGGTAACCTCAAGTCGATCGAACAGGAGCGCAAGAAGTGGGCTGCGCTCGGCGATCAGGAAAAGGCCGCGGCCCAGAAGGCAGCCGACAGCGTGAAGGGGACGAAGATCGTCATCCACAAGCGCGTCGGCGATCACGGCAATCTCTTCGGCTCGGTGACGTCCAACGACATCGCCGACGCGCTGACGAAGAAGGGCATCGAGATCGACAAGCGCCGCATCGAGCTGGCGCATCCGATCAAGAGCGTCGGCGTGCACGACGTCGAAGTCCGCCTGCACCGCGAAGTGGCCGCGCAAATCCAGGTCGAAGTCGTCCCCGAGGGGAAGGAATCGATCATCGAGGAAGCGCCGGTCGCTGCGGCTCCTGCCGCCCCCGCGGCGGAAGCGGAAGCGGAAGCGTAGTTTTCGATTTGGACCGCCGGCGTTTTCGCCGGCGGTCCTAAAAGCTTTTCACCACAAAGACACAAAGGACACGAAGAAATGCTCTTTGTGATCTTTGTGCCTTCGTGGTGAAAAGCCTTTATCCTCCCGACCACATGAGCGAAGAGCGTTTCGTCGACACTCCGCCGGCGGGTGCCGAGGGGTGGCGCGACGTCTGGCAGAACGACCGGCGGTTCCGTCCGCGCAAATCGGCGTTCGGTTTTCTCCTGCGGATTTTTCAGCGTTTGCTCGACCGCGCCACGCGCGGAGAACGCGACCGGCAGCGCGATTTCAATCTGGCGCTGCTCGACCTCGTTCGCGATCTGCGCTCCGACATCGGACGCGTTCGCGACGATCTGAAGCGCGACATCTCGACCGTGCAGCGCGATGTCCGCGTGGCCGACGAAGCGCTGGCGGAGGAGCTTCGCAAGATCCGCGAGCTGATCCCGATCGCCGCGAAACGCAACGACTCGTTGATCGCAGCGCTCGATCAGAAGATCGAAACGGTTGCCGTTCGCGTGCGCGACGTGACGAATCCGGTGGTGGCGTCGTCATCGGTCACATCTGATTTTCTCTACCGGCGGCTGGAGGATGGGCTTCGCGGTCCGGTCGACGTCGCCGATTACATCGGTCCCGCGCAGGAGCCGGTCATCGACGTCGGATGCGGGCGCGGTGAGTTTCTGTTCGCCTGCCGCGATGCGAAGATCGCCGCACGCGGATTCGATACGAATGAACGTTCCGTCGCCGATCTCGTCGCGCGCGGGATCGATGCCGCCGTGGCCGGCGTTCCCGGTTGTTTCGCAAACCTCGGCGATTCCTCCATCGGAACCGTGGTGGCGATGCACGTGGTCGAGCATCTGCCGGTCGACGCGCTCTTCGCGCTGTTCGCGGAGTCGTCGCGCGTGCTTCGTGCGGGTGGATTGCTGATCATCGAAACGCCGAATGCCGAATCGCTGGCCGTCAGCGCCTCCGAGTTCTGGCGCGATCCGACCCACCTCGCGCCGCGCCATCCCGCCGCGCTGACGTTGTTGGCGCGCGAGCACGGCTTCGCGATCGACGAGATTCGCGCGATCCATCCGTTCCCGGAGTCGAATCGATTCGTGGCTTCGAGTGAAGAAGTCCGTTCTCTCGTCGACGCGCTCAACGATCGCGTGTTCGGTGGGCAGGATCTGCGGTTGATCCTAAAAAGGCTTTAACCACAGAGGCACAGAGATCACAGAGGTTGCCCCTCTGTGCCCTCTGTGTCTCTGTGGTTAAACGTCCCGACATCGATCACGCTCTCCCTTGGCGGGGGCGGCGGGACGCGGTGCGGGATCAATCCCAAAATCAGGCCGGCCACTAATCCGCCGAGGTGGGCGGTGTTGTCGATGAAGGGGAGGCTGTAGCCGATGGCGATGTTGACGGCGATCCAGAAGACCAGCTGGCCGATCAGGCTGCGCGTCCACGGCTGGTGGCGGTAGAGCGGCGAGCGGCGGATCGAGAAGATGAACGCGCCCATGAGTCCGAAGACCGCGCCGCTTGCGCCGACCGCGGGACCTGGATGCAGGATCGCGCTGGCCAATCCCGCCACGATGCCGGTGGTGAAAAAGATCAGCGTGAAGCGCTTCGAGCCGAAGAGGACTTCGTACAACGTGCCGAGCTGGTAGAGCGCCCATGAATTGGAGAGCCAGTGCAGCCAGCCGCCGTGCAGGAACATGTAGGCGATCAGCCGCCACACTTCGCCGCGGAACACGAGCTGGTGCGAGATCGCGCCCATGGAGATCAGTTTGTCGCCGTCGTTGAAGGCGTTCGTCAGCACTTCGAAGGCGAACACGATGGCGATGATCGCCAGCAGCGCTTTGGTCACCGGGGCCTTACGCCGCATCAGCGAGGCTCCATCATCGACGACACGCGGCGCATGAGGACGTGCGCGAATCGCGGGAAGAATTCTTTGAGCCGCATGAACAGCATCGCCCCAATCGGCAGGATTCGCCGGTACTTCCCATCCTCGGCGGCATCCGCGATCGCCTTCGCTACCTTCTCCGGTTTGATGGCCAGCACCAGCCGCGACGCACTCGGCATCTTGCCGCGTTCGGCCTTCACGAAGAATTGCGTCTCGACGGTGCCGGGGCAGACCATCGCAACGCGCACGCCGCGCCCGAAGACTTCGTCGCGCAGCGTTTCGGAAAAGCCGATCATCGCGAACTTCGTTGCACAATAGCCGCCCATCCGCGCGTATCCCATGATGCCGGCGATCGAGGCGACGTTGACGATCGTGCCGCGGCGCCGCGCCAGCATCTGCGGCAAAACGGCCTGCGCGCACCACACCGCGCCGAAGTAGTTCGTCGCCATCATCGACTCGAGGTCGTCGGATTTCGCGTTTTCGAACGCGTCGAAAATCGCGAAGCCGGCGTTGTTGATGAGGACGTCGACCTCGCCGGCGACGTCGATGAGGTGCTGGCAGTCGGAGCGCAGCGTGACGTCGGTGACGACGGTGCGGCAGTCGACGCCGAGGGCGCGGCAGGCGACGGCAACCTCTTCGAGTAGCTCGGCGCGTCGCGCCGCGAGCACGAGATTCGCGCCGCGGCGCGCCAGTTCCAGCGCCGCCGCGCGTCCGATCCCGCTCGATGCTCCCGTGACGACGACCGTCTTGTTTTTCAGGGGCGAGGTCATGAAGCGCACTCATATCACGTGCTACGCTTCGCGCCGATGTTCCGGCGCCTCCTCCTTCCAGCAGTTCTCATCGCACTGGCCTGCCACCACGAATCGGATCTGCCGAAACTCTTCGTGCTGCCGGACGCGCAACTCGTCAGCGAGGCGAACAAGCCGGTGAGGATGAGCGAGATGAAAGGGAACGTGGTCGTCTACGACTTCATCTTCACGCACTGCGCGGGGACGTGTCCGATGATGACGGCCACGATGCAGAAGCTGACGAAGAAGATTCCGAAGCAGGCCCCGGTGCGTTTCGTTTCCATCAGCGTCGATCCGATCCGCGACACGCCCGAGGTGCTGCGCGGCTACGCGATGTACGCGCGGAACGATCCGAGGTGGACGTTCCTGACCGGCGACCGGCAGACGATCGTCGACCTGTCGGTGAAGGGATTCAAGCTCGCCGCCGGCGACTCGACCGGATCGGCGAATGAGTCAGTCCTGCACAGCGTGAAGTTCGCCGTCGCCGACAAGAAGGGCGTGATCCGCGAGTACTACAGCGCCACGAATGACGATGCGGTGGAGCATGTGGCGAGCACGGTGAAGGAGCTTCTTCGCGAGGATTGACAGAAAACCGATCTCACCACAAAGGCACAAAGGACACGAAGAGAGACCTTTGTGATCTTTGTGTCTTTGTGGTGAAACGGTTTTTCTGAGCTACAGTCCGGCGCGATGCAGATTCTTCCCGCCATCAACGCCACGCTCAACGGCACCAGCGGTGTCCTGCTGCTCATCGCGTACGTCTTCATCCGCCGCCGCAACATTCAGATGCACAAGCGTTTCATGCTCGCCGCGTGTACGACCTCGCTGATCTTCCTGGCCTGCTACGTTCTCAATCACATCCTGCGCCACGGCGTCGTCACGCGCTTCACGGCTACCGGTTGGGTGCGTCCGCTCTACTTCACGATCCTCATCTCGCACACGATTCTGGCCATCACCATCGTGCCGATGGCCATCCTCTCCGTGCGCAACGGACTGAAGATGCGCGTGGCGCAGCATCGCCGCATCGCGAAGTGGACGTTTCCGCTGTGGATGTACGTCTCGGTGACCGGCGTCCTCGTCTACTTTTTTCTCTACCAGTGGTACCCGCCGGCGTGACGTGCGATATCTTCCGCGGAGGAGATTTCTGTGACGCAGTTGATGGAGACTGACCTCGATCCCGATCCGTTCGTGCAGTTCGAGCGGTGGTTCGACGCCGCGAAAGCCGCCGGCATCACCATGCCCGAGGCCATGACCGTGGCCACCTCGGCACTCGACGGCGAGGTGTCGGCGCGCGTCAGCCTGCTCAAGTCGTTCGACCATCGCGGCTTCGTTTTCTACACGAACTACAACAGCCGCAAGGCGAAGCAGATCCACGACAATCCGCGCGCCGCGCTGGTGTTCTGGTGGCAATCGCTGGAGCGCCAGGTGCGCATTGAAGGGGCAGTCGTGCGGACGACGGAAGAGGAGTCGGACGCCTATTTCGCCACCCGTCCTCGGGGCAGCCAGCTCGGCGCCTGGGCCTCGGAACAGAGCCGCGTGCTGGCCGGACGCGGCGCGCTCGACGCGCGATTCGAGGAGCTTTCGACGACGTACAAAGACGTCCCGATTCCGCGTCCGCCGCACTGGGGCGGCTACCGCGTGATTCCGCTGCTGTTCGAGTTCTGGCAGGGCCGAACCGACCGGCTGCACGACCGTTTCTGGTACCGGCTGCGCAGCGATGTGAAGGATTGGGTGGTGGAGAGGCTTTCACCCTAAAGGCAAATGTTGAATGTTGAATGTTGAATGTTGAATGAATGAGATGACGAGCGGAGCCCATTCAACATTGAACATTCAACATTGAACATTCGACATTCGCTTTTCATCAACTCTTCGATGCGCTGAGCCAACTCCTCTCTCGTCGCACGAAACCGTTCCGCCCCATCTCCCGATCCCCACGTCGGATCTTCGATCGGCCAGTGCTCGATGCGCTTCGCGCCGGGCCAGAGCGGGCAGTCCTGCGCGGCGGAGTCGCAAACTGTGACGACGACGTCGAACGGTTGTTCGAGAAACTGCTCCGCCGATTTCGACTGCGCGTCGTGAATGTCGATTCCGATCTCCGCGAGCGCGCCGATCGCCAGCGGATGCACCCATCCCGCCGGACGCGATCCCGCCGACACCACATCCACCACATCGCCATGAAACGCCCGCATCAGCCCCTCGGCCATCTGACTCCGCGCAGCGTTCCCGGTGCAAAGAAAGAGGATGCGTTTCTTCATCGGACAATCAAACCACACACCTCTGTGATCTCTGTGTCTCTGTGGTTCAAATCGTCCCCGCCGAATCCGGCACGATCACCCGCAGCGACCGCGGCACGATGTCGATCGCCACCGAGGCGGGCAGGGAAACCGGCTCGCCATCGAGATGCGCCGCGCCCTCGGACGTACGTCGAATGACGATGTTGCGTCCTCGCAATGTCGTTACGCCGCGCGCGCGGTGCAGGTTGCCCGCGAAGAGCTGGGCGGCGATCAGCGGCAGCCGGAGGAACGGCTTCTGCTCGATCAACGTCACGTCGAGAATCCCGTCCTGCATCGACGCCAGCGGCGCGATGCGCGCGTTGTTGCCGTACTGGCTGGCGTTTGCGACCGCGGCCACGAACGCGCGATGCCGCGTCATCGATCCATCCACCGTCACCTCATACTCCTCGGCCGCATATCTCGCGAACCCACGCAACGCGACGCGCACGTACGTGATCAGCCCGCGCGTGCCGGCGCGCGCGAAGGCGTCCGCGATCCAGGCGTCGAAGCCGATGCCCATCATGTTGATGAACGGCGTGCCGTTGGCGGTGGCGGTGTCGATGATCTCGACGCGCAATCCGCAGCAGGCGCGAATCGCCTTCCGGAAATTCATCGGCAGCCCGAGGTGGCGCGCGAATCCGTTGCCGGAGCCGGTGGGGACGACGCCGAGGGCGATGTCGGTGCCGATGAGCCGCTTGGCCACTTCGTGAATCGTTCCGTCGCCGCCGACGGCGAAGACTGCTTTCACGCCGCGGGATGCGGCGTCGCCAATCACGCCGTCGAGATCGGCGATCGATCCGCACGCGGCGATCTCGTGATCCCAATCGCACGTCTTCGCGATCAGCCCCGCGGCATCGCGGCGGCGATTCGATCCCGATCGCGCGTTGACGAGGAAAAGCGTCTTCACGGAGTCGCTTTCATCATCTCGATGATCACCGGCTTGAGCCCGTTGATGATGAACTGGATGCCGATCGCGCCGAGGAGCAGCGACATGATTTTGGTGAAGACGGCGCGGCCGCGGTCGCCGATGATGCGCGAGAGCGGGAGCGCGGAGAGCAGCACGAGCCACGAGACCACGCCGACGGCGACGATGGCCACTATGACGGCGAGGCGCTGCTCGATTTCGGGATAGAGGTTGACCAGGACCATGACCGAGGTGATCGCGCCAGGGCCGGAAAGCATCGGCACGGCGATCGGAACGATGGCGATCGACGACGGATCGATGTCGGCCTTCTCGACGTCGCTGTCCTCGATCCGTTTCTCGCCGCCGATGTTGAAGGCGCGGCGATCATCGGCGATGAGGCTGCGCAGCGCGTTCGTCAGGAAGAGGACTCCTCCCATGATCTGAAAGGCCGGCACGGTGATCCCGAAGAAGTTGAAGACGTAGTTGCCGGCCAGGAAAAAGACGGTGAGGACGGCGATGCAGGAGACGCCCGCGACGAAGGCGACGCTCGCGCGCGTCTTGCGCGACGCGCCATCCGTCAGCGCGATGAACGACGGCGCGACGGCGAGTGGGTTGACCATCGTCGCGAGGGCGACGAAGGAGAGGAGTGCGACTTTGTACAGCGGCATGCGTGATTATTGTTCAAAGGCGTTTCACCACAAAGACACAAAGGACACGAAGAGATCTCTTTGTGCTCTTTGTGTCTTTGTGGTTCAACTCACTTCGACCGCGCGATCGACATCGACGTCGATGTACCAGACCAACCCTTTGCACGGCCGCCCGGTGATCGCGGACATTGCGGTGCAGTAGTTCGTGACCTGTTCGGAATCGCGCTTGATGCGCTCCTCGGATGGCTGTCCGCTTTTGTAATCCATCACGAGATCGTCGTCGCCTTCGCGGACGAGGCGATCGATGCGGCGTTCGCCGTTGATGGTCAGCAGCGGAACTTCGCGGCCGAGGAGCTCGGCGTTCGTCATGCGGATGAAGGTGTCGGATTTCGTGACCGTCGCCAGCCGCTTGCGGACCAGCGTTGCCGTCGCCGCGTCGACACCCTGTTCGGCGGCGAGCGATTTGAGCAGCGGCTCGACCGGCGTACGGCCGTCCCAGATTTCGAGGATGCGATGGAGCAGGATTCCCGCGGCGCGCTTCTGCGCGGACGCGCGGCGCGTGAGGACGTCGGCGCGCGTGAGAACCTCGGGCAGAGCGGCAGGAAGGGGGAGGGACGGCGCAACGATCGGGATCGATGCAAGCTCCGCTTCGAGCGTTGCGTCCGCCAGGCGACGCCGCGTGCGGACTCCCGCGCCTTCGCCGGTGACGCGTTCGAATGCGATTGGGACGGTGTCGCTGCCAATCGTCAACATATTGACCATGCGCGACGGTCCGTCCGGCCAGGCGATTGACGACGGATTGAAAATCTCGTCGACGTATTTGTAGAAGCCGCGCTTCTGCGGAGCGCCGGCGACGAAGACGACTTCTTCCTTCGCGCGCGTCACCGCCACGTAGAAAAGGCGGCGTGTCTCCGCCTCCTCGCGCTGCGCGCCGATGTCTTTGAGCGACTTCGCGCCCGAGCGCGTGTCGCTTGCGGACAGCGTCTCAACCTGTCCGGTCAGCACCAGGCTTCGCGGCTCGTCTACCAAAAAGATGTTCGGCGGCGGCGATGGAAATTCGAGGTCGGGGAGGATGACGGTGTCGAACTCCAGCCCCTTCGCCGTGTGCACGGTGAGGATGCGCATGGCGTCGTCGGTATCGTCGGCGAGCGACGGCTCCATTTCGTCCGGCTGCGCGCGGCGGCGCGAAATCTCGCTGACGAATTGCCGGACCGATCCTCCGACGCGCTGGTCGTAGCCGAAGGCGATGGCGCGGACGTGCTCGAGATGGCGCAGCGAACGCTTTCCGTCCGCCGAGGCCGCGTAGACGTTCTCGATTCCACAGGTGCGGATGACGAGATCGATCAGCTGCGCGACGGTGAGATGCCGCGACGCGCTCCGCAGCGATTCGAGCACCGAGGTGAATTGTTGATACGCATCGTCGCCGAGTGCGATCTCGGTATCCGTCAGCGCAAAGTACGGCGTGCGCGCCGCCGAAACTTCGGCACCGCGATCGAACGGAAAGGCGATCGCGCGCAGCACTGCCAGCAGATCGACCGGCGCAGGGCGATCGAGAAAGAGTCGCGTGGCCGGCAACACGTAACGGATGCCGCGGCGATCGAAGACGTCGAGATAGTCGTCGAGTTTCGTCGTGCGGCGAAGGAGCAGCGCGTACTGGCGCAGATCGCCGCCTCGCTGCTGAATCCACGCCGCGATGGCCTCGGCTTCAGCGACGAAGCGATCCTCGCGATCGTTGCCGACCGGCGCGTCGAGAAAGGTGACCGAGGCATCGCGCGGCGTGTTGGGCCGCGCGGCGGTGAGGCGGTGATAGACGGGGCGATAAACGTTCGGATCGGGTTCGCTCTCCGGGAAGATGTACGCGAAGATCGCATTGATCGCGGCCAGCAGTTGCGGCGTGCTGCGGAACTGCATCTCCAGCTTGCGATGCTCGGCGTCCGCGGCCAGCAGGCCCTGCGTGAAGGCGCCGTACGTTTCGAGATCGGCGCGGCGGAAACCGTAAATCGACTGCTTCGGATCGCCGACGATGACGGTGCGGCCGTCGATCACCGCACCATGTTCGTTCCGCGCCAGGAGATCGATGATGTTCGCCTGCACGCGGTCGGTGTCCTGAAATTCGTCGACGAAGATGTAATCGAACTGCTCGCGCGCGCGGCGCAGCACGGCTGGATCGGCGAGCACGCTCTGCGTCCGCAGCAGCAGATCGTCGAAGTCGACCACGCCGCGCTTCTTTTTCTCTTCCTCGAGAAACGCGGCGAACCGGCGCGTCAGCGCGAGCAGCGAAACGGCCGCGCGATGCGACGAAAGCTGGTCGTAGACCGAATGGCTCTTCTTGTCCGAGGCCCGCAGAACGCGCAACGGCTGCTTGTATTGCTCGTTCACCTTGCCGCGCGGGAGATCGGTCGTGCGAATCTCATTCGCGATCGGCCGCAGGTAATCGAGCCACGCCTCGATCGTGCTTCCGCGCGGCGGCGGACGATGCTCGCGAAGGTAATCGCAGATGCCGGGAACGGAGTCGCATCCGCGCAGTTTTTCGATCGCGATCAGCAGCTCGTGCTCGATGAGATCGAGCGCGCCGAGGTCGTAGGTCTCGTCGAGCAGCAGATCGCGCCGGTCGAGGAGCGGCAGGATGATGGTGCGGACCAGGAAGAGATAGCCGACGTGCTCGAGCAGCACTTCCCAATCGCGCTTCGCTTCGGGCGTCGGATGCAGGCGCGTTTCGTCGTCGACCCACGCGTCGTACAACTCGCCGTAAAGCAGTGCGCGCTCGAAGCCTTCGATGATCGTGAACTGTGGATCGAGTCCGGCCTCGATCGGAAACTGGCGCAGAAGGCTCTGGCAGAACGAATGGATGGTCTGCGAGCGCAGCGATTCGATGCGCGCGAGTTGCGCGATGCACGCGCGGCGATAGGCGTCGCGCTGTCCGTTCGGAACTTCGAACAGCGGCGTGGCGGAACCGATCGGCCAGGAAACGCTGTCGCCGGAATCGAAGCGCAGCGCGAGCTCGGTGAGCGCCTGATGAATGCGATCGGCGATCTCGCCCGCGGCCTTTTCCGTGAACGTGACCAGGACAATTCGCTCCGGCGACAGCGCCTCGTCGCCGAGGAGAAGCTTCAGCACCTCGGCCACGATGGCCGTGGTCTTGCCGGTTCCGGCGCCCGCTTCGATGACGATGTTGCGGCGCCGCGGTCTGTCGAATGCGAATGCCGACTGGACGGCCACTGCGCTCAACCGGCGCCTCCGCCGAGGAGCGTGCGCGGCTCGTTGTGGCGCGTGATCAGGTACTTCTCGGCGAAGTCGTGGCGCGTGCGGCAGGAGTGATTCACGGGGCAGTACTTGCAGGCGTTGAAGTCGGCGTCATCGTCGGCCGGAAAGGCCGGGAAGACGCCGTCGATGATCGACGAGACGAAGAGGTTGAGCGTCTCGCGCAGCTCCGCTTCTTTCTGGGACAGCTCGAACGCGAATCGCGTGGCGTTGGTGTCGCTGGTGACGAGCGGCTTGATCGCGCCGCGGACGTTTGCCGGAACGGCGTCGAAGAATTGCGACACGGCCATGGCGTACAACGCGAGCTGCAGCCGCACGCCGCGATCGATTTTCTTGCCGAGGTCTTTGTGGCGCGTGGCCTTGCCGCCTTTGTAATCGATGATGCGATAGCCGTCCGCGCCGGTGTCGATACGGTCGATGGTGCCGTCGACGCGCAGATCGACGCCGTCGCTCACTTCCATCACGAACGGTTCGGGATGATCGGGGACGCCGCTGTGCCGCGTTTTTCCGAAGCGATATTCGAAATGCTTCGGACGGAAGCCGGTCTCGGCGAGATCGGCCAGATCGTGCGCGACGAATTCGCGCAGGATGCGCTTCGTGGCCGTGCGCTCGATCTCGCGCATGGTGGGATTGAAGGGCGGGATGTTGCTGGCGATCTCGGCAAACGCTTCGTCGACGAGCGTGTCGAGGCGATCGCCGATGGCAGCATCGAGTTGCGGCAGCGCGGCGACGGCGCGATCGAAATCAGCGTCCGTCAGCGATTTGTAGAGACGTTCGAGGATGCCGTGATCGAGCTTCCCTTTGTCGCGCGCGTTGAGCTGCAGCTCGTGCTCGGGATCGTCGACGTCGCGCACGCCGAGGATGTGCTTGTAGAAAAACTTCTGCGGACACTCACCGAAATCTTCGAGCTGCGTGGGGGAGACGGAGGTGATGGCGTTGGCGAGTTTGGCGCGAAGCGTCGCGTCGTCGTCCTCGGCGAAGAGGTAGCCGTCGAAGACGGACTTCGTGCCCATCTTCGCGAGCAGTTGCAACTGGCGGCGTCCTGGGAGCGCGGGCGTCTCGCCCGCTTTTGAATCGTGCCGAGCACCGGCGGGCGAGACGCCCGCGTTCCCAGGCGACTCGCGTTTGATGAAGGACGATCCGAAATTCTTGAGCAGCTCGGTCTTCCGCTCCGGTTGCTGCGCGATGACGAAACTCTTCAGCAGCGGCGAAGGGCGGAGCGTTTTGCCGAAACCGTCGCCGCCGGCGAAGGAGAAGTGGACCGTCTCCGCGCCGTCGAGCAGGAGCTGAAAGAGCATGCGCTCCTCGTCGCGACCGTCGCCGATCTCGCGAACGTCGAGCCGCTGCCGGTCGTAATCGGGGAGGAGCGGATCATCGAGCCGCCGCTGCGGGAAGACGTCGTCCTGCATTCGGACGGCGAAGAGGTGCGCGAAGGAGCGTCCGCGGAAGCGCATGACGTCGGAGACGAAGATTTCGGGGAGTGGGGTGTGGGGAGTGGGAAGGGCTTCGTTCTGCAGGGCGTCGATGATCGCGGCGGCGTCGAAGCGGACGTTCCACGGATTCGTGCGGCGGAAGGTCGCGGCGATGTCGTCGATGGCCTCGGCTGCGGCGAGGTCGGATTCCGTCTCGATCGCAAACCGGTTCAGCGTATTCGTCAAAAAGTCCGCGGTCTCGTTCGCGCTCAACGTGGCCTCGGGGGCGAGCGGCTCGATCTCCGCGAGCAACGCGACATATGCGTCGACCGCGGCATTGCGCGAGATCGACTTCAGCTCCGCGCTCGTGCCGCCGGCGATTCCATAGCGGCGCGTGGCCATGTCGATCTCGTCGAGGTTGAAGCTTCGTTTCGAAATGAATCCGCCTCGCAGCAGCTCGATGACGTCGCCGCGCGGGAAGCCGTTCTCGCGCAGGCGAAGGAGCGTGGCGATGGCGCGTCCGAGGCGATGCGCGACGAGCGGTGTCTCGTCGGCCGTCGAGATCGCGAATCCTTCCGCGGCAGCGAAACGATTGAGCAGCGCGACGTCGTACAGATCGAGCGTTCGCGCGATGATGCCGACGTCGCGCGCGGCAACGCCCGACCGGAGCAGCTCGCCGGCGGCGCGGCAAGTCTCGCGAAGCTCGATGGTGCGCGTGTCGTATTGCGCGACTTCCCATTGCGTTTGCTTCGCGGCGGCAGGGTCCACCTGCTCGCCAAAGCTCCCGACAAACGGTTCTGCGAACCGATACGCCTCTCCCTCGGCCGCAGGAACGTAGACAGCGTCGAGTTTTCCGATCGTGCGCAGCGCCTCGACCACGCGCCGCTGCGCGCCGGTCATGTCGTAGAAGCCAGCCACGATCTGCGATGCGATCGCGACGCGTCCGCTCTCGATGATCGCGGCAGCGCGCCGCAGCAGATCCGCGGGATCGATCGCGGTCACCTCTGCAATGAGCCGCTCGTATTCGCGCCACGCGCGCACGAGCAGCTTCGTCCGCGCCGCATTGCGCAGCCGCGCGTTGCGCGCGCGCGACTCGAAGTCCGCCAGAGTGGCGCCGCCGTCGCGCACATCGCGCCACGATCGGTCGATCATCGCCGCAATCCCGCGGCTCTCCATCATCGGATCGTCGATGCTGCGCACCGCCATGCGCATGGCCAGCCGTCGCTCGTCGTCCTTCGCCACGCGCGGATATTCGCCTGCGGCATTGACCAGGCGCGCCGCGAACGTTTCGATCGTCTCGATCCGCAATCCCGCGAATCCGTTGCGATTGCGAGTCAACAGCTCCGCCCCAATCGCACTCGCCACCCCGCCGGACGCAACGAGCACCTCGACGCCGTCATCTGCAATCAGACGTTCAGCAACCTCGGCAGCAATGTCGCGGTATCGGGCCAGATGGAGAAGAGGCATCGACGATTGGGCGCGCATTATCGCATGCGCCTTTTTCTTATTTGGTTGTTCATCTGCGTAAATCTGCGCAATCTGCGGATAAACGTTGATCCGCAGATTACGCAGATTCACGCAGATTGAGTCCGCTGCACTCTCGTAGACTGACGTCACAACTTTTGATGAGAAAAACGAAGAAGAAGCGGCCGAGTCCGAACAAGTTCGATCGACTCTCGAAGTCGACGCCCACGCCACGAAAACGCGCCGCGTATTTTGTCGTCGGCGCTGTACTCGGTGCCATCCTCGGCTACGGATTCGTGTCGGCTGGACCAGGACCGACGCCGTCGATCTTCGCGCCGGGCGCAAGGGTGTGGGTCTTCGGCGGCGCACTCATCTGGGGCGTCCTGTCCGCCCTCTCGCCGGCAGCGTTTTGGCGGCAGAACCGCTTTCGCTGGCGGCATGAGGACGATGAGTGATCGCGCTGCTTTCAGGACACGTTGTATGGAATCGGCGACACTTATTTTGAGTTATCAATGGCATTCGTAGCGACAGCGATCGACGCCATCCGAGCGCGCGGTCCAGGCAGTCCCGAGCATCCCATCGCAGCACTCTGCGTGAGCCTTGTCTTGCCGGCCGCGTGCAACGCCGAAATGACGATGACCGACCCGATCGACGAACCCGCCGCCCTCTCCATCCTTGTTGTCGAAGACGACGCCAACATTCGATCGGTCCTGAGCGCGTTCCTGAAGTGGAACGGCTACGCGGTTTGCACAGCCGGAACGCTGGCCGAGGCGCGGCGGCAGTTGGAGCGGAGCAGCGATTGCGGGCCTGGTCATTCTCGACCGGCGGCTGCCGGACGGCGACGGCGTCAGCCTCTGCCCGGACATCCGCGCCACGCAGCCGCAGAGTTACATCCTCATGCTCACCGGCGAGGCCACGGCCGAGGCCAAGATCGAGGGATTCGAGTCGGGCGTCGACGATTACGTCACCAAGCCATTCCAGATCGACGAACTGCTGGCGCGCATCCGCGCCGGAATGCGCATCGTCGAACTGCAGAAAGAGTTGCTGGCCAGCAGCCGGCGGTACGAAGCGTTATCGCTGACCGATTCGCTGACGTCGCTGCGAAACCGGCGCGCGTTCGATGAAGAATTCGCGTCGCGATTCGAACAGGCGCGGCGCTATTCGCGTCCGTTGTCGCTTGTAATCGTCGATCTCGATTACTTCAAATCGATCAACGATCAGTTCGGCCACGCGGCGGGCGACGGTGTCCTGCGCGGAGTCGCCAGAACGCTCGATCACGAGACGCGCCGCAGCGATTTCGTAGCGCGCATCGGCGGCGAGGAGTTCGCGATCCTGCTGCCGGAGACGTCGCTCTTCGAAGCGCTGCACTTCGCGGAAAAGATCCGCTCGACGATCGCCGGCGCGACCATCCGTACCGAGGCTGCGATGCACAAGGTGACGGTCAGCATCGGCGTGGCGAACGTTCCGCACTCGTCCGTCACATCTGCGCAGGAGTTGTTCAACGCCGCCGACCAGGCGCTCTACCGCGCGAAAGCGCGGGGGAGGAATCGGATCGAGTCGGAGCGGAGGAAGGTGCCGGTGCGGGAGACGCTCGGTGAGGTTCGAAGACAGTTGACGATGTAGGCCTAGCCTCCGTTCGTCGGCGAAGCCGGCGTAAGGACCGTAGCCCCCGCTTTCAAGCGGGGGAAAGCAGATTGTGGTGGATTTGAGCCCGTCTTGACGGGCGAGAGAAAGCTTTCTTTCGCGCGTCAAGACGCGCTCACAAATTTGTGCGACGTGCTTTCCCCCGCTTGAAAGCGGGGGCTACGGGTCTTACGGCCGCTCACGCGGCCGAGACGTTTACTCCCCTTCGTTCGCGTCGACCACCGCTGCTGCGGTCAGCTCCGCGGACGCGGCGGTGTACTCGGGCAAATCGGTCGACGTCGCGCGTACGTAGCGGGACACGATCTCCTTCGTGTTGTGGACGCCGAGCTTTTCCATCAGGAAGGCGAACTTCGCCTCCAGCTCGTCGATGATCGGGCCTTTGTGCGCGTCGTCCATTTCCCACATGCGGCGCTTGAATGGGCCGAGCGCTTTTTTGCGCGTCGTGTAGACGAACTGCTCGTCGGTCTGCTCGGGCTTGCGTTCGTCGAGGCAGTGTTCGAAGCAGTAATCGCGGATGCCGTCCTTGATCTTCTGCGGGAGCGTCGGGGCGTCGAGGATCATGTTCTGGAAGCCGGTCGCGAGATGGATCTCCACCGCCTCGGCTTCGGGGAACTTGTTGAAGACGGACTCCGGAAGCGTCGACGCGCCATGCTGGACGGCGCCCGCCATGCCGTACTCCTCGCGGCAGATGTGCGTGGTGTTGCGCAGCACTTCGAAATCGATCTTGGCCTGGGCGATGCTGCCGTCGGCGAGGGGGACGCCGCCGTGCGAGGTGCCGGTCTGCACGGAAATCTTGCTGATGCCGGTGATGCCGCCGAGGAGGCGCTTGAGGCCGTCGGCGTAGGCGCGAACCTCCTCGGGGTGCGTGTTGTATTTGCCGACTTCGCCGATCTCGCCGCCGACGGAAACGGTGATTCCGTTCGGCTCGCGTTCGCGGATGTACTTCGTCAGGTGCGCGGTGCCCTCGTAGTTCGCGCGCTGCTGTTCGTCGCGCGTGGGGAAGTCGAGGTCGACGAGCGTGGAGGTATCGATGTCGATGTTGTAGAACTCCGCGGCCAGCGCTTCGTCGATGAGCGACTCGAGCGCTTTCATCTCGGCTGCCTGTCCCTCCGGAGTAGCCCACTTTTTCGCGCTGGCCTGGAAGTGATCGCCCTGGATGAAGACGGGACCGGTGAATCCTTCGCGGATCGCGGCGGCGAGGACGCATGCGGCGTATTCGCCGGGCCGCTGTTCGGTGTAGCCGATCTCCGAGCGCGCGATCTCGAAAATGAACGCGCCGACGTCGTGCTTCATCGCCACGCGGAACAGCGCACGCGCGGCGTCGTAGGTCAGCGCGCGGATGTTGAACGCGGGAACGGTGAAGGCGCGCTCGATCTCGTTGCGAGCGTCATTTCTGCCAAGGGCCATGTAGAGCGGATAGATCGAGGACGAGACGGCGCCGCGGCGCCGCGCTTCCAGGTGGATCGTCTTGCGCGCCTCGGCTTTCGCATCGCCGTCTCCAAAGACGGCCGTGTGCACGAGCTGGTCGATGTTGATGTCAGTCATAGGGAGCGAACTTTAGCAAATACTGTCATCCAGAGCCGCCCCTTCGACTTCGCTCAGGGCAGGCTCCGGCGTTGAAGCGCGGAGCGCGGAACGCCGCAGGACGGCGAAGGATCCCCGGCTGATAACCCGGGTCGCGTGGAGGCTTTTCACATGCCGCGTACTTTGAAAACCCCCGCCCGATCCGGGTTGTCAGCCGGGGATCCTTCGCCGTCCTGCGCTGCTTCGGCTGCGCCTCCGCAGCTCCGGCGGCTCTGGATGACAGGCGGCCTACGCCGTCTGCTCGGCCGGTGCGAACGACCGCAACTGCGCGATCAGCTCGCGGATGTCGAATGGCTTGAGGACCGCGCCGTCGGCGCCGAGGGCCTGCAGGTCGGATCGCGAGACCGGCTCGCCGCTGAGGATCAGGATCGGCAGTCCGTCGAGGCCCGGCTCCGCGCGCAGGGCGCGGATGACCTCTTCGCCGCTCATGCCGGGCATGTTCTTGTCGATGAGCACGACGGACGGCTTGCTCTTGCGCACTTCGCGCAGCGCCTCGGCGCCATTCTCGGCAGTCACGGCTTCGAAGCCGAATTCGCGCAGGAGATTGCGCATCAGCAAGAGAATCGGGAGGTCGTCGTCAACGACGAGGATGATAGGCTTGGACGTCATCGCGGTGGTTTTAGTGTAACGGATGTTATTGCGTCCAACAACGGAACGCCGCGAGTTTTTGCAGCCCACGCAACCATGCCGATCCGCCATGACCGCAAAGTCTCGATTCTGGATGTGATGGGGCCGGTGATGGTCGGCCCATCCAGCTCGCACACCGCCGGCACGGCGCGCCTCGGGCGCGTCGCGCGCGAGATCCTCGATGAAGATCCGGTCACCGTGCATTTCTATCTTCATCCGCCGCTCGCGGCCACATATCGCGGCCATGGCTCCGACTTCGCGCTGGTCGGCGGCTCGATCGGACTGAACGTCGACGATCCGCGCATCCCAGAGGCCATTCGCATCGCCGAACAGATGGGCGTTGACATCACGTTTTCCGAGGAGGACCTCGGCGACGTGCATCCGAACACGGTGCGCATCGAGATCCGAGGGAAGTCGCGCGAGGCGGAGATCAGCGGCTCGTCGATCGGCGGCGGCGTGATCGAAGTCTTCAAGATCAACGGCTTTCAGACACGATTCAAAGGCGATTCGCCGGTACTGCTGCTCTTCTACCGCGACCGGCCGGGCATGATTTCCGAGGTGACGAAAATCATCGCCGAGGAAGGGATCAACATCGCGTCGCTGTCGTGCTCGCGCAAGCAGCGCGGCAAGGATGCATTCATGCAGATCGACGTCGATTCGCCGATGTCCGACGCGGCGCTGCAGCGGATTCGCGATACCGCGGATGTTGATGAGGCGCGGTATTTGGATCGGATTCCATAGGCAATGTGGCACAGACACTCTTGTCTGTGCTGCTGATGCTCGGGATGTCTGCCAAAGTACAGACAGGAGTGTCTGTGCCACACGCGAATACAGCGCGCTTCCATTCGCGTTCTTCACCCCATGATTGAAAGCTTTTCCCATCTCGAACAGCTTGCTGCCGGACGCGACCTTGCGGATGTTTTTCTGGAGAGCGACGAGCAGGAGCATGCGGTTCCCGGCGACCAGATCCTCGAAGCGCTGCGGCGCCGGCGCGCGGTGATGCGCGATTGCGTCGAGCGCGGGAAGGGCGGCGGGACGTCGATGGGGAAGCTGGTCGGCAACGAAGCCAAACTTCTCAATGACGCGTTCCTCGCCGGCCGCACGTTCCTCGATCCGCTGACGGTGAAGGCCGAGATTTACGCGCTGTCGGTGATGGGGGAGAACTCGCGCATGGGCGTCATCGTCGCCGCACCGACCGCGGGCGCGGGCGGCGTCGTGCCGGGCATGCTGCTGGCGCTGGAAGAGGAGCGCAACATTGATCCGGAGAAGACCGTGCGCGCGCTGGTCGTCGCGGGCGGCATTGGCTCGATCATCGCGCTGTCAGCGAACATCTCCGGCGCGGCGGGCGGATGCCAGAACGAAGTCGGCGTCGCCGCGGCGATGGGTGCGGCCGCAGTCGCGTACATGATGGACGGGACGCCGCGGCAGTCGATTCACGCCGCCGCGATTGCGCTGAAGAACACGCTCGGTCTGGTCTGCGATCCGGTCGGCGGACTGGTTGAAGTCCCCTGCGTCAAACGCAACGCGCTCTTCGCCGTGCACGGGCTGACCGCCGCGCAACTCGCGCTGGCGGGCGTCGAGTCGGTGATCCCGATGGACGAGATCGTCGAAGCGATGGTGCGCATCGGCCGCGCTCTCCCGCGCGGACTTCGCGAAACCGCGGAGGGCGGCCTGGCGACGACGCTCACCGGCTGCTCGATCGGCGATCGCCTGAAGCAGGAAGCGAATCAGCGCCGCGCCGAGCGCGCCGCGGAACGCGAACGCACCGCGCAGGAGCGCAAGGAATCGGTGCAGTAACCCGATTTCCACCACAAAGACACAAAGGGCACAAAGAGATTTTCTTCGTGTCCTTTGTACTACTAATCCATAGCTTCTTCTCCTGGAGCGAAGATTTTCATGCGGCAATAGGAGTGAGCTGGCGGATGGTGGATCGAAGGGCGGTTAGGACTGCGAGACTGGCTTTGCGCCCGG
>Ga0157376_10000199_pt1 | contig 41415 bp, 65 predicted proteins | sample M45metaG_FD_121801 | JGI IMG/M metagenome (GOLD analysis project Ga0157376, IMG submission 121801) | Miscanthus rhizosphere microbial communities from Kellogg Biological Station, Michigan, USA - M4-5 metaG | ecosystem: Host-associated > Plants > Roots > Rhizosphere > Soil | place: USA: Michigan...
GAAGGCTTCGGCTGAATACCTCCGGTTGGCCGGAGGGAATAATCGGACTATTGATTTGGCGGCATTGGCGGCGAAAAAGACGGTGGAGCTGATTGACTTAGCTTTGAAAGGTCGCAAAGCAAATAAAAATGCCCAGTTCCCCGTGTCGTTGCTTGAGAGTGGCGCGGATGATGAAGAGGGCGCGGATCTGGACGACGAGCCATGTATGATGATCTCAGACGGGCAGTAGAGAAGCTGCATGAGAAAATCCAGCATCCCTTGAAAAAGGAGGCGATTGGGTATGTTCTATCGCTGTTCAAGATTCAGGAAGCCAATCCTAACGCGCTCATGGAACTAGCGCCAATGCCCACCAGGACGGAAGAGCGCGAAAAGAAAAAGAAGGCCAAAAAGAACCCGGATAAAGTGAGTGCGGCCAAGAAAGCTTGGGAAACGCGGCGGGCAAGGTCGGCTATTTTGGCGGAGAAGTTGTTGGATGGTGGATTGTGAGACTAAAAATAGCTGAGCTGGCCAGGAAAAATAAAAACTGGACGATGAAGAGGCTGGCTGACGAGCTGGAGATCGAGCATCAAAATGTAATGTATTGGAATCATGGCCGGGCTTACCCTCGTTTACCTGACTTAGTAAAGGTTTGCCGGTTGCTTGATTGTACGTTTGAGGAGCTGCTGGAGGAAGATGTTATACAGGCAGGGCCACCACTGGAATATGTTCCGGAACGGAGAAAAGGCCACGCGCCGCAGATTGTGACCGGCTATCGTGGTGGAATGGGAGCGTTTTGATGACCTTTGGTGAGTATTTGAGAGCTGCCCGGAAGAGTGCGGGTCTATCCCAGGTTAAGTTGGCTATGGCTGTCGGGCTGGATCATACCTATGTTTCCAAAGTGGAAAGTGGTGCTTTGCAACCCTTTGGGCCTGAGACTTTAGAAAAAATGGCTGCTGTCCTGGGTGTGGAGTGGGAAAAGCTGTTTGAGGCTGCTGACTATTGCGTGTACTGCAAAGGAAAGGGGAAGCATGATGGCCGAAAAGAGTAATTATACATCGGGTATCTGTCATGATGGCGTCATTGTTGCTCATCCGAATGCGCCAACGATGATAGCCCGGTATCAGAAAGGCAAATGGAGCTTGGAAGAGATTCCAAAAAAGGGTGTTCCTAAAACCCCTTCAAAAAGCGAGCTCGAAACGCTCTAAAATCCGCTCATAAAACTCCAAAGTAAAATGTTCAAAAAACACTTGTTATTGGAACGATGAAGCTTTTGACGAATGGCGCAACAAGATATGTGCTTTTGGTTGGTTCCTGGGCTATCAAGGTACCCTATCTGAAGTTTGGAAACTACGAGTACACAGGTTGGATTGCATTTTTGAACGGATTGCTTGCCAACATGCAAGAGGCCCAGTTTTCAGCAACTAAGGATCCACGGCTTTGCCCCGTCATTTTTCATGTGCCTGGTGGCTTTCTGAATGTGATGAAAAGAGCGCATGTGAGCGGAGTTCCGATTTCCAATCGGCAGTATAAGCAATTCCAGAAAGGTGATTTCTGGGTTCCGGTGGAACATAAGGCCGATAGCTTTGGTTTTTTGGAAGGGCGTCTGGTTGCGGTGGATTATGGTAGTTAAAACATTTTCCATTGCACATGATGAGGCTTTCGGGCCATGTCCTCGATCAGCTGCTTGTTGGCCTTTATAAAAGCCTGAGCGGTCGGGGTCATTCTTGGTCCGCCATTCTTTTTGCGTTCACCTGGATATTGAGTCGACCCTTTCGGGCGTCCTCTTTTACGTTTTTCTTCCACGCGGTTCACCTGTGAATTAACGTATGGCATTAATTTAGCACAAACTGAATTATTGCCATAGCAAAAAATTAATTTTTTTAATTGGTGCCGAATATGAGAAAACGCAAACAAGGCCATTTTTCCATCAGATTTTATAAAAAATGCAATGTCCTGCAAAAAGCTTTCAAGCTATCAGGGCGTTTTCAGGTTAACGTCCGATAATTTTGATTATGAACGCTCGTTTTCAGGGTGATCAGAGTGCGGGGCTGGTTTTTCAGGAGCCTTGCTGGGCCTTTATTTTGGGCTTGCCTTTTTGGATTTATGGGTCATAAATCAACGCGTTTTTGGACAAAAAAAAGACCCCGCCTGAATAGCGGGGGTTTACCGTGTGGAATTATATCAGTTGGTGTGTGTAGTGGGGTTAGCTAAAGAACCATTTCAGGCCGCCTTTTCGACTGATACCCTTAACGCCACCGACGCGCAAAGAGACAAACTCAGTCAACGCTTTTCTTAAAGGCATACCACCTAGACGGATCATCTTGAAAAAGAGTAGGTCACACCGGAGTCTGGGGAATGGTTCGGTGCAATCCACCCACTCCTCTCCTACCAGAACCTGGAATTCACCTTGTTTAAAGTCGCCGTGGCGCTCATATCCATTATCGTGGACCACTGCACCGCCATCTGAAGGGCCGGCGCAACTGATCCCAACTGTTCCAGCGATTGCGCCCAAAGGCCCTTCGTCGGGCGTGGAGGCCAAATCAGTTTCTGTTTCTGACTTGGTGCCTTGATCCATCTTGTAGACGGTTCGGGCATATCGTTTACCCTTTTCTACCCACTCGAACCGGTAGTCATCCGTGAGGCGATAGTTTCTATTTTTGCCCACGATGCCTTGAATGGCGGGCATCTCAAACTTTTCCTCGGTAGCGACAATCATTGGGCCTCCTTTACTGGAGAGGTTTTCAGTGTGACCACTGGCTTCATGCCTTGCAAAGCTTGTATCTTTTGGGCATCACAATCGTTGTGCTGCTCGCAAAGGTTGCTGGCCTGCTGGACTTGGGTCTGACGCTTGACCACATGGTGTTGCCACCAAGCAGGTATAGCTTTGGTGCCAGCCCAGGTCACAACTGTTAGGATTAGAAGGGGCATGCTTATGAGGGCGTGCATGATAAAAACAGGCTCCTTTCTTTGTCTCTGCGCTCTTTGAGTAAGGTTGGATCATCCCCAGAGCGAGTCCAGTTCATAAATGCGTCAGCCGCGTCTTTGAAATCTCCGGCGTTAAGCTTCTGAAGCACTAACGAATTGGTAAAGCCCGGTACTTTGCCGCCTCCCAGGCCAATATTCCAAGCCAGGGACAATAAAGCGGTGATCTGGTTTTGGGTCAGTTTGGCCCGAATTTCCGGCTTGATGACCGCTAAAACGTGGTCTAGGTAATACTGGGTGAGGGAACGAAATAGCTGATCGTTTTGCTCAGTGGTTAAAACATCCGTTGGCCGAACAGGGCGGCCATAAATCATGGTCATTCCTGGACCAATGGTCCAAACTTTTCCCTTGCTGTCCCAATAGGCTTTAAGGCGAACGCCCTCAACCCCTTCAATAAAGTGGAGGGAGTCCAAAGTGACTGGTTGAATCATCCGTTAACCTCCCACTGCCAGAATTGCGGTTTTAACAAGCGCTGCAATCTTTGCCTCGCCTGCATTGGTCAAATGTGTAAGGTCTGCTTGATAGTAGGTGGTATTACTTGGGTCCGTTCCCTGGTCAAAAGCGGTATCTGTTGTGACATCCACCAGAATATCCGCGCCATCAGCTTGCAACGTGGACCAGTTGGTGGAAATTTGGGTGTTATAGTCACTCCACCCAGTCGTGCTGGAACCTCTGGGGATACAGTTCACGACAATGATTTTGTCGTACTTCCCGGTTGCTTTTCGGTTGGTGACATTGGTCGCCAGTCGAGAATAAGCGGTGGCTGCCGTATCCCCGTTCACATAAATGTCATTGGTGCCTGCCCAAAGGACCAGGTATACGATGGGGCGAGCATGCAGCCCATTCCCACCAAAGGTCAGGGTGTCGATGCCTCCAGCGGCAGCGGCACGAGAATCGGTATCCAGCAAGGTGGATCCATCCACACCCTCGTTGTACATAAAATAACCGCTGTTTGAGCCCAACAAGCCATACAACTGGTAAGGGTAAGAGCCATCTACATCCAAGCCATACCCACGGGTAAGAGAGTCCCCGCTCGTAATAATGACCTTGTTGGACGTGCTGATGTGCTGAAGCTTGTACTTCCAGCTTAAATAACTTTCAGCCAGCGCCTGATCGGAAGCGGAAAGAACGGAATTGTAGGCCAGGACGGCCACAATATCGTTGTCGGCAAAGAGACTTCCATCCGCGTTGGCCAGCAATCGCGCCGCGCCCATGTTGGCGGTGACGCCGGTCCAGGTCAGGGTGATAATGTCCCAGTTGTTGTAAGCCAGGTAAGTCGAGCTGAACAGCCCGCCAATCTGGAAGCCGTTCTTGTATGGGATGACGGTCCCTGTTGCGGCTGAACCTGCCACATATCGCTGGGTAGTCGAGTTGAAATAGTTGAAGGATTCCAGCCTTAGACCGTTAAATGAGGTGTCCGAAGCCGATAAAAGCGAATCAATCTGGCCGGTGGGGCTGGTCAAATTGGAGCGGGTATTCCTGGCCACCATGATCACGGTGCCCGCGCTTCCTGGCGTCCAAGTGCTGTTCAGCCAGTTGGTTGAGCCATTGCCACTGATATACGGCTTATTGTTCGGGCCGCCCGAGCTGGTATAAACCGGTCGAGCCGTTGAAGTGCTTTGGGTAAAGTTTCTGCTGTTCCCTGACTGATCCGCCCATGTGGAAACCTTGCCGGAAACGGTGGTGATGCCCAGGTCGCTTTCTAGGTCTAGCGATAACCCGCTGACCAGGGAAGGTTTCAGCAGTAAGCCATTCCCAAACGTGCCAGCGGCGCTATTGGTGGATTTGTAGACCTGCTGTGCCGAATAGGCCGGGAAAAGAATTGACAGCCAAATAAAAAGGGCTGTAAGCAGCCCGGACAGAAGACTAGTTATAGAGGACATTCACGACTACCTCGTTGGATGCCGGTGCCGTGGTGTCAGAATCACCGACTAATTGAGTCGCACCGATGCCAATACCTGTCCCAAATGCGATACCGGAAGAGTAATCCACAGCCACGGAAGCGCCGGATGGAATGGGTAAAGTCAATATGGGGGTATCCGTTCCGACTGTGGGTGCTGTGGCTTTGTTGTAGAGCTTTACAAAGCGCGTCGAGGTTGCGCCGTTATAAATCATCAGGCCATATACCTGTCCGGCGCTGGCTTTAATGTTTACTCCCGTGGCCACCAGGCTGATGTTCCGGTAAATGCTCAAACCGCCGGATGTGGCTGGAGCGGCACTGATTTTAATGGCGGTCGAGTTTGCGGCGGTGCCGGACAAATCAACCTTGAGGTTGCTTGCTGTTGATTGTTGAACAGTCACAGTTCCAGAAACGGGCTGGGTGACAGCAGAGTTATCTACTTTGATCGCGGTGGCATTGGCTGCTGTACCTGATAAATCCACTTTCAAGCTGGATGCGGTCGATTGCTGAACGGTGACAGTCCCAGAAACCGGCTGAGTTACCCCTGAGCCATCCACTTTCAATGGCGTCATAGATGTAATGCCTTGAACGGTAATTACGTCCGTACTGGCAGAACCAGCGGTCCCCAGTGCAGGTTGCTTGGCGGCGGTAGATGCTCCTGTGGGCAGAGGCAATGAACTGGCGCTGACAGGTTGGGTGACTGCTGATCCATCCACTTTCCATGCAGTGGTGTTGGCAGTATTGCCGGGCTGAACGGTCCAAGTACCTGACTGGACTGCGGCATGAGAAGGAATGTACGGATCAAGGTTAGTGCCACTTCCGGACGCGCCCATATACACACCGCTTCCGGTTCCGTCTTTAACCTGTAGATTGGCTGCTAAAGCTGGTGACAGCATAAAGGTAGCCGCGAGCAATGCGGCCATTAGGTGGAGCATCTTATTCATTTGGCTGAAACCCTTTAAATGGCTAAATAAAAGCTGTTATTTTGATCGGAAAAATCCAAGGAATAGGTCGAGGTCCCACCGCCCCCAGAAGTGAATACGCCAAAAAAATCACCATAGATTTGGGTTGCAAAGAATCCCAGCAGTATAAACAGGGTAAATTGCTTCACGGTGAGGCTCCTTGTTCGCTTTACTGGTCGTAGTCAAGCCAGATAGTCACTGGCGTGGTTGAAGTCCCTTTGGTGATTGTTAAATCGTTATTGGGGCCGCAAACCATTTCATCAACCCGATTTTGAATCTTGACGTTTTGCAAGAGCCCTGAAGAAGCCCCGAAATAGATAGGCCCCAGGATAGCGTTTCCCCCGCAGTTTAAGGTGATTTGGTCAGAGGTGGATAAGGAAAACAGAAGTTGGGTGATGCTAATCCCTTTGGTGCTGAGACCGCTGATTACTGTGCAGGTTGTGCTATTGGTTGGGCAGGAAAGGTTGAGTACTTTTGCCAAAACGGTGCCAGTGCATAAAAAAACCGCAATAAGAGCGGCTAAATATTTTTTCATTGTTCAAAACTCCTACGCTTCTTGAGTTAATGGAAAAATCTCAAAAAATAGCCCACCAATAGGGAAATTCCACCAGATGCCCCCAGTATCCAAGCCAGCTTGTGTTCTATTTTGATAAGTCGGTGGTCATGTTCATCCACACGCTTATTCAGGGTGCTGTGGCTTAAGATGAATGAATCCAGCTTGCCTTTGACCTCACCCAGCAGGATGAGGACGGTGTTCTCTTCAGCCACGGTCAATCTCCTGTATCATTTGTGCCCGAACCGGCTCTAATTCGGAGGGCAGGGTTAACGCCTGTAATTCCAACCGGGCCACATCCGGACGGCCATTCTCAATGGCCAAATCTACTGCGGCAGCCACTTGCCCAAAGGCGGCTTCCGTTTCCGTAGGAAGGGTCAACAGAATAGCTTTTAAGCGGTCATGCAGAGAAGGTAAAGAAGTGGTGAATTCAAGGTAGGCTGGATCGGTTTCATTAATGAATTCTTGTCCGTTGTGCTGTTGGAGTGTATATGCACCTGAAATTTTTCCAGCCTGGTCGCGGTCAATGTACGGCATATCAGGAATCCCTCCCTCTTCTATCTAACCAACCCAAGGTCGAAACCCGTAAAGTTAAGCTGGCAACGGAACGAGTGCGAATTTGGGCGCTAGTATTGGTCCAAACTGATACCTGGCCTCCTGCGGAGCGATTGCCAGTGCCGTTGTCAAAGCCTACACTGGGGATTACGTTAGCGCTTAAACTTGTGGAGTCATCGTTTACGTTTGGGCTGGAAAAATATGTGCCTGAAATGCCTCCTGAGCCGTTGAGCGTGAATACATCCAAGTAAGCCTTAACATTGATGCCGCTTGGTACGGAGATTGTCCGGGTGGCGGCAGTTGTGGCATCAGTGGCATTGATGTCCAGAACCGGATCGAGCCAATAAAAATCATCGCCGCGCTGTAAAAAACTAATGATATGGGCTGATCCATCGGTCATAATGGAACCAATGCGACGCTTTTCGGTGTAGCCGCTTGGCATCGTCGGGCTGGAGGCACTCACTGAGCAAAGAATATCAACAACACTGGTATCAGTGCGCTTGATTTCAAAAATATGAACGGTGCCGCTGGTGGGAATGGAGCCGGTATCCAGGCAGCCTTGTCCTGTTCCAACGGTCCAGGAAGTTGAAACTCGCTTCACTAAAGCGGAGGACAGTTTCATATAATCAACGCCGGTTGAATCAGCGGAGATGCCTGCGGCTATATCAATGTCGGTAGTGGGGTTTGTGCCATCATTGGAAAGCGTTAATCCGCCCAGGTAGCTTTGCAGGATGGGAGTTAGCGCAACGGTGGCTACCGTCTGTGTATTGGTGCCGTCATAAAATTTTAGGGCGTGGCTGGTACTGTTATACCAGACGTTGCCTTCGACCGTTGTCGGGTCGCTGGATAGGGTTGGGCGTATATAACCGCTTTTTAGTAGGACACTGCCTACTGTCACCCCATTGCCGCTGGTAAATTCGCTAATACTGTCTGATAGTAAGCCATTGCTGAAAGTGGCCGTGTTGGTGAATGTATTGGTGCCGGAGAAGGTATTGTTGCCGGTCATGGTGTTGTTCACACCGCGTCCAGCCTTGGTGTTCATCGTATTTACTTGCTGATTCAGTTCAGCATTGACCTGCGATGACTGGATGGTAGTGCCGGCTGAAAAATTATATAGGCGTGCAATATCGTCACTGGCAGCGAATGATATTAAAGGAAATATAAACAAAAGTATCAGCGCAAGAATACGCTGCATCAGGTGACGCATCGCTGATTTCTCCTTTATTGAGGCAATAAAAAAGCCCCGAGATTGTTATTCAGGGCCAAGAAGGTTTTGTAAGATGATTGGGTAGTACGCTTATTTGGACCAGGGGAATATGAAATGCATCATCTCCTCACCGAATTCCTCAGTGTTGGTCCCTTCAATCTGCTTTTTGATGATATCGTAGGTTTTCACCGTGTTGCCATCGTTAATAATGCCAAGGGGTCCTGGCAATTTGGCGGCTTGGGATAAGTGTAAACCGGCTGAGCCGAGTTCCAGAAATCCGGCGCCAGGATCACCAGAATGGAAATATTTACTGGCATCGTGGAGGGCCTTTGGTACTTTAACAAATTCCTGCTGATTGAAAGCATCCGTGGCGATGCCAATGCCGGTGATATCCCGGATGGCGAGCAGTTCACTCATCCCAGTTTTATTTTGCTCGAGGGAATCACCCAGCTCAGGATCCACCATTCCAATGGCTGCTCTGAGTGGGCCAGGAATGGAAGCATCTACACCACCCCAAACAAAATCTTTACCCTGACTGGCCGCTGCCGCACCGCCAATCATGAAAGGCAGTACATGGAACGCCGTAAGAGAGGCTAGGGAGGCAGCGCGTTGTGTAGTCGTTTTGCCTCTCATAAACGGATTGGCCCAGAGGGAAGCATACAGTCTGGAACTGTTAATGGTCCAATTCAGGAAGCGGACTTGAGTCCGGCTCTCGGGTGTCCAAAGCTGACGAGGGGTGTCATTGATCCTGAATTTAAAAGCGCCAACCTGGGCGGCTTTCAAACCTTCTTCTGTTCCTCCTCGGGCTTCACCGGCAAAATAAAATGCGTTGGCCACCGGGGTATCGATATATTTAACTAGGCCATCCCATTTTTTCATAATCCCGCTTTGAGGATGCTCTTCCAACGATTTTCGGCCATACAGGCCCAGCTCGGCGAGTTCGGGCAATTCACGGAACGGGTTTTTGCTGACAGTTTTAAGAATGGCAGGCAGGGCGGTATCCGGATAGAGAGAGGCCAATTTCAGTGAGCTGGAAATAAAGTGGCCGCCTAAAACGTGCCAGGATGAATGGATTGAGTTTTCTACAAAATTACCAACCATATCGCCTAGGCCAGTTTTGCCGTTTGATTTTGGGTAGAGATCGCCACCTGCCATGAGCTCATTGGACCATTCGGCAAAGTAGCCTTTTTGCGTGAGGTTAAAACCGGAAGTGTCTAGGCTGTCCAATACTTTGCGCATGCCTTTGGTGTATTCTTTTCGTGCAGCGCTCAGATTTTTCCAGTGGGTGGCATGAAAATTCCGACTGAAATCCAGTACAGGTTTTACGAAATCTTCGCCTAAAACGCCGGATGGATGACGCTGATCAATTAAAACCTTTTGAATAATATTAACGTTTAATTTATTGCCGTGGTCTTCAATGGCGGCTTTTTCATGTTCATCTACCGGGGAAGAATCATGCAGTTCTTTGCCGATTCGAGTGGCAGTCAGGTTGTACTGGGCTTGCCCATCGACCCCCATAATTTCCATATTTCCCACGTCATGAAGTTTGATTCCTTTGGCTTCCATAATCGCCGCAAACGCGCTCACGACAGTTTTTCCCGTGCAGGGATTTTGTGCTGCTTTAGCCATGAATACCTACAATCTTACAAAACTCTTCTAATTCTGCCTTTTTATTTTCCAATGCCTTAGCCAACACTGCTAAATCGAGTTTATCAATGCGGCCTTTTTTGCGGATAGCATTCAGTTTATCACGGATGGGCTTGGAAAATTTATTAAAATTCTCGGGCTTATAGACATCTTTAATTTCAGTTAATAATTGGATAGCCTCAGAAGTTTTAATAGCACCACTTTCAGACCTTGGGCCGCGATTAAGAATATCTGAAACTAAATAATCTCTTTGGCCTAAAACGCGGTTGGAAACGGTGCCTTGAAAGCCATTACCGGCATCAGTTTTCACAACTTTGTGTACATCTTCAATGGGGTGCATGGTGACATGACCACGCTGATTATAGCCGTGGATAAAGACTTCCCCGCTATTGGATTTTGACCAATGGGTGGGTGTAAATTCAGTAGGGGTTATTTTCACGTTGCCGGTAGCGGTCACATGGGCGGCTTCATTGGAACGACCCGAGCGTTCTGCGGCCACTTCCCATTTTATTTTCTTGCCGCTTTCCAGGGCGGTATTTATTTTCTCTGCAACCGGCTGCTTTTCAGTAGGAATGGCCTCTTTTACCTCACCATGCAAAAGCTGCTTTTCCTCATTGACTGGCATTTGCCGAGCAATGGGCTTATCTGGATCGGGCTCTGTTTTGGCCACTTCGCGCAAATTAGCATGGGCGTCTTTTTGCTCCTGGGTGAGCGGTTGGCCCATTTGTTTTTCAAGCTGTCCGACGGTCAGACTGCCAGCGCCCTGGGGTAATCCTGCGGCTTTCTCGGCCTGGCTGACCATTTCCTTTACGGTGCCGGTTAGCGGTTTTTGAGGTGCCTTTACGGGTTCAGGTTGCGAGGTAGTTTCTTCTTTATTCACTGTTACAGATTTTGTAGGTAATTCACCCTTGGCGGCCTTCTTGGCCTGCACATGTTGTAGGGTGCTCGGGCTGAATGATTCATGGTTCTCGTTGGCAATGGCCTGACGCGCCTTTTTTACTTTCGCATTTAATACGATATCCTGGGCGGCTTTATCCTGTTGCCAATCGGGCCCGAACGCCTCATGATTTTCATCCGCTATTTGCTGACGGGCTTGACGTTCTTTGAATCTTTGAACGGCTGCCTGAGCCTCATAATCTTGCCGGGCGCTGGGTCCAAACGATTCGTGATTTTCGTTGGCCACCTGGAGCCGTCTGGCATCCACTTTTTGCTTCATGGCGTCTTTGGTGCGGATGCTTTTGATCGTGCCGGTAATGTTGGATTTGTCGGAAGGTTTTAATTCCTGGCCGGTTTTGATGGCTTGTTGGACCTGCTTTAAATGGGCTCCCAGCTTATTGGCATCCACTTCGGAAACATGGGATTTATTGATGCTGCCTGAGTAAATGTCATGCACCAGTTGGTCAAGGTCGGCCTGCAATTGCGCAGTGGGAATGGCGTTTTTAAATTTGCGCATCTCATACTTAATGCGGCCTTGCGACATGCCGGAATTGATCAATTGCTGTAAGTATTGAGAAGCGGAGTCCTGGGCGATTTTAATGGGTGCCTGGTTCTGCTGGAATATGTTCTGAACTACCTTGACGCCGCCTTTTAAAAGGGCTGCCCCCGCATCTTCCAGCGGTGGAAAAAGCAGTCCGCTCAAAAACCCAGTACCAGCGGCTTGCGCTCGACTGCCTAAGTCCAGTTGATGCCCTGGTTGGCTTTCCAGTGCACCTATTCCTGTAAGTGGTACAGAAGATCTCACCATTCTTGCCCACATGGCTGGTCCCTGTAACTGGGTTAAAGCATTCATGACTGGACGAGAATAGCGGGATGCTCCAGCGGCTTGAGCGATTTCGGTAGTGTAAGGTAAGACCTGACGTCCCGCGGCTGTTAGTCCTTTATCGACGCCAGCGGCTCCCAATTCCCAAAGAGGAAGCGTTCCAGCAAGCTGATTAGCTCCTGCCAAGGTCTGCCCAGTTTGGTTTAATGGCTGGCTAGGTTTGAATGGGTCCACATACCCAAGCGTTAAACCCTTGAGTTGATTGGAAAGCCCGATTCTGGACCCTTCTTGCATTTGGGTCGGGTTACTGGATGCCCACATACCATCCAGGCCGCCTGAGATTGGTTGATTGGCCTGCTGGGTTCTGGCTTCGGTTTGCGCCGGTGTTTCTGCTGGGTAGGTCTTAAAAAAGCTGGCCAATGGGGTGTTTTGAAACCAATCCTGGTTTGCAGGTGCCGGGCCTTGGGCTTTGGCAATGCCTTGAATCTGAGGCAAAACGGCCTCATGGATATATTGCTCCTGCTCTGCCTTGGGTGCCTGGGCAAAGGCTGGATCTTTCTTTGGCAGGTATTCCTCACGCAGGTATTGCACCTGTTCTGGAATCGGTGCCGACATAAAAGCGGGATCAGACCGAAGCTCTTGAAATCCGGCCTGTCCCTGTAATGCTTCGACCATTACTTTTTACCGGCCTTCCATTTTGCAAAGCCACTATTTTTCAGGTTGGCCGGTGCTTGACCGCCAAAAGGAAGCGAGGTAGGTTGAGGTGGAAGAGTGATGGGTTGAACGCCATACTTCTGGGCATAGCTGTTGTATTGGGCAATGGCTTGGGGATTGGCTGGATGTGCGCCGATACCAAAGATTCCATTGGATGGCATGGCGTCATTGTGGAGTTTCATCAAGTAGGCTTGCTGAGTCAGCGTGGGTATTTGTGTCCCTCCACCAGGATGCTTGGCAGATAGATATTCCTGCTTGGTAATTTGGCCACTTTGGTATAAAGATTCCAGGTTAGGGGCTGGGCCACTTGGCGGGAATACCTGATACTTTTGAGCACGCAGCATATCGGCATTGGCCTTGGTCTGGTCATTGGCATCTGACCGACCATAATGCGCATTGGTGACCTGATGACCAAACAGGGTATTGGCATTCTGCTGCTCATTATTCCGTGCCGTGGTCAATTCAGGAATGCTGGGTACACCCATTGTGAATGGGCTTTGATTACCCCAATCTGCTTGGCCAACGCCTGCGGCTAATGTCTGTTGTCCATCGGTCCCAGGATCAAGCGTGGGAATGCTGTATTTACCATCTTTGTTAGGTGGATTCATTTGCTGTGTTACGCCTTGACCAATCTGGCCGCCATAGAATCCGGGCTTGCTGCCAGTTGCGTAATTTGGTAAATATCCCATTGTTGCGCCTGTATCGGATACAACGCCCTGACGGGTATTGATTTGTTGACCTTGCTGCTGAACCTGGGTGGCTGGTGCTATGCCGTAATTGGTCGGAAGCTGTCCCTGATTGAGCTGCCCTTGAGCCGAACCAAAATCCTTATTTGCCTGGTAAGGCAATGCATTGGTCAGTTGTTCTGGGGTTAAGTAGGTTCTGCCAAACTTGTCCTTGGGGACATCTGCATACTGAGAAAAGAAAGTCGCGGCCTGCTGTTGGCGCTGTTGCTCTTCGTACGCTGCCTGTTTAGCGGCGGCATTGGCAATCTGGGCGTTGTACATATCGGTGATCATGGGGACACCTAGGGCAGTGCCTACTTTTTGCAGCGTCCCATATTCCGGATAACCAAAGGGATTGCCATTACTGGTGAAAGCATTAGGCCCTGGGTTGCCTACGGGTGCAGGGGAGTTGAATCCTGGCATCAGTAAAAGCTCCTTTGTGGCATCATTGGCGACTGGTAAAAAGACACATCCGGATTGGGGGCCCATGAGGGTAGATTGGCTATCGGGGATTGATGCGGTGGAATTGGCTCACCATATGAGTTACTTTGCGAATTGAAGGGGTTTTTGTTTTGCTGCTGCTGTTGTGTGGAATCTTTTGCTTGGCCCAGAAGGTTTTTCATAAAGCCGTTTTGAGAGTTGGTAGGGTCTAGCGTGCCATCCAGCCCATTTAAAAAACCTGGGCTGCCTCCGGTTGCTGTACCTCGGAGGATATTCCCAAATTTGTCTTTCGAGCTACCATCGCCTAGGTGTTGAAAAGGGTTGGTAATAGACTCGTATCCCTTTTTAATCCAGGGATTAACCATATTCCGGACGCTGGGACTGAATCCGTAAGCGGCGGCTGCGGCGGCAAGAGCGGCGGCATCTACATATGGGTTTGCTGCTGCGGCTGCAAGACCTGCACCTTCTCCGGCTCCAGCTCCAGCGGTATAAGTCGCTCCCAACGTAAAAAGAGGGTTTGCGCCCATATGAAAATCTCCTTAAAAATGCAGGAAGGGATTTGCGCCTGGTTGCAGCCAGCTCGCGAGGAAACCGCTTGCGCCTCCGGTTTGTCGGTTTAGATTGCCCCCCAAGCTGCTGTTAAAACTATTGAGCTGGTTTTGGTAGTTCCCTAGCGCGAAATTATTGGCCGCCTGGGAGCCAGAGAATGAAGGTGCTAAATTGTTTTGTTGAACAAGTTGCTCGCCATTCAAAGCGCCATTGTATATATTGGAGGCGTTTGCTAGAGGTTGAAGTGCCATATTCGGCAACTGGTAGCGCATTTGCTCGCCACCGGCTGCAATGTCGGCATAGCCCTGGGCTTTGTTGCGATCCAATACATCACCCAGGTATTTATTAAAGCCGACCGAATTGGTCATCCCATTGGAAGCGGCATCATTCTGGGATTGCCCTAGCGCTTGGTTGTAGGCTCTGTCCAGTGCGGCGTATTGAGGTGCAGTATACGCATCGACCCCTTTTTGTAGGGCATCCGGACTCATATTTGCAGCTTGGCCGGTCTGAGTGAGTACGTTATTTAACCCACTGGTGGCCGTCGTCTGCATTTGTTGCTGGCCAGGAGTCAGGAAAGTATTATCCACATACCCATTTTGCTTTGGGTCGTACACCCGGCTTGAGGCTAAAACGCCGTTGTTATAGGCGTATTCGTTCTGTGGGGTCGGTGTCTTTGGCGGTGCCAGGCTTGCTGCTGGATTGCTGTTGTTATTTCCACTCATCGGTTTAGCACCTTGTATTGGTTATGGGTTAGGGCCAAAACAACGTGATGCAGAGGTTTTCCGTTTAGAAGGGTTGCTTCTTTCCGGAATCCCTCTTTTTTGAATCCAATGCGTCTGACTAGCTTCTCTGCCCGGTAATTTCGGGGAGGTAGGTACATTTCTAGCTTTCGCAGGCCCAGTGTGTTGAAGCAAAACTCGATAAACAGGCGTAAGAAGTGCAGAGCGGTGAAGCCTTTCCGAAATTTCGGCATTAGACCAGCGTGAAGGTATCCAATGCCTTTGGGGTCGAGGTCCACCCAGACGATGCCCGCCATATGCCCATCCACCCGGCAAAGAAAAGCCTTGGTGGTGCCAGCGGCAATCTGCCTTTGGCATTCTGCGATCAGTAAAATGATGTCATTAGCATAATCATCCAGGAGGTCTTCTTTGCAAACGATGCCTAAGTCATAGACAAAGCCTGCATGTTCAGGATTATTAACGTCTAAAAGCTCAACTGTCCTATCCATTCACGTTACCTGCTGTGTCATACCAAAGCTCCACCATCCGGATTTTCGGAAGCTGGGAATCGCTGGCATTGATAAACTTCAGGACAATGGCGTGACCCTTGCCCAGGTTGTTAATGCGGAGAATCTTCTGGTTGCCGGTAGCCCAAAGCGCCTGATCCCACTTGGCCACATCAAAAGCGTTGGAGCCATCGCTAATTTGCTGGGTAGCGCTCCCTGTTTTGAACATATCGATTTTCAAAATCTGCCACTGGACAACGATATCGCCGCCGGCGTTGGCATCCGCAAAAAGTACCAGGTCGGTATATTTTTTAAGTTGGCCCAGGCTGCCGTGAACGATGATTTTGCTCGTCCAAAGCCGGGAAATGATGGTGCCGTTATAGTTGTTTACGCTTCCATGTCTGTAAATCTGGCCACCATAATCGCCGTGATTAACGCCACGATTAACATAAGCCAGGCAAGCGGCTTTGATATCACCATCTCCCCGTGGATCGAGGCCCTTGGTAACGAGTTTATAGTGATATATCTTGTTATTGGTGCTGGATGCGCCATTAGGGACGGATAACCAGATTTTCTTGTTGGTTTTATCGTATACAGCGCAAGCATTTGAAATGGCTGACCAGTTCCAACCATTCACTAAGTCCTGGATTTTATAAGTGGGATCGGATGGATCGGCGTCACCGTATGTCAGGGTTGGGTATAAGGCTTTGTAACCCTCTTCAGACAGGAAAAAGTGATTCAAATCATTTCCAACCAAAGTGCGGGGAGCTACGCAGCCATACGCACTGGTCAGTGAAAGCAGGGAATAGGGATCCGTGGTGGCTCCAAAGGGTTGTGAGCCAGAGAGGCGTCGAATGGCCCGCTCTTTATAGATGACCAGGAAGTTATTAGAGAAATCTCTTATGCCTGTAACTTTTCCACCGAATCCGGAATCCACATCAAAGGCATCTACCGTGCCAAGTGTGTTATCAAAATTATTGTATGTTCCTGGGCGTGGCTTGTAGATACGATAGGGATGTGTTGGGTCACCTCCAAACAAGAGACTTCCCCGCCACGGCCAGCTAAATGATGGTCTGGCATCGTTCCAGATTGTGCTGGGATCTGTGGCTGACATCTGGACGCAGGTTGTACCGTTATAAATCAGAGGCTTATCAACGCCATTGCAGAGAACAACTATCCGATTTCCAGAACCATCGTCATACTCAGTAAACTGGTAGAATGCGCCTACGGTTTGAGCTGAGCCCCCGCCACCGGCTGGGTAAATTTCGGTGGCAGTGGTTCCATCTACGGTGTAGACCTTGGTGCCGGCGCACATGATGTGTGTCCCGTTGAAATCCCATTCCCCGGTGATAACAGGTGTACCACTTACAGCGCTGGCTAGGATGGCCACATACCCAGGCTCCCCTTGCAGCCCCGCCTCGCTCATATTCCAATTCTGGGAATCTTCGGCATAGGCAAGGGCTTCGGTTGCGCCCTGATCTAGTATGATGGGGCTGGCGAAAGCGCCTTCAAACGTATTGAGCCCCCCGGAGAAATTGGTATATGTCCTTACTGCCATTAGCCTTTCACCACCCGGCGCAACCAGTCAGACCGGCGTTTTTCCTGGATGCTCATCATCCTGGGCGGCTCCATAAAGTGATCCCTGGCATTCATTTTGGCCACCCGGAACAGATTCACGGCCCGTGCCGCTTGCCCTCCCACGGCGCTCAGACTGCCGTTTTCACTGACGGACAGACTGCCTGCCCTGGCTTCCCCCTGGTAATCCAGCTCGAAGTAAAGAGCGAACTCGCGTATCACCCGGTGAAAATCAGCCGGTAGTAGTGATGGGATATCGATATCCAGATTTAGGTCCGAAAGGGAGACATGGCCCTTAACCGTCACTGTATATGAGCTGTCAGGCGTGGGGTAGAGGTATATTTGCCGCTTGTATATGGTGGCCATCGTAGGATTGCCGGAGACCGTTATCAGCAAAGTATCGGCTTTGTATCGATCGTATTGGGGCCAAGCAACAATGGGTAGCGGAGGATCGGTGCTGACAATCAGCTCATCTACGTTAAGGATGCCGGCTGGAATGTCATAGGTTTCAGTGCCCTGAGCCGTCTGGAATGAGGTAATGGTTTCCCGGAACTCGTTCTTGCGGTTCATGGCCAGCAGGATCATGTTGTAGGCGAGATTTATGCTATTCCTGCGCCGGCGGACGGTCTGGGTCAATTGGGTCAGGTCAGCGTTAAAAATCGTTTCCTGGAGATCCTCATCCAGCTCGTCAGCCAGTTCGTTGTATATTTCTAGGAAATTCATTAGATTCCTTCGCCTGCGAATGCTTGATCCAGCTCGACCAGCACGCGAATGTCGTTACGGAGCTGAAGATATTTCTTGATTTCGCGGTACAGCAAGTTTTGCCGGCGGCGCAAGGTTTCCAGGGAGATTCTGGAATTCATGGCCAGCTCGATGGTCTGAGTAACTGCATCGGGTTGAGGTACAATTTCCTGATTTTTTGTATCCTGGTGTACTTCTGGTGCTTCCGATTGAGCCGCTTCCAAATTGGCCTTTTCGACGGCCTGTTCAGCCGCTTTTTCTTCCTGTGGTGTAGGCTCGGCAACCTTGGCGGGCGCTTCCTGTTCCAGTTCTTGGAGTTCTTGTTTGGTCAAATCTTCCATTGTGTCTCCTTTGAAATGACACTGGGAAGAGCCAAAGCCCTTCCCAGTGGAACATTTAGTTACTGTGCTGTTGAGGTGCCTACTGGCCTTCGATATACAAGGTTACGCTTCCGGATGCCGACGTGACCGAGGAATCCAGCGTGGCCAGGATGCTGATATGCGAGCCGACATTGCTGGCTGCTGCCCCAGTTGAAGCAACTTTGCCAGTTGAGGTGCCGAATGCCGGGGTGGCGGCCGAGGTTTTATTCACCTGGAAGGCGGTAGAACCATCTGCTTTCACTGCGGCCAGATCGCCCGTGCTTCCAGTATTGCTGGGTACGTTACTGGTGAGTAGCGAGAATGTGATGGAGGTCGTGGAAGTCGCAGAGATGCTATCCAACGACCCGTGCATTACAATGCGCTGCCAGTTCACGTCACTGATGTCAAAACGGGTATTTCCGTTTGAATCAGCCAGCAATTGGGTGGCTGTAGTACCCGCAATAGCCGAAAAAGTGAGAGTGATGCGCTTGAGGTTTTTATAAACGCGTGGTGTGTTGCTCATGCGTTCGCCCTCCTATACGGCTAAGTTGTAGTAACGGAACAAGGTTTCCCGCACGTTCCGGAAAACAGCGGTGTATTCGCCCAGGATCATCTCCCGTTTGAAGTCGCCGTCCTCTGGTAACGGTTTTCGGCCAAATGCCCTACTGGTATATTCATTACCCAGAGGGCGTACCTCAACTCGGGTTCGGTCGAAGAAATACACTTCGTTGTCGGCCAAGTCGGTGCATAGGATGACCTGAACCTTGGCTCTGGAGCCAAAATCGTAAGTCTCCACAAAGTTGTTGAGGTTGTTTTCGCTTTGGCTTTGGCCACCGTTGATAATGCGGGCCTCTTTCAGATCATTCAGCTTGCGCTGTTGACGGGTAGGCACCAGCAATGCCAGATTATTGGCATCGCCACCGTTGTTTAGGTAGGATTCAATCACATCGTCGATCATGCCAAAGCCTAAAACACTGGCGTTTCCGTTGGTGTTTGTGCCACCGTTCAAGGCCCAGTGATAGAATCCGCCCATTTTCCGGTCGGTATAAGCGGTGGAATCGTTGGCAAACCGCAGGCCGTGGATCAGCGACATCTGCAACTCTTTCAGGAGTTCAGGCAGCAAATCGGCAGCTTGCTTGTCCAACTGCGGTTCAGCCGCTACCGCCTTGATGGCCTGTGAGGAGCCGGACAGCTTCAATTCACGCTCAAAGATTTGCGTGTAGTTGAATTGCCTGGTGCCTTTTTGGCTATCGTCTCGGCCTGCACTGAAACCTTCAGCTTGAGGGTTGCCGTATAGCAACACTTGAGAGCCATTGGAGTGAGTGGCTGCGGTCGTGCCGAGCGATGCCCGGGTCACGTTGATCTGCATGGAGTTGGTCACGATGGTGATGGTGCTGGTGCAGAGCATTACCTCGTCATCGATCCGGATCAGGGTGTGACCGTCGATATACCGCTTGGGTGCGTTGGTGCCGCTGGAAACGGTGATAACCGTGGTCGTGGTGCTGGCCAGAGCGGCGCTCAGCTTATCCTTGAAGCCGACCAGGGTTTTATCGACCCACTCGTATTTCAAGGCGTCAACCGGATCGCCCAACTTGAGGAACATGGAGAGCAGTTTGGTGTCCCGATCCGCCAAAGCCATAATCATGGCGTTGATTGACTCCTGCTTTGACCCGAAATCTGTAGTGTAGCTTAATGATTGCGACATTTAAGTCACCTCATGATTATTGTGTGCGGCCAATGGCGCTGATCATTCCGGTGATGTCTTTCTTCTGGTACGCGACATCAAACGCGTTTCGGGCCACCTGGGGGACAGGGGCCGAAGGCTCCACGTACATTCCCGGTTTGGGCGGGAGCGGTTGCGGAGCGGGCGTTGCAGATGGTGGCGTTAAGACACCCAGTTTGTCAGCGAGCGATTTGATGGTAGGCGCAATGGATTGAATGACTGCCTGCTGCACCTTGGGGTGATGCCAGTGTGCTTGCGGGTAGCTCCGGTGCATCTCTTCAGTGAATTTGTTGTATGCAAAATTCAGCAACATCTCCTGGTCCGGAGTTGCGGTTCGCGAATCCAGGGCAGCGGCCATCTGGGTAAACCCAGGGAGGTGTTGCTCCATCTCATTGCGGGTTTGCGTCTCCAGTTCGGATATCCGAGCCTGCTGCTGTTGCTGCTGGAATTGCTGATTTTCCTGCTTCTGCTGTTGAACAAACTGGGCAAAGGGAGCCAGGTTCTGTTGCAGCATGTAACCCATCATTGCCATTTGGTGGTTGGCGTCAGTCGGGTCATAGGGATTTTCATCATTCCAGGGCAGTTCGGGCTGCTGAGGCTGTTGGACTGGTGGCTGTTGCTGATATTGAGCCGGTACCTGATACTGCGGCTGCTGGACTGGCTGATAAACTGGGGGCAGCCCCAATTTCTCAGCCACATAGCGGTCCCGCATAGCAGGGTCTGCGGCAATCACACGTTCCAATATCTCAATCTTCTTCAGTGGGTCCGGGGTTTCAGGTGCGGCTGGCTCAGGGGTTGTGGTAGCCTGGGCTGGCTGCTCGCCTGTGGGTGGCACTTCTGTTGTTTGAGTGCTTGGCTCGGTGGTTGCCGGGTCGGCTGTTTCGGTCAATCCAATTGCGCTGATTTGGTCTTGCAGGGTCATCGAACAAATTCCTTCAAGGGTTATCTGAATCCATGCCAAAATAACCCTGCATCTACAGAACCAGGGTGCTTCAGGACTTTTAAAACTTGGTTTACTGTTGTTCTTTGGTTTTGAGCGCCTTTAATTCGGCGGCGCGTTTCTTATTGTTTTTAACGAGTGCCAGGCAATCCTTGATGCCATTGATATAGGTCATCTTGGAAGCGATAACAGTGGCTTGCTCGCTAGTAAAACTGGTATAGTTGGGCATTGCCTGTTGAATGAGATGCTCAGCGGCCCGCTCAAAATGTTTCCAGCCCTCAGAGTTTTCTATGCCTGCGATGGATTCTGCGATGGCCAGCAATAGAGTGCTTTCTTCGGTTGAAAGCGCATGCTTAGGCTGCCGATTTGGGGTTAGGCTCATTGGCTTTTTCCTTCTTGGCTTCGATGTCCTGTTGGCCGAGCATTGCTTCCACTGCGGCGGTTTGGGCGTCCAGGTTTAGCCTGGCGTTTTCGAGCTGGAACTGGATCATGGCTTCCTGATGCCTGTTGGCCTCTTTTGTGGCCTCCAACTGCACTTTAGAGGATTCAAGCTGCATTTTGGCCATTTCCGGCGCCATCGCCATTTGCTGTTGTTGCTGTTGAGCTGCCTGTTCTTGCTGGTCTGCTTGATCCCGCTCATCCGCATTCATAATGATTTCATCCTTGGGCAGGCTCATTAGGCGCGCTGTTAGCTGCAAGGTGTTATACCACTTGATATATTTTGCCCCTGGGCTTTGGGCGGCCTGGGGTAATAGCACTGCTAGATTCTGTAAAACCTGCTGTTTACGCAGGAAGTTCTCATACGCCACGACTTTGACATCAATTTCAGGGAGCGGGAGAAACTTGGGCAGCATAGCCAGAAGCTGTTGATCTGTGTACAGCATTTCTTGCTGCTGGGCTGGTGGCAACGGGTTGCCATTCGCATCCGTGGTGAGCATATACGTTGCCGGCTGGGTGAGTCTGGCAATTTCGAGCAGGACGGCGGGATCGTTGTGCAGCGCTTCGTAGGTTAGCAGGTAAAACTGCTCAATGAATGGCTGGAAGAGGCGGTCATTGATATGAAACGCTTGCACGTTCATTTTGCCACTGGCCTTGTTATCCGTGGCAGTGATTTCGGTGGCCGTGGCATCCCTGGCTTCCAGCATCCCTTTCACCACTTTGGGGACTGTCACTTCCTCAAATTCGACCAAAAGTGAGGCCACTTCTTCGTAGGACAGCTCTATGGTTTCTAAATGTGGATTCAATGGCACCAGGTTGGATGCGCAACTTTCAGCGCTGGCCATTTGGATCATTGCGCCTGGTTGCGACACGACTGCATACGGGTTGAAAACCTGGTCATCCCAGTATTTATAAGAGCCGTACAGTTTTAAGTTCAGCTCGTCTTGCCGCATATTAAACTTGCGGTTGGCGGCTCTCAGGATGGGCAGGCCCTTGCTAAGCAAGCCATAGCCATATAGGCAGTCGCCATCCGGATTAAACGCAAGCCATAGGAAAGGCGATTTGCCCTCTGGCATCGTGTTGGGCTCAAAGCGGATGAGCCATTTGTCATTCACAATGGTCGCAATATAGTTTCTGTATACCTTGTCGCCAATCCGGCAACGGTAAATCCAGGCTTCCCGGATACGCAGGCCAGAGCTTTGCCGGTCTTTTTCCGTATCGTTCAGGCTCCAGTCGCTACCCTGGTATTCTGCAACAGGCGTCCCATCCGGCGCATAGGGCTTTTTCTCGTCATCGAGCTTAATTTTTTCCAGGTTGAAATAAGGCGCTTCCTTGCTTTCTGCGGCCATCATGAGGTCTTCATAATAGCGATAGGTGGTATGGACGCGGGTGGTTTTCTCGAAATCGCCATATATTGGGTAAAAGCTGAAGTTGTCCATATCCACCACGTCAACGCAAACGTTGTTGTAGTCGGTGCTGGTGTTGGCATTCAACTGATAACCTTGGACAATCTGCCCGGTGAGCGGGTCAAGCGTATTGGAAGGCTCGTAGGCATAGCTGACCTTTTGATCCTTGCGCCAATACGTCTTGATGCAGGTATGGTTCCAGATGGCAAGCTGTTTGAGCGATTTGCCCAGGCGCTCTGGGAATTTGTTCTTGGTGAAGCGGTATTCCAGATACTGCTCCATAACCTCAGCGCCCGGATCATCATCCCGGGTTATGCCGCTAATGGTGAAAATCTCATCGTCCTTGGGCATCAGGCTGGAATGCATATAGGCGTACCAGCTTTCCACGGCGTCATAAGCCCAAGGCAAGCAGAGATTGGATTGCCATTCCATCTCCTCATCCACGATGGGATCAGAGACGCAATGGTATGCTTTCCAGCAGTCTTTCCAGTCGGCCTCATACTTGGCGCGGGCTGTCCGGCCTTTCTTGTCGCAGTCCAAAACATAGGAGATGAGCTTCTTCTGCTCATCCTCGCTTAACGTGACCGGCGTATGTAGGCTGGTGGTGTGCTGGCTACTCACTGGCCGGCTGACCTCTCTTTTCACCGTCAACCCAGGTTTCGTGATAGCCACACTGGCAATTGAAGGCTGTTAGTATGGAAGGCGGATGATTGACGCCTTGAATTTGGCCCTGACATTGAGGGCAGGTAATTTGTGGTGCCATCGCTTATGGCGCGTCCGAAGCCAAAACGGGATTAGCGTCTACAAAATCCAGGTAGTAGAAGCCGCCTAACTGAAAATCCACTTTCGGGTTGGTAACGGTGATTTCTAATGTCCCAGAGGGCGTGTACTGATGATATCTTTGATTTTCAGGTACTTCGTCTGCACAGACCGCGCTAAACTTATACGACTTATGGCCAATTCTATTCACAATTTCCATACATCTGAATTTTGCTCTTACATTCATCGTTTCATGGCCTTTCTGAGGGCATTTGGGACAACTACAGGGGCTTTTGGCTTGGTACTGATAAGAACAATGGGGTCGTATTTCTCGACAATGTAGGATACGGCGTCGAAAATATGCTTGGTGAACTTCTTTTTTGGGTCTTTCTTTAGCTCATCGTGGCTGGGCTCCTCGATGATGCCGGTGCCCTCTTTGTATTTCAGGTTCTGCATATTCCAGATAATCCACTTACAGCGCGGATTCACGAACACGCGGCGCACACCATCTGTATTGCAGACCATCGCGTTCCAGGCAGTGACCCGATTAACTACAGGTGGGTTCTGGCTGTGGATGTCTACGCGGACCCGACTGGGATAATCGTGATAAGTGAAGCGGTTCAGCATCTCAGTGTATGCTGTACCCTTCTTGTCATTGACTGAAGAGGTTCCGGCCTCGTTCTTGGCAGTTACGGCCCGGTTGTTGCCGCTGGCATCGCCCGTGATAATGATGCCTGCGCTATGGTCTGGGTAACGCCTGACAAACTCATCGACGCACTGATCAATGCTGGTGTGTTCGATGACGATTTCATCAAAGAAGTGGTATTCGCCGTTGTAACGATGGCAGAGCGCCCAGCACATCGGGTCAACGTTAAAGTCACAGGTGATATAGACGGTTAAATCGCGCTTGTATTGGGTATCGCGTATGTTTAGATCGCTGAAAGTGCTATTCACAAGGCCCGCCGTATAGTCGCCGTCCTGGCCGAGCACAAAGATTTTGTACATCTCGGGGTCTAGGTTTTGGCGAAGGGATTGAATGTAGGAGATGCTGAGCGCTTTGTTATCGGTGGTTGGGGCAATCACGCGGCGGAAGTGCATCACTTCCAACAAATTGCCATCTGGGTCATAGATCCAAGTCTTCCCATCCATCCCTGGAAGGCTCTCCTTTGAGAGTTCTTCCATCGTGATAGGGTCTACTATCACTTTTTTATTTTGGCGGGCTTCTGGGGCCTCAAAACGGTCATAAATCCAACCCTTGGCAGAGTGAGGGTTTGTATGCCCAAACCAGCGCTTTCGCTTGATGCCGGACTGCCTGAGCCTTGTCAGGGTCATGTCGAAGTCGGCTTCAGTGATTTGGGAGCATTCCTCGACTTCTACAAAGCCTGCGGTGAGGGATTTAATCTTCTCCGGGTCTTGCAGATGCCGGAACATAATCTCGGAGCTGCCCCATTTGGGGAAGGTGAGCTGGCTCTCGGCCTTGTTAAACAGATATTCCCGGTTTTTTCGATATTTGAAGGCCCTGAAGTGCTCGAAGTAGGTGCGCATCGTGGTGTCGCGTACCATTGGGTAGGTTTTGGCGAATACCAGCCCGAGAATGCCAGGGTATTTCCAGCAAAGGATTGTGCCGAGCAGGCTGCCGATCCAGGTTTTGCCGCTGCCCACGCCGCCTTGGTAGACGCAGACATCTAGCGTGACATCGGGGTCACACTCAAGAAATCGTTTCTGAGCTGACCAGAACTCCTCATAAGGCGTCTGCATCTATACCCGGCAAGCCGATAAAGCCGCATTCATCGCCACCTGAGCCACCAGCAGCGTTGGCTTTCTGTGTTTCCAGGAAGTTTTCGAGACAAGCCTTGTACGTTATGGCAAAGTAGCGGTTTGGGTTCTGGTCCGGACGCTTTTTGAAAGCGGCCATATCAGGCAGGGACTTCTCGATCTTGGTCAGGATATGCGTCACGATATTGCTCACCACATGGGCCTGTGAAGCAATTTCCTCCGCCTTGGCCTGAATGACAATTTCATCAGCCCGCTCTTTGATCTCAGCATCGAAGGTTTCGAGCTGCTTGACCCATTTCTCCCTGGAGCAACGCAGTTTCAGGTTGGGTAAACTGCATCCCTTCTGGCCTTTGTAGAGTTTGGCCAGTTCAGCCAGCGAGCAAGGGTTGTGAACGTAATAGTCCCTGGGGTCTTCTGGGAGATCTTTCCGCTTTGCGGCCATAAAGCCTCACTGCTGTTTGCAAATGCCATCATGATCACGGAGCACATTAAGGCTCATTCTGCTTTGAATTATGCCTAATGCCCCAATCATAGTGGTCCTGGTTCCTTTGGGCGCAATGGCATACTCAAAGTAGTCATCCCCTGTCCCAATGCCGACAAAAGAAAATGCGATGATACGGTCTGCTTTGATATCGTCTAATAGTACTTCTACCAGCTTAATCATGTTGTCTTTTTCGGGGATTTGGGCAGGTTGAAGGTGCTTTGTTTCGCGTTTGCTCACGGTTAAACCCTCACTGTCCGAGCTCGCTCAGCAGTTGCTTCGGGAGCGGCCCATAATAATCGTGGAAAAATACACCAATCTCGTTGGTAGGCTTGGGCAGTTTGAGCGCATCCTGATAGAATTCCCTGGCCACCTCAGGCAGATTGAGCGCCTCGGCCAGTTGTCCGGCTAGCACAATTGCCTCGGCTCGATGGGGTTGAAGCCGGTGGGCAATCTCCACCATTTGCGAGGCTTGCTTGAGCAGCTCCGGGCTTTTCTCATCCACTGCGATGGACATACAGAATTGAGCGGCCTTAAATAGCGCTACATAGCGGGTGGCATCATTGACTTGGGGATGGAAAGCCGCCTTGGTGTAATACATTTCGGCATTGACCTTATCACCCAGCAATTTATAGCTTTCAGCAAGGCCCAGGTAATTGCCAGGGTCTTTGGCCAGCAGAATGTCTAGATACTTTTGTGCGGCTTCAGGGGCGCGTTCCCTGGGTTTGCGATGTAAAACTCGGAGCTCCGAAAAATCGTGCTGGGCCAGCGTTGGCTTCTTGGGGATGGGGTTTTCATGGACAAAACCTTGCCAACTGTAGTCCTTGGTTTTGAAGATTTGCAAGCGGCGCTGCTGGCAAGTGGCGTCCTGGAGATAGGTAGACCAGATGGAGTTCACCCGGCGCTTGCGGGCAGCCTCACAGGATTGGGCTATGACTTCCGGATTCAGCACTAAGTCGTCGGCATCTAGCCAGATAGTCCATGGACTATGACAGTGAGACAGTGCGTAATTTCTTGCAGCGCTGAAATCATCGCACCATTCAAATCTATAAACTCTCGCTCCAAACGAACGAGCAATATCAATTGTGCTGTCAGCAGAGCCAGTGTCAACGATTTGAATATCATCTACCCAGTCCTTTATGCTTTTGAGGCAGTGGGCCAGCGTGGCCTCCTCATTTTTGACAATCATTGAGAGGGTTAGCATTCAGAGCTATCCCTCTGTAAAGGATTTCAGAAGGTAAAGAATATCTTTTAGCTGCTCATAATCATACTTACGGGCAAGTCTGACCTTGGAAGCATAACAGGCTGTCGGGCCTATGGCTAATTTGATAATCTCGCTAGCCACATGGAGCCGCTCCGTTTGGGTGGGTGTTGGCGGCTCTAATGGTTTTGGAGCTGAAATTATCGGGGCGTTTTGTTCGGGGTTTCTGCCTACTGACATTAGCTTAATACCTTCCTTTCCCATTGCTTGGCCACGTCCAGCCAGTCTTGGGGTTCCTGGCCTTCAAAAGCGCGATGATTAAATTCTTCCCAGTCTGGCATTTTTAGCTTGCCTGTAGTGCCCCACATACAGCAGATGGCAGCGTTTGACATCAGGTCTAAAGGGTAAGCCACCCCAAATTGTCGCTCAGGCAAAGCTCCTAATTTGGTTGTTATGGTTGTACAGTAGTGAGCTATGGCCTCGTCCATCGCCAAGCAGTAGGTCTCAGGCCAAGTACATGGGTAGAAGAATATGCTTGCCTTTGCATACTGCTCATAAAGTTGCTCCTGGTTAAGCGCTCCCAGCAGCTCAACGCCGTCAATCGTGGCCAGTTCATCAAAAAGCTTCTGGTATTGGGCATCTTGTTCAGGGTGGCCATAGGTGCCCATGCTGGAGCAGATGGCGATTGTGGCCCTGGGCTCCATTTTCCTGATCTCAGGAAAAAGGTCAGGAATGCGTTCCAGGCCACGGAACGGGGTAGAGGTATAGATTAAGCGGTATGGGTCTTTCTGCCAGCCTATGGCGAGTTCAGAAGGCCAAATGCCGTGGCCAATCTTAACGCTGTCTATGCGCAGATTGACTTTAAAATCGTCCTGCTGGCATTGGGAGAGCGTCACGACCTTATCAGCAAAGGCCCGGCCATAAGCTGCGCCGCGTTGGATGATTGGCTGATCGCTAAAGTGGTGGGTCCACCAGACGCGCTTGCTGTTTGGGAAGAGTTGAAGCAGCTCGGCCTCTTGTGTAATGACAGCATCCGGCTCAGTACCCTCGGCCTCGATAAGCTGCTGTTGTGTGGTTATCCACTCGACTTCGTGCCCAAGCCTTTGAAATGCTTCCCCCAGGAATATGACGGCCTTTTCTGTGCCTCCGCTGGGCAGCTTGCGGACAGAATGGCTGTCATATGGTTTTTCGCGGGGGAAAATGAAGAGAATCTTCATCGATTAGATGCTGCGCGGTGTTGCTTGGCTTGCTAAAGGCTCGTTTGTTGATTTCAGAACGGCACAACGCTTCTCTTCTGGAAAGACGGCCTCGTTCAGTTTGTCAATATGGCGGTCAAGGCGCTCATGTTCACGAGCAAAGTCCTGCCGGAGGTAATTAAGATCAGTGTGTTTTACGATATTCCAGCGCTCTTGGGTCAAATGGTCCACTGCTTCGTTGCGTTGATTAAAGCGATAGATTGCAGGCTCAATGATTCTGCTCAAAACGATTGCGCCGAATATTGCTGCACCTGTTAATAATGCTTCCATTGTGCTGGCTTCCTTTCTTGGATTGGACTAGTTGGCTGTTTGGGACTGGAAAATAAATAAAATCTTGGCTTTGCGGGCGGTTTTAGACTGGTCTATATACCAGTATATTTTCTGGCTGAAGTTGGCTTGGCTACTCGGTTTCATCCGGTATAATTTCCATATTCTTCATAAAATTAAGCACTTCAGATTCTTGGGTTTTGCAATAACCCATCGTTGTGTTGATATCAGCGTGGCCACAACTGATTTTTAAATAGTCTAACGGCGCTCCATTTGCATGAGATATGGTGACGAAGGCGCGGCGTAAGCTATGTGGGGTTACTTTAATGTCTACTCTCTCACCGATAGCGTTTAATACTCTATTTAAGTCGTATCTATTGAGTATCTTGCCTTCAGGTGAAATGAGCAGGTTCTGAGATTCGTAGATAGAAGCTCGTGTCTGTAAATAGCTTTTAATTACCTTGGCGCAAGCTGGCATAAGGGCTACTTTACGAGTCTTACCGCCTTTGCCTTTTATATTGCTGATTATGAGTTCTGTTAAGTCACAATCGGCAATGGTAACAGCGCAAGCCTCGCTAGCTCTTAACCCTGTAGTGCTGAGAAATGTGATGACAAATCGTTCAAAGTCATTCAGACAGGCCTTAGTTAGCTTTTGAAGATTGGCTGCGGTGACGACTGTTTGTTTGGGTCGCTTGTTCTTCTTGGGTTTGAAAGGGATTAATTCTGTAGGAATTGAACCATCCTTTACGACCAATCTACCGTCAATGGGAACATTCTCACTGGATAGATATTTTGAAAAGCATACGACAGCCTTGTATAGCTTGGCTTTCTTTCCAATCATTTTGGGATCGATAGCTCTCATTGCGGTTTTGAAAGTATCAAGGGTTAATTCGCCGTATGTATCCAGCAAGAGTTCAACACGTCTGACATAATCCTTGACAGTAAGCGGGCTGAAGAGGGTGTCGCTAATTTCGCCCGAAAACATAGCAGCTTTCCAGCCGGCCAGGTGAGAAGTTAAATCCATTGGGGAGGCTCCATAAACAGACTCCGTAAGTCTATGCGGAAAATGAATGGGAGTCTGTGCAAACTTGAAAATGGGGTGAGCCCTGGGGGTTGAACCCAGGCTGTCAGCGTCACAAGCTGAGGTGCTACCGCTACACCAGGCTCACTTGATTAGGTGCTTAAACCTATCGGGTGTTGGTAAGGATTCTGGTAAAAAACACACAGATCGGTAAAAACCAAGCCCCGTCCTGATTGTCACATAAACGGCCGTTTGTGGAGCTGGATGAAATGACTGCCAGAACATCCTTAAAAGCGTCACATAACCCGTCTCATAATCTAAGTCACCCAAAGGGTAGCCTCATGTGACAGTCTTTTGTGTGTTTTTTACCAGAATCCTTACCAACACCCTATCCGTTTCAGGTTGGGTTTGATGTACCACATCCAGTAACGACACGGCGGTACGTCGTAAGCATCTCTATCTACCCAGTGTCCGGTAACATCAAAGCCACCGACTTCCACCAGGGGTTCACCCTCAAACGAGGGTTTGATGAGCTTTTTGATGGCGTCTTTTTCGCGTACAAAGGCTTTGAGCTCTTCGTATCGGGTGACTTTCTGGATAAGCTCTTGCTCTAAAGTGATTTTGGGTGGATCGGGTTCAATATCCCGATATTCCAGTTGGAATGCCAACTGGTGAAGGGCATCCGCGACGGTATCGCCATATCCGATGATGTTATCGGGAGCCTTGGCCATCCATTGGGCATCTATGGCAGCGGATGCTTTTGAAAGCTTGATGGTAATGTCGCTCACTCATATCTCCTTAGGAAAATAAAACGCCAGCTTTTGAGGGCTGGCGTGTAGGTTAAGAAATGATAGTTATTGAGGTGTGTAGTGGTTGGGGAGATGGGGATTTACGCTTTTTGGGAGTTTTTTAAAATCGCCAATTCGGTTTGTAGAATTAGGATGGAGGCTTTGGCATTGCCAATCTCTTTGATGGCCGTGTTAATCGTGCCATTGGAGAGATCTAACTTTGGGTCTGATTTGAACAGGAACTCGCGGAGCTGGTTCACTTCTGCTTCCCTGGCATATGAAACCTTCAAAAGCTCTTCCTGTCTTTTGTTTTCTTTCTGCAGGCGCTTGATTTCAATATTTAGAATTTCAATTTCAGCGTCTTTGCTAACTGGATATTTTTTCCATCCGGTGGTAGGGCCATAAGTCATATGTTCCGAAGTCTTGTACTCCAAGGGGTCACGGGTAAAATCGTTGCACATGTTGTATATCCTCGCTCATTAAAGAAAAACGGCCCGAAGGCCGCATGCAATCACACGAAAGGGGGTTAGAATCCTTGGTTTAAAGCGCGTTTTATTCTGTTTTGGTATCGGACCTGGACATCGATGTTGCCCGATTTGATGCGCTGGCTGTACTCACTCGTCATCTGGATTTTTGGCCTGGGTTTCTCTGTTTTGATACGGCGAGCCCATTTTGCTTTGTATTCCTCGGCGGTGACAGGTGTCAGGTCGGTCTGAGTGCCATCCGCGAATTCACCACACCAGTACCTTATGCGTTTACCACATTTGCCGGAGCAGGTGGCCACGAACAAGCACTGATACTTGTATGCAGGTATGGAGGATAAAACGCGGTACACCGTAGCCCGTGCCCAACGCCCGCAATGCGAGAGTTTGGCCATGCGGCAGCTCCTCACTACTAAGCCGGAAGTTCTTCCATTGCTGGACGGCACCTCTGTTAGCCCTAGTCCCGGCTGGACGATTTTGGATGCGGTTAATTTCAACTTGCCCACTTTTACAATGATTTATATCAATTGGATATAAAATCCTCCATTTGGAGGAGAGGGTCTGTTTTGTGATAGGATGAGTTCCAACCGCAAAAACAAAGGGGATAGCCGCATGAGTAATGTGTGTGAGTTCTGCCGCCAACGCCCAGGGCCTTATGTGTCGCTTTATGGGAATGACATTTGCTCGGAATGCTTGGCGGAGGAAGAGAAAGAGTTAGCAGAACGGGAGGAAAATGATGCAGACGAAGGAATGGCGCTGGAGGTGGCCAGTTGATGTCTGAAAAACAACCAAAGCCCTGGATATGTTCTCCTGATCAGGATGTCGTCAGTGGAAAAATGATTTTAGTTGCTTTGGAGCATTATGGCCTGGATTCAAACAAGGGCAATTGCCAGGATTTAGCAAAGGTGCTTGTGGCGTTGGGTGTGGCGGCATCAAAAGTATTGGGGTCGTTACTGATTGCTACCGATAAAGGAACAACAACTCAAACATTTCATAAATGGACCGCTTTAGTCCAAGAAGGATATTTGGGATTGGATGGTTTTGAGCCGGAAGAGCGAACACACGCAGAGTCCCAAGAGTTTTTCGATAGTATTATGGCCAACTTTGGAGGGTCTAAATAAGCAATTAAACCAGTCAATGTTGATGGGAGAAGGAAAATGCCGGATGAAAAACCAAAACGCGGCTTTGCCAGCCTGTCCCCGGAGCAAAGGCGTGAGATTGCCAGCAAAGGAGGAAAGGCCGCACATGCCAAAGGAACTGCTCATCAATGGACACCCTTTGAAGCCTCCTTGGCAGGGCAAAAGGGAGGGAAGTCATGGAGAAGGGCGTATACGCGTAGAAGCAAGTGGGAAATGGAGCAATGAGTAAATTACCGTCTGTAATAGCCCAGCATGAGGCTTTTAAGTTAGGCCTGGCTGCCGGCCTGGCTGATAGGGATTGGTGTGGTGATCCAGATATTGCCAAATGGCGAGGCTATTATTTCAATTTGCTGCTTGGGTATAATACGCGGTGGGTCAATGAATTCCCTGAGTTTACAAAGCAGGATCGGGTATTGCTGGTGCAAAGAGCTTTGGAGCAGGGCGATACTCTGGATAAAGTCGATTTTGATGCTGCCCTGGCTAAAGTCCAAGAGGACTGGGATAAGGGGATTGCGGTATGAAATTCCTGCCTGCTCCAGACAATGAAAACTATAAAATGCGCTTACTTTCTACTTGTGGTCGTTGGGAAATGGGTTTCATTCCCCGTATTTATACCCGAGGCGTAGGCTTTTCGCCTATTGATGCTGATGGCCCTACTGTTCAGTATGATGGCGGGGAAAATTGGTCTGAGCAGGTAGAGCTTTTATTGGTAATTCGAGAGATTCTGGAAAAATATCCAGCCAATGTCACTGAAAAGCAATTGCACCAAGATTTTCCAGAGACAGCCGTAAGGCCGGTTTTCAAAGATGCAAAGTGCTGGGCAAGGCTCCAGGAGATGGCCGAAAAGGAGTCTGTGATATGAATCCAATGAGAAAGCCTTGGTCTGACCTGATAAAAGATGTCTTTTCGCAAGTCTATGATGAATTTACTGCGATTCGGCTCCATAACGAGTTCATGGAAGAGTACGACAATATTCATGCGACTGCCACAAGCTATATGGATTTCATTGAGAAGTTTTTAGCGGCTTTTGAGGCTAGAATGCCGTCAGGGTATGAAGATAAAATAAAGCAAATGAGAGAAGTGGGTAAGTTCCTTGTTAAAAGGGCTGAGAATGTCTAAATATCAAATACTGACTGAAAAGCGCCAATTTATCGAGCAGTTATTGCTGGAAGGCAGGGCAGCCCGGAATGCCGACAAAAAAGACTTGTTGGACGACCTGGAGCGGTATGGTCAAGAAGCCCTGATTGCTCTGGATAATGAGGAGCCGGAAATAACCACCAGGGATTGGGTGGGCTTTCTGTTAGGCACTTGCTGTTGTTTGGGCGGCGCTGTCCCGCTTACGGAATATTGGGCTGAAATGACTCACTTGTTTGGGTGTCAGCATAGTGGCAAAGCGCCGATTGATCGATAGCTGAGGGGTTGCGGCTGATTAATGGATATGCAATACTTGTATTGACAAGTAAAGCAGAAAGGAGGATTTCCATGTCAGCTAAAGCGCAAAGCAAAAAATCTGTGAATTTTCGGCTTGAATTGGGGCTAATACAGAAGCTCGACTCCTTGGCAGAGGCCACTGGGAGGGATAAAACTTTCCTGGCAACAGAGGCTCTGGAGCAATATATAGATTTACAGGCTTGGCAAGTGGCTCAGATTAAGAAGGGTATTGAGGCTGCGGATGCTGGGTTGCTCTACACCACTGATGAAGTATTAGCGGAATTGGAAGCTGAAAATGTCAAGCTGCAACTGGACTAAACCTTCAAAGGAGAATTTGAAACACATTCTCAGGAGTATTGCAGCAGATGATCCACGCGCTGCCTTGGGTATGGTCCGGCGTATTGTGCAATCAACCGAAAGCCAATTATGTAGTTTTCCAGGTATCGGCAGGCCAGGAAGGGTTTACGGTACTAGAGAATTGATTATTTCGCCATATGTTATTGCTTACCGAGTCGTTAAAGGCGAGAACGTGGAGATTCTTGCTGTGATGCACGAAGCTCAGATTTGGCCGGATGACTTTCAGTAGTTGGATAGGTCGATTTACTAGTAGAATTTCGACATGTTGCCTAAGCTCAGCCTTTTTATTACTATGCTCATCGTAAGAAAGATGGGATGGTTTGCTAATGCTCAAACGCGTGCTGGTTGGAATGCTTCTATTATTTCTATTGTTTGTAGGTATTGTCTTTGTGGCCGCCAACCTTTCTGAGGTCGTGAATTTTATTAGCTTGGTCCTTTTTGAGGGATTTGCGGGAGTTAATCTATTCTTTTTAGTGCTAACAGTGCTTTTGCTAGTATTTGCATGGCCAATTTACAGAAGATTGAAAGGTTGAGAGATTGGAATAGAATCAATCTCTGGAGATTTCAAGTACTTTGCATGCGGTTAAAATTACATCTTGCCCAAACTCGTCTATCACTCTCCAGGCCAGAAGCTCATTCTCTGGAATGCCAAGAATGCTAGCCAATGATGGCACAACCTGAGGAGCTGGGTACTTCTTGCCGCTTTCATATGGCTTGTAATTATCGCGCCTCATTCCCAGTGCTTCTGCAATGGTTTCCTGTGTATGATGAGCCGCTTTCCGCGCCTCTTTTAACTTATTTCCAAAAAAGTTTTCATCCAAAGTCATTTGGACTCTCTATCGTTTTCCACAATTCACAAAATTTATTATAGGGTTTATGTTGACACCCTGTAAAGGGTGTCTTATAATACCCATATACACGAAAGAAGCACCGGGTCTGAATCACCCGATGCTTCAAGGTCAAAATTCCATCTGTCAAGAAAAGAATAAAGGACCAAAATTATGCTAGCACACGTTCATGTGCCTGTCACGCGCTTGAGTTCCAAAAAGCAAATCCGCGATATTAAAAAGCAATGGGCTATCGAAGAGAACAAACGCCGTCTTGAGTCGCCGTTTTACAGCCTATTTAAACAAACTCTAGTTACACCCGCTGCACCTATCGTTTCTGAAGAGCCAAATTATATGGGCTATCCCCTCTCTGAGTATGAAGACGAAGTACCCTTTGGTTGCTTTGAACAGTATGGGGAGGGTTATTAATGGCTCTGCTGTTACAGTCTGCCATTGTTACGTTTTTCCTGTATTTCGCGACAGCCATATTTTTTAACTAGGAGAGAGGAAATGACCAAAGAACTCGAAACAATAGTCAAAATGCTTCAAATGCTTATTAGCGACTATGAGCGCATGGGCTATGCACGGCCTTCCGTTTGGGACTCCGCCAGAAAAGCCATTAACACTTATCATGCAACCGAAAGGATTCGGAAAAATGCAAAATAACGCCAAAAGAAAACTTGTAAAGTGCCAAAGGTGCAATGGCACCGGCGCAATCGTCACCCGATTCGATTGTGTCCAGTGCGATGGGGACGGCTTCGTCTATGCCGATACCGTACAGACGCCCAAGTTAAAGCTGCTGACTTCTTCAGTCTCAACTCAGCAAGCACCACCACCGCCGCCGCCAGCGCCGGAAGTAGAGATCATCTCTGAGGCTGAATCCTTGGCTGCCCAACGTTACAACATGATGGTCTGGAAGCAGCGGATCGAGCGTGAAATTGCGCGACTGGATGAACAGTTGCTAGGCGCGATGGAAGAGAGCGAGTTAAACAAGGTGTATGCGGATAACGGCTTCGGCTATGTCCGCGCCCGCAAGTGGGCGATGGTCGAAGATAGCCCATACACGCTGAGAATGATTGAAATGAAGAAGGAAAGCTAGTGATGAATAAGCCATTAAGCCTATTTCAAAAGATTCTGTCCCTTCAGCAAGAGGCCAAAACTATCAAAAAAAACGGCACAAACACGTTTCATAAATACGACTACGCCACCGAGCAGGACGTTTTGAAGATTAAAGAACTGATGAATGAACGGGGGTTGGTTGCTTTCCCTTCGCTAGTCGATTTCAAAACGCTGCAATACACTGATGATAAAGGGTGTGTCCGCATCCAGGTGTTGCAGAGAATCAAATACACAGTAGTGGATACTGAAACCGGCGACCAGATAGAGTCTGAGGTGCTTGGACAGGGCGAGGACAAGCAGGGCGATAAGGCAGCGTATAAAGCAGCGACCGGAGCGAGCAAGTATTTTTACTTAAAGTTTGCCGGCGCAGCGACCGGGGACGACCCGGAAATGGATGGTCAGGTATCAAACCATCCAAAACAGAAAAACGTCGATTCTGGAGTCAGTCAGAGGCCACCTGTTAAAAATGAGCAGCAGCCCAACGATTTGGAAAAGCAGCGAGCGCGTAAGGTGGCCGATGAAATAACAGCCCTACAGCGGCAGTATGGTTTCAGCAATGAGCAGGTACAGGCCATTGGCGGTATTCAGTCAATGCGTAAGCTGGTTGAGCGTGGCTACGTTGGATCGCTGGAAAAAGCCTTGCGTAAGTTGAAAGATTCAGTGAGACAGGCGGCCTATTAGCCGCCTGTCCAACCCACCCCAATATCAGATTTTATTTGGAGAAATTCAGATGAACCCACATAAAAAGCAAACAAACTCAGTGATTACACCCATATTACTGGAGGCTAGAGTCCAGAGAACAATTAATGCAGGTTTTGGTAAGCAGAAATGGGTCGAGTTTTGCGAAGTGCTGTTAAATGAAGGCTTTACACTAACTTTGTATGAAGCCAGGCAAACCTATTCCAAGTACATAACCGTGGTAAAGCCCGGTTCCCGCAAGAAAAGTTTTAAGGTTCGATTTAGCAACCATAAGCCGAATCGGCACAGAGAGCTTGCTGGGGATTGTGATTTCTTTGTGGGCGTAACCCACTTGGGTGTTACGACATCACAGCAGGCTTTAAAGGCTGTATTTGCTCACTTTCACGAATAAGTAAGCAGGCGGCTAATAGGCCGCCTGCCCAGGGACTCAAGTTAGAATGGTTGGGGCCGATATGTGGTCCGGCTCCCAAATTAAACCGCGAATCAGTAGATGATGAAGCCTACTGCGAGTATTAGTTGTTTTGTTTGGCATAGAGGTTTAATTTCAGTGGTTAAACAGTATAAGCACAAAGGCAAAAAGAAAAATATCGTGCTAGAGGAGGCAAAAGAATTAGCTCTTAGATTTAAAGACGAGTTTAAATACTTCAACTACAATAATGTCGGGTTGAAGTATTATCGCTGGTACCATAAGCCTTTCCGAGAGTGGGCAACGAAGAATGGAATATACTTCCAATCGCACGTCAACAAGCCCGGAAAACGAGGATTCCAGGACGCATTATTCTACCCCTTCCGTTATGATGAAAACGGCAAAATTGAATATGCCGTTATACCAGCAGAAGAGAGTTCATGTATTGATCCAGCCAACGCTGAAACTTAGATTTAAGTGATGGGCATGCGCTCTATCTCCTAAGTTCTTGCTTAACAAGACACAAGCCCGCTATCTTTCCAGGGAGGCGGGTTTTGTGTTTTCTGAGCTTACTTTTTGAGGCAGAAAGTCTTCAGTAGCCCCGCGTAAAAGCTATATCTAGAAAACGATCACTCTTTGATAAGCCCAAATCTATAATAGCATAACCATTGCAGGAATGTTGTTAAATCAATACTTTTAGCCCAATCAGGCTAGTTAATGCAGAGTTTTAAGCGCTGGCCTGGTTGAGGATGAGGTTAGGTTTCAACGATATCATGATAAGCCGTGTGCATGGCCGCAAGCTCGTCTCTGGTAACGCGAATATCGAAGTATTCTGTTGTAGGGTTAGTCCCGGCCTTTGTAAAGCCTGAATAGCGCCATTTTTCAGCAGCCGGTTTCAAAGCTTCCCTCAGTAACAGCACTTTGGCTTCCAGTTTTTGGATGATGGCTTGCAGGGCTTGTTCATTTTTAACGGAATCAGATGCCCGCTTTACTGCCTGCTCAAAGGTTCTACTCTTAAGTAGATTGCCATTTTCCACTTCTTTAAGCCTTTCAACTTCCCGCCTGTCGGCCTCTATGGCCTGGTTGATGGCTATGCGGGCAGCCCAAACGGCTATTTTCCAAGCTGTAGGATTGGGGCCAAGTTTGCCATTTTTGCAATCCTGGTCTGTTTGCTCAGCGGCTTCATTCGCCAACTGCTCAGTGTTCATGGGTTCTTGGGTCAGGCTTGGGTCAAACTTAGGTTCATCTTGGGTCATCGTCCAGCCTCCAATCCTTTGCGCAGGATGTGACTGAAATATTTCCCTGGCTCTCTGGCTCCGCGATAGTTTTTTGTCTCCCTGACGGCCCACAGGACACGCTCCAGGCCATATTGCTTGGACAGGGAGATCAGGCCGCCGACTCCCGTTCCCCAGCCTCCGTCCTCGACCTTGGCGCAAGGTGTTTTGAAAATCGGGCTTTGCAGGATGACCTGCCGCAAATCTCCGTACCGTTCCAGCAAGAGCGCCACCTCTGGGTTGTTGGTTGGGTTCTGGAAGCAGGCCAGCGGGAACTTTTCGGAAATTTCGGGTTTTTGAGCCTTATAGGAACTCAAAGAGGTAGCGACATGGGTGGAGCCAACTGATCCATCCAATCTTTCAACCTTACAATCTTCGTCTAGCTCCTGGACTGTATTACTAGCTTTATTTGCTCTCTTAGATCTTACCTGGTCAAGTTCTTGATACATTTCCGGCGCGCCCGCGTGTACGCGTTGGACGGCTGTATCGGCGCTCTGGGCTTGGCGCTGAGCGATTATCGCCGCGGTTCGCTCTTGAACCTCGGCAGCAAAACGAGGCCCCCATTGACGGCGGCTTTTTGGTTGAGTTACCATAAATTCTTGAAATCTCCTTTCTAGAGGGAGTTTCACCCTCACTCTGGCGTTTGTTTTACTAGTAAAAACAGCCGCCAAAATTTTAAAAACTTTACTGCCCCACTAGGCCAGCATGCCAGTGGGGTTTTCTCTATCCTGAGAACCTTTGCGGTAGGCCGATCCTACCTTTCTTCGGTCGAGTTGTAAACCCTTGTAACACTTGTTTTTTGCCTCTCTGTCATCTGAAAAATAAGCAACTTAAACAGTTTCCGAGTTTATGTAGTTTCAAAAGCAACTCTAATAGAGCGCATCAAAACATCAACCTCGAAAGGCCAAGCTGATTCGCAGTGGTAAAAGCATGCCAAAACTAACCCCAAGCCCGTCTGTTTTCTGCCAGCAATACAAAACCAGCGTTTTAGACGCCTTGGAAATTCTGACCGTTCTACGCGGTGAAAACTATTAAAAACAATAGCTTACGGTGGCATAGTGACTCTCTATTCCCGACTATACGTTCATGCCCTCTATTGCGCATGTCGAAAATTAACGCTTGGCAAGGATTTTTGACCAAGCTATAATGATCTTATACGCAATTATTTCATCTTAGAGCCTGCTGAGCATTTCGGCAAGCAATAGGATTTATAATGTCCAAACTATACGTTTGAACCCTTTTTTGGCCCCTCGTGTTATCAGCACGCTGGGCTTTTTTATTGTCTTCAGGTAGGATCAGGAAGAGACATGAAGCACCGAAATGATTCGTGAAGACCTTCGTGAACCTATGAATTGATCTTACCGAAGATTCATGAAAAGAGAAGAGGAGGACCGAAATTGGCTTCAGGAAACATTCCTGATCAGATCATGAGTAATGATCCTGAAGGTAGTGAATGGATCACGATCCGACAAATGGCTGAGCGTGATGACGTAACAGAGCGTACTGTTAATAGCCGTATAAAGACTGGTTATTACAAGTCAATGCTTACGGAAGATGGTAGGCGTCTTCTTCTGTGGCACAGAAAACAGCTTCAGGAAGATGTTAACCTGCTTCCTGAATCAAATTTCAATGCATCAGGAAATGCTTCACGAAATATTCAGGAAGTAGGTTATGAAGCGTATCAGGAAGCATTTCCTGAAGTGGTCAATCTTAGAATTGAGAACGCAGAACTAAAAGCAAAATTGGCTGAGTGTACACTTCTTCTTTCGGAGGCAAGAGAAAGAACAGCACGTCTTGAAGGGCAAATGGAAGGTCATCAAGCATTACTGGATGAGCGCGACCGAGTGATAGCAGCTCTTAATGAAACTATCACTGCCAAAGACCAAGCCATCAATGCGGCAAACGCAGCTGTTTTTCTCTACGAAAAGCAAAACCAGGCAGCCTTGGATGCTCCACTGGATGCTTCCAGGCAGATCGAAAGCAAGCCTTCAGGATGGAAATGGCCCTGGCAGAAATAAGCCAAAAACCCTGCCGGTTGCCCAGGAGGGTTTTTAGTTTGAGAAAATGCCCTGTATTCGTTAGCCTGAACAATCATAGCACTCATCCGTTTGATTTAAAAATGGCCCAGTCCGAGCCAAAAGCCGATACAATGGGAACAGCCCAGAAATGGGTCAACCGCGAAAGAAATAATGCAGGATAGCTCAGTTGGTAGAGTATCAGTCTCATAAGCTGATTGTCGCCGGTTCGAGTCCGGCTCCTGCACCCAATGGTCCTGTAGCTCAGTCCGGCAGAGCATTCGCTTGATAAGCGGAGGGTCGGTGGTTCAAGTCCATCCGGGACCAGATTTGTCGAGTGAAGAGGAAGTGTGTGAATGCAGGAGTATTACGGGACTAAGTGTATAGCGGCCAAGCCAATGACACGCGCCCAGTATAATGAGTTTCGTGGCTGGACTGTTCCGGCTAATGAGGACGGCGCAGATGACGGCTACCTGGTTGAGTATCAGGACGGTGGTAAGCCAAATGTGGAAGGTTACGCCGGATACGTCAGTTGGTCGCCTAAAGAGCAGTTTGAAAACGTTTATCAGCCTATTGATGCTTTGAGTTTTGGTCATGCCCTTGAGGCACTGAAGGCTGGAAAACGGGTTGCACGCGCTGGCTGGAATGGCAAAGGAATGTGGATCGCCTTTTATTCTGGTTGTAGTGTACTTATTCCTGCTGGGGGAACTATTGATTTTCCAGCGATTGGGCATGAATTTAACGAAATCAGACCCTATCTCGGGATGAAAACGGTAGACAATGAGTGGGTTCCGTGGACTATCTCACAATCTGATGCCCTGGCCAATGACTGGCAAATCATAGAGGTGGTGCAGCCTGAGCCGGGGGAGCCGCCTGCTGGAACTGTGGAAAATACCGACAGCGTATCAAATCCCTCTGCTGGAACTGCGGATACTGTTGGTGATGCCGTGGGGGAGTCAGTAACGCCAGCGCCAGATTCTGTTTCAAGCCCCCAGTCAATGAATTCTGGTCTAGGCGATACCTTAGAGCAGACGGGACTTGGACAGCCTGGACAGAATGGTTTCCAGCAAAGCCAGGACCAGCCAAACCCAAGCACCCAAACTACAGGCCAGGAAACTACTGCCTTGGGGGACAATCCTACCTCTACACCGGGCACGATGGAGGATGGAACGACTCCTGGCCAAAACACAAGCGAATCCCAAGGACCCTAGGCACAATCAGCCTCAACTGACGCCGGATAAAAAACTTCTCTCCTCCATACCGCAATGACTAGCTTACTGTCAGGAAGCCATGCCAATCATCATCAACGAGCTTAAACAGGTTGTTATAGTGTACTCAGCCAGCACTATTCTGCTTGCTTTGCTTTTAATGCTTGTGAATTGGATAGGTCTCCTGGCGGGAAAGCTGGCTATAAAAAGTCAGTTGACAGAAGATGGCTCCAAAAGCCATTATGACAAGGAGAGTTGATGCCAACACGATTGGCCCTGAGGGTTAGGATATGAATGATGCTTTGGAGCCGCCAACCAAAAGGCAGCTTGCGGTGCCGGATGATCTGGGCGGTGAAAAACTGGACAGGCAGCAGAAGAATTTGCTGAAACACGCCAAGGCGCATCTGAAGGCTTCGGCTGAATACCTCCGGTTGGCCGGAGGGAATAATCGGACTATTGATTTGGCGGCATTGGCGGCGAAAAAGACGGTGGAGCTGATTGACTTAGCTTTGAAAGGTCGCAAAGCAAA
>Ga0157376_10000200_pt1 | contig 41411 bp, 43 predicted proteins | sample M45metaG_FD_121801 | JGI IMG/M metagenome (GOLD analysis project Ga0157376, IMG submission 121801) | Miscanthus rhizosphere microbial communities from Kellogg Biological Station, Michigan, USA - M4-5 metaG | ecosystem: Host-associated > Plants > Roots > Rhizosphere > Soil | place: USA: Michigan...
AAAGCGAGCGAAAAGAGGGAGGCTTCAATTAAAGTGAGTCCCGCCCGAAAAAGAGCTTCCCATCCCTCTGTCCGACCACGAAAGCATTGGCCAATACGCCTGTACTCATTTAAAGCTTTAGAAAAATTTTTATTTGCTAAAAAAGCATCAGGGACTGCTAAACAGTTGACCATAATATTTTGAGCCCCTAAGAAAATTTGCAAAGGCTCTAGTGTAAAATGGTCATCTCGATAGAGGACTCCTATTTGAGATCCCATCATAGGCATATTGCTAAAATAATTCATTTTGAGTTCGCCATTTAGATAGAAGCGTAAGTTATGATCTGTTTTTTCTATTCTAATAGATCCCTCTTCAATGAATAGAAGAGGAAGGGTCATCACTTCTATATTAGATCTAAATAATTTAGAGCCTAAGCTTGTTTTAGAGCCTATCCATAAACAGTAACCCTCATCTAAACCTTTTCTATTTTGACTTTCAGGTATCGACACCAAAAATCCAATGCCTTGGCTTTTTTGATGTAAGGTAACTTTAGTCTCTAAGGCAATATTGCCGGAAAATGATTCTTTAGAAATCATGAGACTAACCCACTCCATGACATCTGTTTCACGCGTGATGGCAATATGTTTAGCCAATAATATATTCTCTTGAAATTCCCAATGATTTTTATCCTTATAATTAAGGGCAGTAGTAGGTAACCATTCAGGCTTCCCTTCGATATAATTTTCTAAATCAGAGATTAATTCTTGAACCTTTTGATAACGGTTAGACTTGTCAAAGGCGAGACATTTTTTGCAAATTTGAGAGAGCTGTTCAGGAATATCGCGGTAGGGAGCTTGTTCCTGGGGATCATTTAACTCCTCTCGATGCATCATTTTTTTGTAACTAGCTAGGGTGGTACGTTTAAAAGGGAGTTGTAATGTCAAGATTTGATAGAGTATAGCCCCTAAAGAATAAATATCTGTTGAGAAAGAAGCCTTTTCTCCAAGTGCTCTTTCAGGAGCTAGATAAGTGAGCGTCCCCACAATTTTTCCTGGATCTGTTAAACTAGGTTCTGAGGGGGAGAGTTCCTCTGAAAAATCAGGTAGGGGATTATCTATAAAATCAGCTAGTCCCCAATCTAAAAGCATGACCTCTCCATATTTTCCCACAATAATATTTTCAGGTTTGATATCTCGATGGAGAATGCCTTGAGAATGAGTATAGGCAATCGCCTGGCAGATATTAAGAAAGAGGCGAGCTAGAGTAGGAATGGAAGATCCAATAGGATGTACTACTTTGCCCGCTTTTTCCTGGTCGCGACTTGTCTTTAAGATCTGTTTTAAAGTCTCTCCAGCGATATAGGCCATAGTATAATAAGTGTAGTCACTGCCTTTGTTAATAGAATAAATAGGAACGATAGAGGGATGAGTTAAATGAGCAGCTATTTTTGCTTCTCTTAAAAAGCGCTGCTTTATAGCTGTAAAACGCAACAAATTACTGCGAATGACTTTAAGAGCCACCTTCCGTTCGCAGAGAGGATCGTAAGCTAGAAAGACCTCACCCATGCCTCCCTGGCCAAGGCTATTTAGAATTTGATAATTATCTATCTGTTGCATGATAATACAATTGCCTAAAAATGACACAATTCGCAACTCTTTTCTGAAATATTGGTATAAAAAAAGGAGAAAAAAATGAATCAGTCGATTGTTTTAACTGGGGATCGACCGTCGGGTCCTTTGCATCTTGGTCATTATGTAGGCTCCTTAAAAAGCCGTCTGGAATTACAAGATACTTGTGATCAATATATTATGATTGCCGATGTGCAAGCATTAACAGATAATTATAACGATCCCCTGAAGGTGCGCAAAAATATTTTAGAGATAGCTCTCGACTATTTATCAATAGGTATTGATCCTAAAAAATCAGTCATTCTTATTCAATCTCTGGTTCCACAGCTCTTTGAATTAACTGTCTATTATTTAAATTTAGTCACATGGAATCGTTTGAAACATAACCCGACAGTAAAACAAGAGATCCAGCAGAAAGGATATGGAGAAAGCGTGCCAGCGGGATTTATGGTATATCCCATTAGTCAAGCAGCAGACATTACTGCTTTTAAGGCCAATCTCATACCTGTAGGTGAAGATCAGCTGCCTATGATTGAGCAGACCAATGAGATTGTGCGTCATTTTAATCGAATCTATCAAACAGATCTTTTAGTAGAGGTTAAACCTCTTATTTCTAAAACTTCCAGGTTGCCAGGGACTGATGGCAAGGCTAAAATGAGTAAATCAATTGGCAATTGCATTTACTTATCCGATAGTGCAGATAGTATTGCAAAGAAAGTAAAGAGTATGTACACAGATCCCACTCATTTACGAGTTGAAAATCCAGGAAAGGTAGAGGGTAATCCCGTTTTTACCTACCTTGATGCTTTTGATACCGACCCTATAGAGTTAGAACAGATGAAGGCTCACTATCAACGAGGAGGATTAGGAGATTCCATAGTGAAAAAGAGATTGCTCGATCAATTGCAAAGCTTTTTAGAACCTATTCGTCTAAGACGAGCAGAATGGGCTAAAGATCCCGCTTTTATCATGAAGATTCTTTTCGAAGGAACCGAAAAAGCAAAAGAGGTGGCCGGTGAAACCTTAGGTCAAGTGCGTAGGGCTATGTCTATTGATTATTAGATCTTTTGCGTAATGTGAATTATCGATAGATTTCTCGCCTATGACAGACTTCCACAACCAAGATGATGAGTATATCCTGTTTTATGGAATAGACCACTCGATAATCTCCTGCTCGAATGCGATATAAAACTTCCTTATAACCTTTTAACTTAATACCTCCTACAGGTATTGGGTCTTGTTCTAATGCATCAATCTTTTCTAAAATTTTAAGCCGATCTTTCTTGGGGATTTTTTTAGGTGTTTTTCAGAACTTTCTGAGATTTCAACTTGGTATTTCACAACAAACGTTCTTTTGCCTTTTTCCATGAAGATGTTTTTTCTTCTCCAGCTGCAATTCGTCTTAGAGTGTCATGAGCTTTTTCAGCTAACCAATCATCTTCAATTTTCTCCATTTTTTCAAAAGTGGCGAGAAGCATGAATTGTCGCATAGAGACTCCAAGTTTGGCGCAAGCCATCTTTAAATAAGCATGTTCATCGGAATTCATATCTAGTGTTAAACGAGCTTTATGTAAGTGAGTCATAACCATCCTCCAGAATTTATTATACAGAAAAACAGAAATCTGTGCAATATTTTGTCTTGTCTGCTTTTAAAAATAATACTTTTCACATTGATTATTAGCTACTTAAGTTGGCTGCTGAGCTTTCTAATGGCGCCGATAACAAATAATACAGAGAGCAGAATTAGCCAAGAAATGTCAAACTGTACGGTGGCCCCACTCCAAAGATAAAAAGGAAGAGAAACATATCTTGTTTTGTCAAACTATTTTCATTGAATTGAAAAAATTGGGCATTTATAATAGATCTATCTATAAATCATTTTTATTAGGATAACATATGTATATTTTTTTTCTAATTATAACAGCTTTAACTACTCTGCCTATTTTTAGCCGGGAAAGTCAACCAGCGATAGACAAATCTATGGCAGCTGTTGATAAAATTAATTTTGTTCTCCCGCTTTATAGTTTTCGAAATAAATGTTCTATTTTAAGCGTATCCATTCCTGAAGGGTATAAACCTTTGCAATCTTTAGAGCAATTTGGAAGGCGAGAAGCAACCATGATAGAATATATTCCTAAAGAGGAAAGTGCTAATGAATGGAGTAAAATTATTACCTTAAATAAACTTATAGGCAAAAGAACTCAAGCAGGCATCTTTACTAATAGTTTAAAAAGTCAAGTTTCTGCAAGTAGTAGTTCAAGGAAAGTTTTATCACAGGGCGTATCGAAAGAAAAAATGATCGAAAAAGCGCATTTCATTATGCAATACCAATATCAAAATAGACAAGAAGTGTTAGGAGCTTTCTACTTTTCAGGTCCTTCTGACCTAGCGGGTGTTCAGTATACGATTCGATTAAAAAAAGATCAAACAGTAGCAGATGCAGTAAGTCAAATAGAAGCTTTTTTTGAAAATCAAGTTAAATGCATCGTCGATTCTCCATAAAAAATCACGAGTTCATCGCCTGTTTGCATAAGGTACTATCAGACTGGTCGTTCAACAAGAGAAGTGAAAAGATATCCATCGCGATCATCAATAAATTGGAATTGTGGCCAATCTTGCAAAGCGCGCCTTACTCCTGTTCCCAATCCTCGATAGGGAAGTAAACCTTTGGCAGCAAATGAGGCTAAGATGGGATTGCGTTGGATAGAATTTCCTGCACAAATTTTTTCAATAGTGAGATGGTTAGGTAAATTCCCTGGACTGATGATTTCCACTCGATTTTCGAAAATGAATAGTCTAATAGGCGCGCTTACAAAGTAATCGCGTCTGCATGAAGAAGATCCACCTCTTGGAATTGATGGCGACTATCTTCTCCTATTGAGATAATGGTTTTCAGCTCGTTTAAATTCATCTTTTTAACGGCAAGGGACTCGGCTTTAGGATCGATAGAAATTGCCGCTCCTCTAGAGTAATAGCTTTGTTTTTCTTCTACTAGAAGGAGATCAGAATGCCAGTTTCAACTCATTAAAAATAATAGACCTTTTTAAAACCTAGAGCTCTTCTTTTTCTTCTTCAATTTCTAAATTTTTGTCCTCTTCGACTTCTGCTTCTGAGGATATGCTGTATTCATATAGCTCTCTACATAAAATATAGATAGCGCCGATAACAAATAATACAGGGAAGAGAATTTGCCAAGAAATATCAAACTGTATGCTGATAAAGCCTACTCCAAAGATAAAAAGAGAGAGAAACATGTCATAGCGTCTTCCCATTAAATATTGTCTTAGAGCAACAGGAATGCCAATAACTAGTAAAATAGCTGGCCACCAGGTTTGTAAAAAAATAAGGAGAGCGATGCCGATCAAGAAGAGAGATAAACTCAAGACTTTGGCTTTTTTATGCGACGTAAGAGGGTGGGCCATATTATTTTTTTTTAACAGCACTTGACTTGTTTGTCAAGCTATTTTCATTGAGTTGAAAAAGGCGTAAAAACCTCTCTAAATAATCTACTATATTTTGGTGTACAGGGGTGCAGTAAGCCCAGCTTAAAAAAAAGAGAGCGATAGTTCCACTGCCTACTAAAACATCCGATAGCCAATGAGCTCCGGTAGCCATACGAGGAAGACATAAGTAAATGGAATAGAGACAGGCTAATATAGAGAGACGATGTCTCATGAGGAAAGAGTAGGTAAAGGCAAACAAGAGAGCGGTTGTGGCATGATCGGCTGGAAAACATTTGGGAGAGGTGTCTTTAATAGAGAGCCAGGGGATTTCGTAGGAAAGGCGCACACATTGATCAATGAGTAGAGTAGGACTATCTCTCAGGATGCGCACTTGCTCTCGAAAGAAGGTCTTATTAATAAAAAAAATAATAAAGGCGATCAATAGCACGCAAAAACTCAGTTCTGCTACTTTGCGTAATTTATTTTTTTCTGAAGGGGTAGACACATAGAGGTAAAAGAAAATAAAAAAGACAATATCTTCTATCCAATCTGCAGCTTTGTGATTGGAAAAAGCCCAAAAATATTGAAGTAGTTTATTGTTTTCTAGAGGGTCATTTAAAAGACGAAAAAAGAAGAGATCGAGCAGGTCCCAGTAGACTTTCGTTACGGGCCATAAAAAAGTACCCAATAAAAAAGCGATGCAAAGATGACAAATAAACAATGTTTTTATTTTCATGTAGTTTTAATAAATTTCCAACTGAAGCAGAGAGTGCAAATAGTAAAAGGGGCACAGATAGCAATAAGAGGAGGAAAGAGATTATTTTCTCCTAAAATCACACTGGCATTCATGAGTAAATAGAAGGTGATAAATCCAAATAGGGCAAAAGCATAGATAAAAAACATAAGTTGTGTTCGACTATAGCAGATGCAGAAGGGAGTAGATGCGATCACTACTAATAAGGGTAAAAAAGGCATCACGATTTTAAAATAAAAGTGGGTCATTATTTCTATTTTTTCATAGGCGGTTGTTGTACTTCTTTGCGCTATACGCCATAATTCTGATACTTTGCGATTTTCGTAGGGGGTAAAAGAGGTGTCGAGGCTTTTTTCTGCCCATGGTAAGTCAGTAAATGTCTTTTGGATATAAGAGGATTCTTTTTCAAAAAAACCCTCTTTATTGCGAATAAAGTGGTCGGCGTAGTGACCAATGGGATAGCTACCCTCTGTTTGTAAATACTTGATGCGCCATAAATCATCTGGAGTACGAATCCAGATCAGATCAAAATAGGCCTCTTTTTCTTTATCAAAATATTGGTAGATGGCTTTAGAGCGATCTTTTAATGCAATGACATGAAGTTTTTCTTTTTTAACAAAAACTCGGTGGCTGCGGTTAGTGTCTTTAAAATGATGGTTATGAAAATTATCTAAATAGCTCAGAGATTGAGGAAGTATAAATTCGGTAGAGAATAGGTTGAAGAGGGTGCAACAGGCAGCTACTAAAAAAAAAGGCTTGGTTAATTTTTTAAAATTGAGGCCAGCTACTTGTAGAGCGAGTAATTCTCTATGGCTGTTGAGCGTAGTCAATACTTTTATAGAGGCGATCAGAAGACCTAAAGGGATCAGAAGATCGCTCCGTTTGATAAAGAGAGTTCCATAATAGAAGATAAAATCGCGAAAGTGAAGTTGTTTACTTTTAAGAAAATCTTGCATATGAGAAGAATAATCGAGTGCTAAATAAATAAAGAAAAAACCAAAGAGTACTAGAGAAAAGACTTTGATGTATTCTTTTAATAGGTAGCGCTGCCAGATCATTCCACTCCTTTTGAAACACGCTTAAAAGCACGGAAAGATATTAAGATAATAATAGGATGAGGTAAAAGATAGGCTAGACAGGGTGCAAAAGGGTGATGTCTCCAAGATTTAGCCGTAGTAAAACAGATAAGAAAAAAGGCAGAGAGGAGGATGGCCCAAATGATCCCCTTTTTTTTACGGTTGCGACCTATTTCCATACCAAAGGCTATGCCAATAACGGTAAAAGTGAAGGCTGCTATACCTAGTGAAATACGCTTGCAAATTTCTTGCTGGGCTCTATTTTTAACCATATGTAGACGAGAGTGTGAAGCTGTTTTATCATAGGCATTTTTAACCAACACCATTCTTAAAGGTAGGTAGTCATAATTGGAATACCAGTCGGTATTTTGAATAAATTGAGATAAGTTAGAAGCTTTGTGGACATAGTGGTTTGATTTTCGATGATTAAGTGGTCATAACCCTCCTGTTTGGAGTCCACAGTTGAAATAAGAGTAACGTTTTCCCCTTTTAATTGATCGCCTTCTAGAGTAAATTGTTTAGCGGTGACAATATTTAGCCTCTCTTGGGAAGAATTATTAATAATGAGCATCACATCTTCTGCCACCTTACCCATACGCAACATGCGCATGTCAATAAATGTATCTTTAATTTTAACCAGAGTGCCTTTTTGAAGCATGAACAGGGGATTGGAAGCAGTGACCTCGTAGGTTAATTTTTTAGTAAGAATACGGCAATAGGGAGAGAGTTCAGAGACGATAGAGAAATTAAGAAGGCTTAAAAGCAGACCTGTGAGTAATAAAGGGTAGGCAATCGTGCCCATGCTGAGTCCACAAGCGCGCAGTGCAGTTAATTCTTGAGTATGGCTAAGCCGTTGAAAAAGTAGTAGCGTAGCGATGAGACATGCGATAGGGATAGCTAAAGGTAATATGGAGGGAATTTGGTAAAGAGAGAAGAGTAGAATGGCTTTTATAGGGGCGCCAGAGGAGGCAAAGCGAGCAATATCCTGTGCTCGAGAAACCAGTAAGATAGAGACAAAAGCCGCTATACAGAGACTTAAAACACGAAAAAGCTCTTTTTGTAAATAGCGCCACAAAATTGGCATCGGATTATCCTTGATCAATTCCTTAATTTAGATTATTTTACTGTAGGCGAGATATTGATGAAAGCTCTTATTATTCCAACTATTAAATGTTTTCTTGAAAAAAATTATAAGCCAGGTCAACCTATTTTATTAGGTTGCTCTGGGGGAACTGATTCTCTGGCTCTCTTTCATGCCCTATTGGATTGCGCTTCCTTTTTTTCTTTAAATCTTCACGTGGCGCATATTGATCATAGTTGGCGTAGAGAAAGCGCTCGTGAAGCGGCTGATCTTAAAGAACATATTGATTCTAAAGGCATTCCGTTTTATCTTTCAGTAGCCAAAGAAGGAGAAGGGAGTAGTGAAGAAGCAGCTCGCCATCTCCGTTTTCATTTTTTTATGCAACTTTATAGACAACTAGGATGTCAGGCATTGCTACTCGGCCACCATGCAGATGATCAAGCGGAGACTGTTTTGAAAAGAATTTTGGAGGGAGCTAGTTTATCCGCTTTAGCGGGAATTCGCGAAATCATGACCTATCAACACATGCAGGTATGGAGACCCCTATTGACCATTCCTAAAAAAAAAATGGTCGAATGGGTTCAAAAAAAAGGATTATCTGCTGTTGAAGATCCTACCAATAAAGAGGTAAAATATTTAAGATCCCGAATGAGGGTTCAGATCATTCCTCAGTTAGAAGCTTCTTTTGGTAAGGCCGTCTCATCGAATTTAGTGCGTTTGGGAACGTTGGCAAGCGAAATGAGGGAATATCTGTATAGAAAAAATCAGCTTTTTCAAATAGAAAAAAAGAGGAATTTAAATGAACTCCACATAGATTTCACCCCTTACTATCCTTTGGATAGTTTTGAGCTTAAATTTTTTTTAAAGCAGTTATTTAAAGAAGAGGGGATAGATATTTCCTTTAGATCTCTCGAGATTATTCGTAAATTAATAGAAAACAAATCAAAAAATAAAATTGTTGATACAGTTTTTATTAATTATGGGCATTTATTTTTAAAAATAAATAATATCAAAATTTAACTATTTTAATTATTTGATTTATTATTTAACTTTAACAGATATAGGCAGTTGCTTTTTTTTTCACCCAACTTTTCTTGGTGGAATGATTCAATAATGGTTTAATTTAACACTTGTTTTTGATATAAAGAAGATATGAACAATGACAATAAAAATAGACAAGAAGGCAAAAAAGGCTTTTCAGGCGGCTTTTTCCTCCTTTTATTAGCGGCCCTCCTATTATTTCTCACTATTCAAAATATGGAAGGTGAAAAAAAAGGGCGAGTAGCCTTCAGCCATCAGGTAGAGCACTTGGTGAATCTCGATCTCATTCAAAAAGAAGAGAGTCGAAAAATTGCTTTAAACGACAATTTGGTTACCTTTAGTGGTAAGTTTAAGGAGCGTCTTTCCGAAGAAGCCAAAGCGCGCTATCGCTATCTCGAACTCTTAAACCGCAATCATGACTTGAAAGCCAACCTCCTTCATCTCTCAGAAGAATTATCTAGTTTACGTCAAAAAGTCAAAGATTCTGCAGACTGGTTTTTGCATTTAAGCGGGGATCCTTTTCCTAAGGCGGGTTATTCCGTGGTAGATCCTGTGTATGATACCAGTTATAGTGAAAATGCCATTGTTCTGAAATCTCTTAGCGATAAAACTGTGGTGAGTTTGAAAGAGTTAGAGCAGCGTTTTACTAAACTAGATCCCACCTCTTCAGCCTCCGATTGGTTGCGGTTTAATAAAGACTTGAATGCCTTAATTCAAGGATTTCGTTCGACAGCTCTTGGAATAGGGACACCCGATATTAAGCTTCAATTAAAAAACTTAGCTGAGCAAAGTGTTCAAGCAGAAAAGTTGGCCCCTGGAGAACAACTATTATTTTATCAAGAAGCCCTACATCAAATAAATCATATCACGGCTCTTTTATCCGAGGATAAAAATCATGTTCGGTTACTAGATCTTCGCAGTGTGCGCCATTATATGGGAAGTCTAGATCGCTATAACAAAATAGCAGAGGAGTTAGCTACTAATGAGACGCAGTTAGAGAAGGCCCGCCAAGGGGTGGTCCAAGTGATTTGGTATTTTAATAATCAAGAGCTTTCCTCTCGTGCTTTAGAAAAACAAGATAGTGAGACCTTTGCTCTTTGGTTTGCTGAAGCTAAGGAGGAATGGGCAGACTACGCTAATAATAAAGGGGCTTATTTTAAGGCTCCAGACCAACCTCGCAATGCAGTTTTAGAAAAAACTTTTAAAAGTGATGAGCCCTCTCCTAACTATTTTAGCTATCTTTTAACTGTATTGCCCGTGCTTTTGGTAGTTTTACTGCTCTATTTTGTCTTCTCTAGACAGATGAAAGGAGTGGGTTCAGGAGCTATGAATTTTGGTAAATCACCGGCGCGGTTGCTTACAAAAGAGCTTAATAAAATTACTTTTAAGGATGTAGCGGGTTGTGATGAAGCTAAGGAAGAATTGCAAGAAATTATTGATTTTTTAAAAGATCCGACCAAATTTACTGCTTTAGGGGCACATATTCCCAAAGGAGTGCTTTGTATAGGAGCTCCAGGAACGGGTAAAACATTAATTGCAAAAGCAGTAGCAGGAGAGGCTGACCGCCCTTTTTTCTCTATTTCGGGTTCTGATTTTGTAGAGATGTTTGTAGGAGTAGGAGCCAGTCGTATTCGAGATCTTTTTAGTGAAGCTAAGAAGCAAGCCCCCTGCATCATTTTTATGGATGAAATTGATGCAGTAGGTCGCCATCGCGGTGCGGGCATTGGAGGAGGACACGATGAGCGAGAGCAAACATTAAATCAACTACTTGTAGAGATGGACGGTTTTGATACGAATGAAGGAGTGATTTTAATTGCTGCTACTAACAGGCCCGATGTCTTAGATAAAGCGCTTTTACGGCCAGGTCGTTTCGATAGACGCGTTGTAATCGATCTGCCAGATATTAAAGGTAGGTTTGAAATTTTAAAAGTGCATGCGCGTAAAATTAAGCTTGATGTCAGTGTAGATCTCATGGATATTGCTCGCAATACCCCTGGAGCATCAGGAGCTGACCTTCAAAGTATCTTAAACGAATCTGCTTTATTGGCCGCCCGTCGTGGAAGAACAGCAGTGACTTCGCAAGAAGCAAATGAGGCTTGTGATAAAGTCCGCTATGGAAAAGAGCGTCGAAGTCTTGAAATTGATCAAGAAGAGAAAAAAACCACTGCTTATCACGAATCAGGTCACGCAATTGTAGCTTTAATAGTAAAACATGCCGATCCTGTAGATAAAGTCACTATTATTCCTAGAGGTATGTCTTTAGGGGCTACTCACTTTATGCCTAAAAAAAATCGCCTTAGCTATTGGAAAAAAGAGCTGCTTGATCAATTAGCTGTTCTTATGGGAGGCAGAGTCGCTGAAGAAATTTTCGTAAAGGATATTTCTAGTGGCGCGCAAATGGATATTACCCAAGCGACCCGTCTAGTTCGCAGTATGATCTGCGAATGGGGTATGAATGACTCTCTAGGTACAGTAGCTTATGATGAGCGCAGTGAGAATGGGCAATATCTAGGTGCTGCTCATTATCATGAGAAAAATTATTCGGAAGAGACCGCTAGATCTATTGATGATGAGGTGCGCAAGTTGATGACAGAAGCTCATCAAAGAGCGCTTGATATTCTTTTAGAGAACAAAGATAAAGTGCAATTAATGACTGATTTATTAATGGAATTTGAAACTTTATATCGCGATGATGTATTAGAGATAATTAATGGTACCTGGGATACAGAAAACAAGAAAAAACGGTTAAAGTTACAAGATGATTTAAATCGCCGCACTCCTCCTCCTCTTCCCACTCCCGATAAAAAAGATTTTCAACCTACGGTAACTGATAATCCTACTCCACTGACTCCTTAAGAGCGGTCAGAAAAACTGGATAGTGGGATAAGAAATTCCGTTGTTATAGTCTAGATTGCACCTTTTGGATAAATGCATCGCTAAAGAGCATCTCTAATTGATCCAATGTGGGCATGCGTCCAATAGCACTTTTCGCTAAGGCCTGAAGGTCGTTAAACTATTCCAAATGTGATGATCCCTAGCCCTACAGTGGAAACCAAAGCTTTAAGTTTATCCATAGGAGTTAAATCATCATCGAATGGATGAAACATGTAATTAGAAAAAAATTGTTTTGATATTATGTTTAAGTCGCTGATAATGACTACTTTAAATTCTATTCGTTTATTTATTCGGCTAATTAACAGTAATACGCAGATTGCAGTGCTTATTATGCCGTATATATACTATTTTGTCAATAGTATAATTACAAATTTCGATAATTCCTGTCTATTGTAAGAGAAGACCAAAGTCAATGCATTTATCAAAGTATCCCGCATTTATAACGCTATCTTCTACTCCATTCACATGAATCAATATTGGTCTGATTGAGAACCTTTTTGGAATAGTGAGCCGTTGAATTTTCTCTTCCATCTCTTTAATGATTGGATAGCCTATCGGATTCTTCGCAAATTTTATTTCACAAATATAAAGAGTATTAAAGCGTGTCTGAATCATATAATCAATTTGACACCCAGATTGTCTTGCTGCTGAATTCTGAAAAAAAGGCCCATCCATCTCAATCTCTTCCGTAGGTATACCTATCATTTTCCAAAGAATCTTACGATTGTGGGTCACTAAATTCTCAAATTGTAATCCCATGACTCCATCCCATCCTGGTAAGTTAGCTAACATTAAATTTGAAAACCCTTCTCTATCAATCTTTGCTTGATTTGGCGCGATGTACTTTAAATAAAACCGGAGGTAATTGTCACTTAAGCGATATCTACTCAATTTGCTCTCTTTTCCATTTTTTAAATGCCAAGAAAAATCTCTTTGTACAAATCCTGCTTTAACTAATTCATTTAAATGTTTGCTATATCTACCTCCTTGATTTTTTCCTAAATCTTTACAGATTTGCATCAGCTCTTTAGGACCATCTGCCAGGCTATGAATAATTTCACGATGAGTCGCTATACTACGAGAGAAAATATCCGAAAAGATTTCTTCGAATTCTTTAACGAGCAGTCCTCCTCTTGTAAAACATAAGTCTCGAATATTCTGTTCAGCTGGTAAATCGGGTTGGATCTGCTCTAAATAAAGAGGGACCCCTCCAGTTATAGACAATAGTTTGAATTTTTCATAAGAGGAAATTTTCTTTTCTTTAGGATGCCAAAAGCCATTGCAAACATTTAAGGGAAGTTCTTCTAGTATTAAATCGATCGTCACTCTTCCAACAAATCCAGTACTACTTAGGATATTTTCCTCAATCCAAGAAGAAATAGATCCGCATAAAATAAGGATTAATTGTGAGTTTTTACTAAAATACATATCCCATGAATTTTTTAGTTTTCCTAAAAATTCAGAATCTTTACTGCCCATCCAAGAAATTTCGTCTAATACAATAAGAATACGTCCTTGACCTGTATGTTTTGAAAGATGCCAAAACATGTTGCCCCAATCATCGGGATAAATACCTGGGATACCTGCTCTTGATAATTGATGGACAAATTCATTACGTTGCAACTGAGCGGTTGTTTTGCGACTAGGTGGGGTCCCTGTAAAGAAGAAGCTATTCATTTCTTTACCAAACTCTGCAAGTAGTCTACTTTTTCCAATTCTTCGACGTCCACGAACCACTATTAAGCTGGCGCTTCTCTTTTTTAAAAGCCCCCTTAGTCTGTTCAGTTCGGGTTCTCGACCAATAAATGGAGATGGATGCATAGCCTTCCTTTTTTAAAGATAATTATAGACTGCTAATAAGATAAAAACAATCTGTAAACATGCAAATGCGTTTTTGCGGCCCTTTTTACTGGCGATGAAAAGCGGCCGCAAATCAGTTTTTACATGTTTGCTGCCATATTTTTAAAGCAAAAAATGGATCTGCAAACAGGCAAATGCGTTTTTACAGCCGCTTTTAAGGTCAAATTCCAACAACAAACAGCAAAAATGCTTTTTGTTGTTGGAATTTATAAAAATAAGGATATATCATCTAGAGAAAGAGGAGGAAGTGCAATGAATTTTTCCAAATTCATAGGTTGAGAAGCTGAGCTATCCAGGCTTAAAGGTCTTCGTGATAATAGGAGTGCAAGCCTTATTGTTGTGAGAGGAAGGAGACGGATTGGCAAAAGTAGGCTTCTCTCAGAATTTGGGAAAGAGATAAGAAGCTTGTTCTTTTCTGGAATTCCTCCTGTTAAAAACATTACAGCACAATCACAACGAGACGAATTTGGCTTTCAAGTTGAACGCGCAGGATTGCCTATAAAAAATTCCTCTTTGGTATAATAAGATCATGAAACTGAGGAGGGATGTATGTCTAGCACTCTCATAGAGTAAAAGTGACCATGCCACATGACGAGCCAAATGCCGAAACTCAAAAAGCTATGCGTGATGTCGATGAGAGAAAAAATCTGACTCGTTGTAGTTCAGTTGAGGAGTTTTGGAAAATTGCAGGGATTGATCCTAATGCTTAAAACGGAATAGAAATTTCTAGAAAAATCACTTAACGATCTGGAATATTTTCCCAGTAAATGTGCTCAGCTTCTATTTCAATCGTACCAACATCTCTAACGCGCAGTTTTGGAGGAAAATCATTCCATTCAACAAGTAAAAAGATTTTATTATTGCCTATTTCAAGACGAAAGATTTCTCCATCATCATATTGTTTTTGCAGTATTCCATTGTATATTTTATCATCTACTTTGATATTTTTAATGCCTTTGAGACACAACTTACCCTTTAATGTTCCATCTTTTGATAAGGATACTTTATTTATCAATTCATCTGATGTAATCTCACAACTTTCAAGAAAAATTTCTACGCTATTTATCTTTTGTTTTATATCGATTAAAGTCCCGTCATGGAAATAGCCCGTGTACTGTTTAATATCCATTTATTTATCCCGATTATTTATGTGCTTGGGTACAAATGTGATTCTTCACTATGTCTTGGCACTGGATTATCATTTGCATCTAAATACTCATCGCGTTTATTTGTTGAATCAGGATTATAACGATGCCAATGCAATTCGCTTTCGGGAGTGGATGAATCTAAACATGCTCTAGTCCTATAGCTGGCGAGGAATAGAGTTTATTGAAAAAAAATTTTAGGTGCAAAAAGAAAAATACAATTATGCTCAGTCAAATTCGCTAGTTTGCTCTATGAAGGATTGTACAATTTAAGATTAATTTAAAATAACGTACGTCCTTAAAAAACCTATGGTGATGAAAATAAGGATATATCATCAAAGCCCATAGGTCTTAAGATAATTAAGGAGATGGAGACCAAGAGAAAACGATTAAAAAATCCTAAATTTTGTTCTATTCGGCCTGTTCTTATTCATGTCAATGGGGTGGAAGAAAGTGTTTTAGATGAGGGATATTTTGATAAAATAATTGATTTTGGTCAATTGCTAGAATGATGGTGAAGATCTTATTGAATAGAATCGCTTTTTATCTTGTTTTTTGTTTTATAGGGAATTTAGTTCAGGCTAATCCTTTTCAGATTGATTTTTCTTGCCCGTCAACTTTGAGTAATGAGGAGTATATCAATGTGCAAAAGGAATTGAGAAAAATCAATATAGAACCTCTCGTTAAAAAGTGGTATGAGGGCCATCCAAATCTTGTACCGCTTCAGGATTTTTATAATAGATGCTCTACAGGTAAAAATCAGATTCTCATTGATGAGGAAAAGGGCTTTTTTCCTATACAAAAATTAGAAAAAATAGGCCGTGGGGGTAGCTCTTGTATCGTGACTTATGCCTCCTATAATGGCTTTTATCCCCATTTTTTACGCTCTTTTTTAAAAGAACTAAAAGCCTCCGGATTTAATGGATATATTCTATACCGTCTGGGTGGATTTCCCAATCCTACTGGCCAAGATATTCAATATGCGGGAGTGCCCTATTCTTTTAAAATTCCCATGATGTTAGAGGCTAAAAATCTCGGGTTTGAGAAGGTTCTTTGGCTTGATTGTGCCGTCATACCTTTACAGAATATACAATTTCTATTTGATTATATTGATAGAGAAGGGGCCTTATTGTATGGAGGGCGCTTTACTGAAGCTGCTAACTATCTACTATCAGAGACGCGATATAAATTAATACAGATGACAGGTATTGATGTGTTGGAGGCGGATTATATTTCTGCGAGAGCCTTCGGATTGAATATGAATTCTGAGCAATCAAAACATTTTATCCTCGACTATTACCGTCTTCTTAAAGAAGGTTTATCCTTTTTTTCTTGTTTTCCAGAAGAATTTGTCTTTTCAGCGCTGGTAAAAAAACATAGTTATAGCTGGTTTCCAAGGTATTATCAAAAGTTATTTTATGTAGGAGAAGGTGGACAGGATACGATAGAGCGCATGTGTGCCGCTAAAGAGGCGGGATATTTTTTCTATTATCGCCATAAGCAAATTATTGAGGGATATGACTAAAAAAATGGATCACTCTCTCGCCATCTTTGGTGGTAATCCCAGGTACCTGTATTAGCTCTTCAAGTGTCGCTTTTTGAATACGCTCAACGCTGCCAAAGTGGCGTAAAAGATGTTGGCGTTTAATAGGACCTATCCCTTTTATCTTATCTAAAGAAGTGGTAATTAACCCCTTTTTTCTCTTTTTTCTATGAAAAGAGAGTGCAGCAGCATGTGCCTCATCCCTTATTTGCTGTAATAAAAATAAGAGAGGGGAATTTTTTTCGAGTAGAATAGGGTGACTCTGATGGGGAAGAAAAATTTGTTCCTTGGTCATACCTTTATCATGTCGGCCCCCTTCTTTAGCAAAGGCAATAGCATCTACAGAGGCAATATCGAGCTCTTGTAAAACTTCTAAGCTAAGCTTTAAATGACCTTTCCCCCCATCTATCATAATTAAATCGGGTAGATCTCTCTCTTCTTTAGCGCGTAGAAGCCTTCTAGAGAGCACTTGACGCATGGCTCCATAATCATCTCCTTTGACTATGTCTTTTATGTGAAATAAGCGTTTTCTTTTTCTATCCAGCTTTCCTTCCGTGAAAGCGATCATAGAAGCCACGGGATAAGCTCCAGAGAAATGAGAGATATCAAAACACTCAATGCGTTTGGGATAACGTACAAGATTACAAGTTTCTGCGAGATCGAGCAATCTTTGTTCTTGCAGCTCATTTATCTTTTTTTCTTGTTTAAAGGTGGCTGCCGCGTTTTTGATAGCTAGTTCTACTAGAGCTTTCTTGTCTCCTTTTTGAGGCACTATCAGGTGACAAGGATGTAGGATTTCTTGTAGAGCCTCAATATTAGTGAGAGGGTTAGGTAAAAGAATTTCATAGGGTAGGTACTTATTATCGTGATAGTGTTGAATCAAAAAAGATTCCATGAGCTCTTCATCATTTTCAGCTACTTGTGAAAAAGAAAAATGATCTGAGCCCACCATTTTCCCCTCTCTAAAAATGAGTTTAGCTATAATGACCTCATTACTGTCGCGGTGAAAGGCTAATACATCGGCATCCTTGCGAGTGGCTCTCATAATTAATGGATCGCTTGTAACCACATGTTCTATTTGACGTATGGTTTGAAGGTAGGCAGCGGCTTGTTCAAATTCTAGTTTTTCTGCAGCCAGTTCCATTTCTTTATAGAGGTTTTTTAAAATGGTCTTATCTTCTCCTTTTAAAAATTGGATCACTCCATTGACTAAATGATCATATTCTTCTTTAGTGCAGCGCTCTACGCAAGGGGCAATACAGCGTTTGATAGAATAGAGCAGACAGGGTCTTGTACGGCGTTTTAACTCCTCATCAGAACATTGACGCAGTGGAAAAATTTGAGTGAGTAGGTCTAAAGTTTGTCTTGCAGCATAAGCGCTTGTATAAGGCCCAAAGTAGAGGGCTTTTGATGGGGAGTGGCCTTTACGGCGAATCAATTTGAGCATGGGCCATTTATGTTGGATATTAATCATCAAACTAATAAATGTTTTATCATCTTTTAAAATGGCATTGAACTTTGGTTGATGTTTTTTTATGAGTGTGTTTTCTAAAAAAAGAGCTTCGCGCTCAGTGGGTACAAGAATGGTATCTATATGTTCAATTTGTTCGGTAAGAAATGGAACCATTGGCCGGCCATCTCTGCCTGGAATAAAATATTGTTTGATGCGTGTTTGGATATTTTTTGCTTTGCCTACATAAATTACCCTATCATCGCTATTTTTCATTAAGTAGACGCCGCATTCTGTAGAAAAGAGATCTAGATTTTTTTTATCCCATCTCATATTTTTTCCAGCTCATTATTTTTTGCAGAGCCTCTATTGGAGTGAGATGGTTAGGGTCAATGCTCTTGAGTTCTTCGATCATAGAAGAGTGGAGGGTTGGGGAAGGAGATAAAAGAGTATGTGAATCAAAAAAATCAAGCTGTTCTTGTTTACGCACTTTTTTTTGATCTTTTTCTAAAGAAGAGAGCCTCTGTTCAGCGCGCTGGATCACCCAGTTAGGTAAGCCAGCTAAACGTGCCACATAGATCCCATAACTGCGGTCGCTGCTTCCTTTCATGATTTTATGTAAAAAAACTACTTTATTATTTGACTCATGTACGGCCACATGGGCATTAACAGCTCCTGAAATTTTGCCCTCCATTTGAGTGAGTTCCCAATAGTGTGTAGCAAATAGGGTCTTGCTATGTTGAGCTTTTTGGGTAAGCAAAAATTCTGCTACGGCCCAAGCGATAGAGATTCCATCATAGGTACTAGTGCCTCGTCCGATTTCATCTAAAATGACTAATGATCTATCGGTGATATTATTGAGAATATTGGCAGTTTCAGTCATTTCTACCATAAAAGTAGATTGACCTTTAGAGAGATCATCACTCGCTCCAATACGACTAAATACTCTATCGATTATCCCAATATGGGCAGAGGTAGCCGGTACATAAGATCCAATTTGAGCCATAATCACAATAAGGGCTACCTGTCTAATATAGGTCGACTTTCCAGCCATATTAGGCCCTGTAATTAAAATAAGGCGCTCCTCACTATTTAAGGTTACGTCATTAGGGATGAATGGCTCTTGATGACGCATTGCTTCTATCACAGGATGGCGCCCCTCTTTAATAACTAACTCCGAGCTCTCATCGACAGAGGGAGCTATATAATGATATTTATCAGCTAAATAGGCTAGTCCTAATAAGCAGTCTAAGAGAGCGATTATTTTGGCAATATCCCGAATAGGTTTTGCTTCCAATATCACTTTATTTCTTAAAGTTAAAAAGAGCTCGCTCTCTAGCGCCTTGATGCGTTCTTCAGAGGTCACTACTTTATGTTCATATTCCTGTAATTCTGGAGTAGTAAAGCGCTCTGTATTGACAAGAGTTTGTTTTTTTTGAAAATAGTCGGGCATTTTCGAGGCTTGTCCTCGGCTGACTTCTATGTAAAACCCAAAAGCATGAGTATAACTCACTTTAAGTGTTTTAATAAGGGTTAGTTCACGTAAACGAGTTTGATAGTGAGCGATCCAGGTATGGTTGTCTTCTTTCAATGTATGGAGTTCATCTAGCCCTGCATCATATCCCTTTTTGAAAATACCTCCATCGGATAGACGTAAAGGAGGCGATTCTACTAAGGCGGTTTGTAGGGTATCTACTAATTCAGACACAGAGCTTAATTGCTCTACCTCTTCTTTAATCAAAGGAGTAGAGATAACTTGTAGTAAAGAAGAGATAGGCTCAATCTGCTCTAGAGAAAGAGAGAGGGCTATGAGATCACGTGGAGAGGCGTGGCCCGTTTCAATGCGCATTATCAAGCGTTCTAGATCTTTTATTTTTTTAAAATAGCCTCTTAGAGTAGAACTTAAATCGAAATCTGCAATAAAAAGAGCGACAGCTTCTTGTCTTTTTTTAATTTCTGTAGGGCATAGTAGGGGATGGGTAAGCCACTGTTTTAATAATCTGGCTCCCATAGGAGTTAATGTCTGATCTAAATGATGTAGCAGAGAAGGAAATTCTAAATGACGCGCCGTAGTGGCATCGATGGACATGTAGTGAGAGAGCCTCTGTGTGCTTAAATGTTGAAGGTGAGAAATAGATAGAGATAAGTCATCCGATACATAGCTCAGTAAAGAGCCGGCTGCATTGATAGCTGCATTCCATCCTTTTAGTCCAAATCCCTCTAAAGAATGTACTTTAAAATGTTTTAATAGCCTTTCCAAAGCTATCTTATGATCAAAAAACCAATCTGGTTTCACATGATAATGGAATTTTTTTCTAAAATGATTTTAGCGCATTTTTCGGAGAGAAGAATCTCAGAAGGGGAAAGAGTGGCTAACTCATTTAAAAGTTCATTTAATGTATCTAATTGTAAAGCGCGAAATTCTGCTGTTGTTAAATCTAAAATAGCTAGGCCAAAGGTATGGTTTAATTGCGTGATACAAACTAGAAAATTATTTGATTTATCTGAAAGAAGAGAGGAGTTGATGACCGTTCCAGGAGTAACAATGCGTACAATCTCTCGTTTTACAAGTCCTTTAGCAGCTCTACTATCTTCCACTTGCTCAGCTACAGCTACACGGTAGCCTTTAGCGACTAAACGATCTATATAAGACTCTCCAGTATGTACAGGAATGCCACTCATAGGAATGGTGTGTCTTTTAGTTAAAGTAAGGTCTAACTCTTTAGCAAGGAGTTCCGCATCTTCATAAAAAGCTTCAAAAAAATCGCCCAAACGAAAAAGCAAGAGAGCGTCACCTGCCTCTTGTTTACAAGCATGCCATTGCATCATCATGGGAGATAAGGGAGCAGAGGTCGTCATAGTTAGATTATTTTACCAGGGAAAGAATTTTCTAAGCCAGTTAGAAGCTCTTTTTTCTTTTATTTCTGAAGAAGAGCTTATAGAAATTTTATTAAAAGATTTTTGAGGGTAGGCGGCTTTATGAATCATGATTTCTACTTCTTTAATTGCTTTTACTACCTGTTTGCGCGAGCTGTCACACCACATGTTGAGTAAATCAAGATCTTTCAGAAGAAAAGAAAGCTGTTCTTGGATATTATCTATAGAATCGGTGGCACGTCTGTTTTCTAGTGGAGAGGGGTGTGCGTGTGCCTGTTGCGCTGCCAATTTTAATTCAAAAACTTTAATAAGCAAAGGAATCATCGCATTTTTAATGGTTTCGCGCAAGTTGGCAAGATTCACATCAGTAATAGAACTGATTTGCATAGTGGGTAGCGAAGGGTCATGTGGACAAATAAGTGGTTTCTTAGCAAAGAGAGACTGACGTGAAAAAAAGGGGTTTTTAGAATCCATAAATTTATTAAAGCAAGAGATCTATTTTTTATAAAGAAATTTTTAAGATTAAGGCAGGATATGTTACTATACAAACCCGAAAGTTTAGAATTATTACGACAAAGAATAGACTTGGCTGAGGTAATTTCTTCCCATATAGAGCTTCATCGAGCGGGAGCCTCTTACAAAGCCTTATGCCCCTTTCATGAAGAAAAATCTCCCTCATTTGTAATTTCTAAAGGAGATAAACACTATCACTGTTTTGGATGTGGTGCTCATGGGGATGCGATCGCCTTTTTAATGGGTCATTTAAAATTGAGTTTTGTAGAAGCAGTAGAGAGTCTAGCAGAGCGCTTTCAAGTGCCGCTTGAAAAATTGACACAAGGAGAGGAGGTTAAAAGCTCTAATAAGTTACTCTTGCGCCAAGTTTTAGATAAGGCCTCCCGTATTTATCATTATGCTCTTTTACATTCAGAAGAAGCGGTCTCTGCTTTGCACTATTTGCAAGAGAGAGGCATGGACAAAGCCTTTATCGAGCTTTTTCAAATAGGTTATGCTCCTAAGGGGGGCCAATTTTTACAACCAGTGTTGCACGCAGATGGTTTTTCTGATGATATTTTAGATCAAGCAGGGTTGATCTCTTCTAGTCGTAGGAAAGATTTTTTTTCTGAGCGTATTACTTTCCCAATTAGAGATGCTATGGGATCGGTTATTGGTTTTTCTGCTCGTAAATTTAAAGAGGAGACTTTTGGAGGGAAATATATCAATACCCCTGAGACAGCGCTTTTTAAAAAATCACATATCTTATTTGGCTTAAGTTACTCTCGTCAACGCATTGCAAAAGAGCGAAAGGCGATTATCGTAGAGGGGCAGATTGATACTTTGCGCCTAATTCATGCTGGATTTAATTATACGGTATCAGGTCAGGGGACTGCCTTTGGAGAGGATCATGTAAAAGAACTTTTAAAGCTAGGAGTGCATCATATTTTTTTAGCTCTTGATGGCGATGAGGCTGGTCATGAAGCCTCTGTTAAGATTGGCAATCTTTTTCAAAAAAAAGGAGTAGGGGTTTTTCTATTAGCACTTCCCATAGGTTCTGATCCCGACTCATTTATTCGAAAAGAGGGATCCTCCGCTTTTATGAAATTATTAGAAGAGAGAGAGGATTATCTCTCTTTTCTAGTGAAACATTTTTCTCGCCATTTTGATACTAATACTCCTTCGGGCAAAAATGAATTGGTTAAAAAGATTGCGCGTATGATTCGGAGCTGGGAACAACCCTTTATGGTATTTGAAAGTTTGCGCAAGCTAGCTGCTTTAACACATCTGCCTGAATCTCTTTTGGGTTTGAATGGATCTACCACCTCTTCCTCTTATATCAGAAAAAGCGAAAAAATAGCCTCTATCGACATTGACCCCCATCGCATTATAGAGACAGACCTTTTACGCTTTTTGTTTTTAGCCGGAGAGAGTCATCCTAATCTTATAAAAATGGCTCAAGATAATCTAACTCAAGAGCATTTTTATGTCCCCGTGTGCCGCCGTTTATACCTTCTCTATATGAAGGCTTTTATTGAAAATAAACCCCGCGATTTTCTCTCTATCGCCGCTCTATCAAACGATAGAGAAGATCAAGAGTTTTTTACAGAGATCTTAGGTAAAAAAATAAACTTACATAAAGCAGAAGAGGGAATGCAGGCCACTGTAAAAGGTATGCTAGAAAAAGAGTGGATGCGAAAACGTGACGAAATTCAAAAAAAAATTCAAAATTGCGTAGCTTCTGATGAAGAATTAACTGCTCTTGTTAAAGCATTTGATGTTCTAAAAAAGCCGCCTCAAGTGATTCGTGATTTTAGTAACTCACCTTACGCAAATTGAAGGCCTTGTGGACGATTTGAAAGCTGTCGATAAATCCAATCTCAAAAAATAGGTAGTATTGAATGAATACAACCTGATTTTTGCGATTTAATTTTCGACGCTTTGAAATCGTCCACAAGGCCTTCAATTTGCGTAAGGTGAGTTAGTAAATAGATTATGATTTGTGGCTTTCAAGACAATGGTTTTATCCGCCGCCTTTAGTAAGCTTAAAACCAGCGGATCAAATGCAAAACTCTGTTTCATCCGCCAAGGTTCGAATTGAGAAAGCCAGCGGGCCCTTGAAGATCTATTTAAAAAGGTGTAATTAAAGCCTTCGACGCGCTAAAAAAACCTCCTCAAGTAGTGGGTGATTTCAGTAAATAGATTTTTTTGCTGATAGATTTTTAAATATTCCTGTACGCTTTGATGCCAACTAAAATCAGAGAGCATTCCATGATTAATGAGACTATGCCATTTTTTTTTATCTTGGGCGTAACAGTGTAGAGCGCGATCTAGAGCCCAGTTGATACCAGCTGAATCTGGAAAATCAAAAGTAAATCCATTGCGTTTGTCAATCAATTGATCAGAGGTGTCAATATCAAAAACAGTATCTGCTAGACCCCCTGTTTTTCTTACCACAGGCACTGTGCCATAACGCATAGCTAATAACTGTGTTAATCCACAGGGTTCAAAAAGAGAGGGGACAATCAGCATATCAGCTCCTGCAAAGATCAAGTGAGCGAGAGGTTCATCATGATCGAAGCAAATAGAGAGATTTTTATTAGAAGAGAGTTTCATTTTTATTTCTTGAAAATCTCTTAAGATTTCTGGAGAACCTGCATCGCTTAATAAAATAAATTGCCCCCCCTTTTGCAGAGTTCTATAGAGAGCATATTTAATCAGATCAGGTCCCTTTTGAGGAACAAGACGCGTCACGCAAGCCACTAGGGGTTGATCGCTTTGGAGTAGTCCTGCACGTGCACGTAGGTGCTCACGATTGCTCTCTTTTCCTTTTAGTATAGCATCTATTGGAGGCTTTGAGGGGTAGGGTTGAAAGAGAAGAGGGTCTTTTTCTGGATTCCAAAATTCTGGATCGATCCCGTTTAAAATGCCTTTTAGTTTCAATGAATGTTCTATGACTATTTTGTCTAATCCACAGCCACCCTCTTGACTCTTTATCTCCTTTTCATAAGTCGGAGAGACAGTGGTAATAGCATCGGCATAGACCATGCCTGCTTTAAGTAAGTTAGCTAAGTGAGGAGAGTGAGGGTCAGCTATCTTGGCCTTTTTTAGGCCTAATGAGGTCAGTAAATCAGGATCACATTTTCCTTGATAGGCGATACTATGCAAGGTAAGGACGCTTTTACTATTTTTTAAAAGCCCTTTTTCTTTTTGTAAGCAGGGGATAAGCGCTGTATGCCAGTCATGCACATGGATTACATCAGGTTTTTTTTTACTAGTGTTTATATAAGTGAGTGCAGATTCGCTCAAACAGAGAAATCGAGGGATATCATCTAGGAAACCATAAATTTTTCCTCTACAAAAAAAGTCATTCCCTTGAAGAGGCTCTATGAGTTTTATCTCTAAATGCTCCATTTCAGCCGACCAGATAGCGATAGCTCCGCTAGAGATTTTTAGGTAATCTATTTCCTTCTTGAGATTTTTTAAATAGCTATAATTTAGACAATCATACTTAGGTAGAATAATCTCTACGCGATGACCTAATCGCACTAATTCTTTCGAGAGGCCATAGACTACATCTCCTAATCCTCCCACTTTCGCAATGGGCGCTAGTTCTGCAGCTGTCTGTATAATAAACATTTGGTTAGGTATTCCTGTTTTTTTTAATATATTAAAAAAAATATATTTGATCTCTTGATTTATTTGGGATCAGGAGTGGCAAAGGTAGATTTTGGTAGAGATGAATCAATGAGTCAATATCGCGCGTTCCAACAGGAAGATTCTTGAGCTCGGGATCAGCGAGGTAAAGCTTGTAAATAAAAAGAGCAAAACCGCCCCCGATAACAACGAATTGTCGCCACGGTCCTAGTGATTTTAAAAATTCTGAAATGATCTTATCTTCTTGGATCTGTTTCATTTATTCTTAAGGCTTTTGTAAATGCATTTCAGTTCTGGAGCTCGTTGAGCAATAAATTCTGCTTGTTCTTGTCCTCGCAGAGGAAAATGATAAAGATCTAAAAAGGCAAGGAGAAGCGAGCAAATGCCAATTTCTTTATCGTTTTTCCCATTTTGCTTAAGTAGCATTTTGTAATAAGGCTCGATCAACAAAACCTCATACCCTCTTTCTTGCGATTCCAATTGCAAAGCGCTTTCTAATTTCTGTCTAATGGAAGGATCAAGAACATACAATTCTAATCCTTCGAGATTGGTATTCTTAAGCCCAAGCGCTTCGGCTGCTGAATGAAGAGCTAAGATCACGGCTGACCCAAGTCCAGATTTCTTTAAAGCCTTGAACCATTCTGGCTTTCCAGAAAGAGCGGAGCGATAAGTTCTGATTTTGCATTTTTTTACAATGCTATAGTGCTCTAACCAGCTCTCTAAAAGCTCTTTTGGTTTGTTAAAGAAAAACCTCTTAGCAGTTCTTATTCCTTCAACTTGTAAAAGCCCTTTCAACACTAGAATGTTGAAAACACGTTGAACCAGACCGAGGCTTACCTTTGCTTCTTTAGCAACTTCTCTCAACGAAAAGCTTTCTTTGGAAAGCCCTTCTCGAAGTAGCCAATCAAGCACGAGAGAAGACTTGTCTGCGTAGACATTTCCTTCAGCTGGATTTTCCTTGGAACTTACTAGGAAACGACCTTTCATCTTAGTTCTCCATCTGTTCATTATAATACACTGTTCAATATATATTGAACAGATAAAAATATTGAACAGTTGAGTCAAAAAGAAAAAGCTGCTTGAATCTGAACATGAAAGTGTAAAACTTGAATCGGAAAAAACTAGTCTACTGAAGTTCCAACATTTAAGCGCGGCTAATCTAGCCATATCCTATTTGAATTGGTCTTGGGCTAATGGTATTTATAAAAAATTTCTTGCTTTAAACTTAACGGTTTTTTTATATATAACTTTTTTATTCTTTACGAAAGGAGAAAGTTATGCGAAATATCCTGTCTATAATGTGTATAGGAATAACAATCTTTGTTGCACAACTTAGAGCAAATCACCATTGCGTTGTTGAAAATCCTACAAAGACCTCAATAGAAACGACTCAAGAGTTTACCTGTTTAATTACGCCTCAGGATTTGTTTGTGGATCAGGAAAGGATTTTTGTTAATTTAGAGGGAATGCTTTTTCCTGTTCATACGCTAGCAATGAATCAAGGCCAATGGGTGGCAAAGGTAGATTTTGGTAGAGATGGAGGATATTGCCAACGTGGACATGACCTTTGTAAGATCTGTGGATTATGTCACAAATCAGGCTGTTGGTATTATGTAGAACCTTGTTGGAAGAGATGATAGAATTTATTTTATTGGTTTTTACTGCAGCATTTCAGATGTTCTTTGGAAAGCAAAATGTTTCCGTCGATAAGCCTATTCAAATCAAAGATTCGAAAGATTATGCCATTTTGCAAGAGTTTTTAAGAAGAGGCTTTGCAGAAGAGGAAGATTATGGCTATGTATTGGCAGGAATTAAGCCTATTTCGGTTAGAAATTTTCAAGCTCTCGATAGCTTCTTAGTCCCTAATTATTTTGACTGGGAACTTGTTGTGCATGAAGCCGTCTTGGTTTGGAATCGTGTTTGTCCCAATAAGCGAAACTTTGTTTTTAAAGTGGCTTATCCATCTGGTGTCAGCTCGATTAGATCTGGATTTGAATTACAATTTATTAATATTTCTCTATTAAGAAATGTGATTGAGGAAAATATCGCTCTTTTTCGTTATGTGCTCGGTCCCTTTTTAACGACAGATCAACTAGTAAGTCGTATAGCCCATTCTAATGAACTACTTTCGGATGTTTTGAAAGATAATTCGACTTTGATAGGAATTGTGCTTGGATTTGGATTGCAAAATAGCTTAGTAGGAGGAAAAATTGAAACGTTATCTAGCAATGTTTTGGTTAAAGACGAAGCTCCTTTTCTTCCGCAACATCAATTTTTTCAAAGCGCAACGAGAAATTTTTTCCTTTTGCCAGAAGAGATCTATCGATTTTATTATTTGGAATTTGCGGGGGGAGATGAGAGTTGCTTTAGAGACAAACCTACGTCAATTCATCTTGGATTGAACTTTACCAATTTAAACGAAGAGTTGAAAGAGATTCAAACAAGAGAAGAAGCTCTTCCTTTGTCTCTAAATAGAAATCCTCGCTTTGTATTTGCTGCCTTCTCTGGACCTACGGCAAATCAGGTGCTCTTTGAAAAATTGCAACAGGCGCAAAAATGGATTCATTCTTTGCTGAAAAAGGAAAATTTTTTAGAAATAGTACTCGAAAAAATTAGTGAAAAAAAACCTATTATTACTTGCGCTAAAAACTCTTCGGTTCAGCTATTCAAACAGAGAGAAAATGAATGGAGTGAGCACCTTTTATCTATTGCAAAAAAGTTTGACAATCGAAGGCAACAACTTTTTATCAATGCCTTTTGTTATCCAACAGAAATTTCTCGAAAACGACCATGGGCAGTGGGAGTTTCACAAGCCACTCTTTTAGGCTTAAACAGGGCAAGAAGCAATCTTGCAATGGCTGATAAGCAATTTGCTGAATTTGCAAAAAAACGTTCTCTTCAATTTAAGGAAATTGTCAGGAGTCTTCTCTATATTGAAACAATAGAACAAGGGAAGGGAAAGCAAATTACTTCTAAAATTGACCGTATTCGTGTTAGCTATGTGATAGAAGACCAAAAAGGAGAAATTCTTTTTGCCAATCATGATACATGGCTTCACATAGGAGAGGTCATTATTGGTTTCGCTCATGGAATTCAAGGTATGTTTATTGGTGAGAGCAGGACGCTTTATATTCATCCGGCTATAGCCTATGGAGCTCTTACAACCTTGCCTTCGTGCAGTTCTTTGGTGGTTAAAGTTCACCTTCTTGATATTGATGAGCGAAACCCCTGTAATAAATCGCTTTCTTCAATCAATCCTCATGACTTAGCTTGGGTAAACGATTCCGAATTTTATAATAAAATTCACGAATCTTTGGAGCAAATTCCTAGTTACATTGGTTCTTTCTATCGAGACTGGCTTGATAAAAGAGCTGATTTGAATGTGAATGCGCTTATGATAGCTCTTCAGGAATCTTGAGGCGGCTAAACCTCTCTCTAAACTTCGAGAGGACTTGGATTCGATGGAGTAGCAAAAACTGTAGATCTAATATATTAAAAAAATTAAATGCATGAATAATTTTTTATTATTCTGAACAATATATTTTTATTTTTAACATATTACAATATATCAAAGTATAACATTTAAAACGCTAATTAAACGCAAAAAAATTGAATATAAACAAGTTTTATTATACAATTATCATTGTAATTTATATTAATAAATAAAATAAAAAAGGTTTTATTATGTCGTTTCATCCTGTCAATTTACCCGAGAGAGATCATTCCTCAGTAAGACAAGAAGCTCCGCCTTTGAATCATCGTTCGTCAGAGGGACGTGCTATAAAATGGATTAAAGAACAAAATGAGACTATCGCTATCATAATGACCATCGTTGGTGGCCTATTATTAAGCTTGGCTATCTGCTCAAGCCCTATTGGCCTATCTGCAACCGTAGCTATAATACTGATCTCTATTGGAGGGGGGTTAGCTTTTGGAGGGCTAACTTTTTTATGGGCTAAATCAAAATCTGAACCCCTAGTAGAAGGAGCAGAAGCAGTAATAGAGGTGGAGGATGAAGAGGGTCTCTATTGCACCCCAGCAGATAAGCTACAACTAAAACAGAGTGCAGAGCGAAGGGAGAGAGAAGCATTTATTGAGGCTCGAGAAGCCTTGAAAAGACGCGCTGCTAACCCGAGGTACTCGAAAAGCAGGTTATCTAACAATCAAAAAGCACTCGCTAAGCTGCAAAGGTGCCTTGAAAAGCATGATACGGAGCCAAGGTATGTACCAGGGGAGGAGACATTGCTAGAGGAAGCGCGCATATTCGATATTCTAGAAAGAAATCTTGTGTGAGTAAAAAGGATTGAAGATCGCTTGAGAGCCCGGTACCTCTATAGCTTGTTTAAGTAATTGAGAGGCAAATAAATAAGCCCCTATTTTGCCGGTGTTGTAAGTGGTCTTTCCGGTAAATTTCATAATGAATTGATCTATTTTAGCTGCTATTTTATGAAAAAAACATAAAGATTCCTCTGCATTGTTTCGCAGATCCATTGCTAAAGCTCGTAGCTCCGTTGCCTTCGCTCCACTTAAGCTTGTGTTGTTTTTGTGAACATAGGCTAACAATTTCGATTGAACTATGTTAGACCACTCTCTCTTACCTATTTCTTCATTAGGCATTGCCGTTATAAATTGCGTCTCATCTTCCTCTAGATCTAGAGATGCATGAGGATTTTGCAGATATTGGAAAACACTAGATACAGTTGCGTTAGTGTTTTCGTTCACTTCATGGGTTAGGATATTGTTATAGAATACTAATTCTTGTCTAGTCAAGACTATATCTGTAATTATTGACATATTTGTTCCGTTTTTATTATTAGTTAATATAATTATAACATAATATTACTGCATAAACAACATTTTATTGTTAGTTTATTGTTTTTCATCTAATTAATTATTAATTATTAATTAATTAAAATTTTATTTTTACATAAAGTGAAGTGTAGAGCTTTCAGCGAGTTGATCTCCCCTCTGAAAAAAAACCGTCAAAAAAACTAAATTGCGTTAAAATATTGATCTCGCTTAAGATATTGATCTGTTTGTAAGAACTTGAAATGCTGGGGTGTCGCCAAGTGGTAAGGCAACGGTTTTTGGTACCGTCATTCGGAGGTTCGAATCCTTCCACCCCAATTTATTACCCTAAACCGGGGACTCATGCAGAATCAGTCGACATTCATCTTATTTTCTGGAACATCGCATCCTGCTTTGTCTAAGGAAATAGCTGATGTACTGGGTCTGTCTGTGGGTAAGGTTGAAATTGAGACTTTTCCAGATGGTGAGATAGGCGTTCACGTTTTAGAGAATGTCCGCGGTCGGGATGTTTTTGTACTGCAAAGTATCGCACGACATCCCAATCTCTATCTCATGGAATTGTTGATATTAGTCGATGCTTTGAAACGAGCTTCAGCTCGCTCGATTACAGCTGTCATTCCCTATTATGGGTATGCGCGGCAAGATCGTAGGGGGATGGGGAGAGAGCCTATTACTGCCAAGCTAATAGCAGATTTGCTGCAAAGGGCAGGAGTGGTGCGGGTGTTAACAATGGATCTGCATACAGAGCAGATTCAGGGCTTTTTTGACATACCTGTAGATAATCTTTATGCGCGACCTGCTTTATTGGAAGCGGTAAAGAATTTAGGGATGGATAAAGGGGTGGTGGTTACACCAGACATTGGTAGTGTTAAGCTAGCTAGGTCTTATGCCGCTGCTTTGCATTGGGATTTCTCTATTGTGGATAAGCGTCGTATTAATGCAGAGCGAGTCGAGATGAGTAGGCTCATTGGAGATGTGAAGAATAAAGATGTTCTTCTTGTCGATGATGTGTGCTCGACCGGGGAAACACTGAATAAGGCATCATGGATTTGTAAGCAAGCGGGTGCAAAAAGCATCTATGCAGCTGTAACCCATGGATTAATAGTTGGATCAGAGTTTTTGGAAAGTGCGATTGAGAAGATGTTAATTAGTAATACTATCCCCTTGACAGATGATCTAAAGCATGATCGGTTAGAGGTGGTCTCAGTAGCAAGCCTGTTTGGTCAAGCAATCAAGTCGATTGTGTCGGCCGAATCTATTTCCTCTCTCTATCAATAACTATTCTTTTGAAGTGTGTAATTTTTGTAAAATAGAGTTTTTAAGGAGTGAATAGATGAAATTGACTGTAAAAGCACGCGGAGCCCAAAAAAAGGAATCGCTGAATGAACTTCGTCGCAAAGGGGGAATACCAGCTGTTTTATATTCTAAGGGGCGCCCAGCTGAGTCTGTTTATATAGATAGCATAGAGTTCAGCGCTCATTTGCGTGCACTAAAATCAGGGCATTTACCCACGACTATTTTTATTTTAGAAGAGGGTAAGAATCAGCGTCGGGCCATTATTAAAGATATTCAACGCAATATCATTACCTATCAGGTCTCTCATATTGATTTTGAAGAAATTGTAGATGGGACTCCAATTCACCTAAAAGTGCCTATTACCTTAACCAATGTGTTAGAATGCACAGGTGTGAAGTTAGGAGGTATTTTACGTCAAGTAATTCGCTACGTAAAGGTAGAGTGTTTGCCTAGAGATATTCCAAAAGAATTTACTTTAGATGTAAAAGATTTGGGTGTTAAGCAAAAAAGCCGCCTCTCAGAAATAAAATTGCCAGAAGGGGTGAAGCCATTAATTCGGATGAATGAAGTGGTGGTAATTATTGCAAAAGGTAAGGGATAAGAAGAGTGGAATACTTAGTAGTAGGATTGGGAAATCCAGGAAGGACTTATGCTCAAACTCGGCACAATGTGGGGTTTTTGAGTGTAGAAAAGTTTGTAGAGAGACAGGGCTTTTCTTTTCGTTTAGCCGCTCAATTCTCAGGGAAAATCGCCATGGGAAAAGTGGTTGAAAAGTCGATCTATGCGCTTCTTCCACTCACCTATATGAATAAATCTGGAGAAGCGGTGGGATTAGTCGCTCGTTATTTTCATATTCCTACGCATCACTTATTAGTGGTTTGTGATGATATTAATATTCCTTTTGGATCCTTACGAATACGAAGTGAAGGAAGTGCAGGGGGTCATAATGGCCTTAAAAGTATAGAAACTCACTTGGGAACACGTGATTATGCTCGTTTAAGAATTGGAGTGGGTGATCGCACTCATGGAGATTTGGCTGATCATGTTTTGGGAGATTTTACAGAAAAAGAAAGGGAAGAGATCCCTCAGATAATAGAGAATGCCGCTGCCAGTATAGAGCAGTGGTTAAAGTTAACAGGAGAATAAGACAAATGTCGAAAGAGAGAAAACAACTTTACGAAGGCATGTACATCTTAAGCACTACCTTAAGCGATGAAGCTCGTCAAAAGGCGCTGGAAAAGATCACATCAGGGATCGAACGCGGTGGAGAAGTGCATAAGATTCATGATCAAGGGCGTCGTAAATTAGCTTATGAAATTAATGGACGTCGAGAAGGTCATTATTATGTTATTTATTTCACAGTAGCCAGTCTCGTTATTAAAGAGCTGTGGAGAGATTACCATTTAAATGAAGATCTTATCCGATTTATTACATTACGTGTAGAAAAAATCATGGAGAAAATCGAATTCAAACCTTTAGTGGAGGTATAATAATATGTCAGCATCTAATTTTATAAAATCTGCTTCTCCAGCTCAAGAAAGTGCATTTGCTAAGAAACGCAAATCTTGCCCTTTTAAAGCATCTGGAATCACAGAGATTGATTATAAAGACACAGAGAAGCTTCTTCAGTTTGTTACTGAACGCGGAAAGATTATTCCAAGGCGTATTTCAGGAGTTTCTTGTACCGCACAAAAAAAACTCTGTACAGCTATTAAAAAAGCAAGGCATATGGCCTTACTGCCCTTTGTGGCTCAAGATTAATCCCCTTCAAAAGGAATAAAATTATGGGAAATCTATTACTCCTCGATGATGTCGATTCACTCGGTCGCAGCGGAGATATTGTTAAAGTCAAACCGGGTTATGCTCGCAACTACCTTATTCCTCAAAAAAAAGCAGTAGTAGCTGATAAGCGTGCTTTGCGTATGCAAGCTAAATTGCAAGAAGAGCGCGCTAAACAAGCTCTTATAGATAAAAAGGAATCCGAAGAGCAATCAAGTCATATTCAATCTATGACTTTAACGATCAAAGTGAAAGTCGACCAGGATCGACATATGTATGGTTCGGTATCTGCAGTAGATATTGTTCAACTATTTGCAAAAGAGGGCATTTCATTAGAAAAGCGCCAAATTATATTAGCTCATCCTATTAAAGAATTGGGTGTTTATCCCATTACTATAAAATTAAAAGAGGGTATTACCTCCTCAATGATACTGAAAGTAGAAAGCGAGCACGAGCTGCCTCCTTTAGTTGAAGGGAGAGAAGATCGAAAAGAGGAGTGACCCGCTCCTCTTCTATGATAGAGCTCTTTTCACCTGCTAAAATTAATCTCTTTTTTAGAGTTTTAAAAAAGCGCCAAGATCATTTTCATGAGATCGCCTCTTTGTATCAAACTATTGATCTGGGAGATAATCTACAACTGGCTCTTTCTCATGAAGATAGACTCTTTTGTGATCTCCCGACTCTTCCCTTAGATTCTTCTAATCTTATTTTAAAAGCAGCGGCTCTTTTTCGAAAAAAAACGGGCTTGCCGATTTTTATGCATTGTCAACTGACTAAGCGCATTCCTATGCAAGCGGGCTTAGGAGGAGGGAGCAGTAATGCAGCCACTACTTTATGGGGTTTAAATGAACTCTCTGGCAGACCAGCTACTGCTAAAGAGCTTATGATATGGGGAGCTGAACTTGGGTCGGATGTCGCCTTTTTTTTATCCAAAGGAAGAGCTTATTGCACAGGAAGAGGGGAGATTATCAAAGAGCTGCCTTTTGTAGAGGGGTCTTGCTGGATTGCTAAGCCTCTCCATCTTGCTTTAACTACTGCTTCCGTCTATACAAATTGTAAGCCCGATCTATTCCCTTTGCGAGATCCCTTAGAAGCGTTAGCCTCTTTTGCCACTCAACAGCCCTCCTATTTTAATGATTTAGAAATCTCTTCGTTTGAGTTATGTAGGGATTTGTCTCCATTTAAACAGCAGCTCTTATCTCTAGGCTTTCATTATGTGACTATGACAGGCAGTGGCACTGCTTTTTTTTGTATTGGTGATATTATTAATCCGGAATCTGAAAAGGTTCAATTCTTTGATACCCAATTTATTAGGCGCAGGGATAATAGCTGGTATAGAGCTTGTTAAATGGTTTTATGCGCTGCAGTGGATAAGTTTAGCTACTGTTCGAAGAGTAGGATTTTTGCTTCTCATTGTATGATAGACAGTTGATCTAGGGATTTCGGACTTTTTAGCAAATTGCACTTTATTAAGTGCTTTAAAGAGTAATTTTTCTTGATTAAATTAAATATTATTATATTTTTAATTTCTTCAAAAATTTTAAGAAGGTGTTCAATCTTGAGACTCTTGTAACGAGAACGATAGGAGAAGCTCATTGTCTATGTAAAAAAAATCGCCTTATAGTATAGTGAATCTATAAGAGGATACGAGATGCAAAAAACAAAAATGTATGATGATCAACTTATTGTAGTGACTGGAGCTTCAGGTTTTATTGGATCTGGAGTAGTGAAACAGCTAAATGATCAAGGATTATCTAATCTCATTTTGGTGGATGATATTGGTAAAACAGAAAAATGGAAAAACCATCTTGGTAAACGATATGTCGATTTTATTTCTAAGGAATCTTTATTTTCTTGGTTAGAAGGTAGGGAGAGACAAATTGAGGCCTTTATCCATTTAGGGGCTTGTGCAAATACTTTAGAGACTAATGGCTCCTTTATCATGGAGAATAATACCCGTTTTAGTATTCGTTTAGCTGAATATGCCTTAACTCATGAACACCGTTTTATTTATGCCTCTTCTGCTGCAACTTATGGAGATGGATCCCAGGGGTTTTCTGATGACCATGCTCTTTTAGAAAGCCTCACACCTTTGAACCTCTATGCTTTTTCTAAGCATGCTTTTGATTTGTGGCTAAAACGCCAAGGAGTTCTCGATCAAGTGGTGGGATTAAAATATTTTAATATTTTTGGTCCTAATGAAAATGAGAAGGGAGAGATGGCTTCCATGCTCTACAAAATGTTTTCAGTAATTTTAAAAGAGGGAGTGGTCAGACTCTTTAAATCATCCGACCCTGCTCGATTTAAAGATGGAGAGCAAGCGCGAGATTTTCTTTACGTCAAAGATGCCGCTCGTATTACTTGTGCTTTCTTAGAGAGTAGTGCTAATGGCATTTTTAATATCGGCAGAGGAAAAGCAGTGACTTGGAACCAATTAGCGCACGCTCTTTTTAAAGCCCTTAAGAAAGAGCCTCGCATTGAATATATTAATATGCCTGCTGAACTATCCAAACATTACCAAAATTATACTTGTGCGGATATAACCAAATACCTAAACGCTTTTAAAGAAAATGTTTTTCAATATGATATAGAAGAAGCGGTTGCAGATTATGTCCAAAACTATCTTTTGAAGGATTGCAGATGGTAAAATTGATTGGAATGCTGAGTCATTTTAATCCATTACGAGTGCTCGTTATTGGTGATTTTATGCTCGATGTTTATACGACGGGCAAAGTCAAAAGAATTTCTCCCGAAGCGCCTGTCTCTGTTTTGTCTGTACAAAAAGAGGAAAATAGACCAGGAGGTGCTGGTAATGTGGTGCTCAATCTTATTTCATTAGGAGCACAAGTGATAGCAGTAGGACGTGTTGGGAGAGATTTTGCAGGGGAGACATTAATAGATGCTTTAGAAGGAGAGGGTGTTGATGTGCACTCTTTATTGGTGCAAAAAGCATTTCGCACTCCGGTAAAAAATCGATTAATTGCCGATGCACAACAAATTCTTCGTGTCGATGCTGAAACGATTACACCTATACCAGAAGAATTAGAACAAATTATAGCCGATCGTATTCCCTACTTATTGGATCAAGTGGAAATTGTAGCTATTTCCGATTATGGAAAAGGATTTTTATCGCGCTATTTACTCTCGGTCTTGATTAAAAAAGCACGTGAGAAGAAAAAACCGGTCATTGTCGATCCTAAAGGAAACGACTTTTCACGTTATGAGGGAGCTACCGTCATTAAACCTAATTTGGCAGAAGCTTATGCAGCTGCACAGTTGGGGCAAGAGAGCCCTTTAGAACAGGCAGCTGCTATTCTTTTAAAGAATATTGATGTCGATATGCTGCTTATTACCCGATCAGAAGCGGGTATTTCGCTTTTTCATAAAAATGGAGAGGTGTTTCATTTTCCCGTACGTTCTAAAGAGGTCAAAGATGTAACAGGGGCAGGAGATACAGTGTTAGCTATTATTAGTCTAGCGCTTGGTAATGGTTTGGATATGAAGTACGCAGCTCCTATTGCTAATGTGGCGGCAGGTATTGCTATTGAGCGTTTAGGCTGTGCTCATATTAATTTATCAGAATTAGCAGAACGCCTTCTAGAATTGGATGTCGATAATAAGGTTTTTGATCAAGAGCATTTGTTTGCCTTGCAACAAGCTCTAAAGGGAAAATGTTATACACTGCTAGGACTCTATAGTAGTGAAGGAATGTCGACTGCCCTCTTTAGAAGCATTCGTATGCTATCTTCTAAATATAACCTTAATAAAAAGCTTATTATCTATCTATGTGATAATCAGCCAGACGAAGAATTTGTCTCTATGTTAGCTTCTCTTACCGAAGTCGATTTTATTGTTTTAAGATGTGAAAGTTTGAAAAACTTATCTGAAATTATTCACCCGCATGAGGTGCTTGTTTTAGAAAAAGAGGAGCTTATCTCTTTAGAACATCCAGAGGCATTACTTAATAGAGTTTAGACGATCTTGACAAGAACCTTTAGCGAAGCGGGAAGAATTTTTATACAAAGACCCTCTTCAAAAAAAATAGGCTCCCCATCTATATGTGCCTTTATTTGGGTTTGGTGTAGCTGAACCTCTTTGCATTTAATCACTTCTACATATTCTGAATCATTAATCGAATGATGAAAAAGTCGATGGGCTATTTGTGGCGTCGCATAAAAGGGAAATTTTTTAATAATGACCGCTTCTAAAAAGCCATCATCTATTTTAGCATCAGGGGCTATAAAAGCCCCATTGCCAAATTGAGAACTATTGGCAAAAGAGATGAGAAAAGCGCGCTGTGTAAGAGGAGTTCCATCGATAGATAGTTGATATTTGTGAGCTCTGTAAGTAGATAATTTTTTAAGCGTTAAAAATAAATAAGATAAAAAGCCCCTATGTCCAAAATCGGCAAATTCCCAACTAACTTCCGCATCAAAACCAATGCCTGCGACGCCTAAATAGTGACGATCATTAATAGAGACGGTATCAATGATCTTGGTCTGTCCTTTATTAATGATATCGACAGCTGCTAGAGTTTCTTGAGGAATATGGAGATGACGTGCAATGCCATTGCCCGATCCTGTAGGAATAATGGCAAGGATGGTAGAGGTGCCGATTAATGCCTCTCCTACTTCATTGACAGAGCCATCCCCTCCTACCACAGCCACAATGTCTATCTTATTATTGACCGCCAAAGTAGCTATCTCTTTAGCGTGGAGAGGTGCTTTTGTGTAGAAGATCTCTATATTAAATTGTGTTTTATCAATGGTATCTTCTAGCTCTTTGACTATTTTATCTTTTACAATGCCCCCTGAAATTGGATTTACAATAATATAAATATTTTTCTTAACGTAGGGATGAATAGCTAAAGGGGCTATCTTGGTTGTGATCAGATACTTAGAAAGAATCAGTAGGGATGCTAGACCCGCAAATAACAAGCTAAAGTAGAAATATTTTTTAGGTAAACGCATGTCAACAATAATAAAGAAAAAAAAGATTTTTGTGTTGAGCAATTTTGATTGTTTTACTATTCTTATAGTGAAATGCAATGGTTGGATGGTTTTCACTTATATTTATTTGATTTCGATGGGTTGCTTGTCGATACAGAGCCGTTGCACTTCAAAGCTTTTAAACAAATGTTAGCTGCCAATAATTGTGATTCTCAGTTGAGCTACGCTAATTATTTAGAGTTAGCTCATGCAAATACTATTGACCTACGCGACCACACCTATGCCTCTTTTAATCTATTATATAAAGAAAAGCCTGACTGGGAGGTTTTACGTCAGGAAAAAGCGATCATTTATTTGGGCTTGTTAAAAACAGAAGAGTTAAAACTCTTGCCTGGGGTCGAAAAAGTACTCACTATTTTAGAAGCTAAAGGAGTTAAGCGCTGCGTAGTCACTAATTCTACACATGAGCAGGTTCAGTTGATTCAATTAAAATTACCTTTATTAACAAGCATTCCCCATTGGATATGTAGAGAGGACTATTGCCTGCCTAAACCAGATCCAGAAGGCTACTTGTTAGCCATTTCTAGACTCGCTCAACCAGGTGATCGCATTGTTGGGTTTGAAGATAGCCCCAAAGGATTGAAAGCCTTACAGGAAGCCTCTGTTGAGGCAGTTTTAATCACCACAAGAAAAGAAAGGGCTAAAGATTGCATCTGCTTTGACTCATTTGAGATTCTAGTAGATAACCTCTGCTAAAAATAGACCCTCTGGAGAGGCTGTTTGCCCCGCTAGGCGACGATCTTTAGCAGAAAAGAGCTTTGCGAGATGGTCAATATTTATTTTGCCAGAAGCTACCTCTAAAGCAGTGCCTACCATATTCCGTACCATTTTATAAAGAAACCCATTGCCTTCAAATTCTATTCTAAGACCGCTTCTTTCTTCAAAAAGATCGATGCGGGAAATAGTTTTAATAGGGTTTTTGGCTGCAGCTCCTAATGAAGCTTCATTAGCAAATGAGGTAAAATCATGAGTGCCTATAAAAAGATTTAAGCTTTTTCTAAACAGTTCCCTATCAATTGGGTATAGAAGATGGGTTCTATAAAGTCTTGTAAAAGGATTTAAAACGCGATCGGTATGAAGATAGTAGTGATAAATTTTAGCTTTTGCGCTATAGCGCGCGTGGAATTCCTCTGGAACGGGATCAATGCTCAGTAGGCTAATATCATGAGGAAGAAGGCTATTTACAGAATGAGCAAATGAATATAGATTGAGATCTATCTCAGAGGTAAAATGAGCTACTTGGCCTAAGGCATGAACGCCTGCATCTGTACGACCAGATCCTGTGACTAACGTGGGCGTGCGAAGAACCGTTTGCAGGGCCTCTTGTAATAAAAATTGAATGGTGATGCTATTATTTTGAAGTTGCCAACCGCTATAATGAGTTCCATCATAGGCGATTGTTATTTTAAATTTGTACACAATATCCTGGATATGAGACAGAACACATTAGCTGCGTTCTGTCTTCAAAATTGCCTCTTTAAGATTTAAGAGAGGTGTTTGCTGACTAATTTAGTCATTTCAAACATATTCACCGCTTTTTTTCCTCCAAAAACTTTTGCTAGTTTTTCATCTGGATTAATATTGCGTTTATTAGCGCTGTCTTGACATTTATTGGTTTTAATATATTCCCATAATTTTTTTGTGACTTCTGTGCGTGGCATAGGACCTCTTCCTACAATAGCTGCTAATTCTTCACTAATTTGCATAGGTGACATGAATTTTGATTCTGTTGATTTTTCTTCTTGTTTTTTTACCATTTTTCCATCTTCCTTATAAAAAGTTTTTTTATCCTTAAGTCTTAGGGACAAATCACCGAGGGGTTTACACCTCGAATGACAATTTGTATCTCTCTCGAGATATTATAGTCAAAAAAAATCGTCTAAATCCTATTTTTTTGTTATCTTTCTTGCCTTTAGATCCCTGACATGGCAAGTTGTAGGGCATAGTTTTTAACATTCCTATCATAAATGAGAGCTTCTTTACCTCCTAAATTTTTTTCCACTTCTAAGGAAACTTTTCAACAGTTGACTCTACTGCTAGCCGCTCTCCTCAAGAGCTCATCTATCAAAAAAAAAATAGAACTACTGGATAAAGAAGAAAGTGTTATTCATTTTTTTGCAGAGCCTCATTGGGTTCACCCATTTTTAGCTACTCTTTCAACCGAATCAGAACTAGTGCTTAAATCTATCATAGCTATTGATCAGGCGGATCGTCTGTTTTATCAAGCTTCCTTTGAGGGGTTACAAGATCTCTTAAATCAATTGATTCCGGTGGAAAAATTCTATAGTGAAATAGGCGGGGTTATTGGTTATCAGTGGTTTATGTTACAATTGTTATTCGATTATCAGACTGGAGATCCTACTTCAGAGAGTTATCTTAGACCCCAGGGGATTGATATTAGCCAACAGGATAAGGTGCGTAAAGCTATCGTCAATGGGATTCGCGCTCTTCCCCATTTAGCTGAGATCTATCCTGTAGGAGGGGCAGCCGATCGTCTGGAACTGCTAGATCCTATTACAGGAGATCCTCTACCTGCTGCTTGTTTACCCTTTTTGGGTCGAACGCTGCTAGAGGGTTTAATAAATGATTTACAAGCTCGTGAATATCTCTATTTTAAGCTTTTTGGAGAATGCTCGGTTACTCCTATTGCGATGATGACCTCTCAGGAAAAAAATAACCATTCCCATATGTTAGCCATCTGCGAGGACAATCACTGGTTTGGCCGACCTAAGGAGAGTTTTCGCTTTTTTAGTCAACCCTCTGTTCCCACCATGAATCGGGAGGGAAACTGGTGCCTCCAGGCCCCTATGAAGCTTTTATTAAAGCCTGGAGGCCATGGAGTGATCTGGAAATTAGCGCGTGATGAAGGGATCTTCTCCTGGTTTTTAGGGCTCAATAGGAGTAAAGCCCTTGTCCGACAGATTAATAATCCTATTGCAGGGGTAGACTATGGTTTAGCAGCCTTTACAGGTTGGGGATGGATGCATGATAAAAAATTTGGATTTGCTTCTTGTTCCCGCCTCCTACAAGCTCAAGAGGGGATTAATGTCTTGATTGAAAAAAAAATCGATAGAGGTTTTAGCTATGTGCTGACTAATATTGAATATTCGGAATTGAGAAAATGCAATATTTTAGATCAGCCTTTAGAAAAGGGGAGTCTCTTTTCAAAGTTTTCTTCTAACACGAATTTACTTTTTATCGATTTAAAAGCAGTCGAGCTAGCAGTGCGTAGATCTCCTCTTCCTGGAAGAATTGTTAATTTTAAAAAATCCACTTTTCAAACAGAGACAGGGGAGATAAAAGAAGAGGTAGTGGCTAGGTTAGAGTCTATGATGCAAAATATTGCCGATCTCTTTGCCGAAGAGTTCTCTCATCCCTTAAAAGAAGAAGATAAGATGAGCACTTTTATTACCTATCATGAAAGAAAAAAAACTATTTCCACTGCCAAACGCACTCGACAAGTAGGAGGCTCCTTCATAGAGACTCCAGAGGGCTGTTTTTTAGATTATATGACCAATGCCTACGAGTTACTCACTAACTATTGTCATATGGAGCTGCCTCTTTGGAACTCAAAAGAGATCTTAGCTGAGGATCCTC
>Ga0157376_10000202_pt1 | contig 41238 bp, 52 predicted proteins | sample M45metaG_FD_121801 | JGI IMG/M metagenome (GOLD analysis project Ga0157376, IMG submission 121801) | Miscanthus rhizosphere microbial communities from Kellogg Biological Station, Michigan, USA - M4-5 metaG | ecosystem: Host-associated > Plants > Roots > Rhizosphere > Soil | place: USA: Michigan...
CGCTTCGACGTGTCGGCACCGTCGCCGGGCGTCAACCCGTTCTCGGCGCGCGGGCTCAGCGGCACTCTGTCGCCGATTGCGCTGGCGCAGGGCAACGACAAGCTGGCGCGCACCGTCAACGGCGGGCTCATTAGCATCGCCGCGCCGCAGATGCGCAAATATCGGCTGGAGGTAGCCGGCGGTGACCAGTCGCCGCCTGCGCTCGACGGGCTTTGGGTCGGCATGCAGGTCGCGGTCGACGCGCATGTCGAGCTTGCCTACCTGACGGCTGGCGGCAGCCCGTCGCGGCCGGTGGTGCCCGGCAGCAGTTGGGTCGAGGGCGACTACACCTATTACCGCCCGCACTTCGACATGCTGATTGTCGAGCTCCAGACCGAGCGTAAGGAGTGGGACGCGGCCGTGTCGTGGTCGCTGGTGCTGGAGGAGGTCTAGGTGCCCGGCCCCTGGTGTTGGGCCTGGTCGGGCGGCATCATCGAGGAGCAGCAGACCGTCGTCACCACCGGCAACACGCATGGCGGCGTCGTAGAGACCGTCGGCATCGTTGCCGATGTCGACGACCAGATCATGCGGCTGGCGGCGCCGGATAAGCTCACCGACAACGAGTATTACACGCTCGCCGGGCCGGGCCTTGCCGCCGGCACCGTCGCGATCCCCGACGCCACGACCAGCGCGCCGGGCTCGATCAACATCTCGCCGGCCGGCGCCACATCTCGCAGTGCCACCTTCGTTGCCACCAAGGCGGTGCCGATCGGCACCGTGCTCGGCAGCTTCGCGGAGGGCAGCGACGAGGTATTCATCGACGGCGCCGAGCTTGTGGCCGGCACGGTCTACGGCATCTCGGGCCCGGCGATTGGCGATGCCGGCGAGTTTCCGGTGCAGACCGCCTTTATGACCTGGGACGCAGGCTCCGGATCGGGCCTGATGTGGGCGCTGGTCGCGACGAAGCTGGTCGATGATGTCAACGCCTACACCATCGAGTCGCGGCCGGTCACCGCCACCGAGGCCGGCGACTTCCCGGCGCAGCTCAGCGGCGTGCCAAGCGGCGACTGGTACAGCATCACCGGCATTCCTGCCGCCTCGCTGTCGAGCCTCACAGAGGGGCTTTCCTACAATGTCAGCGGTAACGGCATCCCGGTCGGCGCCACCTTTGTCGCGCCCGCCAGCGGCGCCACGGCGCTCACCATCGACCAGCCGGCAAGCTCGGCCGAGCTCGGCGCCATCCTGACGATCACCGGGCCGCGCACACCGAACGCGCCGTTCGACCCGGTGCTGCACGCGCGCTTCGACGAGGACGTGATCAGCGTCGAGATCACGCAGTCCGAGGGCGACTTTGCGACGCTCACCGTCGGGCTGAAGAACCCCGGCGTCGGCCTGCTCGCGGCCGGGCGCAACTTGTGGTGCTGGCTTAGTTGGGATCAGGCGTGGACGCCCGAAGGCGGCGAGGCCCCGGATCTGGTGCCGCTGTTCAACGGCCGCTTGGTCGGCATACCGCGCCTCGCAGCCGGCGAGCTGGTCGAGCTGCAATTCCTCGCCCGCCCCGACGACTACAACGCCCAGAAGACCGCGCTCGCGGCCTCGCTACAGGTGCTGCCGTACTGGGATCCGGTGTGGCTCGCCGCCAACATCTCGGCCGACACGGTGCTCGAAACATATTCGGCGCTCTGGCACATCGACCGCACGACGCTGGCGCTGTCGATCAGCGACATCATCCAGGGTGAGAACGGCACGGTCACGATCGCCGAGGATCAGGCGTTCTATGAGAATTTCAGACTTTCCTATGGCGAGCCGCCGCTGATCGCTACCACCGTCAAGGGCACGGTGTCGTGGTCGCAACAGGGGCAGGGCATCATCGACGTGACGCCTAACCTCGTGCGGGCCTTCGATGCGGTCGGCGCGGCGCCCTACGGCATGCTGCCCTACGCGCTGTTGAAGACCTATCCGCTGTGGCTGCGAGGGGGCGGCAGCGGCATGATCCAGGCGCTGTATGGCGATGGGCTCCTGAACAGTTGGCCGACGCCCGGCACCACCATCGGCGGCGGCTGGTCGCTGAGCAACCTCACCGATAGTTCCGGTAAGCCGCTGTGCTTTATCGAAGAAGCCACAGCCAACAACAAAGGCGGCTGGCTGTCGCCGCAGGTCTACGGCGTTCAATACACGGCAAAGATCAATACGGTCACCCTAGGAACCAATGATGCCGAACCCAAGGACTCCGAGCTCGTCCTTAGCCAAGGCCTGTCGCGGGTCGTGCTGTCGTTTCCGCTCCAGACCTACAACATCAGAATGAACGTCGAATATCGCGCCGACCGGCCGCGTACTGAGACGGTGAGCGCTGTGCTGACGGCGGATGTGCAGCGGGTGATTTCGGACTCGGCCGATTCCGACCGTGAGAGCATAGAACTCACGTCCGATTTTGTCGGCCAAGGCGTCGACCCCGGCGGCGGCGTGCCGATCGGCGACCTCGCCTATAAAAGCTATTTCCAAACCGACCGCGGCACGGCGAGCTTCGAGTACATGCTGCTCGCGGCTCGCGCCAAGATGCGGGCGCGGGCGCGCTCGGTCGAGGTCGGCCTGGCGGTCGATTGGCGCACCGCGCTCGACATCGGGTTGCGCCACAGCATCACGCTGCTCGACCGCCGCCTGCCGGGCGGCAGCGCCACCGGCAAGGTCAAGAGCTACACCTTGCGCTGCGCCGATGGCGTGATGCTGGGCGAATTTACGATCGGCTGCACGATAGGCAACGGCACGCCCAGCGTCGCTGCCATGGGGGAAAATACTTATGTGGAGGACGAGTACGTCGAGCGCGGCTGGCAGGTTGTGGCGGGCGCGCAGTACACGCTGATCGAGGATGAGCTCGCCTATGAGGCGCTTGATAGCTTTGTTGTGGCCGACGACGGGATCAACCTCTCGTATTTCACGGCTGACGAGGCGGTTAACTACTGCACCGTAGACGACGGGCTGGAAAAACAACTAACCGAGCTCGACAAATATCAAGACACCATCGCGCCGACCAACGGGGACCCGCTAACCAAGGCGCGCGAGCTGACGACCACCGTGACGCTGGATCTGCGGCCGGTGCAAGGCTCGGAGTTTCATACCAATTTCTTCCCGGCAGTGACGCAGTTGTCGTTGCCGAAGACGATCGACCTGGCTGCGGAGTAGGGCGCGATGCCGCACGGCTTCGAATTTATCGTTCGGCCTTATCAATCACCGGATTCACTCGGCAGCAACGTCATCCCGGCGACCCCGCGGGGCACCCGCGAACGCGCTCACCTGACCTGGGGCGGCAAGGGCACGATGCCGTCGGTGCGGTTTACCGACGTGGATTTCAATACGGTTACGCGCAAAAAGGATATTGTGAATACCGAGAAAGACCGCGAAAGCGACATCGTCCGCATCGAACAGCCGGGCAAGCCGGAAAACTACGTCGATGTCGCGCGGGCGAGAAAGGTTAACCTCGACAGGAACGAAACCGAGATATCGCCGCAAGAACTCGCCGAGCGTCAGTACACCGCGAGCGGGATCGATCGGAGATTGGACCCGTACAAACCGAATATCAACCCGCCACCCAACAGCAATGTGACGAAATCGACCGGCCCGGCGACCTGGAACATGAAGAACCAACAATAGATGGCGGTCTTTGTCGAAGACCCGTGGTCGCGCATCGTGGCGGTGCATTGGGCGGACGACGGGCCGCCGGACCCTGGTGATGGAGGCACCGCGTGCGGCAACGGGTGGTTTCCGTTTGGCGGGTGGTTCCCTGGTGGGGATGGGTTCCCGGCGCAAGCGACCGACCCGCCGGCAAATCTTGAGTATTCCAGAGGAGTGCGGTGGAACCCTTTGGTCGCGAACAGGCCGCCCGAGACCGATCCGTATCTGTTTTTTATTCCTGGCAGTCGCGCCACAAGTGCCAGGATAAGTGTCGTCTGGCAGGGCATCGTCCCTCCCGTCACTGGTACGCCTCTCGTGGCGGGGCTGTGGTTATTTCCGGGCCGGCTGCCTTATCCGCCCTATGAGGATTCGTCAGGGCACCCGCCTCCTAACCCGCCGCCGTTTGATCCAGACTTGAGCGCCGAAGTGGTCGGCTCAGGTATTCTGACCCATGCAATGACGCCGCCCACGAGCATGACGATCGTTGCAACATTCGTGGCAACCAGTGCGGCAATGCAGGAACAGCGGCAGTTCGTCCGCTCGCCTTTTCTACCATCTACTACAGCCGACCCGCCGCATTACGGTTGGCCGGATGCTCTGAAGCCGTCCGAAGGTATCTGGATTGAGGTAGAGCATGATTGTCCTGGAGGCTAGGCCGAGCTGATGGACCTGACCTTTCGCCTGCCGGGACCGTGGGGACCAGGCAAAGGAGCGAACCTTCAGCCGACCGAAGTTGACAACAACTTCTGGGCGTTGGCCGAGGCCATCGTCGATCTCCAAAGCAACCCCGCGCAGCCGGTCGGCATCGCCTCGATCAGCGTGTCGGGCACGCAGATGACGATAACCCTGACCGATGGCACGGTGATGGGTCCGTTCACCTTGCCCGTGCTCACCTTTCGCTGGAGAGGCGAGTGGGAGCCGTTTGCGGTCTACGCCGAGCTCGATGTCTTTACCGTGCTCAACGTCGGCATCTTCATGGCGCTGCTGGATCACAGCAGCGGCGCCACGTTCGATCCCGACATCGCGGTTGGCGGCGAGCCCGCCCTACAGCAGTTATTCGGCAGTGCCGACGCGAGCCTGGCGGGGTTGTCCGATGTCCAACTGACCGACCTGCAGCATTTCAATTTTCTGAAGTGGGATGCCGGGATCGCCAAGTGGATTAATACCGCGCTCGGCTCGATGGCCGACCAGTATTACGACGATGTTTTTATAACCGGCGGCCAGATCGGCGGATTGCCCGCCCCGCTGCTGCCCGGCGATGCCGCGACCAAAGCCTATGTCGACGCGCTGCCGGCCGGCATGACGGTCGACGACGCCACCATGATGGCGAATATCTCAGGCCTGACCGGGCCGGCGCTGCCGAACACGCTGTCCGACTTTCTGGACTATGTGCTGCTGACGACCGTTCGCGGCTCGCTGCTTTACCGCGGCGGCACGGGTTGGCTCGCGTTGTCGCCGGGTGCGGAGGGGCTGTTCTTGCAGACCCACGACGCGGGCGCCGACCCGACTTGGGCGGTAGGGGCTTCCGGCGTCACCAGCATTGCGGCCGGAACCGGCATCGACACCGGCGGCGCGGCAATTACCGCCACCGGCATCGTGTCGCTAGCCGCCGTCGCCGACGCCAACATCCTGGCAAATATCAGCGGCGCTTCGGCCGCACCGACACCGCAGACCCTGTCGGCCATCCTCGACCACATCCTGACCAATGCGCGCGGCACGGTCCTGGCGCGCAACATCAGTGGTTGGGTTGGGTTGGCGCCGGGGACCAGCGGCTATTACCTCAAGACGCAGGGCGCTGGCGCCGATGTGATGTGGGACGCCCCGGTGGGCTCGGGCACAGTCACGTCGATCAGCGCCGGCACCGGCATCACGACCGGCGGCTCGCCGATCACCGCCACCGGCACCGTGGCGCTCGCCACGATCGCCAGCGACCGCATCCTGGCAAACATCAGCGGCAGCACCGCGGCGCCGACCGCCAATACGCTGACGCTGATCATCGACCACATTATCGGCGCGACGCAGGGCTCGGTTCTCTACCGCTCGGCGACAGCCTGGGTGGCACTCACGCCCGGCACCACCGGCCAGTTCCTCGCGACCGGCGGCGCGGCGGCCAACCCTTCGTGGCAGAACGCGCCGACGACCGGCGCCGCGGTGCCGACCGGGCGCATCATCTCGAATATCAGCGGTAGCAACGCCACCCCGAGCGGCAACACGCTGTCGAATATTCTCGATGCCATCATCAGTTCGGCGCGGGGCACGCTGCTGTACCGCACAAACAGCGGCTGGACCGGGCTGGCGCCGGGCACCTCGGGGCAGGTGCTGCGAACCGGCGGCGTCGGCGCCGACCCGAGCTGGCAGACCAACCCGGCCGGTATCAGCCAACTGACGGGAGACGTCACCGCTGGCCCCGGCAGCGGCAGCGTCGCCGCTACTCTCGCCAATACCGCGGTGACGCCGGGTAGTTATACCTCTGCCAACATCACCGTCGACGCCAAAGGCCGACTGACCGCGGCAGCCAACGGCACGGGTGGCGGCGGCATCAGCGACGCGCCGAGCGACGGCACGTCCTACGGCCGGCTGAATGCCGCCTGGGCCGCGGTGGCGCCGCTCGCCAGCCCGGCGCTGACCGGCACGCCCACCGCGCCGACAGCCGCTCCCGCGACGAGCACAACGCAGATTGCCACGACGGCGTTTGTACAAGCAGCGTTGCCGGCCGCCGGGTTGAATCAGCTTACGGGCGATGTGACTGCCGGGCCCGGTAGCGGCAGCCAAGCCGCTACCCTCGCCAATACCGCGGTATCGCCCGGCAGTTATACCCATGCCAGCATCACAGTCGATGCGAAGGGACGGCTCACCGCGGCGAGCAGCGGGACCGGCGTCGGCGATGTGGTCGGGCCCGGAAGCGCGGTCAGTGGGCGCGTCGCGACGTTCTCGGGCACCACCGGCAAGCTCATCGCCGATAGCGGCGCCAGCATTGCGGACTTGAAGACCGAGGCCATTCAAGTCGCCATCTCGGACGAGACGACGAACCTGACGACCGGCACCGCGAAGCTCACCTTCCGCATGCCGTGGGCTTTCACGTTGACGGCAGTGCGCTCGAGCCTCTCGACGGCGAGCAGCTCGGGGCTGGTCACGGTGGACATCAAGGAAAGCGGCACCACGATCCTATCGACGGCGCTCTCCATCGACGCCAGCGAAAAGACCAGCACGACGGCGGCGACGCCGGCCGTGATTTCCGATACGTCCCTCGCCGACGATGCCGAGATCACGATCGACATCACCGCGGCCGGCACCGGCGCCAAGGGGTTGAAGGTCACGCTTATCGGCACCCGATGACGGCACTCATCAATCCATTCTGGTATACCGGCGCAGACCCTTATTTCGCAAACGTCGTCCTGCTGCTGCATTGCGATGGCGTCAACGGCGCGACGACGCTCACCGATGCGTCGCCGGCTCATCGCAGCGTAACGTGCAACGGCAATCAACATCTGACGACGGCGCAATTCAAGTTCGGGACGGCGTCCCTCGATTGCGTGCAAACCGGAAACGGGCGGGCCAGCGCCGCCGACAGTGCGGATTGGCTGTTCGGCGCCGGGCAGTTCACGGTCGAGTGTTTCGTGCGGCCAACGCTTGCTTTATCGGGCGTTAGGGGGCTCGTTGCCCAGTTTGGTGGTTCTACCGATTTGGGTTGGTTTTTCGGGTTCAACGGCAACACGCTGAATTTTTTTTACTCGACGACAGGGACGGACAACCCGGTCGTTACCGGCGCTTATACGCCGACCCTCAATCAATGGGCGCACGTAGCTGCCGACCGAGATGCGAGCAATGTGCTGCGCGTGTACGCCGATGGCGTCGTCATAGCGTCGAGTACGGTCTCCGCCACGCTTTTCAACAGCAGCCGCGTGCTGAGTATCAGCAACGACGATAACGGCACCCGCGCGCTTACCGGGCAGATCGACGAGGTGCGGATCACCAAGGGGGTGGCGCGGTACGGTGGCGCGTTCACACCGCCATCGGCGCCGTTTCCCGACTCATGATATTGCCGGCGAGGAGGCCACCATGATCCTGCCGTTGCCGCCAATGGCGCCGTTCTCGGCGTCGAATGTCTACTGCGCGTTTGTCGCGGTGCTGTTGCTCGGGCTTTATTTAATGCACCTGCTCACAGTCCGCCGACAAGGGGTGAGCCCCAGCACGCGCTATGTCTTTCGACGTGCCCGAAGTGGAACTTTGGGCTTCGCGGAGCCAGGGCTCACCTACATTTAGGGGGAGTTATTCCTGCCGGCAATGCGATGAAGTGGCACATTTCGTTTGGATCGCCGCAATCCAACTGATCGTGCTGCACCAAGTCGATGGTCGCGAGGTCGTAATAAACCCGGCGCAGGTTACGAGCCTTTATGCGGCGCTGCCCGGCAGGCCTAACCGCTTGGTGGCGCCGGGATCGCGCTGTGTTGTCATGTTGACCGATGGCAAGCATGTCGGCGTGATCGAGCCATGCGCCGCGGTGCGCGCGCTCATCGAAGACAAGTAGACGACCGGGAGGGCGACCATTGGGGCCGCTGAAGAACGAGGGTATCAAATGGCTATAGCAATGCGTTTTACGGGCATGATGTCGATCGGCGGTGGCGAGCCTGTCGAGGTGAAGTTTACCGGCGTCGCCGAGGTGCCGAAAGTGTGGGGCGGGGCGCCGCCTTATGTCGACATTGGCTTGCCTGGGGTGCCGCCGGGTATCTGGGGGGGCGCGCCGCCTTATGTCGATATCGGCGGGCCGGGGCCGCAGCCGCACCCTGAGCATCCGATCGTTATCGTGCCCCCTGGGGCGATTGACGGCGTGCATCCCGAGCACCCCATCTTCCTGCCGGTGTACCCGTCACACCCAATCGAGTTGCCTCCCGAGACTCCGGCCGATCCAGGGTTTCAATGGGTGTACACGCAGGAATTTGGTTGGGTTTTGGACCCGGTTGGTGGGGGCAAGCCGCGCCCGCTGCCGCCTGGGGCGCAACCGAAAGGCTAATTCGCGGGACGTTCTGCGAACTTGTTTCAAGAGAGGCGGGCCATCGAGGCCCGCTTTTTTTTATTCCTAAGCCGGCAGCCGTTGCCACTGCTCGGCGATGATGCGCTTTACTTTAATCTGACGTAGAGCGCGGCCCCAGCTATGGCGATCGCCATTAGCGCGCTGAGAACCCAGATCGCCCCGCGCACGAACGAAATCTGATTTCTGACGGTATCGATTTTCTCGCTCAACTTTCCTACGTCTTCGACCACTCGATCTACTTTGGCCGCGAGCGTGGCCACCGACCTGGTTAATTCCATGATGGCTTGCAGCGTAAAGCTGTGATCCATCATCGGGGTATGCGGTGGTGGCGTGCTTGGAAATTCGCGCGGCGGCTCTTCACCGGGGCCGCCTCGGCTCGTGCTAGCCATCCGGCGGACTTTCCAGCTTCGCCTTCACCCAATCCCAAACCGGAGTTGGCGCTCTCCCATAATAAGCCGTCGTTGCAAAGACGACGGCTGTTCCTATTGGTGGCTTTTGCCGGTCATTTGGGTCAGCGATTCCAATCTTGGCGCTGACCTGCATCGCCGTGCCAGACGATGAGACGAGGAACTGGGTCTCGTTAAGCGAGAGCCAATCGCCCGGATAATTCCTCTCGATCGCCTCCGCCAATCGCGGGTTAGGGGTCGGTAGCAGGATCGCAAAGATCGTCATGCCCGGCAGATAGCATCCGATTTGCCGCAGGATGGCAACTGGCTGTCATGTCGCGGGCAGCCGCTGCCACTGCTCGGCGATGATGCGCTCCATCTCCTCGCGGTCGGCCGGCGCCAGCGCGGCGCGCGCGTCTTCCAGGTTCTGCTCGTTGGCGCCGAGCAGATCGGCGAGTTCGTTGCTGCTGGTGCAGCGCCGCACCTTGACGGCGAACAGCGCCAGCGCCCAGGTGCGATAATCTCGTTTGCCGGCCTTCAGCGGCGCCGCGATCTCAAGGCCGCTTACCGGCGGCGGCTCCTCGGTCGGGGGCATGCGATGGTCGACCTCGGCCAGGCCGAAAGGATCAAGATCATCGTCAGAGCTGCCCGCTGGTGGCGCGTGGGGCGCCTGTTCCTCGATGGGCGGCTCCGGGGCCGACGTCTCGTTTGCCCGCGGCTGTCGCGTCCGACGTGGCGCCTGGGCCGGTTTGCGGTGGGCCTCGTAGGCGAGGGTGATTTCGTCGGCGATCTCGCGGTGCCCGGCAGCGGCTAGGAACTCCACCGCGTTCCGGTTGTCCTCCCACCAGCCATCGAGCCGCTCGGGGCCAAGCCGGGCCGCTTCGTCCAGGCACAGCCGCAGTGCCTCGCCGGCGGCGCCGGCGCTGCCGTAGAGGTTCTCGACGCCATCGAGATCCACCACGGCGAATTCGGGCCCGGTCGGCTCGACGCTGCGGCTGATCTGATATTGCTCGGGCGGCGGCTCCGGCTGACGGTGCGTCAGGCCAGGGGCGAGATCCTGCCCGAGCGCCGGTTCCTCCTCGTCGCGGTCCAGCACCGTGCGCAATTCGGAGGAGAAGGGTGCCTGCTTGGCGGCGCGCCGTAGCGCGGTCTTCTTCGCACCCTCCCAATAGAAATTCGTCCACATCGGCGAGTTCTTCGCCCGGCTGACGTTGCGGGCGGCCTCGATCATGCTGCGGTCGAGCACGTCGCGGATTACCTCGCCGTTCTTCAGCCGGATGATGGCGTAGGCGCCGATCACCTGGCCGCGGGAAACGCCGAGCGGCGGCGGCTCGTGTTCGATGAACGAGTTGTCGCCGAGCTGGTAGCGGAAATGATCCTTCTCGAACACCGCCTCGGCAATCGCGCTGGCGACTTCGCCCGACTTGCGCATCCGCTCGCGTAGCCCGGCGAGCATCGGCATATAGGTCGCGGCGTCGATCTTGCGGACGTGATCGATGCCGGTATTCGGGTCGCGCACCTTTACGTCAGTGCGAAACACCACCAGCGCCGCCTGGCGACCGTCGGGGAGCAAGCCGTCCATCGCGCACCGCATCGCCGCATTGAACAGCGAGCGGCGGTCGGCGTAGAGCAATTCCGGGTTGGTCGAAACGGCGGTCACGAGCACCCGCTTGAACCTCTCGACCGGGATGTCGGCCGGCAGCGCGTCCTTGAGGTTGGGCGTGTAGTGTTCGAGGTCCGCATAGAACACTTCGGCCAGGTTCTGCCGCGGCTTGGTCGCGACTTCTTGCGTCATCCTTTTGCCTCCAGTTCAGCGGCCTCGCGCTCCAGCCGTTCTGCGATATCGATCAGGACTCACCCCGCGCTTTGGCGAGGGCGGCGCGGGCCTGCTCTAGAGCCGCCAAGTATTCGCGCATATGGCTCCGCGGCTGGACGATCATCATCACCGTCTCGGCGTGGTGGAGCGCTGCGTAAATCTCCGGCGCGGCGGCGATCAGGTTGGCGTTTCTGGGCTCGTTAAGTACCAGTTTGCAAACCACCATCCCGCCCGGCGCCATCACGCCGTCCCAGCCACCCTCGGCGACGTGCCGCCACGGTCCTGGTGTGAATTTTGTCTCATCAGCGTCGGACACTGACTCCTCCCTCCTCGACCCAGGCGCGCACGCCGATCATCTGGACGCCGCTCTCGATGGCCGCGACGCCGAGGTCGCGCAGCTCATGCTCGGTCAGCTTGTCGACGAGCTCCTCGACCTGCTTCTTGCGCGGCGAGCGCATGATGTCCCGCAGCCGCGCCGCGAAATCCTCCACCACGAACCGGATCTGTTTGCGCCGGGTTGTTTGCCCGAGCTGCGAGCGGGTAGGCTCGTGCCTGATCGCCTCTGCCCGGCGCGCCAGCCGCTCGGCGTCGTCCTGCGCCTTCAGCGCCTCGAGCTCGGCGGCGGGGTCTACCTTGCCGGCGCTGGCTTTGGCCTCGGCGGCGGCGCGGGCAGCGGCGGCTTCCTCCTCGCGTTTGCGGGCCTCCTCGGCCAATCGGCGGCGCTCGGCCTCGACCGCGGCGCGCTGCTTGTCATCCCACGCCGTCAGCATCCGGCTGAGACCGTCGCGGCCACTGGTGCCGCCGATCGCCAGCGAGAGCTTCAGCTTCAGCGCGTCATAGCTGTGGTTGATGAGTGCCGCCGCCTCGCGATACGGCTTGGTGCGGGCGAGGCGCGCCTTGTCGACCTCGTCGTGCAACTCCCGTAGCTGGCGCGTCAAATCAATCACCTTGCCCGCCGACGCCTCGTCCACGATGACGCTGCGCGCCGCGACAGCCAGGAGTTGATCGGCGCGGGATCGGCGCGGCGCGAGTTCCTCGTCGAGCATTTCCGCGAGTGGCGGCATATTGTGCCGGCGATCGGGGGCCCGTGCCCGGATCGCCGCTATCGCGCGAAGTTGATCTTCCGATCCTTCGGGCCAGTGCGCGGCTGCGAGGCAAATGTCGGTGGTCGACATCCCGAAATACTCGTCGAGGTCGGGCAGCGCCGCGGCTTCGGCGACAAGCTGATTGGTCAAAACTCGCCCTCCTCAACTATATCCGCGAAGGCGCGCGTCTTGCTCGCTAGGCGCTGTCGTAGGTTGGGGCCAATCAGCACGCCCATTTCCAGCGCGAACTTGTGCAACGCAACAGGATCAAATGCGGTTATCTCATCCTCTAAAATCCGCGCCACTTCGCGTAACGCATCCGCCGCCGGCTGCGTCACCTCCACTGCGATGGTGCGTCGGCTCATAGCAGCGCCTCCTCCCGGCTGAAATCCGGCACCTCGACGTCGGCCGCAGCCAGCCGCCGGCGGGTCTGCAGCAGCGGGTCATCCGGCCGCAGCGCCTCGACCCGGCGCAGCGCGTCGAAGCGCCAGCGGTATTCGGCTTCGCTGATTGGCTTGGTGTAGGCCCAGTGCACCAAGGGACGCGGACTGAGCCGCCTCGGGTCGGTGAGCGCCGGGATCACCTCGCATGGCAACGAGCCGGTGTCGCCGCGCCTTCGGAAGCCCAAGCGATCGAGCAGGAGGTCGGGGTCGCTTTCTACGCCGGCGATGTCGACGGCCGGGTAAAGGCTGAGGCGGCCGCGGTCGAGCCGGTTCTCGGGCACGCCCGGCTCGTGGTCGCACCAAAACAGGCGCGCCGGCACGAGCGGCCCATAGCGCGTGACGCGCAGCAGGAAATGCCGCGCCCTCATGCGAGCTGGTCCGCAACGGAGCGCAAATCGGCAGCGCGCCGCGTGAGGGCCCGCTGACGGGTGCTGCCCGTCTTGGCTACCCTTGCCTGCGCCTCCAGCGTATGCACCGCGTGGTAAAGCTCCTGCCGCAACAGCAGCCGGCGCTCGGCGCTCAGGTACAGGATGACCACTTGTTCGCCGTCGGGGGTGTCCCGCCACCAGCCCGGCCCGCCTTCTTCGGGCGGGACTTGCGGTATAACGCGGGTCGATCCACGCAGCGCTCGCCGCATCACCTGTTGCTCGCTTGCCGTTAGGTAGCGCGTCTCGCCAGGATTGTTGTCGGGCACGCCCGGCTCGCTGTCCATTCAGCTTCCCTCCACCCGGCTGAGCGAGCGCATGGTGTAGCCCAGCCGCTCCAATTGCCGCAGAAACGCCACCGCCTCATCGTAACCAGCCGCGCGGACATCGATGAGGCCGCCGCCTTTGTGCTGCGCGGTGAGCTTGTAGTGGTGCGGCACGGGCACCCGTGCACGCACCTGCACGATACCGGCCTCGAGGCGGGCGGTTTGCCCTGTTTCCAGGGTGATGTCGGTCATCGCGCCTCCCTTTCGCGAGTGCTCGCTCATGGCGGGGCCTCGCGCTCGCCTGCCAGGTCCAGGACGATGCGGTTGGCCCCGGCGCCACAATGCGGGCACCGCATGGTTTTTGCCGTGGTGATCCATACGGGTATCGGCACATGAGTGGGCAGCCAGCCATTCCAGTGGTGCTCACATCCGAGGCATTTGAAGCGCCGTGTCTCCCATCCGGGCTCGGTCATTCTGCCCTTCCCCTCAAAACGACAGCGCGAGGCCAAGACCGGCCAGCATCAAGCCGACCAGGAACGCCTCGAGGCGCGACGTCATGAGCGGCCCTCCCACGACACGGTGAGTTTCGGTTCCTTCACGACCCTGGAGCCATGCACCACCGGCGGCTCGCGCACCACGCAGGTCACGTCGCGGCCTTCGTCGAGCGCCGTGGCTATCGGCTGGTTTGCCTGCCGAGGGATGTAGCCGACGGGGATGCCGCGGTAGTGGCAGGCAACAGCCAGCGCGTCGTGCGGGTTGTTTGCCTCGCGCACGAGCTCGACCTCGTCGCCGGGGCGCATCAGCGAGACGGCGGTGCGGGCGGCGGGCCCGCGGAAGCCGATGCCGACGATCACCGTGGGGATCGCGATGGTCACGGCTTCACCACAATCGACCGCTCGGGCGGCACGATCTCGGCGATCTCGGAAAGCGGGTCGATGAACTCATGCTCATCGGCGGTGAACTTCGGCACGGCGATCGTCTGGCCATAACGGTCAAGCCAAAGAGCAAGGAAGTGGCGATAGTTATCCCGGTTGACCCGCTCGGCCTCAGCGCAAGCGACAGCGAGCTCCGGCCGGCTAGCAAGAATAACCGGCACCGCCTCGCGGCAGATGCGCGGGATTTGGTGCGTGAAAACACTCTCGCCGGTCATCCAGTTGAGGACTTCGTAGACGCCGCCGATATCGCCCATCAGGCGGCCAGTGATCGTCGAGAGAACGTCGGCGGTCGGGAAATCTTTGATGGCGACGGTCATCGCCGTGCCCCGCAATTATGGCCGGCTATGCAGTCCGACCCCGGCGCGAAGGCATTGCCGCGCTCGCAGCGCACCGCGGCGGGCGGGTCGTCAGCCAGCCAGCGACCTTCGCGGATTGCGGTGGCGGCGGCCTCGCACGTCGCGCGGCTAGTGGCGGCGACCGTCTCCTGGCGCTCGGCCGACCACGCGAGCCACAGGACGTGCGGGTCGAAGACGAGGGCGGCGGAGAGGAACAGTTGAGCTGCGCTCAATCTGGTGCCATTCTTGATGGCACCAATAGGGGGACGGCTGTGGCGCGGCTTATTACGAGTGAGACGATTTTTCTGTTCGGCCGGCGTTACCGGTTGATGCCCCCGGGCACTTATCGGAGCGATAGCGCTTGGTGGTTGGACTGGCATGACGGCGGCGGCAGGCGGCGGCGTTGCTCCAGTTGGACGGCGGATTTCGAGGAAGCCAAACGCTTCGCCTACAACCTTGCGTCTGGGATGACCCCACACGAAGCCCGCTCGTGGCGCAATTATTTGCCCGCCGCCCCCAGTGTTGCTCGCGAGATGGCCCGCACCGACGGCGAATTCGAGATGATCAAACGATGGCTGCCGCCGGTCAGCGAGGCGGTTGCGTCTCCTGTGGAAATCATTGCCGGGGCGATAGCGGGGATGCCGCCCGATGCGGCAATCCAACTGTTGCGCCGGATGATCCGAAGGATTGCGGCGGATGCGAAGCGCGAATCTGGTGCCAGATCTGGTGCCGTTTTTTCGGGTTTTGGTGCCAAAAACACCGTTTTCACGCACGCCGAGAGCGCGGCGGAAGGTCAAGAAACCAAAATAAATACAATGAGTTAATTCCATTCGGGGCGTAGCGCAGTCCGGTAGCGCGCCTGCTTTGGGAAGATGCCGGGTATTCACGCCAAGCCTCTCAATTGTCTAGCGTCTTTGCTCCCGAGACGAGCCTTGGTGCCACTTTTGGTGCCATTAAACTTGCCGCTTCCATCGCCGCGCGCACCTGGGCGGTGTCCGAATTGGCGTAGCGCGCCGTCGTCGCGATGTCGGCGTGCCCCAGCATTTCCTTTACGACGTTGAGGTTGCCGCAGGCGGCAAGCGTGCGGGTCGCCGCGGTGTGGCGCAGATCGTGGAAGCGCAACGCCGGCAGCCCGATCGCCGCGCGCGCCGCCATCCAATCCTTGCGCCAGCCATCGTGGGTGAAGGGATAGCGGGCGCCCTTCGCCTGCATCACGCCATGATGCGGATCGTGGCGGTTGCGGCGGCAAATGTACGTGAACACAATCTCGCGGTGCCGCCCTTGCTCGCGAGCCAGCAGGAGCGCCAAGGCCTCGGTCAGTGGCAGCACTAGGAGCTTGCCGCCGGGCCGGCGCGACTTGACTCGAAAGGTCAGCGTGCGGCCTTGCCAGTCGATCTGGTCCCAGCGCAATCCAATGGCGTTTTCGAGCCGCACCCCGGCGATCAGGGCAAACTCGATGAGCGGCCAGTAATCCGGCCGCAGCACCTCGAAGAGCGCGGCTTCCTGGTCCGGCGACAGGATCGTCTGTGCCTTGTCGGGCTCGGGCAGCATGACCCGGCGCCAGTCGATGTCGGGCACCGCGACGCGCCAGTGGCGGGCGGCGATGATCACCGAGCGCAGGAGGCCGATTTCCCGGTTGATCGAAGCGTTGGCGCGGTCGCGCAACTCCAGCTTGCCGGTCTGTTGGTTCCGGGCCCGGCGAATCCGCCGACGGGCGACGTAATCCTCGAGGTCGCGGGTGCTAATGCGGGCCAGCGGCGTCTCATTGCCGAGTTCGGCGATCAGCGTTTGGCTGTGTCGCTTGATGTCGCCGGCGCTCCTGACATGCGCGCCGCGGGTTTCCCAATAGCGCCCGAGGGCTTCGCCGAGCGTGAACTGCGCCGCTTCGGTGGGCGCCGCAGCCGTGTCTCGACCGGTCTGGGCGGCGGCGAAGATGGCGGCGGCTTTAGCCTCGGCGGCTTCGCGGGTGTCCGCGCTAAGGCGGTCGCGAAATCGACGACCTCGGACTTGGAAATTGCAAAACCAGCCGTCTCGGTCTGGTCGCTGTTTGACGAGTGATTTTCGCCGCAAGGTCCGCGCTCCTGTTGCTGGAGGTAGTTCGCCAGATCCGATGGTTTGAACTTGCGGCGGCTGCCCACCAGCACATAGCGCAGCCGCCCCGCTTCGATCTCCTGGGTCAGAGTCTCGCTGGTGATGCCAAAGGCCCGGCAGACTTCGCTCTGCGGGATCAATAGCCGGCCGTGGGTCAGATCCACGATCCGCTCCCAGAGGTCGGCGTCGATGCTGGCTGTGGGGGCAGCCATCTGGCGGCTCTCCTGGCACAGATTAATCTGTGATCAAGGCCAGAACGCTAGGGGGATTTCTGTCCACTGTCCATGACATTTTTTTGCCACATAACCCGCCCGCAGGGGTTGCGTTAACCGTAATCGTCTCTAGGCTAAGGGGACCGTCGGCCCCCCAACGCCCGACGGTGCCCGACACCCAAAGGGCTGCGTGCATTAGGAACAGGGAGCGGTTTGACGATGTCGCCAATCCTGGATGATCTGAAACCCGCCGCCGAGTTTAAGCCGCCGCGAGAGTTCACGCTGTTTCTAAACTTTGTGCCGACCTCGGCCGCCCCCGATACCGACGGCAAGCGGTTTGGCGAGGTCTGGTTGTACCCTGGCCGCGCCGGTCACGGCCCCTGCGAGTGGGGGTATCGGATCGGCGACGACTGGTGCACCAGCTGCGACATGCGGATCATGGACCCGCAACCGACGCACTTCGCCTATCCCAACAACACCCACACCCCCTAAGAGGATTTATTCGCGGCCGCCGCCATCGCAGCCGCCACACTGGCGTCGAGCCCGAGCGCCCGAGCAATGCTTTCCGGATCGACGTTCGGTCGGTTCATCGCCAACACCAAATAGAGCATCGCCAAAGTTTGCTCCGAGTACAGACGTGCCAGCGCCAAGGTGCGATGCGATTCCTGATCGAGCGCTGGATCGCCGGGCGCCCCCCCGGCCGCCACCCCCGCCGGCTGCTCGGGAGCGGGCCAACCGCACAACCACGTCGGGGTCGTCTCGAGCTCTTCGGCGATCGCCATCACCGCGTTGGTGTCCCGCCAAAACGCCGCCCGATAGACGTAATCGACCCCGACCCCTGATCGCCGCAACACCTCGGGCAGCGCCTTTCCCAGCTCCCTAGCCCGCCGCTGCACGCGGCGGCGAAACTCCCGGTCGGGCCAGAGCATTCTTTCCGGTGGCTGCTGGTGCTGAGATTTCCGGCCCGGCCTGGCCGGCGGCTCCGGATCTCCCTCCGGGTTGACGTCATCGTCATGGTCAATTGGTTCCTCGGCCATTCTGTCCCCCCCCCCCCCCCCCCGCTATTTGGTTGGGTGGATAGCTAATACACCCGAACCCCAATGCGGCGGAAAAAAATCCCCGATAGGCGGTTTGTCGCAGCATAGTTGCCACAGACACTTATGGGATTGAGGCAATATTTCTGGGGAGAGCGCTTGCGGGACGGACAGAAATCCCGTTAGGCTCTGGCCATGTTCACCGCAGATCAGATCCTGCTCTTGGCGCGGGCTTACGCGGATGCCACCGGGCTGACGCTATACGGTGTCGGCAAGCGGGTTTGCGGCCCATCCAACGACAAAGTCTTTCTGCGCCTGGAACGTGGCCAGGGGATCACCGCCCGGTCGCTTGAGATCGCCAGCGGCTGGCTGCCAAGAAACTGGCCGGAAAACGCCATCTGGCCGGCTGACGTGCCGGGCGCCCCGATCGCCACCGTGCCACCGTTCGTCGCCCGCTTCAAGGAACCCGCCAAAACCACCGCCTAAAAACCAACTCAGCCGGCCCTGTGGGCCGAGGGGGACACCTATGGCTCAATCGCTAGCGTCCGCCGCCGAGCACGCCTCCCTCTCCAACAGCGCCGCCCGCGCCGAGTTGATCCGCGACGCGGTGCGCTGGCTCGCCGAGCGCGAGGCCGAGCTGAAAATGCTCAACTTCGAGATCCGCGAGTATCGCATCAAGCACATCAAGGGCGACTTGGGATTCAAAATCGCGGACTGGAACGCGATCTACCGGGTGTCGCAGCTCGAGGTCGAGGACCGCGACGCTCTGGTCGACACGTTACGGGAAGGCTTTGCGGCCCTTGGAATAGGCCAGATCGTCGACTGGGTGGATGCGGCGCAGGCGACGCCGCGCCGCGCCGCCAATGGCCAAGCGGCGCCCGACGAAGCCGCCCGCGCCTGGGGCCGCAGCGACGGGCTCGGCGGCGTCCATGACCATGCCGACGACTATCCGCCAGGCGAGCCCGGCCACGGCGACTACATGCTCGGCCTGGCCGACGGCGAAGAAGAAGCGGCCCGCATTCAGGCGCTGGGGAATGGCGCCGCGGCACCAAAGCGCCGCGGGCGACCGCGCAAGCAGCAGCAGGAAGCCGAGGCCGACGCGGAGTTTTAACCCGTGCCTGCAATCGATACCGAGATCCCCCGGCTTGGTCGCTGGGGTAGCGGCGACTTCCACACAGCCCCCTCTGGTGGGACCGGGAGCCGCCTTGACATGGGCAGGCTGCCCGATCGCCGCCGGGTCGACCAACCCGGTCTCACTGGAGGGACTAAATGAGCAATCCGAGAGTCGTCGAAAGACTGCGTGAACTTGAGAACGACGGACGCCTACAACCGGCCGACGTCGTCACCGATGGGCGAGACATGGTTGGGCCGGGCTCGGCTTGCTACGGCGGTCATGGTCGGGTTTGGCACGGCGTGTCGCGTTCAGGCTGATTCTGGCGGGGTCAGGCTTGGCCTGTTTACGCCAACCGATGGCGGGGAGGGAGCAATCCCTCCCCGTTACCGGATCAGTCCCGTGATCTTATTCCTCGACGCCGCTGGTACGACAGGCGTCGCCTTTGGCGCGCCGGGGAGCGAGCCGAAATTCGCAACGCGCCGGTTTACCGGCAGCGGCGCCAGCGGCGAGGTGGTCGCCCGCTTTAGGGTGTGGCTCGTTGCCACGATCGACAAACTCGAGCCGCGCGTCGTCGCTTTTGAAAGTCCGTATATTCCGGCCGGCAATAAGGGACCGCCGCTAAACGCGAGGACGGTTCGCCGGTTGCACGCGATCTGCGGCACCATCGAAGCCGTCTGCTGGGAAAGAAAAATATCCTGCTACGAAGCGGGCGCCTCCGAAATTACCCGGTTTTTTACCGGGCAAGGTTCCTGGGGTAATCGCGCGAAAAAGAAAGCCGCAACGGTCGCGCAGGCTAGGCGCTACGGCTGGGCTGTCACTGACGACAACCAAGCCGATGCACTAGCCGGGTTTTGTTATGCCGAGAGCATCCTCGACCCTGTCGCCGCCGCCCAGCGGCGCGCCCGCCTCGGCCTCGAGCTCGCGCTCCACCCGCCAAACGAAGACGCCCGGCAGGCTCGATCTGCCGGGCGCCGGGGGTCGTCGGTACGCCACAAGAAATCTGGGGGATCATCTAATGGCAGAAAAGCAGATACGGCAACCACCGGCGAATTTCAATTCGCCGCCGGATAATCTCCGCCTCGTCGACATAGAAGCAGCGCGCGGGCCGCAAAACGGCGGCGTGCAGCACGTCAGCGTGCCGGTGCGCCGGGTTCTGGCGCGGGCGCTGTCGCTGTACCGCGACCGAATCGATGACCTGTAACCGGCTCCACGGCGGCAGCGTGCGGACATGCGGCTGCCGGCTGCCCAATCCGCCCGGCGGTTGGCTCGCGTGCCCGGCCGAGGCGCAGGGATTGCTCCGCACCGGGCCCGCGCCGCGCCTGTCCGGTGACTGCTGCCAGGACTGCGGCTCCTTCGCGATGGTGCGCACCGGGACGTGCCTCACCTGCGCCGCGTGCGGCTCCTCGAGCGGGGGCTGCTCGTGATCGATCTCTTGCCGGTCACTCTGGACGAGCAGATCGCCGCAGTGCGGCGCGAGATCGCGATGCGCGAGCGGGTGTACCCGCGCCAGGTAGGCAACGGACGGATGACCCAGAGGCTCGCCGATCGCGAGCTGGAACTGATGCGGGCGGTTCTCGAAACCCTGACTAAACTATCAAGCGGCGGGTGTGCGTGACGTGCCCGACCTCAATGACCACATTGCCGAGATCGTCACCGCGTTGGAACGTGAGGGCAAGCTAGGGGAACGGTTTAAGGGCCATACCCCGAGCGACGAAATCCGCTTCGGCAGTCACGGCTCGCTGGCGATCGTCATCCGCGGCACCAGCCGAGGCGACTGGTACGACCACGAACAGCAAATCGGCGGCGGCCCGCGCGAACTAATCGCCGAGCGCGGCGGGCGTGATATCGACGAATGGCTCGGACGCCATCGGCTACTCGATGACGAACCGGAACCGCGCGTCACCTACGACTACACCGACGAGCAAGGCGACCTGCTATTCCAAGTGGTCCGGTTGCCCAATCACCAGTTCCGCCAGCGCAAGCCCGATGGTCGGGGTTGGAATTGGAAGCTCGGCGACACCCGCCGAGTGCTCTACCACCTGCCGGAGCTGATCGCCGCCAAAAAGACCGGCAACGGGCATCCTTGGCGGGTCTATCTGTGCGAGGGCGAAAAGGACGCCGATCGCCTGCGCCGCGATTGGGGCGTCGTCGCCACCACCAACCCCGGCGGTGCCCAGTACTGGCGTGACCATTTCAATGTGCTGTTCGCCGGCGGCGAGGTCATCCTGCTCGAAGACAACGACCCCGCGGGCCGTGAGCGCACGGCCAAGCTGGCGCCGCAACTCGCCCGCGCCGGGGCGATTGTGCGGGTGATCCGCTTCGCCGAATTACCCGAGAAGGGTGACATCTCGGACTGGCTCGACGCCGGTGGCACCCAATCGGTGCTCGAAGACATTATCGAGAACACCGAGCCGTTCCACCTGAACGGGCACGACCCTAGCCCGGCGACTGCGGGCCAGACGGAGCCACCGGCATGGAAGCTCGACCGCCTCGACTTGTGGGCGGGTCGCCTGATCCCGGCGCGCGAATGGATCATGGAAAACTGGATTCCGCGCGGCCAAACCACCGGGCTCTACGGCGTCAGCGGTGTCTACAAAAGCACCTTTCTGATCCAACTGATGATGGCAGCCGCGGCAGGACTCTACTTCTGCGGCCTGCCGATCACCGAAGTGCCGGTCTATGGGTTGTTTTGCGAGGACACCGTGGTCGAGGTCGTACGTCGCGCCACACACATCGCGCAATTCTATGGTGTCGATTTTTCCCGTTTCGGCAATTTCCATTTTGCCTCTCTGGTCGGCGTCATGGGGAGCGAGCTGCTCAGCTTCGAGCACAGTGACGGGTATAAATTGGGCCCAGCCTACGGGCTCCTCGAAAATCAATTAGCCGCTCTGCGGCCAGGGCTGGTCATCCTCGACACGCTTCCCGATTTTTTTGGCGGCGATGAAATTAACCGAAGGCAGACCTCGATCTTTATCCGCATGCTCGACGCGATCAGCATCCGGTTTGAGTGCGCCATCGTTTGCGCGGCACATCCTTCAATGCGCGGCCGTTCATCCAGGCGCTTCGACAGCGGCAATACCGGCATCGAAGGGAAAATGCGCGCCCGTCTCTCGCTGCACGATCCCGGCGATGGCGATGAGGACGATAACGAAAGCCCCGAGGAACGTGCCCACCGCATCGCACTAAATCCGACCGATAAACGGATTTTAACTCGGCAAAACAGCAATTATGCAAAACCGGGAGAAACCATCGAATTGATCGTTAAGGACGGCGTATTTACCCCCGCTGCACTCGACCCTAATAACCAATCTGGACCAACGCGCACGCTAGCGGCTAGAGCTAAATTTCTTGAATGTCTGCGGGCCGTCAAACAAGAGGGACGCTATGTGCATGACGTCCCCAATTCGCCCGCCAGGTACGCGCCAAAGGTCTTCAGATCGCATCCATTAAACCGCCAGAGCAAATACACCGTGCGGGATTTCGAGGATGCCATGCGCGAGCTACTCGGCGGCACGCCGCAGCGCATTGGGCTCCACATGGCCGGCACTAGCGGCGCCAAACACGTCGAGTTTTACGAGCTATGATGCGACATTATGCACGCGAGGGTAGTGACTTTTCGCCCGACTATCCGTCCACCTCTGTCCCACCAAGATACTGATATCATTCAATGTCTGCCCCCCCCCCTCTGTGTCTCTTCACCCCCCCCCTCTGTGGGTCCAGCCTATTGAGATCATTGGATGTTTACCCCCCCCCTCTGACTCCCCTTAATAGCTACGCTATTAGCGGGGGCGCTGTGCGCCGCGCCCCCGCTTGATGGTAGCCGGATGATCAACCCATTCGAGCATGGCCCCGACCGCAGCCTCGTCATCGCCCCCGGCGATTGCAGGCCCATCACCCTTGACGGCTATTTGCTGATGCTCGACGAGCGTTACGAAAGAGTACTCGCCGCGTTCGACGCGCCAACCTTCAACATTCCTTGTTGGCTACCACATAAATTCGTTGTTTGGAAAATCGCTGAACCAAGACCACTGCCGGCGGATATTTTTGTTAGGTCTATTGATGATGAAATTATTCCTTCGAAGCCTGCGCCGGATTGTGGATTAGCGAGCTTCACGCTACCCGCTTGGATGGTTGATAATCTCGACAAGCTGTCTACCACAGCCTTACTCGATCGTCGCCGCGAGGAGGTCGTCGCCCGTGAAATCGAGAAGGAAGCTCCGGCTGAACGAAGGCGACGTAAAGCGACACACGCTGGACCGGCTGGAGTCAAAGGCGTTGCCGGCAAGCGCCTGACCTACAAGGCGCTGATCGCATGAACGAGCCGCCTTGCAAGAACGAAGGAAATTCTGCGGTTCGGGCGGATGGCGGCTGCCTTCGCTGTGAAGCCGATGCAGGAGAAGTATGTAAACCACCGCAGAGCCTGGATGCCATTGCGCGGAAGGTTTTGTCGTATCGGCCGAAGCCCAAGAGCAAGGCAGCCAAGGCGCGGAAGCTGGCTGGAAGCTGATTGGCGAGCGCGGCGGCGGATTGTGGGCGTGACAACAGCAGCCGCATTGGCGGCGCGGTCACGAAGGCGACGGCGGGGCGCATCACGTAGCAAAATTACTTTTCGAGTTGACCGCATGAAATGCTATCGCGCCTCGCTCGTTGGCAACAGGTGCTCACACCCGGAAATCTGTCAGGCGATGGGATGCGCTGTACTTGATCGCTATGCGCGCGGTCTCGGCCCACCAGAACCCGAACTGACTGAGGAAGCCTGGATCGAAATAAACAGGCGGCATCTACGAGACCTTGAGGACAACAAGAGGCGGCGGGAATGAGCGAAGACGCCGGGCGTTACGTGTTGTGGAGATGCAGGGATTGTGCGGGTCTATTTGCATATCCCTCAAGCAATGAGCCGAATTTTTGCCCTTATTGCCGGAGCAACGCCGTTCGCCCATCGGCGCTTAAAGCGCAGGATGTTGCAGGCGATAGGGAGTCATCTATATAAATCCCATTTATTTGCAAATGCAAAGGGAGGAAGCTGATGGACCGTTACGACGCCTGGAAGCCACTCCTGCGCCAGATCCAGCACGCCGCCGGGCTCGACCCCGACGGCCCGCGGCTGGTGCCGATGCAGACGCGGCTCCGCGAGAGGAAACCCGGCGAGCGGTGCGCCCTGCGGGCGAGATTGCCGATCGGGACGCCCGGCTGCGGCGCGCGTTGAGGGTGCTGTGGTGAAACGGAATGTTTACCGGGACAGTGCCTTTTCCCGCAGCCAGTCTTGTCTTTCGGCTTCCCACGCCTGGTATTGCCGGCACTCTTGGCCGCGCGGCTGCGCCAGGCAAACGCGCATTCGCTCAGCGTCTACTGCTGCTGACACTGTATTTGCGACGGCGTCCATCAGGACACATTCGCGAAATCGAGCATCATCGTTCGCAAACATCGAGCAATCGCGCGCACTCGCTGGGGAAGCGATAGCGGCGGCGGCAAGACAGGCAAAGAGCAATGCGCTTGCTGTGATGAAGTTGGATTGTTGCCGGGGCATCATCGCGGTCCGTGGCCGTCCATGATGCGCGACGAGCGGGGATCCTGCACGATGGGCTCGGGCGGCTTCGGCTGCGCCTTCAGGCGCACCGTGGTATCGCAATGTCCTCCCGAGCAATAGGTGCTGCTGCTCGAATAGGGGCTGTTGTAATCGGCCCAGCAGCGGTAGACGCCGCTCCATTTGTCACGGGAGCATTGGCGTTCGTAGGTTGCGACGCTATCGGCATAAGCCGGCGCGGCTGCCAGGCCAGCGAGACAGGCGAGAAGAGCCAATGATAAAATCCGGGGAGCCATTGATCGAACCTCCTGCGTTCGGTTGTGGTCAGGCGTCCGGCGGGTGTCTGCCCGCCTGGCGCCGCCTCCCACATGCGGCGCTTGCTAGTGCGCCGTATTGATAGATCCGGCCAAAAACTTGATAATGGCGGCTAGATGATGGCTTCTGTCGACGGGCCTCTCCCCGAGCGGTTACAGCACGATCGCGTGACCCGCGAGGCGGCAACGGTTGCCGATGCGGTGGGTGCCATCGGGCTACCGTGGCGGGTTGAGGGTCTGTTGGCGAAGCTTGAGCGGCACGGTCACATCGGCTCGAAGGAGCGGCACGCCGGCGAGGAGTTTAGTCGGCTGTTCCAACTCGCGGCGCTCGATCCGCTGCGCGCCGCCGACATGCTGCAACGCCTACCGCGCCCGGCCAGCCCGGCGATCGGCAGCGCCTTTGCGCAACGCCGCATCAATCTCGCGCTCGATGCTCTCGGCGGGCTGCATTCGCCGTGCGGTGCCTGCGCTTGGTTTGTCCTGGGTCTCGATATGTCGATGCGGGAGTGGGCGCTGCGGCAGGGTTGGGCTGGTAAGCCTATCCGCGAGGAGGTCGCAAAGGGCGTGCTGCTCGGGACTCTAGGCGCGCTCGCCAAGCACCTCCGGTTATGAATATCCTTGACAACATATCCGGGACAATGGTTCCCATTCATTTAGGGTACAGACTTGCGTCTGCGGCCCACTACAACCCCAACATATCCGATTGATTTTCTGAAACGCCGTGCTGAGCAAGCCGTCGCGCATCGGTACCGCCCCGCCTCGTGTCCCTACCTCCGATAGTCGTCGCGTCCCGCCACCAGCCAAGACGGCCGACCCGATCTACTACAGCCGCGAATGGCGCAGCCTCATTGCTCGGATCATCCGGGTGCGTGGGCGCCGCTGCGAAGACCCTGCCCATACCGGACTGCACGACCCCAAGGCCCGCTTGTTCGGTGACCACATCGTCGAGCTGCGTGACGGTGGTGAGCTCCTCGAGCCGAGCAACGTGATGCTGCGATGCGGCTCATGCCACACGCGCAAGACAGTTGAAATGCGCCGGGCTCGCCTAACGCGCTGATAATCGGCCCGAACGGATGTTGATCGCATCCGCTCGGGCCTAACCACCCAAACCTGCCGTGAGGTTCAGATGGCTACCAATAAAATGGTGGTGTGCGATCTGTTTGGGAAAGTAGCTGACGAACCCTCGGTCTCGCCTAAGCCCGGACAGTCCGAGGCCACTATCAAAGGCCGGTACGCTGAGTTCATGGTGTGTGCATACCTCGCACGCCTCGGTCACAACGTGATCCATGTCGATGCCACAGGCTTTGATTTGATCCTCGAATATGAGGGGCACAGTTACAGGCTAGATGTTAAGAGCACGAGCGGTGCGTATATGGGATTACGAAAACAATCGGTGCTATGGCATCTTTAAGAAGGCGTATTGGATACAAGGTCATGCGGCAAAGCGTGAAAGGCCGATCACGCCTGATGACTGTGACATGCTTGCTCTCTTCCACACTGTATTCGATAGCGTGGTCTACTATCCGGTCGTCAAGCCAATCACTAGTGTCAATCTGCCTCTCTCTCAGGTACGGAATTCGGACTATGGCGCGGCCAGCTTGGCAGCCGCCGTCGTCGCGAAGAGGGGGGGGGATAGGTGAAATCCTGTAGGGGCTCGGCCGAACAACCGCTCATAGACTCAGCCAAAGATTTTTTTCCCGGCGCCGGGGCGATCAACCCGCCACCCTCGTCAACCAACACCGGAACCGTCCAACGCTAAACGGCCTGCGGCCTCATCTGATGGTGACCGATCCGCCGTATGGGGTGGAGTACGATGCCGACTGGCGCAACCGCGCTGATCGCCCCAGCGGGAAACCCTACGGCGCGAGCGCCGTAGGGAAGGTCGGCAACGACGATCGATCGGATTGGCGCGCGGCTTGGATGCTGTTCCCCGGCGATGTCGCCTATGCATGGCACCCGGCGGGTGCCATGCAGGTCAACCATTACGAGGCACTCACCGCCGCCGGCTTTGAAGTGCGGATGCAGATCATTTGGGCGAAGCAGCAATTCCCGATCGGGCGCGGCAATTATCATGTCCAGCATGAACCGTGCTGGTATGCGGTGCGAAAGGCAAAAACCGCTCACTGGTCTGGTAGCCGAACTGAGTCGACTCTTTGGCAAATCAGCAAGCCGGTGAAGTCCGAGACTGGGCATTCGACGCAAAAGCCCGTCGAGTGCATGCGCCGGCCGATTGACAACAACAGCTCGCCGGGGCAGGCAGTCTATGACCCGTTTGTCGGCTCGGGCACGACCATCATCGCCGCGGAGATGACCGGCCGCGCCTGCCACGCGATCGAAATCAGCCCGGCCTATGTCGACGTCGCGGTGCGGCGCTGGCAGGCGTTTACCGGCGAAGATGCGATGCTCGAAGGTGACGGCCGCACCTTCGCCGCGGTTGCGGCCGAGCGGGTTCCTTACGACGCAGACGCCGACAGCCTCGGCAGCTACCACGACGCGGTGGCGGCGGTGGGCAAGCGGGTCAAAGCCGGTGCCCCGGTGCCGGCATTCTTTTTGAAGCAAGGAGCGTAAATGCCGAGGGGCGGAGCAAGACCGGGCGCGGGACGCAAGCCCGGCATCAAGGAGGGCGACGGTTACAAGCGGCACGAGCCCACCGAGGCCGGACGTAAGAGCGTCGAGGCGATGGCCGGCTTTGGTATTCCCGAGGAGGACATCGCGCGGGTGATTGGCATCGGCGCGAAAACGCTGCGGGCATACTATGCCGACGAGCTCGCGCTGGGACACGTCAAGGCAAACACCCGTGTCGCGCAGAACCTTTTCACCATCGCGACCGGCACCGGCTCTGGCGCGGTAACAGCAGCGATCTTCTGGCTGAAGGTGCGGGCCGGCTGGAGCGAATACGCGCCGGCGCCGGTCACGACGCCGCGGCCCGAGCCACTGGGCAAAAAGGAGCAGGCGCAGGTCGCGTCCGAGGAAGCCGGGCGCGGCAACGAATGGGGCCATCTGGTCCACTAGCTGATGATTTCACCCTTCGCCCTGCCGGATTGGGAAGTTCGGTTGCGGCGAGGGCAGACGTTGATGCCGCCCTTGCCGTGGCTCGGCAGCGCCGAAGCGGCTCGCGCGGTGGCGATCTTCGACAAGCTGCGCCTGCCGGATGTGATCGGCCGGCCGGCGCTCGCTGAGGCGGCGGGCGACTGGTTCCGCGACATCGTGCGGGCGCTGATGGGGTCCGTCGAAGATGACGGCGAGCGCCAGGTGCGCGAAGTCTTCTGCCTGACGCCGAAGAAGCAGTCGAAGACAACGTACGGCGCGGCGCTGATGGTGACGGCGCTGTTAATGAACCGGCGGCCGCGGGCCGAGTTTCTGTTGATCGGGCCCACCAAGATCACCGCTGACCTGGCGTTCGACCAGGCGGCCGGCATGATCGAGGCCGACCCGGACGGGTTTCTGCAAAAGCGGATGTTTGTGCAGGAGCACCTGAAGACGATCACCGACCGCCGCACCAAGGCGCAACTGCTGATCAAGACCTTCGACGCCAAGGTGTTGACCGGGGTGAAGCCGGCGGGCGTCTTGCTCGACGAACTGCACGAAATCTCGAAAAGCGCGCGGGCGGCGCGGGTTATCGGCCAAATCCGCGGCGGAATGCTGCCGATTCCGGAAAGTTTTCTGGTGTTCATCACGACGCAATCGGACGAGCGACCGGAGGGCGCCTTCCTGGCTGAGTTGCAGATGGCGCGTGACATTCGCGACGGGCGAGCCGCTGGCGCGATGCTGCCGATCCTCTACGAGTTCCCGCGCGACATAATGACGGGCGCCGGCTGGTCGGACCCGCTGAACTGGCCGATGGTGATGCCGAACCTCGGCCGCTCGGTGACGCTGGCGCGGCTCGAAGACGAGTTCGCCACCGCGAAGCTGAAGGGCAACGCCGAGCTGCGCCGCTGGGCCTCGCAGCACCTCAACGTCGAGGTTGGCCTGGCGCTGCGCTCCGACCGCTGGGCCGGGGCGGATTACTGGCCGGGCCGGGTCGAGCCGGGGCTCTCGCTGGACCGGCTGCTCGACCGTTGCGAGGTTGTGGTGGTCGGGGTCGACGGCGGCGGGCTCGACGATCTGTTCGGGCTGACGGTGCTGGGGCGCGAGCGCCAAGAAAGCGACGTGGTGGAGGACGAGGGCGAAACTCGGCGGGTGCATCGCTGGCTGTCGTGGTCGCATGCCTGGTGCCACGAGGGGGTGCTCGACCGGCGGCAGTCGATCGCCGCGGCGTTGCAGGATTTTGCCGACGCCGGTGAGCTCACCATCGTCGACGACGAGCTCGCCGACCTCTCGGCGATCGTGGCGCACATCGAAGCGATCAAGGACCGCGGGCTCTTGGCGTGTGTCGCGGTTGATCCGGCCGGCATTGGCGAGTTGGTCGACGAACTGGCGGCGATCGACGTGACGCTCGAGAACGGCATGCTGATCGGCGTCGGGCAGGGCTACCGGCTGATGGGGGCGATCAAAACGGCCGAGCGGCGGCTGGTCAGCGGCGCCCTGGTGCACGCGCCCTCGTCGCTGATGGATTGGTGCGTCTCGAACGTCAAGATCGAGCCCACCGCGACCGCAATCCGCGCCACCAAGCAAAATGCCGGAGACGCCAAGATCGACCCTTGGGCGGCGCTGATCAACGCCGTTGACCGCATGTCGCTGAACCCGACCGCCGCGCCGGTTTTCGACGTGCAGGCAATGATCGCCTGACGAGGCATACGGGAAACCACGCATGACCCTGGTACGCAAAACCGCCGCCGGCAAGGTGGACGGGGCGCTCTCCTATGTGCTTTCGGACGCCACGGTTGACCGCTACGGCGACATCATCGAACCGAGCGGTTGGTTGTTGGATTCGTTCCGGAAGAACCCGGTGGCGCTGTTCAACCACCAACCGGACAAGGTGGTTGGCAACTGGCGCAACGTGCGCGTCGAGGGCGAGCGGTTAATCGGCGATTTCGAGCCGGCGCCACCGGGCACGACACAGGTTGCGGACGACGTGCGCCGACTGATCGAGGCCAACCTCCTGCGCGCTACCAGCGTCGGGTTCCTGCCGCGCGAGAGCGAGCCGATCGACCCGAAGAACCCGTGGAACGGCACCCGCTACTTACAGCAGGAACTGCTCGAAACATCGATCGTATCGGTGCCGGCCAATCCGGCGGCACTGCAATTAGCGCGATCCCTCGGGATCGCGGACGACACCATAACCCTGGCCTTCGGCGAGCATGCCGCAACAAGGCCCGGAGTGGTGAAAACCGGCGGGCATGCCGTGATGAAACCCGCAATGCGGGGGACTGCTATGAACATCGGACAACAAATCCAAGACGCACAGGCCCGGCTCAATGCCGCGCGGGACGAACTTACCGAGCACACCAAGGATGCTGACCACGACGTGGAGCAGGCGCAGGCGCTGCAAGACACCATCGAGGCCGTAACGGAACGGTTGGCCTCGCTGGAGCGCACCGAAAGGTCACTGGCGGCGCGCACGCTGGCGCAGCAATCCGAGATCCGCGCGCCAGCCGTCATCCGCCGGCCGCTTGGCATTCAGCCAAAGGAAGTCGAGCCGCAGGAATACTTCTGGCGGGCGGGTGCGGCGATGCTGCGCGCGTACATCCAGCACCGCGCCGTCGAGGATATCCTTGCCGAGCGCTATCCCGACGACGAGGCAACCAGCGTCATCACCCGCGCAGCGGTGGCGGGGGCATCGACGACGCTTGCTACCTGGGCGGCGGAGCTGGTGCAGACCGCAACCTCGGCGATGCTGCAACCGCCGACGGCCAGGCGCATCCTGCCGTCGCTGGCAGCGCAAGGGACCTCACTGCAATTTGGCCCCGATGCCGGTGTCATCAAGATTCCGAGCGAGGCCGCAACACCGAACATTGCCGGGAGCTTCGTCGCTGAAGCGCAGCCCATCCCGGTGCGGCGCATGGGCTTTACGACCATCTCGTTATACCCGCACAAAGTGGGTGTGATCACCCGTTACAGCCGGGAGATCGCACAGTACAGCAACCCCAGCCTGGAAGGGCTCGTGCGCGATGCGATCATCCGCAAGACGGGGTTGATGCTGGACACGTTGCTGATCGACAACGTGGCCGGCGGCGGCAGCGGCAGCACCCGGCCGGCGGGGTTGATCAACGGCGTTTCGGCAATTACCGCCACGGCCGGCGGTGGCTATGCGGCCATTCTCGGTGATCTGCGCGCGTTGACGGCGCCGTTCTACAACGTCAATGCCGGTGAGCGGCTGGTGATGCTGATCAACCCGGCGCAGGCGCTGGGGCTGATGATGACGCCGGGTCCGGGCAACACCGGCTTCAACTGGACGGAGCAGTTCACCAACCGATTGACCATCATTGAGTCGACGGTGGTGCCGGCCGGCACGGTGTACATGATCGACGCCGCCGATTTCGTCAGCGTCATGGGCACGCCAGAGTTCTTGGTGAGCGAGGAAGCCACCCTGCATATCGAGGATACCGCGCCGACGCACATTTCGACGCCGGGCTCCCCGGCTGTGGTCGCGGCTCCCGTCGAGAGCATGTACCAGACGAACCAATTGGCGCTGCGGCTCATCCTGCCGACGACCTGGGCGATGCGCCGTACCGGCATGGTCCAGTACATTGCCGGCGTGACGTGGTGACATGCCGCTGATCGTGCTTAACGGCCCGGTCATTGAGGCCGGGCAATCACTCTCGTCGGGCATCGATTGCACCGCGGGCGAGATTGTCCGGTTGACCATGCCGGCAAGCTGGAGCGGCGCGAATTTGTCGTTTCAGATTTCGAGCGACGGCAACGGCTACAACGACCTGTTCCGCCCGGACGGCACCGAGGTTGTGGTCCCGTGCGTGGCGGGCGTGGCTATTGTGCTGAACCAGCCGAGCGACATGCTGCGCGCCGTCGCGTTTCTCAAAATACGCTCGGGCAGCCGGCAATGGCCGGTGGCGCAGGCTGCGCGGCGCGAGTTTTCCGTCGCCGTTTACAAGGGCGGGCCAAACTACATCGTGGAGAGTTGAACAATGGCGCAGACATCGAACCCGACACCGGAACAGCAACCGACACCATCACCGCAGCCGCGGCCGACGCCGCACCAGGAACCGGCGCCGACGCCCCACCAGGAGACGCCAACCCCGCCGACACCGACCCAGGCGGAGCTGGATGCGATGGCTCGCGGTGAATACAACCCAGTCACCGCGCAGCCGCCGGAAGCGCCGGAAGCGGCGCAGAAGCGCGAGCGCGACGCGCTCGAAGCCCGGCACAAACGCGAGCGCGAAGAGCTCGAACGGCAGCACCGCGATGTGCGGCCGGGGCAGTCGGGGCCGGGATACACGACGCGATGAGGTTCATGCGGGCGCTTCTGGCGGTGGCCAAGGGCGGCAATCTCCTAACCCGAAGCAAGGTGAGCTGACACATGCCCGTGCTTGCCGCAGTCATTCCCGATCAAGGCACAATATCCGAGACGGTCGATCTCGCGGGGGTTACCGCGGTCGTCGGCCTTGTCATGCCGAATGACTGGACCGCGGCGGTGGTGACCGTGCAGGGATCGCCGGATGGCGTTTTCTTTCATGATCTGCGCGACGGCGTCTCCGGGGCTGCACTTAGTTTCAACGTCCGGCCGGATTCAATGGTCATGCTCAATCCGAACCGGCTGCGCAGTTGTACAGCTATAAAATTGCGTTCCGGCACTCGCGACAATCCTGTGGTGCAGCAAGCGCTGCGCGAGTTCGGGCTCGTCGTTGAGGGGAATGTGCCATCACAGCCGGCGACAGGTACTTCTGCGCATGTCATAGAGGATACCAGCAACGGTTTTCACGGTATCGAGCAGTCGTTCCAAGCCCCGGGGCCGATGGCTTGCGCGATCACGGTGTGGCTGAAGTCGGACACAAGGCAGGCGGGCTTCGAGATATTCAACGGCGATGGCGGCGCGCGGGTGTATTTCGATCTGGCCAGCAATGAGAGCTATGTCAATTCCGTGTACGGTGCCGGCTTTTCCAAGTTTGACCTGGCCATTGAGGGGCCAGGGCCCAACGGCTGGTGGAGATGCAGCGCCTCGAACAATCTGACTCCGATCAGCCCTGCCCAGACGCTGCGGATCGGGATGGACAAGGACAAGGCTGGCTCCGTCGCCTATCCCGGCGACGGCGCGAGTTTCGTGCAGGTCTGGCAACCCTCGCTGACGCTGGATGGCGGCGACAATGTTCTGCTCAGCGCGGACGATCTGACCGATCCGGCGTGGCAGCCGCGTGGCGCGTCGGTGGTGAACTTTCCTGATGATGTTCTTCCGGCGCCATGAGCGAAGTTGGGCGCATGGCGGGCACCCGGTTGGGTTTTTAGATGGCGAATTGGCTCAGCCGCATGCTGCCATCATGGGTCACGGGGCGGGCTGTCGAAGGGCAGTACCGTCCCGGCCCTTACATGCTGTCGGGTGGGTGGCTCTCGCAATCCGCTGGCCGTTATTTGAACTGGTGGCAAAGCGGCCATAATCTGCAGCCCTATGGCTCGCGCTCGGCGATGCTGGAAGCCTGCATTTCCGCTTATGCGCAGACCGTGCCGATGTGCAGCGGCGACCACTGGCGGCGGCTCGACAACGGCGGGCGCGAGCGTGTCACCAACTCGGCGCTGTCGCGCATCATGCGGCACCCGAACGATTACCAGTCGATTTCCGACTTCCTCTTGAACCTGACGCGGCGGCTGTACGAACACGGCAACGCCTATGCCGTTGCGGTGCGGAATAGCCGGTTCGAGATCGCCGAGTTGCACTTGATGCGAACCGGCGAAGCTATGGTTGCCGAGGACGGCAGTATTTCCTATTGCCTGTCGGGCAACGAGATCATCGATCGGCGGCTCGATTTATCGCCGAGCGTACCGGGCCGCGATGTACTCCACGTTCGCCTGCACACGCCGCGGCATCCGCTCAAGGGCGAGTCGCCGATCATGGCGGCCGCGCCGTCGCTCGCGATGAACGACGCAGCGCTGAGCCAGCAGATTCAGTTCTACATTAACCAGGCGCGTCCCAGCTTTCTGCTGACGACCGATATTGTGATGAAACGCGAGCAGTCACAAGAACTGCGCGCCTGGTGGAACGAGCAGTCGCAGGACGAGAATGTCGGCGGAACGCCGATTTTAACGGGCGGGCTCAAGGCGCAGCCGATCCAAACGAGCGCGGTCGATGCGCAGCTCGCCGAGATGCTCAAGATGAATGACCAGGCGATTGCGTTGGCACTGCGCATACCGCTGCAAATCCTGGGCATTGGTAACACGACCTTCGCCAGCACCGAATTGTTGATGCAGTCGTGGATAGCGACCGGGCTCGGGTTCACGCTTAACCACATCGAGGAAGCGTTCGGTTTGCTTTTCGGGCTGAAGGGCGTCCCTGACGAGTACCTCGAGCTCGACACGCGCGCGCTGTTGCGCTCGGCCTACCGCGAGCGCATCGAGGGGTTGGCGCGTGGGGTCATCTCGGGGATCTACTCGCCCGACGAGGCGCGGGCGCAAGAAGACCTGCCGGCCGTGCCGGGCGGCGTCGGCGCTGAGCCGCGAGTTCAAGAACAAGTTTTACCTTTGAGTTTCGGTTTTGGCCTGTCGGCCGCCGACAAATATCCACACAAGCCGGCCGCTTCAGATTCATCGAATGCAGAACCTGCTGCGGGAGACAGCGCACAAAAGACGATCCGAGTGTTGGAGATGTTAGACCGCGCCGGAGACGACTTAACCATATTGCCATCCGTAACCAGCAAAGGTTTTAACGCTTCCGCGGCACGCGGCGCTAATGCCGGAGTGTGAGCATCCCATCTCGCGTGCGGCATCGACGATGAGGGCGAAACGCTTACCGTCTGATCGGATGACAACGCGGTTCTGTGGGTTGTTTCGGCTTTGTCCGGCATAGGTTGCCCAACGGCAATTGTCGGGCTCGTAGTGCCCATCATTGTTGATGCGGTCGATTGTTAAATCGTCAGCATAACCATTTGCCAAAGCCCAATCGCGGAATGGCTCGAATTGGAGCCATTCGGCGCAGACATGAATGCCGCGACCGCCGTAGCGGGGAAATGCAGCACAATGAGGATTGCCGCATCGCGTTTTCATGCCCCTCCAAATTCGGTGCAATCGCGTCCAGCTTTCTCCGTGCGTCTGCTTTTGAATGAACCAGTTGTCTGATCTCCAACAACCGCAGGATTTCGTATGCCCATTCCGCAGATTGCGCGCCGTAACCACCGCGGCGGCCCCGCAGGAACATCGGCAATTCCAGCGGATATGGTCGCCGGGATAATTGCCGTGCCGGGCAATCCCGAGGACCGTCAATCGACCGAATGTCTGGCCGGTGATATCGATGATCTTGGGCATGACGACCTCTGAGCAGGTTGTTTTGTCAAGTGGCGGGCTGGCGCACCACCGCCGGCCCGTCACGCCATTATAGTCCCGGATGATCTGATGAATGAGCCGTTTAATTCGGCTGACGTCATCTCGGCGGTAGGCATTCGTCTGGGCGAATTGCGTCAACGTGTTGCTGATAGCCAGGATACGGTAGCGCACCGGCTAGAACTATTTGAGGCACAGATCTATCGTGGTCTGGCTGAACAAAGCGCAGAAATCAGCGCTGCTCTTGCTGCACTTGAGCGTGCGCTATCCGATGCGCGAGAGCGAGTTGCTTCGTTGAAGGACGGCGAGCCAGGACTTCCCGGCCGCGACGGCGACAGCATCATCGGTCCTGCCGGAGAGCGTGGCGAACCGGGCGCCAGCATCGAAGGCCCGCCCGGACCGCAAGGCCCGCCCGGAGAGAGTATTGCGGGGCCGGCGGGGCCGCGGGGCGAGGCTGGCCCCCCCGGCAAGTTTGCAGCACCGAAGGCATGGGAGCGCGGGGTGCATTACGACGGCGAGCTCGTGACGCACGCCGGCTCGACGTGGTGCGCTGCGCGCGACACTGCCGAGGAGCCGCCACATGAGGATTGGGCTTGCGTGGCCGAGCGCGGTGCTGACGGCTGCACACCCGCGTTCCGGGGCGCATGGAAGACCGCCGGCACCTATGCAGCGCTCGACGTGGTGATGGTGGACGGCTCGTCGTTTGTCGCGCTCTACGACGTTCCAGGGCCATGTCCCGGCGATGGCTGGCGGCTGCTGGCGGCCCGCGGCAAATCCGGCCCGCCGGGACCGACCGGCGCAGTCGGAGAAAGGGGCTGGCCCGGCCCGCCGGGGCCATCGCCGGCTTCGCTCGACGTTGACGGCGAGGGGCTGTTGACGCTGCGCCTCGGCGATGGCTCGACGCTCGCCTGCGATCTCTATCCGGTGCTGGCGAAGCTGCGATGAGCCGCTGGGGTTACCGCATCACGCGCGTCGTCACGCCGGCAAGCTCGCTGGCGCTCGTCAGCGTGGATCAGGCGAAGGCCGCGCTCGGCATCGACCCGAGCGACACGTCGCAGGATGCGGCGCTGTCGGCGCAGATCGATGCAGTATCGGCGGCAATCAACAACTGGTGTGACCGGGTATTTGCCGTGCAGGTATACCGGGACCAGTTGCGCAACGTCTGCGGGCAGTACGGCGAGCCGCTGGTAGTGCGGCAGTATCCGATCGTGGTCGATGATGGCGGCGTGCCGCTGGTGAGCGTCGCGGAGGATGGTGCGGCGCTCGATGCGACGCTGCTGGAGGTGTTTCCGGAGCAGGGCGCCGTGTACCGGCTCGACGCGACACTGGTGCCGAGCTCGTGGAGCGTGGCGTTGGCAGTGGTGGATTACACCGCGGGTTTCGAGGCGATCCCCGCCGACGTGCAGGCCGCCTGCCTCGAATGGCTGACGCTGCGGTGGCACGCGGTGGGGCGCGACCCGGCGCTGCGCTCGGAAACGATACCGGACCTCATTACCCAGGTTTACGCGGGCGACGGCGGCGCTGGCACTAGCGGCGGCGCCATGCCGGCGGGCGCGCAGGACATGCTCTGCGCCTACAAAATCTGGACGGTATGACGCCCGGAACGCTTATTGAGCGGCTCGATGCGGCTATTGCCGGCTATGGCCAGACGGTGACGCTGCAACGTACCGCGGTGGACGCCGCAACCGGCGGCGTGACGGTGGCGGATGAAGTGACGTGCCCGGCGGCGGTGCGAAATTTCGGACCGCAATCGCTCGAGGCCGGTGAGAGCCAGGAGATCAGGGTTGTGCTCAGCCCGACCGGCCTCGGCAGCTTCGGCATTCCGTCGCGGGACGACATCCTCGTGATCGACGGCAATCCCTCGAACATCCAGGAGATCGCGCCGCTGAGCTACGGCGGCACGCTCTGCCGCGTGAACCTGCTCTGCCGTGGCTGACCAGCGCGAGGTGATCCTGTCGCGGCTGGCGGCGCTGTGCGGCGCCGTGAACGGCATTGCAGCTGTCGTGCGCAACAAGCTGGACGTGCCCGGGAATGCCCGGCCGGCGGTGATCATTCAGGACGGCATTGAAACCTCGCTCGGCCAGGCGCCGCAGCAGCACCACAGCGAATTGCAGCGCATGGAGTTGAGCCCAGGCGTCAGCGTGTATGTGCGGGCCGGCGGGGCGGCAGATGCGGGCGTGCTGCTGTCGCGCTACCGCAGCGCCATTGTCGCCGCGGTGTTGTCGGACGACGCATTGCGCACCGCGGTCGGCACCACCGGCCGCATCGATTATCAGGGCTGCGTCGTGCTCCCGCCCGATGCCGAGGCGTTGGAGCATCGCATCGATATCACCTTTGTCTTTGCCTACGCATTTCGCTTGGGCGATCTCGCAGCGTGAGCGACTTCAACATCACGGTCGAGTCCAACCTAAACAAGCTGGTGCTGCATCTCGATCAGCTTCCGGACGCTCTCAAGCAGAAGCTAGAGATCAAGATCACCCAACTAACGATGCAACTGCTGTCGCGGGTAAAGGCTGCCGAGCCGGTTCGCACCGGCCGGCTGCGCACGGCGACACGCTCGTTTGTGGATGTGCGTCAAGACTTTGTGCGTGGCCGCGTCCGGGTTCTCCCTGCCGGCAAGGCACAGCAGATCGGGGCCGCCTTTGGCGCCCTCGAATACGGCGCTCCCGGCAAGCGCCGCAGTGGTCCCGTGCGGGTGCGGACCTACAGCCGCTCGTCGGGGCCAGTCGCTGCGTATCAGCGTCGCCGCCCGCACATCACCGCTCGCCGGTTCCTGCGTGGCCCCGCAGCGGCAATGCGCTCGCGTGCCAGGGCCGAACTGGAGGCAATCGTTGGCAAGACGGTGCAAGACGAATTGAACAAGAGTTGAGAGGAACAAAGCCATGCCCGCCGTGACACTCGACATCGGTTTGCAATCCCAGATCATCGGGGAATTGAACTTCACCGGCACCAACGACATCGGTCCGCAGATTGTGATCAATTTGCCGGTGGTCCAGTTCGGCCCCAGTGGCGCGATTGGTTTTATTCAGGATGAATATGGCCGCCTTGAATTGACCGGCGACGTGCTGGCCGACTCGACGACCGGCTCGTTCGGGACCATCACGCACCCGGACGACGCGATGGTGAGCCCGACCACCGACGCCTATTACGTCGGCACCGGCATCATCACCTGGAAGGGCGAGAGCGATCTGACCCCGCGCGATGTCGGCAACGTCAACGTCTTCGAGCTCACCCCGGCCGTCGAGCGTCTCGATCACTGGAACCACCGGGTCGGCGGCATCAGAAAGAAAGACTTCAGCCCGGTCGTGCAGCAGACGCTCGAGGTACACATGATCATGGACGAGTTCACCGCTGAGAACCTCAAAATGGCGTTCCTCGCGTCGGTTAGCACCGGCATGACTACCGCGCGGAGGGCTGCGGAGTAATCCAATGCCGATTAGTTTTCTGGAGTTGGTGCCGAAGCAACCGAAAGCCACGGTCGCGATAGAGGCCGCGGACGGTGAGGTAGCCCAATTCGAGATCAAGGGCATCTCACTGGCCGAGCTTGCCGATATCGGCCGGAAATACCCGTCCTTCGCGCGGGTCATCGAGGGCGGCGCGGGGTTGCTCACCGCCTCGGAGGCGCTGCCGGCGATCATCGCGGCGGGGCTCGGGCATCACGGCGACGCGCAATACGAGCGGCAAGCGGCGGCGCTCCCGAGCGGCATCGTGATCGCGGTTGCCGGGGAGGTCGTGCGGCTCACGTTCCCGTCAGACCGCCCTCCGATAGCGCTGGCCGAGGCCGGGACCGAGCCAGCGCTAGAGGACGGCGCCGTCAACGGCGTGCAGCCGGCAGCCATCTTGCCGGCGCAGTTGAACAGTTGATCGTCTGGCATCACTCGCCCGAGTCGATCTGGGAAATGACGCCGCGCCAGGTTTTCGCGTGGATAACCCTCGGCCTCGACCGGGAGAAGATGGAACGTGCCTTCCGCCTGGTTGACGCGCGCAACGCCGCGCATGGCGAAGGCAGCGAAGTGCAGCGTACGCTCAAAGAATTGACCGGGATCTGACTGAGCTATGCCCGACAATCTGACCGTCTCATTTGGCGCCGACACCTCTAAACTGCGCGGCGAATTAAAACTTCTTCAGGCGGAATTGGCGAACGTCGGCAGGCAGATCAACGCTGCCGTTAAGGCCGGCGATACCGCGCGGGCAAAGGAACTTTCAAACACTTTCGGCGAGATGAAAGGCCGGGCGGTTGAGCTCAGTCGTGGGCTCAAGGGCGTTGAACGCTCGGCGAATGAGGCAACGGAGAGCCTTAATGTCACGGCAAGATCCGCGCGGATGCTGTTCAGGCAACTTGGCAGTCTGACGCGCGGCGGCGGCGTTCTCGGTAGTTTTGTCGCTGGCGGCGTCGGTGGTGCCGCAGGGTTTTTAGGCGGGTTGGCCATCAGCAAGATAATCGAACAGTTTGAGGAATTAGCAAAAAGCATGCGTGAGATTCGCGACCTTGCGCGCGAGAGTGCAGCCCCGCCGCTGATGGTGCAAGGTTTTCAAGAACTCGCCAAAGAGGCCGGCGAAAGCGAGGAGATTGCGAAAAGGTTTTTGTCTGGCGTCTCGTCCACAATCCAGAAGGTTGCGACGACGACGCAAGACGCCACCAAGCAAGCCTCTCAGAGTTTTGCGACATTCGGCGACCAGACCGTACAGGTGATGCGGGGCGCACAGCAGGCAGTGCGCGACTTTTCGGAGCCGCTCGACATACTTCAGGTCGATCAAGCAAAGCTAAAAAAGCTTCCCTATGCTGATCAGGTAAAGGTGCTTGGAGACGCTCTCCTGCGGGCAGCGGCAAACGCCAAGCAATTGCAACTGAGCGAGATTCAGCTTAACGAGATATCGAAAAGTGTGTTCGGCGTGCCGCTGGAAGATGCCAAAAATCTCATAAAGGCAAACGCCGACCGAGCCGCAAGGGAAAGGGAACTTAGCGACTCGCAGCGCGGCGCGACCGCGCAGCGCTTGGCTGATTTAAAGAAATTGGATGTGGCGGGGGCGAAAGCAGAGACACAACAAAAAGAACTATGGGCCTTCGTTTCAAACGAGATACTGAGCACACGAATCGCGCTCAATGAGTTTATAGCCGACATCAATAAGATGACCCAAGCCTGGATGAGCGGACAAATCGAGATACAGCAAGCGCCGAGTTCTGCTGATCAAATACAGACCGACTCTAAGGATCTGGAGTTGGCCTTTAATACGTTGACAAAAAACCTAAAAGACATTTGGGCGCGTTTCTGGAAAGAAATAGACGTGCAACAAATGGCTCCGAACGCTTCCGACCAAGTCCAGGCCGAGTTCAAGGATCTGCCGCCGTTCTTCGACGGACTAACGAAGACCCTCGGAAATATCTGGAAAAGTTTCTGGAATAGCCTGTCGATGGAGGCCAAGGCTGCGGCACTCGATGCCAATAAGAGCATGGCGCAAATCAAGGCCGACGCACAGCAAGCTAACGCGGTTCTGAACGATGTTGTCGTGACCGCATCAAGGGGCGCGGCCGGCGTAACCGTTGGGCGCGGCCCGGGAACTGGTGACACTGGCGGCTATGGCCCCGCCAGCCTGGGCGGTGCCGGTTATGGTCCCGGCAGCCGCCCGACACAGTCAATCTTGCCTGGCACATCCGACTATCAGGCGCCGCCGCCGAAGCGGGTTGATTTTGCCGGCGTCGAGCATGGGGTGGCATATTCAAAGTCCGCCGCCGAGTCGGCCGCGGATGCCGCCGCTGCCAGCCAATCCGCAGCCGAGGCGAGCGCCAAGGCTGTCAATGCCTGGGTAGACCCGCCCTTTCAGGCATATGCCGAGGGCGGCATGGTGCACGGCCCCGGCACGCCGACCAGCGACAGCGTGACGGCGCGACTGAGCGCGGGCGAGTTCGTCATGCGGGCGGCGGCGGTGCAGCGCTGGGGGCCGAGCTTTATGGCGGCCCTCAATGGCATGGCCGGCCGGATGCCGACGCGCGGCATCCCGAGCTTTGCCGGCGGTGGTATGGTGACGGCCGGCGCTGGTGGCACGCCGGTTCATCTGCACCTAGGCGGCCATAGCTTTGCGCTGTCGGGCAGTGGCGATGTCGTCTCGGCGCTGGTCACCGAGGCGCACAGGCAGCGGATGCGCAGCGCCGGCACCAAGCCGTCCTGGTACGGCGGGCATTGATGGCGCTAGGCTACGTCGCCACCGCGCTCGACA